>Ga0209203_1000471_pt1 | contig 34573 bp, 27 predicted proteins | sample AD_UKC109_MetaG_FD_184423 | JGI IMG/M metagenome (GOLD analysis project Ga0209203, IMG submission 184423) | Active sludge microbial communities of municipal wastewater-treating anaerobic digesters from Hong Kong - AD_UKC109_MetaG (SPAdes)... | ecosystem: Engineered > Bioreactor > Anaerobic >... | reverse complement strand
ATTTTTCTGACGGATCCATGTTGTAGAATTCGTCTTCCATATCGTATCCCTTGTCGAGGCATACGGGCAAGGTTCCGTATTCGTCGTAATAATATTCGCGGGTGCCAAGATAATTGTTTTCGTTGTTCCCCCAGACAAAGAGACGGCCGTTGGAAGTGACTGCGGCGCCTCTGGCGTTTGATGCGGCAATCATTGTGATATATTCTCCCGTATCGAGAGTGAAATTGGCTGTTATGTCAGATGGCGTCATCCGGTCTGTAGAAGTACCGTCACCAAGTTGTCCCCAGGTGTTCATGCCCCATGTCAATACCCGGTGTCCGGAAGTCAGAACGACAGTCGAATACTCAATTCTCGCGGATGTGGAGTTGTAACGGGATGCGGTGGCGACGTCGACAACGGTTTCTCCGAAATTAAGACCGAGCATCGAAGTGATGTCCGTCGGAACGAATCTGTCAAAGTTGTCGCCCGTTCCGAGTTCTCCGTAGAAATTGGTGCCCCAGGCGAACAGCCTGCCTTCAGATGTTATGGCATAACGGTTCGCATCGATATTGAATTTGACGATCGTTTCCCCGTTATGAAACGGAAAACGGTATGTGATGTCCAAAGGAACCTTCTGGCTTATGAAAGTTCCGTCGTCGCTGCATATCCATCCCCAAGTCAGGATTCTTCCTGACGAAGTGGCGCAGATGACCGAAGAGCCGTTGGCTTCTAGTAAAACGATGGTCTCGTTATCCGCAAGATATGTTTTTGCGATTGAATCGTAATCGTCGTAGATGTTATATGTCAGAGTGTAGGTATTGGTTTGCCACTTGGCATAAAGAGTGATATTTCCGGAAGATCCGAACAGGATCACGGAGATATCGTCGCCGGTGAAATTCTCGTTGTCATACCATCCGGCAAAAGTGTTTCCGTCCTTAGTGGGAGCCAGCAATAGAATGTCATCCGACAAAGCATTGTATGTGGTAGGGTTGTAAATGTTGTTGGAACCGCCGTTGAGAACATAGGAAATGGTGTAATCGACAATTTCCTCCCATTTGGCATACAAGGTGACATCATGGGCAGGCATGACGACAGAATCGGTTTCTTCGGTTAGTCCGGAATCAAAGAACCATCCATCGAATACGTATCCGTCACGCGATGGGACCACCAGATTGTAGAATTCGGTTCCGTAGGGATAATACTCCGTATACGGGAGAGAACCGTCGTTATATTCATAGGTGAACGCATAATAATTGACGCTCCAGTCGGCATAAAGCGAAACGGAATCGCCTGCGACGACATCATTTGTAAAGTCCCAATATCTTTCTATCGAAACTCCATAGTCGTAACTCACATACCAACCGGTCAGGGTGTACCCGTCCCGATTGACGTTCATGTAGGGAACTGTGTTTCCGGCTTCACCCATCCAGGTATCGATAACGATTTCGCATTGGGAATTGAAATAAACCGGGATCAATTCAGCGGATGTAAAGTTCGTGGTGGAACTGCTTTCGGTAGTCGATATGGTGGTAGACGTTTCGAAGCCAGTCCCAGCTGTTGTTGTAGTATCGGTGGTTTCGGCAGTGGAAGAGGTTGTGGAAGAATCGTAAGAAGTAGTTTCCGAAGTCGAGGAAGACGACGGCACTGTTGTAGTGGATGTGTCGTTCATGCATCCGTAAAGTAGTATGGCAACCAAGATCCAAACGGCCAGAAATGCGGCTTTTTTCACTTTCATCCTCCCAAAATAAAAAATAGTTCGAATTTTATTATAACATAATGCCGGTTGTGAAAAAAGAAAAACTCGCCCTAGGCTTTTGATTACATTTTCATAGGGCAATATTTGTGACAAATTCATGAAAAATATGTTTAAAATCGTAATCTATCCCGTAGATATTAAACAACGAATGTGATATCCTATGCTTGTATTAATAATTGATTAAATATAAAGGGGAGAAAACCGAATGAAAAGGAAGCTCATCGCAATTGCTTTGTTGGCATTTGTCAGTTTCGCCTTTGTCGCCTGCAATAACGGCACGGAATTGACTACTGGGTCAACGACGACCACCACGACGAATGGTCTGACGACCACAACAACCACTACAACAACCACTACCACCACGACCGCTATTCCATTCGACCGAACGCTTCTGGTCGACTATGTGACCACAAAGATGACTGTCATTATTGGCGAAATCACATACACGCCAACCAGTGCGGAAGTCGAAGCGGAAATCGATTATTATCAAGGTATGTTCGGCGATGTCGATGAAGAAACCGTATATGGTTTATTGATTGGTATCGACACTTTGGAATCCACTTTCGAAGATTCGACGGATACGCTTGACGATCTCCAGAACTGGTATCAGAGCGCTATTGATTACGGCATCAACAAGACTTTTGTCGCTAACACTCTCGTCAACGCCCTGACAGACTACATCCAGCAACAGATCGACGCCTTCGATCTTTCCGAATTGCTGGAAGCGATTAGTGCAAAAGAGGATGAAATCGAAGCTTATCAACTGGTGCTCATAGGGATTGATTCGGCTGCTGCTCAGTATATCGACGGGCTTGATCCGGAGTATCAGGAAATCGCCCAGCAATATTATGACGGATTCACGGATCTGACCTCTGATTTAGAATTATATGACAATTTATACGATTACTATGTTTCTGATTTGTATGACGAAGACTGGGATTTCATTGCGTATTATGCCATGCAGAACAATTTGTACAATTATTACTATACTCTGTATATTTTAAAGAATGAAGTCGACGCCAATGATTACCTGACGGATTACAACAACCAGTATGATTTGCTTTCGGTTGCCGAAAAAGAAATGTACGGTCCGGTTTTGGAAGCATACAGACAATATCTGATTGATGTTTATGCCTATTACAACGGAGCGTTGAATTCCCTGGATGGAGTTCTTGATGGCAATTCGCAGCCGATAACCACTTATATCTATAATAATTTTCTCGACTCGTATTCGCTGAATTATGATGCCATGCAAAGCTGCTTGAGCGCTTTGGAAGACATGAACGACGAATTGACTCAGGGAAACCATCTAATTGATTTTGTCAGTGATTTCAAAGCATACCTTCTGACTACGGAAGGAAAGGCCAATGCCATTGCCCTGATCGCTTCTTTCTATGACATTCTCGATTACGCCGTAACGAATTTCGATTCCGACACTTATGACCTGATTATGGAAATCGCCAACGAAGACATTTCGAGTTTTCCGTTCCTTTCGGAAGGTGAGTTCGGCCTCGAATTCGATCCGGATTTGCTTACACCGGCCCATATCGCCTCCTATTCCGTGATGATATCCGGAATCTTCGGCAATCTTTTCGACACGATCGACGAAAGCGACATGGACAATTTCGAAGTTGTTGTCATCGATATCCTGGAAATGTATTTTGAAAACTTCGAATACAGTACCGAAGACACGGCAATCTATATGAATCTGGTTGAAGTCATACTGCAGAATTATATTCCTGCTTTGGTGGGCGATTTTGCCGATTTTGGAACCGTTCTCGGCACAGTCGATAACACAGTGGCAAACGACATTTATGATGCATTCATACTGATATATAACGAAGACAAGGAAACACCGGACAACGAAACCGTAATCGCAGCCGCCATTGTCATCGACGATCTGTTGGGAGGGGCTGATCCGGCGTTTGATTTGGCAGACGCCCTTTGCGATATTTCCGGTCTTTATTACACGGTGATCAATACTTTGGATCCGGAAGAACACGTGAATATCATCGAGATCTACAGCGAAATAGATAACTTGGTTTCTGATATTCTGACTTATTCGGCATCCGTGGCCGGATATGACGCCGGAACCATCACATCCATACAACAGGACGAGATAGATTATCTTGTCAGTTGCATCGAGGATCTTTCCGCTTTGTTAGGCGAAGGAATCGGCCACTATTTTTACAGGTAACATAACAATCAAACAAAAAGCCACTCGCGAGTGGCTTTTTTTATCTTTATTTGATTGCTATTCCAACAATTTTTCCACGTAGGTAGGCAATACGAAACATGCTTTGTGGAGGGCATTGTTGTAGTATCTGGTTTTGATGCCAAATCGAGTCCATGTCTCCGGTTTGTGATCTTTGATCGGATCGTATTTTTTCGATGCGAATCCGAACAGCCAGAGGCCGGACGCGTATACGGCCTGATGAAACATGTATACTTTGGCAACCGGGAAACATTCGGTCAGTTTTTTATGGGCTTTCTGCATCTGGATGCGATCCTTGTCGAAATAAGGCGATTCGTGCTGGTTGATGAGAATGCCGTCTTCGGAAAGCGCTTTGCGGCAATCAAGATAAAAATCCTTCGTGAAAAGACCTTCTCCCGGTCCGATCGGATCGGTTGAGTCGATGATGATGAGATCATATGATTTTTCAGGAAGATTCTTCAGATACCTGACACCGTCGCAAAAAAACAGATGGACGCGAGAATCTTCAGAAAACACGGATGATGTTTGCGGAATGTATATTTCGCATAATCTGACGACCCGTTCGTCGATTTCGACGACATCGATTCTTTCGATTGATTTATAACGGCTTAACTCTCTGGCTGTTCCGCCATCGCCGCCGCCTACTACCAAAACATTTTTGATGTCCGGGTTCACTGCCATCGGAACGGAAGTGATCATTTCGTGGTAATGAAACTCGTCTTTTTCCGTCAGCATCAGATATCCGTCCAAAGTGAAGAAACGCCCGAAAGTGTCCGATTCGTAGAAATCGATTTGTTGAAAGGGTGTTTTTTCTGAATACAGATGTTTGACGTTGCGAATCGAAAAATCCACGTCTTTTTCCCAATGTTCCGTAAAATCAGTCAATTTCATGTCTATCTCACTCATAAAGATTCCGTCCGTAGAAGATCTCCTTCATTTCCCGCTTGAGGGTTTTCCTTAGTTTCATCTGTTTCTCCTTGGGCAAATCGGAAGCTTTCCTTTCGAAAAGATAATTATCCAGATCGAGTGTCTTAACCATCATTTTGGTGTGAAAAATATTTTCCTGGTAAATATTTACATCGATGCTGTCGTAACGATCGAGAGTTTTTTTCCGGATGTAATCTTGGATCGAATCGACTTTTTCGTCGATAAACACCTTTTTGCCACTGTCGAGTCTTGTAAAACCCCGGACACGGTAGTCGATTGTCATGATGTCGGAATCGAAACTTCCGATCAAATAATCAAGACTTTTCAAAGGAGAGATCTTACCGCAAGTCGAAACATCGATATCGACCCGGAAAGTCGAGATTCCCCTGCCGGGATGGCTTTCCGGATAGGAATGAACCGTGATGTGGGATTTGTCAAGATGAGCGAGCACCGTTTCGTTCGTTAATGGCAACAGGCCGAGATTGCATGATTTGTCGATGGAACCGAGAGATACGGGTTCCTCGCTGATGAGCATCGTGACGCTAGCTCCCTGGGGATCGTAATCCTGTTTGGAAATGTTCAGGATGTTGGCGCCGATGTTTGCGGACAACTGGATCAGTATCTCTGTAAGCCTGTGGGAATTATATCTTTCGTCGATATACTCGATATATTGCCGTCTTTCGTTTTCCGTCTCGGTGATGCAGACTTCATAAATATTGAAAGACAATGTTTTTGTCAGGTTGTTGAAACCGTAAAGAGCGAGTTTTTCCAATGTGCCTATACTCCGTTTTTCATTTTATCATTAATAATTTATCATTATTCGGAAACAATTTCAATCTATTTTATCCGCCATCGGCCAATATGGGAATATTCTTGTTTTATTTTGGTGCTGATGTGTTGTTTTTATATAAATAGTAATATATAATGAAATTATAATACGGTCAACATTTTTTTATCACGAAAAATTTGAATAAAACCTTCCCCATCACGAGTATGCAAAATGATGGGGTTTTATGTTTTTTCTGGGAGGGGAAGACATGCGTACGAAAATATTGATAGTGGACGATTCATTGACAGATCTTGCCATCATCGAAAGCATGTTGCGGTAATTCGATACAAGCACGGCGAAAAACGGTAAGGAAGCCATGGAGTTTGTTGAAAAAAATCTTGATCTGGATTTGATAATCCTTGATCTAAACATGCCGGTGATGAACGGTTTCGAAGTTTTGCAAAAGCTGAAATCGGATGAAAAATATGCCGGAATCCGGGTTATTATTCTAACCAATTATGATGAAATCGACAACGAAATCAGAGGATTGGAACTGGGAGCGGTGGATTATATCCGCAAGCCGGTCAACATTCGTTCCTTAAGAATCCGGATCGACATCCATCTAAAACTGAAACAAATGCAAAGACAGGTGGAAGAAGACAATGTTGTTTTGGATCGAAAGGTCGCTATTGCGACCAAGGAACTTGTAACGGCGCGCGATATCACCATTCAGGCTTTGGTCGGATTGCTTGAGGCAAGAAACCTGGAATCTTACAATCACACGATGCGAACCCAGCTGATGATGAAAAAGCTTTGCGAGCATCTGAGTCAAAAAGCTAAATATCGCGATATCATGACCGAAGGATACATCATGGAACTGACCACCACGACCCCGTTGCACGATATCGGTAAAGTAGGGGTGCCCGACAGCATTCTTTTGAAACCGGGGAAATTGACCCCGGAAGAATACGAAGAAATGAAAAAACATGTCGGATACGGAGTGACTGCCCTGAAAAGCAATCTCGATCCGACGGCAGAGACACCGAGTTTTATCAATACTGCGCTTGAGATTATTAACTATCACCATGAAAAATACGACGGCAGTGGCTATCCGAACAAAACGAAAGGGAAGGAAATTCCTTTGCCCGGCCGTCTGATGGCGATCATAGACGTATACGACGCTCTCATAAGCAAACGGGTATACAAGGAAGCCTTTTCGTTTGAAGAAGCGAACGCGATTATCAGAAAAGATACTGGAAGTCACTTTGATCCCGACATCGCCGAAGCTTTTCTGGAAATAACATCCGAAATTGAAAAGATCGTCTTGCCATATATGAATTAAAAAAGCCGACAAGGAAGGAAAAACAATGAGAAAAATTCTACTTGTTTTCATGCTTTTACTTTCATCATCCCTGACATTTATTAATCTGTCGGCAGCCACAACGGAAAACGAACCCATTGTCTGGACCACCGAGGAAGCCGCATTTCTCGCGGATCATTCAGAGATATCCGTCGGCATCGACACCGAATCCGCCCCTTTTGAATTCATTGAGAACGATCAGTACAAGGGACTTACTGCCGATTATCTGGAAATAATCGCCGAAAAAACCGGGATCGAATTTCAGATAGTTTATAACGACACCTGGGAAGAAACATACAATCAGGCCGTTGCCGGCGACATTGACATGCTTTCCGCCGTTTCGAAATCGCACGAGCGGGAAGAAATATTCCTGTTTTCCGAGATGTATTACGAGCTTAGGCGCGTGATCGTTGTAATGGAAAGCAACACCGACATTCACGGCATCGAAGATCTTTACGGGAAAACGGTCGCTGTTCATGCCGGCAGTTCGCATTACGATTTTCTGCTCGATTATCCGGAGATAACCATCAGTTCTTATTCTACGGTGTTGGCTGCCATCACCGATGTTTATCAGGGATATGCGGTGGCTTATATCGGTAATTTGGCCACAAGCGACTACCTGATAAAATCCCACGGGATTTCCGGCCTCAGATATGTGAATCTGGAAGAGGAAAATCCAGCGGGATTGTATTTTGCCTTTCATCAGGATTGGACGGTATTTGCCGGGATTATCGACAAAGTCTTGTTATCGATCAGCGCTGAAGAGAAAATCCAGATCAATTCACGTTGGATGACAATCGACTATACGACTGACTACGGCCCGCTTCTTAAAGCGATCGGAATCGCTTCGGCGATTTTGTTACTCGGCGGCCTTTTGTCCTTTTTCTGGAATATCAAACTCAAAAAGGAAATCGACATACGGAAACGGACTCAAGTCGAACTTGAAAGATCGAAGCAGGAAGCGATTGAAGCCAACAACATAAAATCGAGTTTTCTCGCCCGGATGTCCCATGAGATAAGAACCCCTCTCAATGCGATATCCGGAATGGCGTATCTTCTCAAGGAAACTGATGTGTCGACCACTCAAATGATGTATGCGGAAAGGATCACACAGGCATCCGACACGATGCTGGGAATCGTCAATGACATTCTTGATTATTCCAAAATCGAAGCGGGTAAAGCTTCGATCGATCTAATATCGTTCAATTTGGACCATATTATTCAAAACATTATCAGCATCATATCGGTGAAAATAACCGAGAAGAAGTTGAGATTCAGATTTCATAAAGATCCCGGAATCCCCGTGTGGCTGGAGGGCGATTGCAAGCATTTTCAGCAAATCCTGATCAATATCCTCACCAATGCGGTCAAGTTCACGGAGACCGGTGAAGTCAGTCTGACAATTACCGAGAAAGCCAGAAACGATAGCATTATAACGCTCAGATTTTCTGTCAAGGATACCGGCATCGGAATGTCCAAAGCAACCCTGGAAAATCTTTTCACGCCCTTTACTCAGGCCGATTCGAGCATAACCAGGAGGTTTGGAGGCACCGGTCTCGGATTATCGATCGCCAGAAACCTGGCAGAAGCGATGGATGGAAAGATCGAAGTGGAAAGTTTGGAAAGCGCCGGGACACTCTTTACGGTGACACTTCCTTTCACGATCGATATTGCGAAAAACAAAGAAACGAAAACAGAAAAATCGGAACAATACCTGAAAAAATTAAACGTGCTGATGCTTTTGGCTGCCAAATCCGATATGGATATCATGGAAAGCTATCTGACATCTTTCGGCATTGAAGCAACAAGTACAATATCACCAGAAGAAGCGATGCATTTAGTCGTGAACGAACCGGGAAAATACGATCTTTTAATCATCGATTACGAAGCCCCGTCCGGTCACGGATTCAGTTATCTGAAACAATTGCGGGAAACAGTAAAAATATCTGAGTTCCCCAAAGTGATCATGTTGCTGCCGATGTCACGATCGGATTTATACAACCATCTCGAAGTCAATTTTGTCAATCTGGGTATAGGAAAACCGGTAATACCATCGGTTCTCTATAACGGGATCGTGGATATTTTCATCAATTCCCAGATCAAGGAAAAGGGAAAGCAGTTCAAGAATGATTTGAAACTCGAATCTACTGGTTACGCCAAACCGCTCGTTCTGGTGGTCGAAGACAACCAGACTAACCAGATGATTGCCAGATTGCTTCTGGAGAAATCCGGGTATCTTGTCGTTTCGGCCGAAAACGGACGCGAAGGCGTGGCGGCATATGCGGCCAACCGCGACTTGATCAGACTTGTATTGATGGATCTCCATATGCCCGTCATGGACGGTTTTAGCGCCGCCAAACTGATCAAGCAGGAGGATCCGGATATTCCTATCGTTGCGATGACAGCCGAAGTCATACCGGGAGTAAGGGAGAAATGCGAAGCAAACGGGATAGATCATTATATATCCAAACCGTTCGATCCGGAAAAATTCATTGAAACCGTCAACAATATCTTAGGCATAAGCAACTTTTCCAAAGCCAAGAAAGCCTTGCATATCAACAAGGAGAAGGGCTTGAAACTAACCGGAAACAACGAGAACCTTTACCAGTTGATTTTGAAAACTTACAGGGAAGAAAACATCGACACCGGGCAAAGGCTCAGGGAAGTCATTGCCAAACAAGACTATTCCGCTGCCAGACAAATCCTGCACAAGATCAAAGGCAGTACCGGTTCGATCGGTGCCGACAAACTTTTCCAGATCATTACCGATCTGCAGAAAGCGATCATTGACAATGACGAAGTGATGATAACCGATCTGTCGACGCTTTTTGCTGACGCAATCCAAGTCGTTCTGGCGGAAATCGCCGAGAACACGTCCAAATAATAATAACTGCTCGGTTTTCCGCTGTTAGAAAATTCGAGAAAGGAGCGTGACGCTCATGCAAAGAAAGATTCTTTCCTTATTCCTGCTGGGCTTTCTTTTTGTCATGCCTTGGCGTGTCGAAGCTTCGGATTCGACTATCGAATGGACTCAGGAGGAAACGGAATTCATCGCCAGTCATCCGGTTGTGAGAATCGGAGTCGATCCGGAATTCGTTCCGTTTGAATTTATCGATAACGGCGAATATAAGGGGATCGCATCCGACTACGTGTCTATAATCGAGGAAAAAACAGGAATCGACTTCCAGGTCACGCCCGGCTTGTCCTGGCCGAAAGCCTACGATGAAGCGGTAGAAGGGAACATTGACGTCCTGCCGGCCATTTCGAAGACTCCGGCGAGAGAAGAAATCTTTCTTTTCAGCGAAGCCTATTATGAAGTCAGACGGGTCATCGTCACAAGGAATGACAACACATCGATCAAAGACTTGGATGACATGTACGGAAAAATCGTTGCCGTCCAGATCAATTCGTCACATCATACTTTTCTTTTGCAATATCCGGAGATAAGTCTCAGTCTGTATAATACCGTCAATGACGCCATTGCCGCGGTTTCCGCGGGAACCGAGGAAGTATTTGTCGGAAATCTGGCCACTTCCGTATACATTGCGGAATCGTTTGGAATATCCAATCTGAAATTCTTTGTGTTGTCGAGCGAAGAACCGGTCGAATTGCATTTCGCTATTCGATCGGACTGGCCGGTCCTTGTGGATATTATCGACAAGGCCCTCGAATCGATTACAATCGCCGAAAAACAGGAAATCAGTTCGGAATGGATTACGATCGACATCACTCCGGACTACGGCCCGTTTATCAAGTCTGTCGCAATCGGAGCCGCAATCCTTTTGACCGGATTGCTGATTTCGGTATTCTGGACGGTGAAACTGAAAAAGGAAGTCGCTATAAGGGAAAAAACCCAGAAGGAACTGGAGACGGCAAAGCGCGATGCGGAAAACGCAAACAACGTGAAATCGGGATTTCTTGCCAGAATGTCGCACGAGATAAGAACTCCGTTAAATGCTATATCGGGAATGTCCTACATTCTGGAGAAAGATTGTCAGACGCCGACGCAGGGCATGTATGCCAAACGGATATCCCAGGCGTCGGAAGCGATGCTCGGGATCATCAACGACATTCTCGACTATTCGAAGATCGAAGCGGGAAAAACGTCAATAGAAGTCATATCGTTCAATCTTGACCAAGTGATCCAGAACACCATAAGCATCGTCTCAGTCCGGATTTCCGAGAAAAAACTTGGATTCAGATTTACCAAGGGTAATGGAGTTCCGGTATGGCTTTTCGGGGATCCGAAAAGACTGGAACAGATTTTGATCAATATTCTGAATAATGCCGTAAAATTCACAGACAAAGGCGAGGTGCGGCTGAATATCGATGTGAAATCGAATGACAACGGTATAATAACGATCTGTTTTACGATTGCGGACACCGGAATCGGCATGTCTAAAGAAACGCTTGACAATCTGTTCGTTCCCTTTGTTCAAGCCGATTCGAGCATCACGAGACGATTCGGTGGTACCGGGCTTGGTTTGTCGATCGCCAAGAATCTGGCGGAGCTGATGGGCGGTATCATATTGACAGAAAGCGTGGAAGGACTCGGAACCACTTTCAAGATCAGTCTTCCTTTCGAAGTTGACGTGATGAAAGAGGAAAACAGATGTAAAGAGGAAATCAACCAGGAAATAAAAAATCTGAATATCCTGGTTTTAGATGACAATCCCTATGATCTGGATATCATCGCCAGCTATCTGTCGGCATTCTGTCTTAGGGCACAAACGGCCGGTTCGGTTTATGAAGCCAAGCAAATCCTTGAAGACGGAGCCAAAAAAGGCGGAAACCAAATCGATATACTGATTGTTGATTACAATCTCAAATTGGAAGACGGTTTTGCATTTGTCAGGTCGCTTAACAATGAAACCATGAAAGACAAGATGCCAAAGATCATCATGATGTTTCCCTTTGACAGACCGGAACTTTTCGACTTGATGGGAAAAAGCGGTATTTCCGAAGGAATCGACAAACCGATCATTCCCTCGGTTCTGTTGAATAAGATCATGCAACTGGCTTCTTTGGAAAAAGCTTCAGCAGATAACGAGAAACACGATGAAACATTCGCAATCCCAAAAGAAAAAGCATTGATTCTTATGGCTGACGACAACGAGACCAACCGGATGATCACAAAGATTCTCTTGGAACAGGATGGTTACAGGGTTATAGCCGTTGAAAACGGTAAACTGGCAACGGAAGCGTTCGCCGAAGAAGGCAAAAACATCAGCTTGGTATTGATGGATCTCAACATGCCCGTCATGGACGGATGCGAGGCATCCGACCTGATTATTCAGATGTCGCCCTTCATTCCCATTGTCGCCATAACAGCCGAAGCCACTCCGGGGGTGCGGGAGAAATGCCGAGAGCACGGGGTTTTCCATTACATATCCAAACCATTTGATCCCAAAACATTCCCGTCTTTTGTCGATAAAATAATCGATAATAATATAACTAGATCAATGGAACCGCAAATCGACAAAGAGTCAGGCCTGGCCCGTAATAAAGGCGACATGGAAGCCTACTTGGATTCATTGAAAAGATTTGCGAATGAGAACGTGAATGCATTCGAGGACTTGTGGCATGCGATCGAAAAAAGCGACTGTCAAAAAGCGGAAAGTGCCGTTCATAGGGTTTCGGAAGGCGCTATGCTGATCGGAGCCGAAAAAGTCGGACCGACATGTAAGGAAATATTGAATGAAATAAGCGTCCGCAATCGCAGCGAAGTGATAAGACTGGCAGAAAAGTTCGAGTGGCAACTGGAAATGATTATGCGGGAAATCATATCGGAACTGAGAAAAAAATAATCAAAAAAAAGGCGGTCATTGGTAGACCGCCTTTGTTATTACGGCTGAACATAAAGTGTTTTGAGATAATCCGACATGTCGTTGTATCCCAGCTGGTAAAGTTCTTTCACATGGTCCACCGTAAAATCAAGGGGACTTCCGATCGATGTTTTGTGGATGATATCGTAAAACCGGATTCCCGGATAAAGTTCGGGATGATAGGGCGCGCGGGGATTCAAACGGATAATGATGATCGTGTCGCATCCGGCTTCCGCCAGTGGCTTGATCGGAACCCCGTCGTAAACCCCGCCATCATAGTATTTTTTGTCATCCGCTGCAATAACCGCTGGAAAAATAACGGGAATCGAACACGAAGCCACGACCGCTTTGAGCCTCTCGTTGTCGGACATCTCCCTTAACGGCAGATAGAAAGCCTTGGAATCGTCGTGTAAATAACGCCTGAAGCCCATTCTCAGAAAAGCAGCGAATCCGCTGTCCTCACTTTCAAGTTCCGATACCGTGACATATACTTCACGTTCGTTCAACCGTTTCTGATCGACACTTGCCAGAAGAAGATCTTCCAGAGGATCGATCTTGAAAAGCCCGTGATCGATCATGTTGAATTTTTCTTTGAGCGAAGAAGCGTGTCCACGAGTTCTATTTCTTTCGAGGGCATTATCTGGCATACTCAGCCAGAGATCTCTGGCTGCTTCAACTGATGTGGAAGCCAAAAGACAGACATTGGCGGCTCCGATGGAAGTGCCGGAAAAAGCGTCGATCCGATCGAAAATTCCCTGTTCTTTCAAAACCATAGCGGCCCCGATCTGGTAAGATCCTTTGGCCCCGCCTCCCGACAGGCAGAGTCCGAGTTTTCCCATTGTAACAACCTCCATTTTCGATCATCTATTATATTATATCATAAAAAGCATCGGTGCAAATGACCTTGGCAAAACCGTTTGACAAAAATAAATGTTACCGCCCCGGGCTGTCTATGTTATAATTATAACATCGAAAAATCAATATGAACGGGATGATTCACATGGGATTGACGGTTTTTCTGTTTATACTTGCATATCTCTTGTTAAATTTATGGAATGCGGTAGTTTTGACCCATCAAAAATTGAATCGCTATATCGTACCTTTCCGCCACACACTTCTGGGCGAACTTAACGCAATACTGGCAAATACGGCCGTATTGGGCCTTTTCCTCATGATAGTTCTTGTATTCACGAAGAATGCATATGCTTTATGTCTCGTGCTTGTGATCCTGACGGGAGTCTTCAACACCTATTTTCTCGGACTTAATATTTTCAACCTGTATTACGGCACATCGTTTTCTAGAGAAGACTTGGAAATATTCAGAAATCCCGGCGAAGGCATCGCCAAGGGTATGGGCGGGGAACTGATAAGGGAATTGTTCGTTTATTATCGGATACTCCTATTTCTTCCTTTTGCTTTTCTGCTGGTATTCTTTCTCAAGACTGATCCGATCCTGTTATCGGCTTATCGCGTCCCGATAAGCAACGGAGCGGTTTTCACGATGATCGCCATATTTATTCTGGTTTTGTTTTTGACCGGTACTTTATTCGAAAAAATGTATGCCAAACAATTGATGATCCAGGTTCTGAAAAGCACCTACGCAATCCAAAACTTCGGAGTGTATCCATATTATTTGTGCAATTTTACCGGGATCACCAAGTTGATCGACGCCAAGATAGAAAAGCGTTCCGGACCACCATCAGACCTTCTGCCCACTTTCCAGAAATACAATAAAAACAAGAAAAAATATGTAAACCTGTTAGATGGCAAAACCTATTCCAACAGTATGTCGACAGACGATCTAAGCGAGAACATTTTTGTCGACCCTTCGCTTATAAAAGAAGACAAAAGTTTAGATGGAATTCTTAAAGGACGCAATCTCGTCCTTGTCCAGATGGAATCAATGAACAGATATCTTCTTGACATCGGACTCACAAAAGACGAGTTTTCGTTTCTCAAAGCCCTGCTGCCTGAAGCGCTCGATCTCCGGGAATTCTACACAAGTGTCGGCATCGGCGTCAGTTCGGATGCCGAAGTGACAACCCTGACCGGTTTGTGGCCGACCGGACGCAGCAATCTTTACTGGGCGGATTACGACAGAAAAACGCAGAAATATTTGGTTAAACGCGATCTTTCGACCATTGTCAAATATTTCAAACAAGATAACTATTCCACCAAGGCCCTGCACGGGGACTACAAACGCTTCTATAACCGCGAGCATTCATACGGTGAGATCATCGGGTTTGACGAATTCCAGGCCATGGAGGATTTCACGGAGATAAAAGAGTGCGAAAAAACCGGTATATTGAAACTGTATTCATATGAATATGCCGATGGAAAAGAGCATGTCTCTCCCTGGGTCAGCGATTATCTCCTAGCCGAAAAAGTAAGAGAAAACATCCACGAAAAACAGGGGCCGATGCTTTTATATCCGATAACGATGATGCCGCACATTCCATTCGAGTTCTATCCCGGGGAAATGAATAAGGCATTAAAAGATTCCCAGTTGAAAGAGCAGACGAAGAAGTATCTCCGTTTTGCGGATTATTATGACGATTTCATCCGCCGGTTTTTCTTTACCCGCGACGGGCAGATTGACACCGACCCGAATACTGTCTACATTTTTTATGGTGACCACGGATCGGGAATCAAAAACGGCGATATCGAAAAATTGGTTGACCGGAAACTGACAAAAATGGAAGAAAGAAAGATTCTTATCCAAATTGCCGGTTTCATCTATGTCCCGGGAAGCGATTTTGTCGAAAGAAACGGCATCAGAATCCGTAAAGGACTGCTCAAAGGCCATCAGGATCTCGTCAGGGGACAAATGGACCTTAACCGGACAATCATCGACCTATTCGGCCTGAATGGGGAAAAAGACGCCTATTTCGGCGTCAGCCTTCTTTCCAAGGAACCGACTTTCATCCTCGATAACAAATTGCAGGATGTCGTGACCGACAAAGTGATGTTTTCCATGCGGAATACCGAGAACACTTTTCCCTCCGGCGTCGAGATTGGAAAAGGAATGTTCGATATTGTGAAGGAATTCAAATTGATGAACGAACGGCTTTTACAAAAACCGGAATGCGAAAAAAAGCTTAACGAAAGAATGCACGCAAGCGGATCGGAATGATCCGCTTTTTTCATTACTCCATGATAACATCATGTGAATTTTTTCCTTTTTGTGTTTTCCAAAACATAGTTTTGATGTATGATATTATTATGTTTCAAAACGATAAATCGTTTAACGGAGGGAATCATGACTTTCAAAAACATATCCAGACGCGTTCTGATTGTTATTCTGTCAACATTTTATGTCCTGATCACCCTGTTCAACGTGATTGTCCTGTTCTTTTGTTCCTTGCGGTTCACTGACAACAGGCAACAGATAAATCATCTGGACGATCTTCAGGAATATTACGAAACAACCCCGTCATCCGAAATCGCTGCCGAACAGTCCTTTGTTTCTTTCGACATTGACTTTAATGATTTACGGTTGAACGAAATCAAGATGGTGGCGTCGCACAACTCCTACAAGAAACAGGGAACGGCGCTTGGAAGAGCGATGATCGCTCTTGGGTCGTCTAAGGAAGACGCCAGACTTATGAACTACGGCAACGTCTGGATATCCGAACAGCTGGATGCCGGAATCCGCAGCATCGAAATCGATCTTCGTTATAAAAACGGCAGTTTTGTCACGACGCACGTGCCTTTGGTCGACAACCGCTCCGTTTGTCCCGATTTCTCCCTTTTGCTGGAGGAATTGAAGCTATGGTCGGACAACCATCCCAATCACATTCCGATCATTATCATTTTGGAACTGAAGAGCGATTGGATGGTGTTGGATCCCACACTTGACGATATCGGACAAAGCGAACTAGAAAGGCTTAACGACATGTTGTTGTTCAATTTCGATTCGGCGATTTATACCCCGGAAATGCTCAAAGGGTCCTATGATTCCTTGCAAGAAAGAATCGCAACCGAATCATGGCCTTATGTCTCTGACTTGTTGGGAAAATTCATCTTCGTACTGCACCCCGGAGAATTCACCGACACATATGTATCATTGTTTCCAGATTATGAGGGAATGAGCCTGTTCCCGGCCGTCAGCAATCTTGACACCGATCATGGTTACGTTGCTTTCGTTGTCCATAATGATCCGAATATCGAAGAAATAAACGCGCTTGTCGCGCAAAACTATATTGTCAGGACCAGAATGGACGAAGACTTGGTGAACGATCCCGACAGGATGGCCGATGCCATCGCCTCGGGAGCCCAGATCCTGACGACCGATCTCCATCCGGCAACCCAGATTCAGAATGCGACCCCGATTTATTTGGACGGAAATTACACCGTCATCGTCAATGACATTACCCATGAGGACGAATGACGGCTTATCAACCGAAAGGTGGTTTGTTAAAATGTATTCGGAAACTTCGGCACAAAGAATAAAAGAAGATATCTTCCTGATAGACAATTCGCTCAAAGAACGTGTTCCATCGCAGGCTCGGAGCTTACTTTCCATTCTGATGAGGACATATGACGGAATCTTAATGAGTTTGAACACCGCGATGCTTCCGACGGAAAGTCCGATCTACGGACATAATTTCGACGAACTCAAGAATTACGACGAAAATGTTTTTTCCAACCTGACCGTAATCAGGAACAAACTGCAACTTTTCGATCTGCAATTTCAGAATGTTCTCGAAAAGAACCTGGAAGCCGGCAATACGGGATATTTGTCCCAAAATGAGATCGTCAATGCGATCAAAGTTTGCAAGAACGTCGATGCCAAAGAGAAAGAAGATGCCCTGAAAATGGCGGAAATTCTCAAAGACATCGCCGAAGGGGATAATCTTGGCTTCCAGGCCAAATGGGAGCGGATCAAGCCGGTTTTTGCCTATTTGGCGGATGCCAATCCGAATCTCGGATCATTGGTTATGGAATTATTGAAACGCATGGCATGACCGATATTTTTTAAAAAAAGGAGAAAACATGGCTGATTTTACATCCCGACTGAAAAAATACATTCAGCTGTGTCCGATGACATCGGGCCTTTTGACTGTCAATACAGCTTTTTTAATCATCACGATCATCACCGGAGGGTCGGAAGCGTTTGGCAGCGACAACCTGGTCAGGCTCGGTGGCATCGTGCCTTCTTACGTGGCTTCAGGTGAATATTACCGCATCATCTTTGCGATGTTTTTGCACGGCGGTTACCTTCATTTCTTTTCCAACATGCTGGCGCTGTATTTTCTTGGCACACCGATGGAAAGAATCATGGGCGGATGGCGTTATCTCGCTTTGTACATGTTATCCGGAATCGGTGCCGGCATCATGATCGTCTTGTTCGGTTATTCGAACATCACATTTCTCAATACCTACGGCGAAGTTTCCATCGGAGCGAGCACGGCGATATACGGAATTATGGCCGGACTCGTATTCATCACGATAAAAAGGCCGGGGTGGTTTCCCCGCCAAACGGTCAAATCAATTTGGATGATCGCCGTTTTGAATTTTATCATCACTTTCATTTTTCCGTATATTTCGGTAGTCGGTCATCTTTCCGGTTTTGTCTTCGGCTTTGTGCTGAGCCTTGTATTGATGCCCAAGATTCCGGAATATCAGAGGAAAGCAGTCATTGCCAAGTACTTCCAGAAGAAGGCAACAAGCGAAAACGACAACGACGATGATGATTATCATTACTGAGAATTCGAATTAATTCGAATTTTCCAATAATAACCGGCTTCAAAAACGTATATTAAAAGATAGAAGGTGAAAAAAGTCATGACAAAAAAACATTACACCTTGCTGAATCTGGCTATTTTCATCCCCATGGGCTTGGCTTTGCTGTCCTTTGGCTTTGCAATCTATTTCCAGTCAAACGGATACGCCAAGGAAATCTGGGTTCCTTTGGCTTTGTCAGTGTTCTGCTTCCTGGCGGTCAGCTTGATTTTTCTATTTGTCAATTACCCGGCACTCATCGAATACCGTACGAAGAAAAAGTATGAGGAACTCAAAAAGCGTCCCTTATGTTTCGCTTATCAGAGCGAAACAATTGAATCATTGACAAGACGTCTCGGAAAACTCGGATTCTATCCGGACAAGAACGGTATGCTTTATAACAAGATACCCTACCTTCTCACCGGATCGATCCGGTTTTATATCGCAATCGTCGACGCTGATGAGAACCCGGCGTATTTCGAGAATATCATCGCGAAATATCACAGCGATCCGATATATCAATCCGAAAAGGGATACCGATGCCTGACGGTGATCGGTATGAAAAAAAAGCTGTCCAGAACCGATGCGGCCAAAATCAAGAAATACACCGACGAACATCTGACGCTCGATTCCGCTTTGTTTGGCAGTTCCGCGGAGGCATCTTTTTGGATGCTGTATGAATCGGGAAAAGGAAGATTCCTTTTCAAGAATGTCGGAAACGGATCGAAGATCAAAGCCGCTTTCATCGGAGGCTGGATGCTGAAGAAATTATTGTTGCTCAATAATACGGAAATCGTTTGCGAAACCGACGACCCGTTCGATAGTACGCTTTTGTCACCGGAAAAATAACATAATACTATAAAAAAAGACGTTCCCTCGGGAACGCCTTTTTTGTCATCAGACCGTTTGTCTTTTCCAGTCGAAATAGAAGAGAATGCCGACCACTATGAACGGAGCAGCAACGATGATGCCGCTTATCAGCATTTCGATATTTCTAATTGATAAAAAGGTGATCCAAGCAATTCCGGCAAGAGGAAACAAAATAGCCCCCACAATCTCCCATTTCCACGTAAGAATGAAAATCAGAATCAAAACCGCGGTGGGAATATTGTGGATCAGGAATCCTTGCATATCATTCCAAAACCCGTTTCCCGTTCCGAACGAATCGAACGAAGTTGCGAAAACCAGTCCGATGGCAATCACTGTAAATAAGCGTGGAAGCCAAAACAGCCAATCGTGTTTTTTCATATTATCCCCTCCCGCCCTCATTATAACAAATTAAATTATTCTTGCAAGTTCCAAAGAAAAATATATTATTTTAATGAAAGCGCTTGATATTTACCGAATAAACGGATTATAATCATTCTGTGGTAATACCACGAAACCGAAAGGAGATTTCGCCAATGGATAAAAGCGCCGGAATCAAACAACCGAAGAATCTAACAAAAAGAATCGAATGGTTGCGGAATTACTACTTCGAAGGCGTCAAACGCGACTGGAACAATGAATATCATTGCTATACAACCGGAAAGCCATGGGACTTTCTATTCGATGAGATAACATACTATATCGTTCCAGAGACAATTCCTTTTTACCAGACATTTGCCTCCAGTTCGCTTCAAAGTGCCAAGACGATCGCATTGCCGGACGATTTCTGGAAATTGTCCCTCAAGGAAAGAAGAGCAATATTCATGAAAGAAGCTGTCGTCAATAACATGCCGGCGGACTTACTGAAGGGCGATTTGATTTGCGGTGCTTGTTTCAATTTGCTGACATCGCATTGCCTGACCAAAAAGGAAGCCAAAGACCGTAATCATCTGGTATACGGCAAAAATGGTTCCCGCAATACGGTACTTGACTACTATTACTACGGTTTCGGAAACACCGGATCCACCTGCGGACATCTGATTCCTGATTATGCCAAGATCGTAAAAAAAGGATTCAGAGCCGTGAAAGAGGAAATCGAGAACGAATACGATTCGCTTTCTGAAAAGAAGAAGAAATCCTCCGAAGGAGAACAACTCCGGGCAATGATGATCGCCTGTGAAATGCCAAGGGAACTGGCAGCCAAATATAGGGAAAAATGTTTGAATGAAGCGAAAACAGAAAAGGATGAAAGTCGTAAAAAAGAATTGGAACTGATGGCGGAAAATCTTCTTGTCGTACCTTGGGAAGGCGCAAAGGACTTCTACCAGGCCATCCAGTCACTCTGGATTACGCATATGCTGGTGATGTCGGACGAAAACTATCCCGGACCGGGAGTATCGTTCGGGCGCCTCGACCAATATCTGTATCCATATTACGAGAAATCCCGTAAGAACGGGATGTCGGATGATTTCATGAAAGAGATTCTGGAATGCTTCTGGTTCCATTGCAATACTGCCTATGACGCCCAGATCCGCGTCGGAAATAACGGTATCACCGCCGGATTCGGACAACTATTCAACATATCCGGTTGTGATAAGGACGGAAACGACCTGTCGAATGATCTGACTTATCTGTTGCTAGACGTGATCGACGACATGTCGCCGATTTTAGAGCCGAAACCGAACGTGAGGCTGCACAGAAATTCTCCCGAAAAACTTTTGGATCGAGTCGTCGACATGGTGGTATCATCGCAGGGGGCTCCCTTCCTGATCAATTTCGATGAACGTTCGATGGCCGGAATGATGCGTGAAGGACGGATATGCCACCTTGATGATTACATCAATCTAAACAATGTCAGCGATTACGCTTCGGTCGGCTGCCTCGAAAACACAATGCAGGGCAATGACAGAAGCGGAACCGTCGATAATAATCTTTACTTCTACAAAGCCATCGAATTGGCGTTAAACGCCGGCAAGGATTTGACACCTAAACATAACGATACAGACGGAAGAACGCTTCCGATCCGTCAAAACGGGGTATATACCGACAAGGTAGAGGATCTCGGATCGTTTGCCGATTTCTACGAAGCTGTCAAACGCCAGACTGCCCACATCATCCGAAAAAGCACAGAAGTCTATGAAAAATCCGAAAAAATCCGATGCAAATACGGAAACACTCCGTATCTTTCGACCCTGGTTGACGGTACCATACAATCGCATAAGGATGTCACGGAAGGGGGAGCAGAGCTCCGGTTCGTGACGATCGAAGGCGTGACATTTGCCACAACAATCGATTCGATCCTTGCGGTTAAATATCTGGTCTATGACAAAAAAGAATGTGATCTCAAGACTTTGAACGAGGCTCTTAAAAACAATTGGGAAGGCTATGAGATTTTGCGTCAAAAAGCCATAAATAAGGCTCCCAAATACGGAAGAAATGATGAAGAGGCCGATGAGATCGCCAAAGACTATATGAATTTTTTTGCCGAAGAAACCTGGAAACATAAGACCAAATCGACAAACCGTCAATTTCGTCCCGGTATGCTTTCATGGAATTACTGGGCATCGGCGGGATTCATCCTGCCGGCATCTCCCGACGGAAGAAAACAAGGCGAATTCTTCTCAAACGCTATTTGTCCGGTAAACGGCCGCGATATCTTCGGCCCAACCGCTAACTCCAACAGTGTAGGCATTGCCCTTGGCGGAAAAGCGGAAGCAGGCGACTTCAAGGATTATGTCAACTATCTTCCGAATGGCGCCAGTCACACCATAACGTTCAATTCGTCTATGCTGGCCAATCCGGATCATAAGGAGAAATTCAAATCGTTCCTTAGAGGTTATATCGAAAACGGAGGCACGGCGCTTCAAATAAACATTCTCGATCCGGAAATGCTTAAAGACGCTCAGAAACATCCGGAAAATTACAAACATCTGCTAGTCAGGGTCACTGGGTACAATGCATACTTTGTAACCGTGGGAAGGGAACTTCAGAACGAGATCATCGCCCGCGAATCCCACAAAGAGTATTAGGCATGCGTATTATAAACATCCAAAGGATGTCGACCGAAGACGGTCCCGGACTTCGGACCACGGTGTTTTTCAAAGGGTGCCCGCTTTCCTGCAAATGGTGTCATAATCCGGAGTCGCTCTCTTACAAAATTGGCAAAGAATGGATTGCCCAATATTGCATGTTTTGTGGAACCTGTGTGGCAAAATGTCCGGAAAATGCTCTGACAATAACAAACAATGAAGTAAGGATCGATTCCGAAAAATGCAAAATGTGTCTGGAATGCGTCGAAAATTGTCCGACCGGAGCAATGAAATCGCTCGGTAAAGATATCGGAATTGAAGAACTGTTCCGGGAACTTATCAAGGACAAAGCCTATTTTCGGGCTACCGGCGGCGTTACTTTTTCCGGCGGCGAGTGTCTCTTGCAAACGGATGAATTGGTCGAACTGGCAAAAATGCTAAAAAAAGAGAATATCAGCATCGCCATAGATACTTCCGGAGCAATCAATTACCATCTGATCGAAAAAATATTGCCGTATACAGATATCTTTCTTTACGATATCAAATTGATCGACAAGGCCAAGCACAAGGAACTTTGCGGAAAAGACAACCAAGAAATTCTCAGTAACCTGATCGCCCTTTCAAAGGCGAAAGCCGATATCTGGTTAAGAACCCCAATCATTCCGCGGGCGACGGCTACAAATGACAACATAAGGGCGATCGCCGGGTTTTTAAGGAATAATCATATCGGTTTTTCCCGCTGGGAACTTTGTTCCTTCAACAACCTTTGCAAAAGCAAATACGAAAGAATGTCCATCGACTGGGAATATAAGGATGACCGGTTGATGACGAATGAGGAAATGGAAGAACTCCTGGCTTCGGCCAGGCAGGAATACGGAAATCCCGAAGCCACGATACTGGCAACCGGATCCCGAAAAACGGAGGAATAGCCATGAATGACAAACTGACTCCCGAAATGATCGAAGAATTTGCCAAATCCGTGAAAGTCGGATTGGTCGCATCAATCGATGAGAAGAACTCCCCGCATATCACCGTTTTGTCCACTCTGATGGGAAAAGGAGAAAATACGATGGTGTTCGGCAAGTTCATCGAAGGATTGTCGAAAGAATTTATCCAAAAGCGCCCACATGCCGGTTTTCTTATCATGAATCCAGAAAAGGAATTCTGGTATGGAAAGATGATTTATGAAAGCGAGAAAAAAGAAGGGGAGGAATACGTTTTCTACAACAACCAGCCCCTATACCGTTACAATACCTATTTCGGCATCAATACGGTCTATTATTCCAAACTGGTATGTATCAGCGACATGGATACTCTCCCGCTGGGAAAAATCATTGCCAGTTCGCTTTCCGTTATGCTAAACAAGACAAGGTATAAAGGTTCCGCCAAGACCGAAGTCATGAAACCATGGGCGAAAAAATTCACCGCAAAACTGGATACCCTGATGTTTTTGTCCTATATGGACATTGAGGGCTATCCAGTCATCGTTCCCATAATCCAAGCCCAGTCGGCTTCCACAGATCGGATCGTTTGGAAGAACAAGCCGTTCGGAGAAAGACAGCTTTCCCTGAAACCGGGACAGAAGATCGCCATTCTCGGGTTTTCAATGTCGATGGAAACCGTCTTGCTCAAAGGAGAATTTTCCGGATTCGACAAGCGAGGGTTCGGATATTTGGCGATCGAACGGGTATATAACTCGATGCCACCGGTACACAAATACGTCTACGAAGAGAATGAAGCATGCTGAAAAATGCCAGCAAGACGGAAAAAGTGGTGGAAAGTATCCGTAACCGGATAATATCCGGCGAACTAATACCGGGCGACAAACTCCCGCCGTTAAGAGAACTGGTTTCGATATATAACGCAAGCAGGAGCGTCATCAACCAGGCAATCGGAACACTTAGCGCCAAAGGCTATCTCGAAGTGAAACCAAGACAATACATCATGGTTAACGATATTTGGGCTTCCGGCAATCTGGAGATTGTCAACGACGTGTACTTCGCTCCCAAAAGCCGTTATAAATCCAGGGCGATTAGAGAAATGCTCAAAGCGAGAAAAATGGCGGAAATGGCTTCGCTTGGCGAAATAACACCTGACAATATTCCAAATCTTTCACAACTGAAAATAATATATGCCGAAGAAAAAAAATGGCTTGGACAGAAATCGGCTGATATCGGGATCATTGCCGATCTGGACTCGAAATTTCATGAAGAAGTGGTGAGTCTTTCAAACAATTACGTGCTTTCGCTCTTGTATCTTGCTTTTAAGAATATCGGGGATGATCTGATCAGAAAATTCTATTTCTGCGTCAACGAAACAGATTGTCCGATCAACTGGCACGGGCAATTCATCGAAGCGTTGGAAAATAAAGATATCGGTAATGCTAAAATAATCTGGCTTAAGCTTCTTTCCAAGGGGGAAGAAGTGATATTGCAAAACATCGACTGAAAAGCAGATCGGCAACGATCTGTTTTTTTTAATTATCTATGTAAAGCATACTTGACATTAATCGATTCATGTCATATGATAAGGGCGGAGATGAGAAAAGATGATTTTGGGAAATAATCTTCGGCGGCTTCGTTTTGAAAATGGCGAAATGTCGCAACAGGATTTAGCGGATCTAGTAGGCGTTTCAAGAATGACGATCTATTCGATCGAGAAACTGAAATACACTCCCTCCGCATCGCTGGCTTTGAAAATCGCCAATGTGTTCAAGTGTCCCTTCGACAAAGTTTTCTTTTTTAAAACTAAAACTATCGGGGAGGATGAATGAGATGACTTCGAGACAGATAAAATTAGTCATATTCGGGGGCGTCACGCTTCTTTGTTTCGTTTATGTGGCGGTGGCTTTCGCGATCATCAAAAATCAACTGGTTCCTTCGCTTGCCGAACCAACTTTGCTGATAAACTATTTATCATACGGCATCATGATCGCCTTCGTCGTTTTCGGCGTCTATTGTCTTCTGATGCTGAGGGATGCCCTGATCCAGATCGTCCAGATCCGTTCGGGAATCATATATCCGTCTTTACTTGTAGTTTTGACGGTTTTGGGCGGAGTGGCGATTTTAGCGGATATCACATTGCTTTCTGATATCGGAAAGGAATATCTTCAGTTCGATGTCGCTGGAGAATGGAAAATGCTTTTTGGCATCTGGGCTTTCCAAACCGTTACCATCATTTTTCAAATTGTCATGTCCTGTTGTCATGATGTAGCCGGCAACAAGCTGACGGAAAAGCTTCAGCACATGAGTGATTCCCTCTATGTTTCAACCTTTCAGGTGATGCTGATATCCTCGATATTGGGACTGATATCCATTTTCACGACGTTTTTCTGGGCGAACAGACTACCGGAGTTGTCAAAATATGCTACCGGTCTGATGATCGTCCTTTGCATTTTGAGCGTTTTGCCGGCGGCTGTAATCATCTGTCATCTCATTATCAGGAATCGCCGCCGCGGTTTCAACGACTGGTTCGACGAAAGGCAATGGGACAATCTGTCGAAAGGCGGAATGGTCACCGTGATTACCGGTGTATGTTTCCTGATCCTTTCGATCATCGTTTCCCAGCTTGCCAGCGGCATCGATCCCGGTTATCTGTTATTGACTGTGTTATTTGCCGAGATCGGCGTGTTTTCCGCTTTTGTGCTCAGCCGTAATCGTATTGATGACTGAATCCCGGATGAACCGGGATTTTTTTATGAAAGAAAGGTTATTGCCATAAGCTTTTTATTGTATAATTATGGTAGAGTCAAACGATAAAGGAATGGCTTTTTTTATGAAAAAATACTTTATGTATTTTTGGAAAGACAAAGTATTCGTCATCACTTTTGTTTTTACCGCGATTTCATGTTTTTTCATCACTCCGTCGATGGAATATCTGGATTATGTGGATTGGAAAGTGCCATTCATCATGTTTTCTCTGATGGTTGCCGTGGCTGGTATGTACGAGGCCGACCTTTTCGGATATATGAGTATAAAAATGGTTTTGCGGTTTCATACTTTGCGTTGGATCGCATTGTCAATCATTATGGCATCTTTTTTTCTCGGCATGTTGGTGACGAATGACGCGGTGCTTCTGACCTTTGTTCCTTTCACCATTCTTGTTACCAAACAGACTGGGCAGGAAAAATATGCTATAACGATTATCGCTCTCCAGACAATTGCCGCTAATCTCGGATCAGCCCTGACGCCGATGGGTGATCCGCAAAATATCTATCTGTATGCCTATTATGGTATCCGATTTGGAGATTTTCTCAGAGTGATGGCTCCGGTGGCCATCGGCGGATTTTTTATTCTTATAACAATGACAGGCGCTTTTGTTCCCAATATTTTTTCCGAGCCAGTAATGATAGCGCCGAAGATCAACCGAAAAAAAACTATCGTCGCTCTGATGATTTTTCTGAATGCTTTGCTTTGTATTTTGCGTGTGTATTCGGAATGGATAGCCATCATAGTAACTGTTGTTATGGTTTTGATATTTGATCGCAAACTGTTAAAAAAACCGGATTACACCTTGATATTGACATTTATTGCTTTCTTCATTTTTACAGGCAATCTTGGTAAAATACCGGGAATCGTCTCGTTCGTATCGGGTCGTTTGGAGAATGGAACATCGGTCTATCTTTCCGGTTTTTTCTTGAGCCAGTTTATTTCCAATGTGCCTTCATCCGTCTTGTTGGCGACATTTACAAAACAGGAGTACTGGCCATATCTTTTACAAGGCGTAAATGTTGGCGCTATGGGAACATTGATCGCATCGCTTGCCAGTTTGATCGCTTTAAAATTCGTTTTGAAGGAATTTCCCAGACAGGGAAAAGAATATATTCTTACATACTCATTTTTTTGTTTTATTGCAATACTAGTCATCACTATGGCTGTTTTCATATTTGATGGTATATGAGTAAAACCGGAGATAAAAAAACCCGGTCTTTTTTTTGTAAAAACAGTATTGTGTTATGCACACTAATGTGATATCATATTACTGTGCAATACACAGAAAGGGGTGGCATGATGAATTCCCAATTCAAAAAAGGGATAATAGAAATGTGCGTCCTCGAGTTGATAAGTCATCGCGACATGTATGGATTCGAAGTGATTGAACGCTTGTCCGAGGACATTGACGTGAACGACAACACCATCTATCCCATTTTGAGGCGGCTTACCGAACAGGGTTATTTCGATAATTATGTCGAATCAACTAGCATGGGAGCGCCGCGAAAATATTTTCGGATTACGGAAAAAGGTTCTGGAAAACTGACTGAATACAAAACCGAGTGGGACAAATTTCTCAAAGGAGTATCAAGAATAATGGAGGAGAAGGCAAAGTGAAAAAAGAATATCTGGCGAAACTGAAACAGAAACTGGAAGAAAAAGATTTTGATAAAAGCGAAATTAACGACATCATCGACGATTACGACAGGATGTACGATGATGCTTTGTTGAAAGGAATGGAAGATGCGGACATAATGAATTTTCTTGGCGATCCCGACAGAATCGCTTTCGATCTGTGCGATGGAAAAATAAGAAAACAGAACCGAAAGAACAACGGGAAAATCGTTGCCATAATGCCGTTTGTTTCTCTGATTTTATTTTTTATCATGGGATATGCTTTTCATTTGTGGCATCCCGGATGGCTGGTTTTCCTGTTGATACCCGTGACAGCCATAATTGCCGGAGCGCGCAAGGATAAGAATGGAACACTCATTGCCCTGATGCCTTTTATCGCTACCGCCATATACCTGGGGTTTGGATTCGGCATGAATCTCTGGCACCCGACATGGCTGATTTTCTTTTTGATACCGGTGACAGCCATTTGCAGCGGACAAACCAGATTGCTTGGCAAACTGACCGCTTTGACGCCATTCATCGCCGTCACCGCATTTTTCATTCTGGGAGAGTACGGTTATTATCATCCCGGATGGTTGGTGTTTTTCCTTATACCGATGGTTGGCGTCTTGAATGAAAAGCATGTATGGAAAGCCGTGATTTATGAAGCATCATTCGTCATAGCTATCGCTTTATATCTCGCGATCGGATACTTGAATCCGATTTGGGCACAGGCATGGCTCGTTTTCTTGCTTCCGGTCATTGTTTCCTTGTTGTTCGGAGAATACAACTTCCAAATAGACGGCATGTCCGTCGGCATCAGAATACTCACAATTGTGCTGATCGTTATTTACGTCCTGTTCGGATTTTTGTTTCAAACTTGGAGTTATCTCTGGCTGATTTTTCTCTTGATTCCCGTTGCCGCAATTATCGGCAATGGCAAGGGAATGCAGAAAAAACTTGTAGCACTGAGTCCTTTTGTCGCTACCGTTGCCTTTTTTCTTCTGGGGTATCTCGGAGGTTACTGGCAGTATTCATGGATGGCATTTCTGTTGATTCCGATGACTGCGATCCTCACCAAAGGAAAAGAAGAATAATAATAAAAAAGGTCCGCTTCGGTTGAAGCGGACCCTTTATCATACACTGCTTCCGCCCGAAAGAAGAGACAGAAGCAAAACAGCATAGCATAAGGGAATCATCAGGACAAGGTAATTGACGCAAAAAGCCATGATGGTTTCCTTTTTCCATTTGCTGGATTTTTTATATATAAACCATCCAAATCCCGCCGTAAGCAATAAAACAAAAAAGAGAAATATCACGCCGAACCAGTAAAAGGTGTTTATTCCGTAAAACAAGACATATGCCGGAACAAGCAAAGAAGCGTAAAAACCGAGCGGGAAGACGATTTCCATTCTGACACGAAGAGAATGGCCGGAATCGTCAGGAAGAGCTTTTGAACGGAAAATCCAAAATAAGATAACAAATAATAGCGCTCCTACGAAAACCACAATGTTTAAACGGTTTACCAAAAGGTTTCTTTCGCTTGAAATGTATCCCGGATTAGAATTATAGAATGAGTATAGGATACTAAGGCAAGCCAGTATTGGAACAAGAAGGAATCCCAGTATCAAAGAAAGCGTCACTGACTGACGGGGTTTATTCATGGGCTTTATGGAAAATGGCATGTATATGAGAGATGTGAGAATAGTTCCGGTTGCCAGGATATAACCGATATAAAAGAAAACATTTCCCGATGCTAGCGTGTTTATCCGGCTAAGATCTGCCTGTTCGAATCCGATATAAAAGAAAAGAAAGGCCACTTCATACTGTGTATGTATGGTTAGATCAGGTCTGATGATAAGAAAAAGAATATAGATGAAATAACCGAAATATGCAATCCCCAGAGCAAGAACCGGGACCAATGGCCTTTTTTTCATCCATGACAAAATGATAATAGGAATGCCGATTCCAATGACATAATAAAGAAATTTCAAAAAATAAGGACCGACCGAATTTGTGAAAACAAACCTCAGATAGACAAATCCAAGGAATGCGATGGTTACAAGCAAAGCCGAAGAAAGACGCAGCCATTTTTGAGATTTCATGAACGCACTTCCTTTCATGGGTTATCTTCCCATCCATTATATTACGCAAAACCGAAAATTTGTGTTTTCCAGTAAAAAAGAGTTGAAAAAAGCTCCCGCTTCATATAAAATATTAAGTGCTAAGTCCCGCAGGTGTAGTTTAATGGTAAAACGTCTGCTTGCCATGCAGATAATGGGGGTTCGATTCCCCTCGCTTGCTCCAGAAAAAAATAACAGCGATATCCATCGCTGTTTTTTGTTTATTCGGACTTGATTGACTGTTTATACCTTTTCCGGAAATCGGCCGGGGTCATACCGTTGATTTTTTTAAACACTTCGGTAAAATAACTTTGTGAACAGAATGCCAAAGAAGTGCTGATTTCGCCTACTGATTGATGGGTATATCGCAACATGTTTTCGGATTCATGGATTTTCATCTTCAGAATGCATTTCTGCAAAGTCATACCGGTCTGTTTCGAGAAGTATTGTGAGAAATAAGCCCGGGAAAGATTCACGTGGTTTGCCACATCGGCCAGATTAATCGAATAATGCAAATGGCTTTCGATATAATTGATGGCTTTTTGGATCGGTAATGAGTATTTCTGTCTTTGGCGTTCCTCTTTCACCCGCATAGCGAAAGTTTTGGCCATATTAGTAAGAAGAACCTGATAATCTGTGAAATCTTCGATTTCCCCCGAGTATTTGATAAACGAATATATTACTACGTAAATATCGTCGAAACCGACGCCGGCGTCAAATGCCGCTTTGGCAAGAAGAGTTGCAGCAGCGCCGAGAATCGCGCTGTTTTCTTTTTTGCTGGCGATTTTGAATTTGGCGGCAAGAGAGGAATCAATGATTAATTTTGCGACTTCCTCCTCATTTCCGGCCTTTATGGAATTATATATTTCGGAGATTTCTCTTAGATCGGGATTGGACTGGGGAATCAATCCGGGCCTGTCTGCATCATATGGAAGGAAATCGGAACGTAAATTGTCAAAAGCGGGAGTATCAACATTGATCTTATTTTGCAGAATATCTTCGGTTCTATATTTTTTTCCGTCGATAGTGAAGCAAAGCAAAGAAAGATACTGAATGAACTTGCAGATGGACACGAAAGGAATGTTTCTGATTGTGTCGAGGCTGATTTCTTGACTGCAATTGGATGCTGATAGTAACGCATAATGAATTTCTGTTAGTGGTTTGGCGGTGATAGCCGGTCCGATAAAGAAACGATATGATCCGATTCTAAAAAGACCGTGAATTTCGATCCGGTTGAAAATAAGCAATTTTGGCAGGCCTTCTTTTATTTCTAGATCCTTTACATACGGAAAGATGGGAAGCGCGTCAAAATTAACTTGATTGAATGAGCACCAAAGTATGGAATTGTCATCATCGACAATTGTTGCCGGAAGATCGGAGTACTTGGTCAAAAATTCCATTTTCATGAACAAATTTGCCTTATTCATCTGTAATCACCATAAATAATTATAACATAATTATCATTTTTGGATGAATATATTTCTTTGAATATCAACATAAATGATTATCTGAAACCGTTTTCCGGTTTGTGATGAAAGCTAATGAAAAAAAGTCATGTGTTTTCCAAAAAAAAACCATTCGGAACATAAGCCTTTGTGGTATAATTTATTATGATGAAAGCGTTTGTAAAACAATAGAAAAGGAGCATATGAAGATTATGACGACAAGTCAGGAATTGCCTGATGAACTGACCATGATGGCCGTTGTCAAGGACAAACCCGAAAGGGGATTCACTTACACGCAGAAAAAGATTTCCACTAAACTGGGACCGCACGAAGTACTAATTAAAGTACTGACAACATCATTTTGCGGCACGGACTACCACATTTACGATTGGAATGCCTGGGCGCAAAAACGACTCAAATTACCTTTGACTGCTGGACATGAATTCAGTGGTGAAATCATCAAAATCGGAACGGATGTAAAGAGAGTAAAGGTAGGAGACATAGTCAGTGCAGAAACCCACATAATCTGCGGAGAATGCGAATTCTGCAAACGCGGGGAAGGCCACATATGCAAAAACACGAAAATAATCGGTGTCGATACCGATGGATGTTTTGCCCGTTATGTGAAAATTCCGGATGCCAATTGCTTCATTAACGATCCCGGACAGAACATGCTTTTCCTGTCAGTCCAGGAGCCTTTGGGGAATGCAGTTCATACGATCGCTCACTTTCCGGTCAAGGATAAAACAGTCGCCATCGTCGGTTGCGGACCGATCGGAATCATGGGAGTGGACGTTGCCAAAGCACTCGGAGCGAAATTGGTCATCGCCATTGAAATAACTCCATATAGACAAAATCTGGCAAGAAATATCGGAGCCGATTACGTGATCGATCCGACAAAGGAAGATGTTGTATCCAGAGTCATGGAAATCACAGATGGTGCCGGAGTGGACGTTGTAGGAGAATTTTCCGGTAGCAGCAAAGCAATCCAGCAGGCATTTAAATACATCAAAAAAGGTGGAGGAATGTCGATGCTCGGAATCCCGGACGCGGACATTCCGATCGATGTCGCCAATGACATCGTGTTCAAAGGCCTGAATATTTACGGCGTGACCGGAAGACGAATCTACGATACCTGGTATCAGGTGAGAGAACTTCTGGACAGCGGAAAGCTTCATCTCGACAAAATCATAACACATCAGTTCCCCTTGAAAGATATCAAAATTGCCGCCGAGCTGATGGGAGAAAAAAACTGCGGCAAAATCGTAATGTTCCCGGGAGATGAAATAGATGGGTAAATTGGATTATATCAACGAACTGGTGGAAGGACTGAAAAAGGACGGTGTATACCGGACCCTTCCGATCAATTACGGCCCCTGTGGCAATGTCATCGATTTGAATCATCATCAGGTTGTGAACCTTTCTTCTAACAATTATCTAGGCTTGGCGAATGATCCAAGGGTCAAGCAAGCCGCGATCGATGCCGTAAACAAATACGGCGCCGGCACCGGCAGCGTCAGAACGATCGTCGGCAATCAGGAACCACTAGAAGAACTCGAAAAGCTTCTGGCTGAATTCAAGCACGAGGAAGCCGTCGTGTGCTTCCAATCTGGATTAAACTGCAATATCGGCGTAATCCAGGCAGTTGCCCAAAAGGGAGACCTCATTATAAGCGACCAGCTGAACCATGCTTCGATTATCGACGGCACCAGACTCTCCAGAGCCGATAAGGCCGTTTTCAAACATTCCGATATGGAAGACTTGGAAAATGTCATCAAGGAGAACCGTGACAAATACGCTCATATTTTGATCATCACCGACGGTGTCTTCTCGATGGACGGCGATCTGGCGAAATTACCGCAAATCGTCGAACTGGCGGAAAAATACGACTGCCTAACCTATGTAGACGATGCCCATGGTAGCGGTGTTCTTGGCAAATCAGGCCGCGGAACCGTCGACCATTACAATCTTAACGGCCGTGTCGATTTCATCATCGGAACTCTGTCCAAAGCAATCGGTGTCATCGGCGGATATGTCGCAACGAAACAAGTGGTTCGCGAATGGTTGCTTCACCGGGCGCGTCCTTTGCTTTTCTCGACCGCATTGCCTCCTGCGGCAATCGGAGCGGCGATCGAATCCGTCAAACTGCTGATGGAAAGCGAAGAATATACCAACAAACTTTGGGACAATGCCAGATACTTCAAGGAAGGCATGAAGAAACTCGGTTTCGACATCGGACACAGCGAAACTCCTATCACGCCTGTCATGGTGGGAGAAGAAGCCAAAACGATGGAATTCTCGCGCGAATTGCTGAAAGAAGGCGTCTTTGTTTCCGGCATCGTCTTCCCGACCGTTCCGAAAGGAACCGGAAGACTAAGGGTCATGATTTCTGCCATGCATGAGAAAAAGGATCTTGACTTCGCATTGAAGGCATTCGAGAAAACCGGCAAGAAACTGGGAATCATCTGAACTTGCTATTAAGCAAACGATACGGGAAGATTTTTCTTCCCGTATTTATATTATCAAATGGAAAAAATCAAAAAAACTGTGATATACTATCAACAGAGTGCGTTATCTGATAAAAAGGAAGAAAAAAATGAACCTGGAAGAAGCGAAGAGACTCAAGGCACATTACGAAAAAATGGCGATAGCCGGATACATCATCGGCGGGGTGGGATTCATCCTTTATCTTCCGGTCGGCGCTTCAGGCGGAATCGGAGCGGCGTTATTGATGATGGGCTTTTTTGCTGGCGGTTTCCTTTTGGCCGGAACCGCGCATGCCAGATTCAAAAAAATCAGCTCCTCGTTCAAGGAAAAATACATGCCGTCGTTAATCGAAAAAGTGTTGCCCGGCACCCAGTATTATCCGGAGAGCGGCTTTGCCTGGGAAGACGTGGCGTCCATGCGCTTTCTAAAAAAATCCGACCGCTACCATTCGGAAGATTATCTGATCGGAACATATAAGAATATCAGATTCGAATCAGCCGACTGCAAACTTCAGGATGTCCATTCGAACGGAAAGACAACCACGGTCGTCACGGTATTTCTCGGGCGCGTATATAGATACGAATTCCCGAAAAACTTCCCGACGGAATTATTATTGATCCAACCGGGATTAGGTAAGAAATGGGGATTCGGCAGTTATGAAACGATCAAGACCGAATCAATCGATTTCAACAAGGAATTTCTGACCTTTGCCAGAGACGAACTGAAAGCTTTCGAGATGCTTT
>Ga0209203_1000470_pt1 | contig 34577 bp, 29 predicted proteins | sample AD_UKC109_MetaG_FD_184423 | JGI IMG/M metagenome (GOLD analysis project Ga0209203, IMG submission 184423) | Active sludge microbial communities of municipal wastewater-treating anaerobic digesters from Hong Kong - AD_UKC109_MetaG (SPAdes)... | ecosystem: Engineered > Bioreactor > Anaerobic >... | reverse complement strand
ACTCAAAATAATTCGGCGTATAGAAACCTCCTCTCTTCAGATAAACCTCCTTCTTCACCACCTTCACGTCCCCTTCCATCATATCGGTTATCAGCCCCGCCAGGTCATACCGCGGCTCCCATCCCAGGCGTGTGCATGCCTTTGTGGCATCACCTATCAGCAGGTCAACCTCCGTAGGACGGAAATATGACCTGTCAACACCCACAATCTCTCTTTTCTCCCTCATCTTGATCCTTATTCCTTCGAGGTACTCTGCCCCGACGAAATCAATAAACCGTTTCTCATTCATGGTGACCACATAGCCCTTTTCATCAACCCCTTCACCCCTGAATTCTACCTCAAGTCCCAGCTCCGCTGCTGCCATTTTTATGAAATCACGTATAGTCGTCGTTATTCCGGTTGCAATTACGTAATCCGACGGTTCATCCTGCTGCAGTATCATGAACATCGCCCTGACATAATCCTTCGCATGCCCCCAGTCGCGCTTGCCCGACAGGTTGCCCATGTACATCTTCTCCTGCACACCCATAGCTATGCGACTCAGCGCGCGGGTCACCTTCCTCGTCACGAAGGTCTCGCCCCTGATGGGCGATTCGTGGTTAAAGAGTATCCCGTTGCTGGCATGCATGCCATATGCCTCGCGGTAGTTTACGGTGATCCAGTAGGCGTATAGCTTGGCCACGCCGTAAGGAGAACGGGGATAGAAGGGTGTCGTCTCCCTTTGCGGCACCTCCTGAACCAACCCGTAGAGCTCTGAAGTGGATGCCTGGTAAATGCGGGATTTTCCCGTAAGGCCCAGCAGCCGCACTGCCTCCAGCAAGCGCAACGTACCTATACCATCAGCGTTTGCGGTATACTCGGGTGTGTCGAAACTCACCTTGACGTGGCTCATTGCGGCGAGGTTGTAAATCTCATCCGGCTGCACCTCCTGCACAATCCGCGTGATGTTCATCGAATCTGTCATGTCACCGTAGTGCAGAATAAAATTGCGGTGCTCGAGGTGCGGATCCTGGTATATATGATCAATCCTCTCGGTGTTGAACATCGATGCACGGCGTTTGATACCGTGTACGGTGTATCCCTTTTTCAACAGGAATTCGCTCAGGTAAGCGCCGTCCTGCCCGGTCACGCCGGTTATTAATGCTACTTTAGACATACTTCAATTTCACGTAAAATTATTAAAAATCCAGAGACTTTTCCGTCAGGAAGCAGCGAACCTCATCGTCTGAAAATCCGGGCTTGAGCAAATCAACAGTCTCGGAATAATCAACGTCATCAAAATAACTGAGTTGGGCGCGGAATAGTTTCTCGGAAAAAAGCTGCCCGTATATTTCGGTTGCTCTTCCCGAAATTTCTCCGATGGAAAAAAAATCCTTCAGGATATAATAAAGATCAACATAATCCTTCCACTTCGATCGTCTTCCAAGAGCGTATGCCTTCATGGCAGCCAGATTGATCAGCTCCGGCATTTTAAAGACATTCTCGAACTTGCATGTGGCCGTTACAGGATAAGGATATTCCAGGAATGTCAGGTTAACACTGTTCACAGTAACATTCATCTGCCCCGCAACCCTCCGGGTAATTTCGTAAGGCATTCTCAATGCTGCGATTTTGTCAATAATCCTTTTATGATTTAAGGAAGAGAATTTGAACAGGTCAAAATCAATAGACCTCCTGTGGCCAATATGCAAAGCTATCGCCGTACCTCCGGCCAGATAGTACTCGCGGCTGAACTTACCCAGGAGGGGTAAGAGTTTACGCTGATTCTCAGAGAGAATTTCCTTGTGCATATTTTCTAAACAGCAGTGAGAAATAATTATAGACCTCAGGATAATAATTCAGTTTCTGCCTCCCCCTGGCGCTGAAGAAAATCCTTGAGACTTCATCCATCCCCATCAGGCGGATAAGTCTCCTGACATCATCCAGCGAACCGTAATTGAGGATTGTCTCTACCAGTAAGGCAGGGCTGATCTCCTCTTTCTTATCCTCGGGAGTATACCAGAAAAGACTTTTCTTTTCCTTTATAAATAATTTAATATCTGAACTATACATCAGATCAAATTTAACTGTTTTGCAGCATTTTTACAAGCTTCCTGTGTAACAGATTGAAAAGTGATGTCGTTTCTGCTCCGTATTATAAACCTTCCTGATTCCTCCCGAAAACATATCTTATGCCGAGGTGCAGGCCGTAATGACTGTGATTTAGCCTGTTATCTTCAGGGTAAGATTTGGATGACCTAAACTGATCTTTCCCTCCTAATGCGGATGCGTATTGCATTTTCCACAGGACGGTCGGATACAAGTGCCAGGTATCCGCCACCGCCGGCACCGGCCAGCTTCCAGCCCAGCGCCCTGTCTCTGTACTGTTCAATGGTCTCGCTCACCACCCTGCTTTTCATCAGCGGGAACATTGCCACCTGGGCCTCAAACGAAGCCCTGTACCACCTCCCGAAAGCGCTGATATCCTTTGCCAGCAGAGCATCCCAGACTCCCTCGGCGGCCTCCGCCAGGGCCCGTGCACCGTCTTCGGAAATATTAGTCCGTTCCAGCACATTGAAGGCGCCATCCCTGGGAGGCAGCGTGATGAACCACAGGTGCTGCTCTATGAAGTCAAGCACCTCCGGATCATGCACCGGCGTGATCTTCTCCGGCCAGTACTCTCCGGAGGCATAATCAAGCCTGTTCAGCCCGGGAAAGACTATCCCGATAGCATCCTGTGAGCCACTGACATAAGTGGTTCCCGGAGGATTCTCCATGCAGAAGAGGGTTCGCGCCAGCAACTCCGGATCTCCCTCGGGAATATCAGTATGCCAGAGTTCAACTGCTTTCTTTCGTGTTGAACTTGACATCCCGCTGCGATCATTGAACTCCAGGTCGGGCTCTATAGAGATGGTCAGTACTGCCCCGGGCCAGAATCTGGAGACATACGGCTGGTCAAGCCATCCTCCGGCAACGTCAAGACGATAGGGTATACGGCACTCGCTCCGTAACGCAGTTGTGGAACGTGGCGGCAGCCCGTTGACGGGCACACGCCGGCTCACCACCAGTTCAACGCCAACCTCATCGCAGAGCCGTTTTTTATCGGGAGTATAGCCGTCTTCATTGACGAAGAAGATGTCAGGCCTTAGTTCACGAAGTTCCTCCTCGAAATCAAGCAGGCCGGAGCCTTTATTAATCCAGGCATCCGTGACAAACTTCAGCGATCTGATCATATAGAGCCTCTCACTCTCACCATTCACTGTTCGCCGGCCCTTCAGCTCACTGATAGTGCGGTCAGACCCGATACCCACGTACAGGTCACCGTGCGTGGCCGCCTCCTCAAAAAAGGCCACATGACCCGAATGAAGCATGTCAAAACAGCCGCTGACAAAAACTTTTTTCGCCATAAATCATAAATAACACCAAAAAAATCACAACCTGATTACCTCATCAAACCACCGGGCGACTGATTCCCGGTGTGTCACGAAAACAATGGTCACCTTGTTCTTAAGGTCTGCCAGCACTTCCATCACAGTGGCCTCATTCTCTGCATCCAGGGAAGAGGTGGCCTCATCAAGCAACAATAAGGAAGGCCTGCGCAGCAATACCCTTGCCAGGGCAAGACGCTGACATTCTCCTCCTGAAAATGAAGTATGATAATTGGCCACGAAAGCATCCAGCCCCTTCCTGAAACGTTTTACAAGGTGAGCAGCATTGACCTGCTCAAGTGCTGACATAATCTCCTCATCAGAGACAATCCTCCCTGAAACACTGTTGCTGTGTGTGTGTCCACCGGAATCATCACCACCGGTTACCGGATGGGGGTTGCCGCTGTCCCAAACGAGGTTCTCCCTCAGAGTGCCGTCAATAAAAAACGGATCCTGCGGGAGGTACCCAAGACCTGATTTCCATCGGGGAAGCAAATCATCATCCAGAACTGCACCGTCAACCATTATACGGCCTGAGGAGGGCTTCTGCAATCCGGCTATCAGGTCTATCAGAGTGGTTTTCCCGCGGCCGCTGTGACCTACTATACCAGTAATGGTTCGTGCCCTGATTGATGCAGTAAACCCTTCAAACAGCTTTTCCCCGTCAGGATATGCAAAGCAAATCCCCTCAAGTTTTATTCCCTCCCTCAACTTCAACACACCAGACCCCTGTTTCCCACGCACTGACGGCTCCGGTAAATCCTCATCAAGTTGCATCACCAGTCTGACTGACGGCACATTGGTTGCAATCATATTCAGGTCTGTATTCATGGAAGTCATCTGAGGAAAAATGCGGGAAAAAAGCAGGATGAGGATCATGAATGATGCAAGGGGCGTTGAGCCGAACCTGTATCCAAACCATACAATACCAACCAGAACCAGTAATCCGGCAAGCCGCTGGATCAGCTGGGGAAGTGACCAGTTTCTCTGCATCAGGTATTCCATGTTCAGGAGAGAGGTATTGGCTTCATCGAACCGTTCAGAGTAAAATACCTCCGAGTTGTGAACCTTTGCAATCTTTACTGTCTGCCAGAAATCGTCAATGTACTTCAGCAACCTGTAATAAGAATCAACATATCCCTTCCCAAGCCTGAAAGAAGTGAACAAAAATCTCCGGAGGGCAAGAAAAAAAATGATACCTATACCGATAATAAGCAGGGTGAACTGCGGAGAAATAAGAAAGGCATAAATAATATAGGCTCCGGACATCAGAACTGTAGTCAGCAGCCTCAGATAGTAATAGTAATAATTTGCCAGGTTGGGCACCTCGCGGGTAAGTACCTGGAGATGGTTGGTCTTGCTCCGGCTGTTCAGCAGCTGCCAGTCAGCCATAATTATCCTGTGAAACAGTCTCCGCCGAAGTGTATAGATGAAGGTTTGCTGGTAACGGGCATCAAGGACAGACTTCCAGTACTGTATCAACGCACCTGAAGTCAGCAATACCATATATACTGCCAATATGCTGCCAAGGGTTATTTCCATGCCCAGGCTGTTTGCCATGTTCCGGATGGAAACAGCAACACCGTCAGGCTCACTTCCTGTACCAATACTCAGCAACTGCAGCAGAGGTATAAGCATCACAATCGAAAACCCGGAGGTAATCCCCTGAATAATTGTAAGCAGGAAAATCAGGGCAAGCTTCCAGGGCTGATGCTCCTTCAGAAGCCTGAATGTGCTGAAGAGAAAACTGTAGGATTTCATGAGGATTCTTCAACCGTTTCCCGAACGTATCTCAGAAAGAAGGACTGATTTTCGGCCTTCAGTATTGAATCTTTTGGGCGAAAAAGCCCCAATACCTGATTGCTGCGAGGTTGAAAACATTTCTGTTTTCTGTCGGGAACTGGCTCTCTACTGTAATACCACCTTCCCGGTGTGTACCTTAATGCCGTCTTTCACAATAACAAGGTAAACTCCCCGGGCTCCTGATCCGACAGATACCCTATTCAGGAATGAATCATCAAGCCGGGTTTCAATGATCTTATTCCCGCGGCTATCAAAAACCTGGCAGATTGCATCACCACTGAGGTCTCCCTGGATGTTAATAATTCTGTCGCCTGATAACCAGATCCGCATATCAGGCAAATTGTGATTGGCAGTCTTTGGACGAAGAATTCGTCCTGCTGTAACATGTATAAAGAAACGTCCTGTGCCATAAGTTTTCGGTGGCAGGCTGACAGTATACCTTGAAGAATTGAGTTCAGTAAAGGTGCTTGTGGCCCGGTCTTCCAGTATGAATTTGAAGTTCCTCAGCGGTTCAACATCCGCAGAAAAAACCACCTCACCGCCTTTCTCAAAGTCAATACCCACAGGTACTACATTCTGGCTGAACCCGTAAACGGGCAGTGCCTGACGGGCAAAGTTCACTCCGTTGTCTTCTACCAGCGCAGTGTAAATTCCCAGTCCCGGAGCTGAACTGATCAGGCCTACATCAAAGCCCGGATCAAGCCCTTTGGTCATATCATTGCCAAAGACAACCGTGGTCATGTCTTTTTTGCCGTCACTTTCAACCTTCAGTTGCAGCCCCGGCCAGCGATCCCCGGTTTTTGTTGATTTAAGCAAGGGGACATCCGTGTCATGACCTTGCATACTCCTTGTAAAGGTAAAAGCAGAAGCATCATTCATGGCCAGCACAAAAAAGCCCTGACCTGCCTGTATATAATCCTCATTAAGCTCAGCACCCCCCGGCCATCCTGTTGAATTCGCCACATAGTAAAATGTAACTCCGTCATAAAGATACAAGGCGACATAGTTTGGATCAAAGTTGCTTTCTTCCGGAACAGCACTGTAGTTTGCGTCTATGAAATCAGCTACACGTAGCGCTGAGGGATATGGGTTCCCAAGTAAATTCCATCCTCCGCCGCCGTAATGATCCAGGTCTCTGCCAGGTGCAAATGACCGGCTGTCATAATTTGTTTCATCCCCGGTGATCACATCAGAATAGGGCGATGATGCAGCCACAATAACATCTGAAGAGGGTAATGTACCTGAGAATGCAAGTGAAGAAATGCCTGTCTGTAATGTATACCCCCTGCCGCTTTCGCATACCGTGGTAACATCCCAGGTTCCTGTTACCTCATTGTATGCCCATACCGTGCCTGTTGTCGGAAAAGTGGCAGATACAACCGGAGAGGAATAATAATGATAGTAAACCGGATTAAGCTGACGGTTGTAGATGATATTACCCGTACTGGCGCCGTTTACAATTAAGGAACCGCTTGATCCGGCATCGGAGTTTATGGTCATGGTACCTGAGGCCGGAAGGTCACCTGCAACGGTCAGGGCCGAGCCGCTGTTAACCATAAAGTTAATAATACCTGCAACCGACCCGCCTGAAGTGTATGTCTGAGGTACTGTACCGTTAAAAACTATCATGCCACTGCCCCCCGGTTCTGCATCAATATAACCTGCAGTATGGGAAAGATTGCCGGCAAGGTTTATTGTTCCGGTGCCTCCCTGGTCATCAAAACTCATATGGATCCAGCCGCCTGATACGGTCAGGTTACCGCTGATGTTCAAAACACCTCCGAGATGACAAAAGGCGTCAACAACCACGATGCCGTCACCGGAAACTGAAAAATCACCGTTGACAGTGGCAGTTGAAGGATTATTCTCATCATCCCAGCTGATGCGATGCCTCCCTCCGCTGCATGAATAATCACCTCCTACGATCAGGGTTCCGTGTGCAGTGTAATCCTGCTGGAATTCACCGTTGGTGATTGAAAAGTCATTGACGACCGTCAGGGTTCTCGCAACTTCCACATTGTCAGATAACCGGTAATATCCACCGGCCTGGCTGTAGTTACCATAAACAGGGTTAGCCAACGGGGTAATCACGAACGGATTATTATTATCGTCCGTATTTATTCCTGACTGAACCAGGGAAAAAGTACCGGTCACTGATGTAACATATCCGTCAAATGACACATTTGAAGCCTGGTCAGGGCAGTTCCATGTAAAATTATAAAACTGCTGGTCAAATGAGCTGTTGCCAAGAGCGGGAGATCCGGTCCATCCTGAAATGAGGCATGTTGAGCCTGAGGCCCATGTGGCAGAAGGCAGGAAACCTCCGTCAATTCCATGCTCATAAATACCTGATATCGTTATGCCGCCTGAAGCGGTAACAGGACTACCAGCGAGATAAGTACCGCTGTTGGACATTAATCCGTTTACGGCTATGGTCCCGGTGACGGTAACCAGGTAACCGGAGGAGAGAGTGAGGCCTCCGTCAATTACAACAGTAGCTGCACCTGCCGTGCCGGCGGTCCAGGTGTCAGAAAGTGTCATTTCATCACCGGCACGGATGATCCAGGTATGAATTCCGTCAAATCCTGAAGGAGAAGTACCGCCTCCTGAGGGGCTGGTATTCCAGCTCGCGGGAACATTTGCCGGCAAATCTCCCTGTGAATAATAGGTCTCGGCCTTTGACTCCAAATGGGTAAACAGGAGCATAACCGTAATTATGGAAACCAGAATTCCTCTTAAGGCCGGAGATTGAACGATACCCGGCACACCTGCCAATCCGGAATTCAATTCCGGTCTGATAGCTCCTGTAATATTAGAAGATGCTCGTGACATGGCCTGATCTCTATTTATTATACTTTTGCCGGAGGTCCTGTTTTACCTGCAGACTCTGCTCCAACGGAAGATCCGCTGAAAGTATCCCTGTTAATATTCAGTGTTGAAACAGACGGCCTGACCCACGCTTTCTTCACGGGTTTAGTTATTTTCATTTTCACAAGATGTAGACTTTTCTTCAGATACCAGACTCTTCCTAAATTCAGTCATCACAAATATACAAATTAATTCATCTCCCTGTTTATCAAATATTATTTTCAGATCCTGACCATTCCATAAACGGAAAAAACAGGGAAATAATTTAGACCGGGTCAGGGAAATACAACCTTTCCGGTATGAATTCTCTTCCCGTCTGATACCCTTACTATGAAAACCCCCCTTGTGCCTGCCGGCACAGGTACGGTATTCAAAGAAGTATCTTTAACCGGAAGGTCAGTAACTTTTGTCCCCCGGAGGTCATAAATTTCACATCTGGCCCTGTCTCCCGGATTTCCTTCTATGATCACATTTCCTCCGAAGGCCCTTATTTTCAGGCATAAATTATCATTCATTCCATTGATGCTGTTGATGACCTCCGAAGATTTAAGATAAAATCGTCCAGTGCCTTTTGTCCCCGCCGGAAGGGTTGCAGTGTAAATATCCGCTGTGAGATCCGTATATGTTCCGGTCATACTGTCATAAAGCCAGTACCTGTTGTTTCCTGACATGACGGTAAATGCTGAAAAAGTGACCTCCCCTTCGGTTTCCGAGTCAATTCCCAGGGAGACAATGACAGTATCAGCCCCTGATAACGGAATGACCTGGCGTGCAAATTTGATAATGGTGTCACCCATAACCAGTTTCGAGTATATATCAAGATCAGCATCTGTGCTCAATAATCCGACATCGTACCCCGGATCGAGTCCGGCCGTCATCGCGTCATGATAGATCAGCTGGGTTGATTTTTCAACATCTCCCATTTTTACCGTCAGGCTTATCCCCGGCCAGGGAGTGATACCGGCCCGGGCTGACTTTGTCATTGGTGCTGATATATTATGGGTTTGCATGTCAGGCGTGAAATTGAAAATCACTCCTTTATAGTTTGCCAGGACAAAAAAGCCCTGTCCTGCCTGTATCTCAGCTGCCGGAAAGCTCCCCAGCCCCTCGTACCCGGGCACCTCTTCAGCTATATAGTAAAAATCTGAACCGTCATAGATGTAAACTGCCCTGTAGTTCGGGTCAAAGTCACCGGCATTTTCGGCAAGGAAAAGGGGTACATTCAATGCTGAGGTGAAGGGATTGCCAAGCAGATTCCACCCTCCGCCGCCCCATTCTCCCCTTTCATTGTAATAATGCTGCTCTTCACTGTCATACGGTGCTGTTCCTGTCTGTTCAGCGTAGGTTACAACCGATCCGGAAAAAGAGACATCATTTCCTTCAGCAAGCATGGTATAACCACGACCGCTTTCGCATGAAGCAGTCTCAATCCATTGACCTGTTGGCTCATCCCACAACCAGAATATTTCACCCTCAGGAAGGGTGCCCGAACTGACAGGAGATGAGATATACCGGTAAAGTGAACCAGGCATTGCCCGGTTGTATGTTGTTATTCCACTTCCGGAACTTCCCCCGTAAACTATCAGTGAACCATTGGAGGATACTCCTGATGACTGAACCGGAAGGCTTCCGTTATTCACAAGATCACGGAATACGGTAAGCCGGGCTCCGGCAGTGATTTCCAGTGTGGCGCCTTCATTGATGGTCAGGTCCCTGCAGGTAGCGACTGTTTCACCGGTTATGACCGGGTGATGGTCTCCCATCGTTGTAATTCTTACATCGGAGGAAACAGCCGGCACCTCACCTCCATACCAGTTGGCAGCTGTGAACCAGTCAGACTCGTTCCCCGGAGCTCCGCCAAGCCACGTACCTGCAGTAAGTGGTTCACCATCCCAGCCGCATATCCTTGCCAGCAGCCACCACATTGCCTTGCCTATACGAAGAGCTCCAACCTCTCCTATATGATCCCCGTCCTGGTCATCAAAGGCAATAATATTCCATGAACCGTCATAATCATACATGTTATCAGGATGTATCTGCGCATAGTACCTTGTCACTCCGTCGTCATCCCATGCTTCCGTATATTTCACCCCGCTGTTGTTATAGCACAGTATGTCAGCATAGTCAAACAATATCCTGCCAGGTCTGCTGTTTACATAGGCCCTGATATGGTCATGCTTTAACTCACGCTGAAATGCATTCTCTTCAATATATGTATCAACAGGCCCGGTAGTAAAAATTGCAATGGTGGGCATTCCGTTTGCCACGAAAAAGGAGTTATACTGTTCAATGGCATCCAGGTAGTCATCCATGCTCACCGAGTTCCCTGTCAGCACCTCATCTTCGTCGTCAAGGCCCCACCTCAGGTTTCCGTCAGGCCCCCCTTCGGTTGTGCCGGCCCAGTGTACCCCGTAAACCGGATCCTCTGTACCGCCCGGCAGATTCACCCAGCTCATATCCCAGCACCAGGCAAAACCAAAAACATCATACGGATTTCCCGTGTTATGCTGATCAAAAATGGTCTCAGTAAAGGCATCAATCCCGCCCTGTGAAGTCCATATGTTCTCACCATACATGTAAGGCCTTCCCAGGCGAAGATACTGGTCGGTATCTGCCGGAGGAGGACTGGTGGTGTAGGTCATTGCCTGAAATCGCACATCCAGCAGTTCAAGAAGGTTTACCCCGTTCTGATAACCAAGGGAATGCGACTCACCGCCGATATCTACAAGCAGTGTCTTAACCTTGTCAATATAATATTGCGGTATATCAGCATACCTGTCCACCACAGTGTGGTCTGCGATAATCTGCCCGAAAGCACTGCCGGCAGGAAGAAACAACAGAATCATCAATTGAGCTCGCTTCATCATTATTCAGTGATCAGGTTATGAATCGAATATGCTTTTTAGTGAGACGATCAGTTATTTGCCAGATAATTAAACGCAGCCCGGCCTGATTGGTTACTCACCCCTGAACCAGTCATGCTGCAATACTGCTCTACACCTCTGTTATCAGCCTCAGCCTGAACATCTCTCCGAGATATTCACTTACCTCTTCAAGACACCGCTTTGATTCTACCTCATACTCCTCGGTCAGAAGAGCACAAAGCTCTTCAACTGTGTGCTCCTTCTCAAGGAGATCCCATATCCTTGTTGCAATGGGATTGAGGGAAAAGTATTTGCCCTGTTCAAGGTCCATCATGACCATCTCGTCATGCAAACGGCCTGATATGGTCTTGCCGTTCCTGATATACCTGGCATCTATTCTACTCTGCTTTTTCATTATCCTGATCCATTTTCATTACCATCTTTTCAAAGTGCCCTGACGGTCGGAAGTGTCTTATAAGCAGTGCCTCGAAGATGTTGCACCTGGCCTGCATGATATCATGGTCTGCTTCAGTAAAGTCATTCCCGGCCGTACTCTTGTCATGCTTGCCCAGTTCCATGAGTATCTTCGCGAATGGCAATATCCCGTTGCCGGGCCGGAAGATACTGTAATCAAGTACCAGGCTGTTACGCATCTCCCTTGCTCTTCTGACTATTGAAAAAGCTTCTTCCGCGGATGCTTTCCCGTCGGCAATGTCATTGAGAAGACGGCAACGGTATGATCCGCATACTACCGCCCTCTGACTCTCATAAATCGTACATTTTACCTTAAAGTAAAGGCAGGGAAGCCGGAAGTAATCCTTCCCGTCAACCATGAACACATTCTGCTCAATCAGATCCGGCAGATGTCCCTTTTCCTCATGACCCAGTTCGGCATGCCCAAAGAGGGTGCCGTCACAGCAAAGACCGCATTCAAGGCATACAGCCTGTTCATTCTCAGGAGCGATATTTCTTTCCACGGTATTCAGCTGTAAACTCATGAAGAACCTTCAGGTTGACAAGGCCCCTGAAAAGCGCCCGGGTATCTCCACTGGCAGGATTGATTTTATATTCCCTGATATCTTTACCCAGGAGGCCGAAATCAATGAAGTCAAGGTCAGGATTCTTCATCCAGACCGGGAATTCGTCAATAACCCTCAGGGCCGAAAAACGTAAAAGCTCATCCCACCATGCGGAGAAGAGATGATCCTTCTTGCTCTTGTTCAGCCTTACATCATCAGGAATGATGCCTTCGCCAAGTATTCTCAGAACCGGGCGGAAGAAATCGGTCCGGCAAAGCAACTCCGATGGCACCGTGATCATATATTCAATTATCCTCCTGTCGAGCAGGGGGTAACGGTATTCAATTCCCGACCTGTATCCCATGTTTGTCCAGGTCTCACACCTCTCCTGGATATGGTAAAACCTTAAATAACGAAGATGCATCTGTCTCCTTGAGGTGTGGAAGTAGAAATTACGAAGGGCCTTCCTTTCACTTCGCCGGTACCCTTTTTTAAGATACCTGGCATCCCTTTCAAAGGAACGGGCTATGGCAGGATGGAGAATGCCGAGGGCAGGGAAGAGGGTATATTCCAGGAAATACCTGGCAAAACGTTTCAGCGGCCTGACCGGATTACGTCGGAAATAGGTACTGAGACTCAGGCGCATCAACAGGTCAGTCTCTATGCCCCTGTCACCGGTGCTGATGAACTCATCTCCTCCCCAGCCGCTGAAGATCAGGTTGGTTCCGCCGGAAGAAGCCTGTTCTGCAAGATACTCCTCAATATAAAAACCTCCGTTGTAAAAGAACCTGCCAAGGCTTTCCAGAAACCGCTCCCTCGTGATGCCTGAAAAAACCGGGGAGATCCCCGTTGCAGTGCACAGGCTTCTGACGAGGTCACGTTCATCATACGGGATCTCCCCGGCCGAAAAACCTGCAGGCGACCAGGAATATCCGTAAAATGAAGGCTGTGAATTGTAATTTTTCCTGGCGAGGGCAGCAACAATTGCCGAGTCGATTCCGCTGCTGACATGGGCGCCAGCAGTAAACCGGCCGTCACACCGTATGGCAACAGCATCTTCAAGAAGCATCCTGAGATCAGACACCATTCTGTCATAATCCATCTTCCGGTCAGTCCTGATTCTTTCAGGATTCCAGAAGCGGGTCAACCGCGTTCTTTCCCGTGAAAATTCCAGGTAGTGACCCGGTGGTACTCTTCTTACATCATGAGAGGGAGTACGTGAAAAGTCGATATACCTGAATAAACCTGTCATCCAGACCTTGTCAGGTCTCTTACCGGCTGCCAGGGAGCGGCACAGGTCCCTGGTATCAGAAGAAAAGTAAAGGCTTCCGTTCCTGAAAGAATAAGAGACAGGCCTTATGCCTGCATGATCACGAAAAAGATATGCCACTCTTCCGGCGGGCCTGCAGATGAAAATGGCAAAATCACCATTAATCCTCCTGACAAATCCGGGACCCTCCTTAAGAAACATCCGGGCTGCTATTACAGGCTCAGGGTCACCAGTACTGATTCCGGTATCCCGGGAAACCTCTTCCCTGTTATATATATAGCCGGAAAATAGTACCAGGATGTCCCTCTCCCGGTCATGGAAGTATATATCCCCGCCTTTCAGCGGCAACCCTTCATGGAGATAATACCCCCCGGAAAATCCTTCTGCCTCTACAGGGGTGAATCTTAATCCCTTTTCCTTTCCTGTAAGAATGGAACATGCCCGGGAAAATGTACCGTTGCTGCCGGGTGTGTAACAACCACCAATCATCAACTAAACAGGCTGTTGGCCTGCAAATGGTTTAGAAAAATGAAAATCAGGGTGTCAGGTAATGCGGGAAAGCTTACCTGGGTTTAGGGTTAACCGGAACGTTACCTGATCCGTTGCCTCCCTGAGTCTCGGGAAGTGTTGTGGAACCACTGAATGTATCTCTTTTGATACTCAGCATTTTAACAGATGGCCTTGCCCAGGCCTTCTTCCCGATTTCTTTTGTTTTCATATAAGTAATGTCTCTTATATCCGCTTATAACAGAAAACAAATTTAATTGTTTTTAACAATATGTCAATATTTTAAAGAAAATTTCAGAAATGATATACCTCTGTAAATTCCCCCCGCTTTTCTACAATCTCCAGATCTCCTGATTTTAGCCAGGCATGTGCCAGCAGCCTTCCTTTAGCATCCTTCGCCACACCCAGTGATAACTCTGACTCTATCTTCCTTCTTCGCAGCATCCACCTTCCCGCCAGCGAACTTACCAGGCATCTGTTCTTCCATGGAGAGACCCACCCGGCCCGCTGAACTGCCAATCTGATCTTTTCAATCATTAATGCCTGCCATCCCGACACTGCGTATCGGGATTGGTCCTCCGCCCCGACACTTCGTGTACGGGACTGTGCCTGCGCCGGAGTCCCAAACTGCCGACTGGAAAACAGCCCCGGTATCCACCTGAACGGAACAATCTTCAGCAGCAGGCCTACAAACAGGTGAAACATGAACGATTCACAGAACAGAAGCCTGTCTCTTCGTTCCAGGCGGCTAAACTTTCTGAGACGGTTCATTCTGTACCACTGTTACGGCCCAGAAAAGCTCTTACTGACTCATAAAAGTCAGCTATCCGTATCCCTGCAGGCCTGGTAACCCTGTAAATTTTCACCTTCCGGACAATATCCAATATCTGCTGCAGGTATGCCGCCTCGGTCTCCGGCATCCCTGCCAGTATCTCCCATGAGCATACCTCACTTCTCATGAGAGAAAACTTATCTGCTGGTGCAGGCTCCTCATAAAAGGGCTCTGCCACGTTACCTGCCTCTATCTTCAGGATCACTTCAAGCGGATGTTCTCCTGCTGCTGCAGGTATGATTTCCATATACTTTTTACCTGTGCCGCTCTCGGCATCGGTTAGCCTGTCTGATTCCACCCCAAGTTCTGCAGCCGTGGCAGACCTTATCTTCATCCTGCGGTTCAGCGGCATGACATAAGGCCTTTCACCGGAGAAAACAACAGGTGTAAGATCATCTGTCAGAAATCCTGCACCCTCTAAAGCAAATGAGAGAGTCAGAGATGATTTGCCTGCCCCTGTCTCCCCCAGGACCATCACTCCCTTTCCTTCATAAACGAAGCTGCTGGCATGAAAACTGATAATATCCCTCTGGTGGAGGAGTGCCACCAGCACCACCCCCTCAAGATAAAGCCTGATCCATTCTCTGTCGGCACCGGAATGGCAGACATATTCAACCAGATGTCCCTCAGCAACATAGAAATCAGCCACCCCGGGAACCTTCAGTAGAAACTCTCCTGGGGCGACTTCCATTCCGGTTCCGGTATAAACCGGTCTTATGATCTCCGGCAGCCGATCCACCCGCCGGATATGAAGATCAGGGAGGTAATAGTTAACTTTTATCGGCGCCAATATTGTACCTCTTCTTAAGATAGAAACTCATAAGTCTCTCAGGAACCACTGCCCGCCGCACGGCAGACCATAAGCCTGATCCGGCCATCACTGCCCTTACCCTTAAGCCGGAACGGGCCCTGAGAAGGAATGCCAGGTTTTTTCTTTCATACTCTTCCCTGCTGTATCCGTCGGGCATTGATACCAGTACCATCATCCTCTCCTCAGCCATCCTCCTGGTTGCAGGAGTACCGGCCTCACGGACCAGGGCATCAGGTAACGGCACACCGGTCACCCGGGAGGCCAATCCGGCAGAAACATAAAATAACTTTTCCGCTCCATACCTCTTCATCATGCCTTTGACCCATTCCCAGTCAATCATCTCCTGCTTCTTCATAAACAGCCCGATGTCATGAATATGTTTCATCTGGTTCAGGAAATCTTTTCCTGCATGATGCATCAGCACCAGCACCAGGTGAGCTGACAGGTCAGGCAACGGGAGATCGTGACCCTGGAACCGGCCAGCGATTATGCGTGATGCAATCTCGTCAAAGGTAATGTTCAGCCTGTGTTTCGATGATCCTATCTGCCAGTGATACTCAAAATGATGAATGCAGGTTTCCCCTTCATACCTGTCAAAATTGAACTCGGCAGATATCTTCTTCAGCTTCTCCACATAGCGCGGATGCGACGATGTTTCATAAATATACCCTAGCCCGGGCATCAGGGCTATCACTCTGTCAAGATCAGTCTTGCGAATGAATAAATCAATGTCCCGCGATTCACGCGAGGCTGTCGATTCACCCAGTTGATGTGCAAGCCACGGACCCTTGAATGGGAAACAGGGAATCTGCTGTTCTTCTAGGATACTGTTTACCCTGATGAATTCTGAAAAATTACGTAACTGCCTGAGGGCATTCTCACGGTTATAATCCTCAAGGCGCTGCATGAACTCCTCCGGCGCTATGCCCGGAAGAGTGTTTTTGAGGAAAGACTCCAGCTGTGGCCTGATCCTGTGTGCTGCAGCCATGGCGTACAGGTCATCCCAGTCAAACCCGGCAGAACTTACAAGCTTTTCAGCCTCCGGGGTGTCTGTTTTCCCGCTGCCAATACTGACCGCAAGAAGTAACAGGCGGGCTTCAGGGCCGCATCGGACATCATCCATCAGTCTGGCAATTAACCTCGGAATCCAGCTGGGCCGGCAACGATGCAATCATGTTACCGGTTGTCCTCACAATCTTCCCCTTTCAATAAACAGGAAGCTGCCGATCTTGATATACTCGGAAATCACTGCCTGTATCTCCTCTTTGTGCTTCCACCAGCCACGGGCCCGGAAATTTGTATAGTCGCTCGGACTGCAAAACAGAGTCACTTCATAGCCTGATCTTCTCAAGGCGGCATTAAAAATCATCCCCGCCCTGCGCATATGGTATGCCGACGAGACAAGCACAAGTGTGTCAATCCGCATATCTGACTCAAGGTATTCTCTTATGGCTTCCGCCTCTTCCATAGTACTGCGCGCATCACCGGGCAGGATAACAATACTGTCAGCCGGAACACCCAGCCGCATAAGCGCATCCCGAACCTGAATGGTACTGCTGATCAAAGTTATACCTCTCTCCTCCAATGCCCTGTAAGCTCCCCGGCTCTCAGTGACTATTATCACACGGGGAGCCACTCCTTCACTGTAGAGGTCAGCCACCTGCAGAACACGGTCGGCAATGCCGCCCATAAGCAGCACCAGGGCATCGGCATGCCCCGGCCTGTCATCCCTGGCAAGCCACACACCGGCCCTGTTGCAGGCAGAGATATATACAAATACCAGCACAGCCAGCACACTGAAAAACAGAAGCCTTGATTTCACGATTGAGTTTTGGGGCAATACCTGCAAACAGGTTTCCCTGAGAAATAAACCCGGCGGGGATGTCAGGCTCCCTGCGGATCAGGGGAGGTAATGATTCCTGACTCTTTTTTCGTCACAAACCTCATCAGGATCATTGTTGCAAGCAGGCAGAGTGAAAGCAGAACAAGCCCGAGCCAGATGATGCCTATACCGTCAAGGAGGAATGATACCCCGATCATCAGTATGTTGAAGAGGGTAATAAGCAGTGTGGCGCCCTTATGTGTCAGGCCTGCCCTGAGCATCGTATGGTGAATATGCCTGTGATCTGCCTGGAAGGGGCTCTGGTGATAGTGAAGGCGAAGGATTACCACTCTCAGAGTATCAAACAGCGGTACCACAAGTATTCCGATTGCGACGGAAGGGGCAGAAGAGATGCTGATAACCGATTTCCCGGCTGCCACGATCTCATTAAAATGAACCGCGAATACTGCCAGGGTAAATCCGATCACCAGTGACCCGGTATCACCCATGAATATCTTAAACCGACCCTCAGAGAGGTTAAACCTCAGAAATGCCAGGAGTGCTCCTAAAAGTGCTGCTGCCATTACTGTATATGCATAATCACCTGACAGAAAGAAAAAGAGGCCGAAAGTCACTGAGGCCACAATCCCTATGGAAGCTGCCAGACCATCAATGCCGTCGATCAGGTTGACCGCATTTATTATCAGCACTATCGTGAATACCGTCACCGGGAAAGAGATCCAGAATGAGATCTCCTCTATTCCAAGGAACCCGTGGAAACTGGAAAAACGGAGGTCAGTAAAGAGTGCAACCACTATTGCCGAGCCCACCTCTCCGAGTAGCTTCTTGTTGTAATTGATGTTGACAAGATCATCCTTGATACCGACGAAAAAGAGCATTACGGCAGCAGCGGTGAAGTAGGAGAGGCCGGGCATATAGCCGTCAATGCCAAGAAGGTAGCCTACCAGGAATCCGGCAAATATCCCGATCCCTCCAAGTGTAGGAACGTTGTTTTTATGAATCTTGTGTTTTCCCGGGGTATCCTCAAGATGCCTGTGTCTGACAATATGAATGACACGGGGTATATAATACCATGTAATAACCAGTGAACTGGTAAATGCGAGCAAAATGGCGGGCCAACCTGTAATGATTATCTCTGGCATTGCGGAAGCAAATTTAATCTTTCAGCTCTTATAACCTAAAAAAACCTGTCAACAGCCTTCCCCTTCCGCTTTCCCTATGTCCGGTAATGTAATCCTGACGAACCGTGGGTGAAATCAGAAAGTGAAATTACATTAAATAATCCGGTTTATCAGGAAGGTTACTGAAAATTTTATAAACGAGTTGCGAGTCCGGGAAAAAGACCGTCCAGGCGGTCAGAAAGACCAGCATCATATCAGTACGGAAAGTGAGATGCTCCTGGTACCATATCTCCAGTGCACCCTTATACGGAGCTATTTTCTGCCGGTAAAACTCGTGCCTGTCGCCTTTATGGTCAGATATCCATTTCTCCTCGTCACGGAAGATCACCGACCCGATCCCGGTCAGCCCCGGCACGGCATTATAGATTACATCCTGCACATGTTGCGGAAACTTCAGGAAATCAACCTCCATCTGCGGACGCGGACCTACAAGTGACATGTCACCCAGCAGGATATTGAATACCTGAGGCAGTTCATTGAGCTTGGTCTTCCTGAGGAACCTTCCGAAGGGAAACACCCGCGGGTCATTCTTGACCGTCAGGCTGCCGGTGCCAAGATTGGGACTGTCCTTAAGCATGGTGGCAAACTTCCAGATCCTGAACTGTCGGTTTTTGTACCCTATTCTCTTCTGCCCGTAAAAGATATAATGCTCCCCTGTCAGCAGCAGTATTATCATTACCGGCACCAGTAGCGGCGACAATATAATAATGGCAAGTAACGCCACAACAACATCAATCCACCTCTTAAAAACTTTCCTGTACATACATAAAACCCCTTACTGCCAACTGGTACTGCCAACTGCCGACTTCTTCATGCAGGCAATTAACTACATCTTAGAGTCGAGCCCCTTCCCTTTCTCGATATGCTCAAATGACGGCAGATATTCCTTAAGGATGTCCACCACTGCCGCCTTCGTCACATTACCCGAGTCAAACAATATCCTCAGCCTTCCGAAGATCTCCTCAATCTGCCTTATATCCCGTTTGCTGCTGTTTTTTACAACGCCCAGGTTTATGAAACGTTCATAGTCAACAGCTTCCTTCTCCGTGAAGAACTCTTCATAGGGCTTCTCGCCCGAGGTGTCCGTTTCAAAGAAGTATACCGGCCAGCGGTCACTCTTTTCATCCTGAAGCAGGGCCTTTTCCCTGGCTTCATCCTCCGTCAGGCACACATCCGGTTTAAGACCGAGATAATCAAGGAGGTCACGGGCGATGCCATCAAAGGTCATCATATCCCGTTCAGGGTCAAGTTTCGGGAAGATGATGTCACCTGTCTCGCCGAGTACCGAGGCTACCAGGCACAGTTCACCCGACTCCTGCGGGGAAACGAAATATCTCTTTATCCCCGTCGGGCATGACCAGGGCTGTCTCTTGCTGAGACGCTCAATGAACCCCAGCGGCAGGCTGCCGTTTGAGAATGCCACGTTGGCAAAGCGGGCAGTGGTTATCTTAAGCTTTCCCGAGTAAGCCATTATAAGCTCCTCCATCAGCTTCTTGCTGGCGCCCATGATGTTGACCGGGTTGGCTGCCTTGTCAGTTGAAACGCAGAAAAAATGTTCGGGAGGAAATTGCAGGAGGAGTTCCAGCAGTCCCTTTGCCCTCAGCACATTGTTTTCTATCATTGCCTCCACCGAGAAGATATCCTTCTCGCTTCGTACATGCTTGTGTGCCGCGAAGTTGGCCACAATGTCAAACGGAGCCAGGGAGCGGAACATCTTCTGAAAAACCCTGTCGCCGAAGTTCATCGGGTAAGTGATGAACCCGCCGGGAATATTATACCCCGGAGAGCTACGGAGATCACGTACCAGTTCCGTCAGCCCGTTCTCATTGATGTCAACCACCACCAGCCTGCTCACCCTGAACTTCAGCAACGCCTTGATGTAGTACGATCCGATTGTCCCGGCACCTCCTATAACCAATACCTTCTTCCCTGTCAGTCTCTGCTCCAGTTCATCATGATGCTTTTCCAGGTCGGATTTAAGCAGGCTCTCCTCCCGCCGGGTGACATGGTTCCTGATGAACCGGTCAATATCAATGTTTGTAATCATAGTAAAGCTGCCCTTTAATCTCTTTTCTTTATGAATTCTGCACTGACCGGCATCACTGGCTGATCTTCAGTTCTCTCCTCAGCACCTCTTCAATCCGCTCAAAATCTTCATCTTTCAGTCCTGTGCCTGACGGCAGGCAGAGGCCGTTATTGAAGAATTTTTCGGAGGTGCCGTTGACATATGCCGGGCATTCAGCAAATACCGGCTGCAGGTGCATCGGTTTCCACAGAGGACGTACCTCTATGTTCTCAGCCTCGAATGCCAGGCGTAGTTGCCCGCTGGTTATGCCTGTGACCTTCGGGTCAACCAGTATGCATGTCAGCCAGTAGTTGGAATAAAAGTCGGCAGAAGGCTCTGTGTGAAAGATGATCCCGGGAGTGTCGCCCACCACGCTGCGGTACCACCGGTTTATCTCCCTGCGACGGTTGATACGGTCCTGCAGTACCTCCAACTGGCCGCGGCCAATACCCGCAACCACGTTGCTCATCCTGTAGTTGTAACCTATGGCGCTGTGCTGGTAGTGAGGAGCCGGATCACGTGCCTGTGTCGACAGGAACCGGGCACGTTTGATCATCGCTTCGTCAGAGGATATCAGCGCCCCGCCGCCGCTGGTGGTGATGATCTTGTTCCCGTTGAAGGAGAGTATCCCGAATTTTCCGCGGTTACCCACCGGTTCACCTTTGTATTTCGATCCAAGTGCCTCAGCGGCATCTTCAATGACCGGTATGCCGTATCTCTCTGCAACAGCCATTATCTCATCCATCTTTGCCGGCATCCCGTACAGGTGTGTAACAATGATGGCTTTGGGTAACTGACCTTTGGACTTTAGACTTTCGGACTTCAGACTCTGAATTGCTTCTTCAAGCAATTCAGAATCCATATTCCACGTCTCCTCTTCCGAATCAACGAGTACCGGTATGGCGCACTGGTAGGCAATGGGATTGACAGTTGCCGAGAATGTATAGGATGAACCTATCACAAAGTCCCCGGGTTTGACATCAAGCATGATCAGAGCCAGGTGAATGGCTGAGGTGCCTGATGACAGTGCGGCAACATGATCTGCCCCGGCCATCTGGCCGAGTTCTGTTTCAAAGGCGTCAACATTGGGCCCCAGCGGTACTATCCAGTTCTGTTCAAATGCCTGTTGAATGTATTTCATCTCTCCTCCGCCCATATGCGGTGCCGACAGTAGTATTCTTGATTTCATCTGTTGTATTTTCTTACGCTAATGCTGAAAAGTGTTGCAGTGATGGTCTCTGACCAGGATTGATGTTGTAGTTTTTTTTGAATTTCATCTGATAATCTCTCCGGCCCAGAGCTGATCCAGAAAAATCTTCCATGGCAGTATGTCAATCCCTTCAGTTTTACGCGGATGCTTATCATTGGATACAAGAATACGTCTTTTAACTTTGTATTCCTCTGAAAAGCTTTTCAGGCCTTTTAAATGCCTCGCATTTGCCATCTCCGTTGCCTTAACCTCTATGGCTGCTTCATGGTCGCCCAGGATGAAATCAACTTCTGTCTGAGACACTGTTCGCCAGTAGCTGACCGGGTAATTGAGGTCAGAGTAATTACTGTGAGCATGAATCTCCTGGTAGATAAAGTGTTCGAATGCCTTTCCGAAGGCCTCACTGCCTGGTAGTATTCTGCCTCGCTTAATCAGAAAACCGGCGATACCCACATCAAAGAAATAAAACCTTGGTGAGAGAATTACTCTTCGTTTAGGTCTCTTCTGAAACGATGGCACGAATCGACCGATCATCGTCTCTTCAAGGATCTGGAAATATTCTTTTACCGTGGGAGGACTGACACCACAGTCAGCGGCTATATTTGAAAAGTTTACCATCTCGCCATTTGAAAATGCGGCCACTTCCAGAAAGCGTGAAAATGTATTGAGTTTCCTTATCCTTGCTTCTGCCATTATCTCGTCTCTGAGATAATTGCCTACATATGCCGAATGCAATTTGGCCACGTTTGCAGCCATGTAGTGGCGGGGAAGAAGTCCGTTGTTCAGCGCTTTTATGAGGTCGAATTCGGGTATTTCCCGGTAGATCAGAGGATACAACTCGTACCTCAGAGCCCTGCCACCCAGAAGATTACTACCTGACCTGATGATTTTTCGAGGGCTTGATCCGCTCAGGATAAATCTTCTGGCACGATTAACAATAAGCCACTGTATTTCATTAAGGAGTTCAGGCAGTCTTTGAATCTCATCAATAATAACCAGGTGGTTCTCAGTATCTGCCTCCAGTATTTCCCTGAGTAAAGAAAAGTTTTTCAAGAATCGTTCATATTCATTTGCAAGGAGAAGATCAAAATACACCGCATCCGGGAAAAGCATTTTAAGCAGGGTGCTCTTCCCTGTCTGCCTCGGTCCCCAGAGAAATGCACTTTCATCGCCCCGGCCTCTGAATATCTGCTCACGATTTAACATGATAATACAAATTGCTACTTTTAATTATCATGATATTTAAAATCACAAATATAAGATATTTTATTTATTATATTCATTAATAAACACTTATTATGATCAAGTACCGTATAATGTTTGTGAGCTAATGTACGGCATTAACATCCCAATTCCTCTCTCACGAACTCCACCAGCATATAATCTCCTGCCAGTTCCTTCAGCACAATCATATTGCGGTTTTCGGCATGTGCCTTCATGACCAGGGTGTTATTCCGTGAGATTGTCGACAGGCATCTGAAGCCCATTCTCCAGGCGGTTTCATACATTATCCTGTTCATCGTCTGTCCGATGCCTTTGCTACGGTAATCTTTGTCAGTCAGCCTGCCCACGAAACACTTTTTGTTAGCGAAGAACCTTAGGAAGAAATAGCCTGCCATCTTCTCTCCGTCAAACGCACCCATCATTAGGAATGACGGGATTTCAATCTGACGCTTAAGGGAAGTAATATCGAACCCGTGCGGTTTGAAGTAATCCAGGTCGCCCTCATCCTGTGAATCCAGCAGTTGATGCAGCCCGTTGAGATCTGCTTGTACCAGCTTTCTGAAAGTGTAGTGTGAATCAGAAACCTCCTCAAATACTCCATTGAGAACCTCCTCCAACCGCGACCGGTACATAAGCGAAAACGTAACTCCGTTGCCCCATTCTATGATACTCCAGAGGATCCTGACATTATGTTTTATGAACAACAGAATACGTTCCAACGTACCTTAAGCATTAGTATAGTTATTGACTATCTTTTTACATTTGCCGGAAGAGAGAAGGGGTATTTCATTGACATATTCAACATCAAAGTCTGCATCCTGCCCTAAGTAGGATTTGAACTCTCCAATAAGCTTTTGCTCCCTTTTGAAAGGTTCTCGGCAATTGATCCTAAGTGTATACCGTTTTTTGTCTTCCTGGATCAGTTGATATTGATCTATTTCAGTATACTGCCACATATTCTTGTATACTATGTAGGATGATACAAGGTTCCCGCCTGTATCATACAGGAGGTCCAGTCTTCGTCCCTCAACGTGGTTCAGGTATTTCCTCGAGGGGAAGTTCTCATCATGGATCATGGATCCTATATCTCCCGTGTCGTAACGGATCATCGGCATTGCATAGTTGAACAGGTCTGTCACAACAATCCTTCCGGGATCACCTTCAGCGGCCGGCTCATCAGAATCCATTTTAAGAATCTCAACATGATAACTGGCACTGTTTACCAGGTATCTGCCCGACTGGCCTGGGATCTGCTGGGCAATTATTCCGTTCTCAAGGTTTGAATACCGTGATACTGCAGGTACGCCGAAGTATTTTTCAAGACTTACGCGGGTATTATCATTAAGAGTCTCGGAGATAGCAATGATTGATTTCACATCAGCCTTTACAGGGCCGTGTCCGGTTCTGCCAAGGTACCGGCAAATAAGTTCAAGGGCGGAGGCATAACCCAGCAGGCCGAATGTTGATCTGTCCTTTTCCATCCTGTTGATCAGGGCCTCAATCTCCCTGTCATTAAAGCGGATGACATCCACCGGTACGATATTCTGCAACCGATAGGCAAGAGGGCTTTTCATTTTTTCCTTTACCCATATTTTAAGGTAAACCAGCCTGTGACCTGTTTTGTAACCGGCGAGACCAGCAAAGTAGAGGGTATCAGCATAATTTCTGAGCTTCTTGTTGCGGTCCTGGTAGATTTTAAAGGGGGTGCCGGTAGACCCGCTGGTGATCATGGCAATAAGATCAGATTGCCTGTAACCGTTTGAGCAAAATTCATCAAAAGACTCTCTGATAATACTTTTGTTTGTAACAGGGAACCGGTATAGTGCAGGTGATATATTTTTCTCCGAATACCAGGGGACTGTTGTTATTGCATGTTTAAGTATATTGTTCAGGCTGTTATCGTTAGGCGATTGAAAGACACCTGCATTATCGTTATTCAGGATGTTATTAATTTCTCCCAGATGTTTAAGGATTTGCCTGTCAACAACATGGCGTGTAATGTAAAATGTTAAATATCTTAAGGTTTCAAGTATTCTGACCATTATTGTGCTGATAAAATACGGAGGTTTATCTTTGCCATCCGATTATCTTGTATGTTGCAAGCATTCTGGCAAACCTGGCTCTTATCTTTAACCACAATGTTAAAATTTTATTCAGCCTCCTGTTTCTGTAGTCTTTGAAGATTGGGATAAGGAATTTTTTTCTTCTGTTTTTCCTGAAATAATGATAGTATTCAGAATCGCTCATTCCTGAATATGGGGAAAATCTCTTCAATATAACTGATTCTTCAAAGCGTTCGCTGGCAAGGTGTTTCATCGTATGACACTCTCCTTCATTCTGGTATTCAAACCAGTGACAGGTTCCGGTATTAGTTTCAACATTAAATTCAAAGGCAAGTTGTAAGCGTGCAAAATCAGGAAAGGTCAGGTAACTTCCCGCAAATGTCTTGTAGGGGATGAAAAAATTACCAAGTCCGTAGACGATAAAACCATTGTTATATTTTTCGCCCCCCTGCACACAATGGGAATGGTTCCCTGCCACAATATTTGCTCCGTTATCAATAAGTGCCCTTGAGAATATCCGGTGCATCGGAAAAGGCAGTGTCTCAAGATCGAAACTCCAATGCAAATAAACTATGATAACTGCATTTGGATTACCTTTTCTTAGTGACAAAACTCGGTCTAATAGACTAGCCTCATTTATCTCTGCAACATGAATCCCTTTGGTTGGATTATCATGATTGTAAAGGAGGAAATCCCAGCACGCATTCAGAATAAAAAAATGTTTTTTGTCTTCAATTATATTTACAGGTAATTCAGCATCCTTTTGAGTTTTTCCTGCCCCTGTATAAAAAATTCCGGTTTGCTTTAATAATTCTACTGATGTATCAAAATACTCTGGTAAATCAAGAATATGGTTGTTTGCCAGGGCGGCAATAACCGATCCCCTGTTCTTCAGAACACTTATAACAGAAGGGTGATTACTAAGTACAGGTTTTCGAGTTACTGATATTTGTTCACCTAGCAGACCCTCCAGATTACATAATAATGATTTGCCCTGAAATATTGATCTGAACTCGTTAAAAATTACTGATAATTGAATGCTATGCTTCAGGCCGGGAGCAGCAATGTCTCCAGTTATGATCATGTGTTCTGACTGTATAGCTCGTGCAATTTATTCCAGATTACGTCATTTCTGAACTGTTTGGCCCATTCGATCCCCGCCTGGCCATGCTTCTGCTTTATCTCTGGGTTCTTTAGATAAAAAATAATGGCATCCTTTAGTTCATCAACATTGTGCTTTTCAAATACGATACCGTTTATCCCGTTATTTACAGAATCGATGCAGCCGGTGGCATTGCTGACAATTACAGGCAGTCCCATTGCAGCTGCCTGAATGGAAACATTTGGAAATCCTTCACGCCATGACGGCAGCACTAAAATATCAAACAGAGACATGTACAGGGGTACATTATCCTGAAAAGGAATGCGAATTATATTATGATTGGCATCGATTCTGGCCTCAAGGTCTTTTTCATGATTAGTGTGCCCCATCATTAACAGATGTGTTTCAGGATGGTCTGGATTTATTTGTTCAAACACCTGAACAATTTCCCAAACACCTTTATGTTTTGAGATTCTGCCAACAAATCCTAAAATAAATTTGCCTTCTAATCCCAGTTTTTGCTTTAACTTCTTCCTGTCGTCATCATTAATTGACCTTCGATTAAAAACTGAAAGGTCAACTCCATTGCTGCTGCCCTTGCCCAGTACAACTGATTTTGAAACAAAGGAGGTTTTATTCCTGATAGCAGATGACAAAAGTGAAGGGCTTACATAAATAACCCCGGAAGCCAGTGTGACTGTAATTCTTTCTGTTGATCTAAGAATCCAGTTGGTCAGTCCCGCCTCTGTTTCATATCTTAAACCACGGCAGGTATAAATCCGGGTTTTTATACCTGTCAACCATCCTGCCAGGATACCAAGAAAACCCATCTTTGGCGTTCCCACATTGATAATATCTGGTTTGATTCTGTTAAAATGGCGAACAATTTGATAAAGAGCTACCAGGTCTTTTGCTGGATTGATTTGGTTGCTGATGTTAACTGGCAGGTGAGTAATAGATTCTTTTAAGCAGAAATCATATTCTTTCTCATGATTTTGAGAGATCAGGTACACGTCATATCCGAGCTCTCTGAAATACTTCGCCTGTCCGTCAAGTAAGCGGGAACTTCCTCCTATTGTTACACCGAGAATCAGTCTTTTACTCAAACCCTGGAATAAATATTCAAGTACCACTTTTGAAATACATAAAGATTCCACAATTTGCTTTTGTGGTTTTCCTTCCCTGAAAGATGCTCCGTAAGTAATTGCTTAATAACATGATATTTGAAAATACCTTGCTTTTCAATAAACTCTTTGTCGAGCAATCGGTAAAGCTCTGGCTTCAGTTCATTCTTGAACCAATAATCAATTGGAACTCCAAAACCTTTTTTTCGATACCGCAGAGTACGTCTCGGTATAACATCTCTGAAAGCTTCTTTAAGAATGTATTTCTTGTTTTTACCCTTAATCTTGAATTCTGGCGGGATACGAAAAACAGTTTCAATTATCCTGGTGTCTATAAAAGGTGCTCTGGACTCAAGGGAGTTCTTCATGCAAACCCTGTCGGTCTTCACAAACATGTCACCTTCAAGAACCAATTTTATGTCAGTGAATTGACTCCTTTCCAATGGGTGTTTACCCGGGGCTGATTTGTAAATTGCTTCTATTTCCGGCTTAATATCATAACTCCATTCAGGCATAAGAAGCTCGGATCTTTCGTGGTCATTGAATCCGAGACTCATCATGTTGTAATGAAGGTCAAAATCACTTAGACCGGAATTGCTGATCACCTTTTTGGCTTTTCTCAGGATAACATTGGTAAAGCGGTTGTGGGGCAGTTTGAAAATGATCTTTTCCAGCAACGACCTGACTGGCAAGGATAACCTATTTAATTTTTCTGCATAATAACTTCCAAGGTATTTCTCATAACCCCCAAAAAGCTCGTCGGCACAATCTCCAGTCAGCACTACTTTCACCTTTTCAGAGGCTAATTTGGCAACAAAATAGGATGGTATGGATGAAGAATCACCAAATGGTTCATCGTAATGTAGTATTATTTCATCAACCAATCCAACTATATCTTTATAGTCAAGATATTGAACTGAATGATTCGATTTGACTGCGTCAGCCATCAGCGCAGCCCGATGGCTTTCATCATAAGACTTTTCTTTAAAGCCTATGTTAAAGGTATTAATGGGTTCCGTGCTGCTTCTTGCCATTAAAGCGGTAACTATGCTTGAGTCAATACCTCCGCTCAAAAAAGAACCTAATGGTACATCAGATACCATTCTCTCAATCACTGACGCGTTAACAGAATCGTGTACAAGCTTTTTGGCCTCATTGAAATCATTAAGTGGGGCAAGGTTTTTTACAAAACCTGCAAGATCAAAATATACGACCTGGTCCCCAAAATGCTCCTTATCGAAAACCAGGTAATGTCCGGCTTCAAGCTTTTTTACGTTTTTATAAATGGTATAAGGAGCAGGAATATAGGTGAGCGTCAGAAAATAATTCAAACCTGAAGGGTCGAGGCTGGATTCTAAAATCTCATGCGGAAGGGCTTTGAGTTCAGATGCAAACCAGAACGCCCTTTCATTTTCGCTGTAATACAAAGGTTTCTCGCCGAATTTATCACGGGCAATAAAAAGCTTCTCATGCATCGTATCGTGAAGGGCAAAGGCAAACATGCCTTCCATACGGCACAGGATTTCATCAATACCATAAGCAAGGTAACCATTAATGAGTACTTCTGTATCACTGGTCGAATGGAACTCTAGGTCTTTTAAAATAAGCTCCTCCCTTAACTGCCGGAAGTTGTAAATTTCTCCATTAAAAACAACTACTATTGAACCATCAGCACTGCGCATTGGCTGATCGCCTGTTTGAAGATCGATGATTGAAAGCCTGCGATGGCCAAGCCCAATGTTCTGGTTGACATAATACCCCTCGGCATCAGGACCGCGAAGAGCCAACCTGTTGCACATCTTCGATAGGAGTTCATGATCAGTACCCCCATTTTTTGAAATTATTCCTGCAATTCCGCACATTGATTTAGATCGATGCATAAAAATTTCTTCTCAAGAAGGAAAGTAACCTTGCTGTAATATAGAGAAGATAGGGTAAGTGAAGTCTAAATATAAAAATGAGAAATTTCTCTTTGATACTTTTGTTTATGAAACCGTTCTTCAAAAGCCACTCATTTATACTTTTTGAATAGTACAATTTTCTAAGCCATAGAAGCTTTTCTTTTCGACTTAATTTCTTTGTATTTGATATATTAAGCGGGATTACAATCAAGAACCATAGAACAGCTAATTTTAGCAGAAAGTCCTGTATGGTTTTGTTCTCCTCCCCCTCTATTCCAAAAAATGATAAAATGTTGTTATAATTTTCAATATGGTTTTCTATGATTTCGGGATCAAACTTAGCCCGGGAACCATAAGTGACCCTATAATTGTAATAAGGTTGTGCAATTGTAACAATTGATTTTGCATGGTTTAAGAGTTTGAAAACAAATGTAAAATCCTCTCCTCTTTTCTTATTATCAAACCAAATGTTGTTTCCAGTGACAAGTTCCTTCTTTATTATCTTGTCCCAAACGGCTAATCCTTTTCCATTGTTCAGGATAGGTATTGCTAATATTCTATTAAGTTGCAGGTTATCAACCGTTAACGATGGGGGTAGTACTTGGTCATATCGATAGCCAGCTTTTGTAGCCTTATAATATCCAAACTGATAAATATCAACGTCATTAATACTTATTGCAGACACCCAGTGTTCATAGAGATTTTGCTCCTGCCAATCGTCGGCATCTACAAAAGAAATATAATCCCCACTTGCATATTTAATACCTTCATTACGCGCTTTCCCAACTCCCTCATTTAGTTTATTTATAACCTTAATTCTTTGGTCTTGCTCAGCGAATGTATCGCAAACGACTCCTGAAAGGTCTGTTGAGCCATCGTTTACCAAAATGATTTCAATGTTTTGATAAGTCTGATCTAATAAGCTTTGAATGCATTGAGACAAATACATTTCAGCATTATAAATCGGAACGATTATACTCACCAATGGGGTAGACTTCTTACTCATGTATACCATCCATGATAAAGGTTAGATAATCCTTGCCAATCACATCCAATTTCAGACGGTCCCGAATGCTGAGTGCATTTCCCCCTAGTCTATCCCTTTCCTTTGGATTCTCAATTAAATAATCTATGGCTGCTGCCATGCCATCCGAATTGCCATTTTCAACAATCAGTCCATCATGACCATCGGTAATAATATCCCTTGGGCCAGCAATAAAATCATAACTTATACATGGTAATCCTGCTGCCATTGCTTCACAAAGGGCATTGGGAAAGCCTTCACTGCGGGAGGGAATAACGAAAATACCTGCCTGAGCGTAAACCATACTCATATCCATAACTTTCCCCAAAAAAAGAACCCGGGAAAGAACATTAAGTTCAAGTGCCTGTTTTTTCAAATGACACCCGTCTTTATCATCTCCCACAAATACCAATTGCCAATACTGATCTTTAATTTTTGCAAAGGCTTCAAGCAATCTATCAAACCCTTTAAGATGGTCATTAAGTCGGCCTACAGCAAGAATTTGCCTCTTTCTTATGTTATCTGGATAAAGTTGAATATCCATCAAAGCATTGGGAATTACCTTGATTTTTGAACGATTTTTGAAAAAAGCAATCTGCTTCTGGGCTGATATGTTAGTCTGTGCAATCAAGCCTGTCGGGGGAAATAGTGAATATACTATCTTATTAAAATTGTTCACATACCAAATCCATTTGAACTTCGGGCTGGCACGATCGGATACAAAAATTGGGATTTTTGACCCTATAACTGCTACACGAACAATGGCGCCATAAAAGAAGTTGAAAACCAAAACAACATCCGGTTTGTCTCTTTTGATATGTTCCCTAACCCAAAGCACTGTTCTTAATACGTTTAATTTTCTCTTATTTAATCCATTAACAGGTTCGTAAAATTGTACTTCAGAATTTAAGCTAAAGAAATGCTCTTGAGGGAATAAGGCCAAATAGGTAATGCAATGCCCTTGGGTGGCAAAAGCGTTTGCAATGCTAGAGCTTGCTCTTTCAATCCCTCCTAGCTTAAGAGAAGGGCCTATGACAAAAATGTTTGCTCTCCTAGTTGAAGTCATTAAAGGATTCTTTCTACTATTTGCATTCTGTAAGTCTCATCTACAATATCCTCTACCGAGCGCCCTCCTATTGCTTCACTAGTATATTTGCCGCGGATTTTTACCTTTTCTTTTGTGCCTTTAAGAAACCACTCGTACTCTATATCTACATTCCCAATATCAATCGCCTGGTATCCTTTATTTGCCAAGTCGTAAGCCAATGCGGTTGCAGTTGGGCCGAGAGCAATCAGAATCAGTTTATCCTTATCATATCTCATGGCAGCCTCGATCAACTCATCGTATTTACTAAAGGCGTGATGCTTAGGAGCCAGAATTCGTTCAACACTTATAGCTTTCAAGAAAAGATCGTTCCCAACACCAAGCCTGCTTTTTTCTCCCTCGATTAGTATTAGCCTTCTGCCTTCCCATATTTTCATAATTTTTGTAAAATAACCCTTACTTTGGGTTTTGTCAAAGTAATCTGCGTAAGGCCGGGTAATGCTCGCGTTGTAGTATACTTTAGTTAAATCAAGGTATTTTCGTAAACGGGGATAAATCCACGCAATCTGGCTTCGCCAGGTACGTCTACTTGATTTCTTCAGATTATTAAGTGAGTGGTATCCTATCGGCAAACCAACCAAAATTTTTGCGTCATTTGACTTTAAAATTCTGATCAACTTTTCGCGAAGCAACGGTTCTTGCCTTTGAAATGGCAAGCTCAACTTATCAATTATATAAAGAAACTCCCCGTCACCATAACGTGATATAGAGCACTTATCATAAATAATCTTATCAAGAGTTTCATCAATTGAGATCACATTTGGCAACGGCCATATTTTAATTACCAATGGATATATGGTGCTTAAAATGTATTTTACTATTTTTCTGGGAATCTTAAATAGTTTATTATAACGAATGTTCATTTAGTTATCAATCAGATCTGCCGTTGTAAAAATTACCTTTCCCAACATACTATTCTTTTTATGAAAGCTTTTAGTTTGTGGGGAATAATTTTTTTTATCGTTAAAAGAAAGCTAAATGGTTTTTCATAGTATTTAAAGATATTTTGGCTACCACATTCCCCATCTATTTTTGCGTGTACGTCAAACCATGAATGCGTGATATTTTTGTATAAATGAATAATGCTAATTGAGTCTAACCATGGAGAAACAATATCCCCATTTATAGGATTCGAAACTGCACTAGAATTGCTCTTTTTATAAATTATTCTGCGATTGTATTGAGCCACAATATTCCAACACTTGTAAAAATGAAGCGCTTCCAATTTTTCAATAACATCTATACCGCAATTTTCAAATTGAAGATATGGTGGTAAAAGGCCGTTTTCTATCATATAATCTATCACGATTTTGTCATAACCCTCCAAATCAATTTTTACCATGTCTGGCCTTCCATACCTTTTAACTAGCTCGCCATATGTTATTTGTTCAATTTGGATAACCCTAAAATCTTCGGGATGAATGTTTGGGGGTGTAAAACGACTTAATCCGGAAGAATACTTATTTACATAAAAGTCAACATAGCCACCACCTTCAACATTAGTTAAACATTTGTTTATCAATGTTAATGCTCCACTTGATAATTCAGAGTAAAAGTTCTTTCGAATCCTCTCTACCAAAACTGGGTTTGCTTCAAGAGCAAACACCTTTTTTGATTTAGATAAATAATATTTCAGATTCTGTCCATTATTAGCACCCAAATCATAAATTGAATCCATAATTCTACTTCGTATTTATTGATCAATACTGTTAGGTTAAAATCCTAGATTGGTATTTACATAAATGGATTGAAGTCTTTCACAACATAAACCATCACATTTATAATAACTGGAATAGATATACTTAAATTTAATACTTTCAGAGACTTTCATTTTGAAATAAAAAATTCAACCCTATCTAATATCATGCTAGAATTGAGCAATATACTAGGTTTCGGATGTTTTAATACGACACTACTGTTTAGGTTTAAAGATTGTCCCCTCTTCAAGTAATCAATTTGGATTTACCAATATTCCTCTTAAACAATTTTAATAGCTCCAGATTAAATCATCATTAAAGAAACATAAATTTTTTAACCATTGGTCTGTTTGAAGGGAGTATAAAATTCATTGTAATTAAGACTCCCTATAAATGCATACCCAAAAGGGCTCACAGTAATTTGTTTCCTGTGCGTATAAAAATATATGAAAATGGCTTAGTTTAATAATACGGCTGAATTGTTTATATTTGTAAAAACAAGCAGCTTTATGGGGATAGAAGAGTTAATAACAGGGTTCAAGCAACTCAGCGCTGAACAGCAGCATGAAGTTATAAATGAGTTGTACAGGCATCTTGTCCATGGAGAGGCTGGAGAGACGACAGTTAAGGCAGAATCTGACAAATTACTTGGAGAGAAGTGTCCGCACTGTGGGAGTAAGTCATACTTTGCCAACGGGAGGCTAAAAGGAGTGCAGAGGTTCCGTTGCAAGGAGTGCGGTAAATACTTCAATGAATCCACCGGTACAGCACTGGAAGGATTGCACAAGAAGGACAGGTTCAGTAAATATCTATGGTGCATGTTCATGGGCTATTCCATACGGAGGTGTGCAAGCGAGACAGGCATTAGCATTCCTACATCGTTTAACTGGCGCCACAAGGTATTGGAGTCATTGTCAGCCATATCAGATGAAGACTTCAGGTTTGTCTGCGAGAGTGATGACGTGTTTTTCCTTCACAGTGAAAAGGGGAACAGGCATCTGGAGAGAAAACCCCGGCACAGAGGAGGAAAAGCAAAGACAGCCGGTATTTCCAGGGATCATGTTGCGGTAATAGTTACATGTGACAGGGTTGGCTCTCAGGCTATGAAGGTATCCGGTCGGGGAAGAATCCGCAGAAAAGACATTGAAAAAGCTCTTTCCGGAAAGATCCGCAAGGATACCGTCTTCTGTACCGACGCCCACCGCAGCTACAGTGCATTTGCCAGGACTCAGGAACTGGAGCATCATAAGATTAAGGTTGGAAGCAAGGGATACACGAAGGATCAGGTTTACCATGTACAGACTGTTAACAGTAAAGTAAGCAGGTTGAGGACATGGATCAGGGATTTTAACGGAGTGTCAACAAAGTACCTCCAAAATTACCTTAATTGGTTTATCACTCTTGAGAAACTGAGAGACAGGGCGTTGCCATTAAAGACATTCTCACTGCTGGCCACATCAAAGGCCATTCTGTTACCTGAGCTAAAGATAGCATTGTTAAATCATTCGCATATTTAAACATAGCCAACTGCATCTATAAGCATGTGAACCTTTAAGCCTCCCTTCTTTTTGCCGTCTCCCTTGGGGTTACGGCCAACACCCTTCAATATATCACTGAACAAGCGGATCGTCGTGGAATCGATCAGTAGAACCTCTTT
>Ga0209203_1000445_pt1 | contig 35588 bp, 36 predicted proteins | sample AD_UKC109_MetaG_FD_184423 | JGI IMG/M metagenome (GOLD analysis project Ga0209203, IMG submission 184423) | Active sludge microbial communities of municipal wastewater-treating anaerobic digesters from Hong Kong - AD_UKC109_MetaG (SPAdes)... | ecosystem: Engineered > Bioreactor > Anaerobic >... | reverse complement strand
CGTGTATATCATTGTGAGAACTGTGGAATTATACTTGACCGGGACCTGAATGCAAGTTACAACATAAGGGAAGAAGGAAAACGCTTGTTACTGCAAAAGCAGAAACATAGAACCGTGGGGCACACGGAGATAGCTCGCTTATGCTGCAGCCAATAGGCTGCTCGAACGAGAAGCCCCCACTTCTACAAGTGGTGGGAGTATGTCACAGTTTTGATATATACCACTTGCACGTAGCTACTTCATATTTCATCTCATACACGGTTTCCGTATCGCGGATTATGCTCTGGACAGTATATACAAGCATGCGGTTCCCGGCAATTTTCTGTTCAGCGCGTTTCAGGACACGGTCAATCTTTACTATTGTATAGCCGCCCCTGTCATCAGGCAGCTTGAATTTGAGGGGGGAAATCCTTCCGTCCCGTGTGCTTACACAAATCATATCAACTGTTTTCATCAATACTTTCATTGCCTGGTCCCTTTGTACATAACATTATACCGAACATATGTTCGGATGTAAAGACTGCTTCTTGTATACAGACATATAATTTGAGTGGTTTGAACGGGCCGCATCCGGAATGTACCATGCTATAATGGATTTCATAAACGGGGGTAGTTTTATGCAAAAGGATTTCGTGCAGCTTCACAGGGATGTTTGTTTCAAACCGGGCAACAGGAAAATTATCTGGCAGCCAAGGATTGGATGCTGGATCAGCGACCACATCAGCAGGGACGGGCAACTGCCGGGACCATACGCAGGAATGTCTAAGCCTGAGCTTTACAGAGCCCTGGGATGCTCTGCAAGAATCTATGAATACAATGCATGCTTCGTACGGACAGAGGACCCACGGGTCAATGTTGCGGTGGAGGAAATTGACGGAAACAGGGAACTCCATACAATAGAATGTCCTGTGGGCAAAATAACATGCATCATGCGAAGGAACTCGTCCAATGTGGGCAAGTACTATGAAAAGTGGTGGGTGAACAGTGAAGATGAGCTCAAAGTCCTTGAATGGGTTGACAGCAGGGCCCGATGGAGCTTTGACCATGAAAAATATAATTTACTGAATAATGAGTGGGGTGGTCTTGGAGCACCCTGCATATTCATGCCAAGAATCGGAATCCAGCATTTGTATATACGGCAAATGGGATTCATCAACACATCATATGCCCTGGCAGACTATCCGGATTCTGTAAGGAAATATTGTGATGCTCTGCATGCAAACCAGGAAGGCCTCATTGAAGTAATAAACGAATCACCCATTGATATAATCAATTATGGTGACAACCTTCATGATGGATACCTGTCACCTGATATATTTGAGGAGTTTGTGCTTCCGATTTACCAAAAAAGAGGCGAACTTCTTCATAAAGGCGGAAAATTCACCTACAGCCACTGGGATGGGGATGTAAAAAGAATCCTGAAGTACGCAAAGGAATGTGAACTTGACGGCATTGAAGCCATCACTCCGGTTCCGCAGGGCGATGTTACTCTTCAGGAAGCAAAGGACGCAATGGGTGACATGTATATGGTGGACGGCATTGCAGCCATTCTTTTCGACGAAAGATATTCAGAGGAAGAGCTTCTTGAACAAGCCAGGGAAGTCATCGAATTGTTTGCCCCGAATCTTATCCTTGGAATATCCGATGAAATTTCTTCGACGGGTGATATTGAACGGGTCAAGCTGGTAGGGCAGCTGGTTGATGAATACAATGAAAGCGCAGGCTGAGCAGGGGAGAAAGTGAATGAAGGCTTTTATCGATACCGACTCATACAGGCAGTCCATTGACGAACAAACATTGGATGGTCTGTCAATCAGCATAAATGAAAGTGATTCAGGAATAATTATTTCCATCACGAACAATGGCAGCAAACCCGGTGGATTGGTAAGTGCCGGATTATTGATGAGTGCCTCAGGTGATGAGTTCAATGAAAAATCAGTGATATTCATAGATTCCGGCAAGTGCGCATGGGCCGGAGTAAGAAAACTCAGTGACCCCACATATAGTAAAGCAATGGATGTTGCCAATGAGCAGCGGACGGGTGAGAAAGAAACTCACAAGGGAGGGTTCCACAGAAGCAGCCTTCAGACGGTCCTTTACAACCATGACAATGAGTCGGCAATCCTCATTGGTTTCCTGGGGCAGAATACAGGTCATGGATGGGTGGATGTATATCCGCCGGTTAATCCGGGAGAGGTTATATCAATTGAAGCCTGGCAGGAAATCGGCCGGGAAATAGATCCCGGTGAACAAATTTCACTGGACTGTATTTCAGTTGGCCAGGCACAGGACCCATATTCATTGCTTGAAGAATTCGCCGGCAAGGTGTCCACAGGTATAAGGAGGAACTTCAATGGTCCTCCTGTTGTTGGAATGATGACCTGGTATGGTTACCATGCGGCAGTAACTGAAGATATCGTGATTGAAAATGCCGCAATAATAAGTGATTTCTTTGACGGATATCCTCAGGAAATGCAAAAAATCATGCTTCTTGACCATGGATGGCAGAACGAAGCTGAATGGGGTGATACCAAAGCTGACCCTGTAAGATTTTCCCATGGCCTTTTATGGCTTGCCAAAAGACTTTCAGGATTAGGTCTTGAGCTGGGAATATGGCACACTCCATTTTGTATAACTGAACATACAAAAAACTACAAGGAACTCGAACCTCTCATGGCCAAGGACCAAAAGGGAGAAAAAAAAGAGGGACTCGCAACCGTATGGAGCACATTTGATTTCAAGAATCGTGGTAAAAGCAGGAAACTTAATTATTTTGACGCATCTGATGAACTTGTAAGATGTCGCTGGAAAAAAGAAATGAAGGCGTTTGCTGACATTGGATGCAGCTACTGCAAGGTGGATTTCTTCGTACTGGAAAAGGATGAACAAAAAGGCCGGAACTATTCCATGGGAGAACTATACAATCTGTCATGGAAGAGTTTCAGGGAAGGATTTGGAGATGACAGACACATTGCTCCCTGTTCATGTGATACCAATATGCAGCTCGGTCACTGCGACTCGGTGCGGATAGCCTCGGATATCGGCGAGGCAGGCAGCTGGCCGGGAGCATATGAAAAGTACAGGTACGGACATTCAACCATTGCGGCACTTTGGTACAAGAACAGAAAATTCTGGGTGAACGACCCCGATTCGCTGCAGGTTGGCAAGGGCTGCTCCCTGGGTGAAGCAAGGATAAGGGCAACAACGGTTGCACTTGCAGGTGGTCATGTAATGCTGAGTGAAGACCTGAGGCTCATGAATCCTGAAAGACTTGAATTGGTCAGAAGGATCCTCCCTCCCATCAAAAAGTCCGCAAGACCATACAATTTGTTTGAGAACCCCTTCCCGGACGGATATCCTTCGGTCTGGAGACTTGATTCAAAGTGGCAGGCCGGTCCTGGAATCACGCTGGCGCTTTTCAACTTTGAAAGAAAGACAAAACAATTCCATATAGAACCCCAGATGCTGGAGATAGATAATGACCATGAATTCATTGTACTTGAGTGGTGGCAGGGCCGATGGCTGGGAAGGTTCAATGATTCTTTCCATGTGGATGTGCCTCCCGAGGACTGTGCCGTACTGCATGCGGTTCCTGTCCATGATTACCCTTGCGTCGTTTCAGTCTCACACCATATAACCGGAGGATATATACTTGATAAAGTTAAATTCAATGCAAACACAAAAACACTTTCAGGTGAAATACACTCAAAGCCTGGCATTGATATGGTCATATATGGATATCTTCCATCAGGATGGGAGATACCGGCAGCAGAACGGGGCCACACAATACTGAACAGTCTTGGGGGATGGCAGTCAGAAATCAGGACTGTCAGCACAGTAACGACTTTTTCATTGAAGTTTGAAAGGGGAATATGATGAATTCACATGAAAGGGTTCTAAAGGCAATTGCATTTGAGAAGACTGACCGTATTCCTCTGTGGGATGTTCACCACTATGGTGGCTTCACAGAAAAGTGGCAGAAGTACATGGGTTTTTCAACGGATGTTGAACCTATGGACCATTATGGATATGATACTGCAGTCTATGGCCCTGATGAAAGTTTCTTTCCGTCTGAAAAAGCCCTTTTGTCGGAGGATTCGGAATACTATGTGGAAAATGACGGATACGGAAGAATAACCAGAAGGAAGAAGGATGGATATTTCCCACACATACTTGAATACAGGCTTAAGGAAAGAAAAGACATAGATTCGCTGTCATTCGAAGAAGCCTGTCTTCCGTCAAGATTTGAGGGGCTTGATGATTTCAATTTTAAAAACAGGGAAAGATGCAGGTTCTTCAGGACCGGAGGAATATATATCAGAGCCCACTCCATGTGGCCCGAGGACATTCTTCTCATGGACATGCTGCAAGAACCCGGTTTCTGCAATGAACTGTTTGATCTGGTGACCGACCATATGATATCAATGTCACTCGAATCCCTGAGAAGAACCGGTTTCAGGGAAACCGGCCTGTGGGTCTATGACGACATGGCCAATACATTGAGTCCCATGTTCAGCCCGGTGCTGTTTGAAAAGTATCTGCTGCCAAGGTATGAAAGGCTTATAGCCCGGTGCAGGAAGGAGGGATGCAGGCACTTCTTCTTCCACAGTGACGGAAACATAGGCCCGCTCATGGATCTGCTCATTGAAGCAGGTTTCGAAGGTTTCAATCCTCTTGAGCCCAGGAGCGGACTGCATCTGCCTGATCTTAGAAAAAAATATCCAGATACTGTTTTCTTCGGTGGAGTATGCAATACAAACATACTTCAGAGAAACAACAGAAATGAAATCGAAGAACATGTAAAACCGTTGATTGAAGTTGCAAAAGACGGTGGAGTGGTGCTGGGGATGGCGTCCGCTTCCGCTGATATACCACCTGAAGCCTACGATTTCTATATGTCAATTCTGAATCGTTGAAAATGTACATAGCCCGGGTTTCTTTGTGCATCAACAGGGTAAAAATGATGTATGTAAAGAAAAGGGGATATGTTTATGAGGTTATCGGATTTAAAGGGTATTTTCAGGAGAGGCCGGCTCGGGTTTATTTCCGCAGAAAATGTGTTTGATGATTATTGGGTAGTCAGGCTGAAACCTGAGGAGGGTATGAGATGGACTCCGGGTGAGCATGGTATCTTTACAATGCCCGGCAAAAAATTCAAGGGCAGGAAATGGAGGGTTTTCAGCGTTGCTTCCTCCCCTGACGAAGGAGTTGTTATGATCGGAACCAGAACGGGCGAGATTGCAAGCAACTTCAAAAGGACTTTGTTCAGACTGGAACCCGGAGAAAAAGTCAATCTCATAGGACCATTCGGTTGGTTTACCCTCAACAACGGCGGCAGACAGATAGTTATGTCGGCATCAGGTGTGGGCATTACGCCTGTAAGAGCCATTGCAATGGAGCTTGATAAGCATCCGGATAAGACGGTTGAAATACTGCATTCAGGCAAATACCATCTTTTCATGGAGGACTTGAAGAAAAAAGCGGATGAAACTGATGTGCTGCATCTTCATTTTGCTGAAGACAGGGAGGAAATGAAACACGAACTGACCAGACTTGCCGTCAAATATGCAAACAATGCAAGTTATTATGTGTCAGGCAGCATCAATGCAATAACATCAATGAAAAGAATTCTCAGAAAGTCCGGAGTCAAAGGAAACAGGATAATAAATGACCCGTTCATCGGTTACAGAAGATAATCGGTAAAAAGTGCATTTACAATTGAAGGGGAGATGTTTGTTGTGCCATGTTTTGAAGCAATGGTATACTTGATTCATGGATAAACCGAATATCATCTTTATTTTTGCAGACCAGATGCGCGGGAGTGCCATGGCATGCGCAGACGAAAAGGTCTTCACTCCAAATCTCGATAATTTTGCATTGGAGGGGACCCGATTTACAAGAGCCGTATCAAATACTCCTGTCTGCGGGCCTGTGCGGGCATCAATCATGACGGGCCTTCATACATTGCATCACAGACTTGTAAACAATGACAAGGAGATTGAAACCAGTTTTCAAACACTTGCTGGTTGTCTTACTGAAAACGGCTATGACTGCGGATATATCGGAAAGTGGCATATGGGACCGGCCGACAGAGGAGCCTTCATTCCACCCGGACCGAAAAGGCTGGGATTTGACGATTATTGGGCATCATACAATTGCAACCACAGATATTTTGACGGATATTATTATCTCAACGACAATCCTGAACCAATATGGATTGATGGATATGAGCCCTTCGGACAAGCAAAACTGGCATCGCAATATATTGAAAGAAAAAGCAAAGAAGAAAAGCCATATTGCATGTTCCTTTCCTTCGGACCTCCCCATTGCCCATATAAAGAGGTGCCGCAGAAATACAAGGACATGTATCCTGTGGATGAGATTGAGCCTAGACCGAATGCCGCAGCCGATGCTGATAAATCAATAATAGCCGGTTATTATGCACACATAACAGCCCTTGATGAGTGCTTCGGGATGATAATGGAGACCTTGGATAAAACGGGGACATCCAGGAACACACTTGTCATATTCACAAGTGACCATGGAGACATGCTTTTCAGTCAGAACAGGGGATGGAAGTGCAAACCATGGGCAGAATCCGTGATTGTTCCTTTCATGGTGCGTTGGCCCGGTCATGTGCCTGATGGAAAGGTGTCCGGGAGATTGATCAGCCTTGTGGATATAATGCCAACCTTGCTTGGAATCGCCGGTCTTGATATTCCGTCTGAAGTCGAAGGCAGGGACATGTCAGGGCTGCTTCTTGGCAGGGAAGACAATATTCAGGAATCCGTGTTCATCAATTATCCCGTCAGTCCTGCCAAATTCTCATATCCGGAATGGCGTGGCATACTGACCGAAGACTACACTTATGCAAGGTTCCGTGACAAGGCATGGGTTTTGTATAATGATTCCGAAGACCCGTATCAATTAGACAACCTGGCAGGCAGGGAAGAGTATGCACATTTGCAGTCGGAACTTGATACAGGTCTCAGTGAATGGCTTGCAAGGCTTGGGGACCCCTTTGAATCAACGGAAGAAGTGATTGGAAAATATTACAAAGGGTCGGTGGAGGGTGTAATGCCCTATTACCAGAATGAAACGGTTTCAAAAACCATGGATAAAAGGAAAAAGGAACGTGAAAATGAAAAAGAAACCTAATATTCTTCTTATTCTCGCAGACCAGCACAACGCAAAGGTAACAGGATACAACGGACATCCAAGCGTCAGGACTCCTGCTCTTGACAGGATGGCAGCTGAAGGTGCGGTCTTCAACACAGCCATAACCCAGAACCCGATCTGTACACCAAGCAGAGTAAGCTGGCTTTCGGGGCAGTACTGCCACAACCACGGATATTATGACCTCAGTGGTCCTGAACCCTATGAACTTCCAAATATACTTGGATACTCAAGGAACAACGGATATATGACGGCTGCAATCGGAAAAATACATTGTCCGGAGTACTGGATCGAGGATTCAAGTGATTTGTTCCTGGATTCATGCGGTACAAGCATAGGCGGCAGGCCGGAATATGATGAATATCTTGAAAGCAGGGGTCTGACAGGTCTTGAGGACCATGCATCCTACCCTGAATTCGGCAGGAGAGGAATGCAGACCTGCGATGCCAGGCCGTCAAACCTTGGATACAGGGATTCACAGGAGGGGTGGATTGCTTCAAGGGCAATGCAGTTCATAGAGGAGGCTGTTGGGAATGAAAAACCCTTCATTGCACATGTAAGTTTTCCAAAACCCCATCAATGCTATGCTCCCAGCCCTGAGTTCTGGGATTTATATGACGAAAAAGATCTGATACTTCCTCCCAATGTTGATTATGACCTTGAAGGCAAGGCTCCCCACATGAAGAAAACCGCTAAGTGGTGGAAAACCCGTGAATGGACGCTCTTCGAGCCACATGGCCATGAAAACGGAAGGCTCAGGAAACTCCACGGTTATCTGGGCTGCATAAGCCAGGTGGACCATGCCGTCGGTGAATTGCTTGATTTCCTTGAGGAAAAAGGGCTGAGGGAAGATACAATAGTCGTATATTCATCGGACCATGGGGATTATGCATGCGAGCACGGCATAATGGAAAAGGCTCCCGGAATATGTTCAGATGCAATTACAAGGGTCCCGTTGCTGATATCATGGCCCGGGAAAATTAAAGGCGGGACACTGGTTAGTGATATTGTGGAAAGTGTGGATGTATTTCCGACATTATGTGAGCTTGCAGGAATGGAAATGCCTGAGACAGCCGACGGTGTCAGCCTGTGCAGAAAGCTGAATGGGGAGGAGACGGTTCCAAAGAAGATAGGGGTTACCGAGAACCCATGGAGCAAGAGCATAAGGAAGGGGAAATACAGGTATGTATATTATCCCGTTGAAATGTTCAAGGAGGAATATCCTGACGGATTCCATGAACTTTACGACCTTGAAGAAGATCCATGGGAGATGAACAACCTCTTTTTTGACGAGAAGTATTCGATGCTTGCAAATGAAATAAAATCGGATTTCCTTGATTGGCTTGTGACGACGACAAGGCCCAGGACAATGAAGACAATCAAAGGCATGAAAATCGGAAACCAGACAAGGGAAAGATACCATACTGTAATCGGAGCCGACGGTAAGGCTGACTTCAGATGGGCGAAAGACTCCGTTGAAAAGAATTACCTGTAGCTGCGAATTTGATATATGAGTTCATTGAAAAAGGCATCCATACGGATGCCTTCTAAAGAATAAGCTTATTTCTCAGTCACCTAGCTCAGATGTACAGTGGGGACATCTTGTTGCGTCTATGCTTATTTCGCTCATGCAGTACCTGCATTTCTTGGTTGTAGGAGCTGCCGGTGCCGGTTCTTCCTTCTTCTTCATTTTTTCAAACAACCTTATTACCATGAAGATTGAAAAAGAAATGATCAGAAAGTTGATTATGGTATTGATGAACAATCCGTAGTTAAGGGTCGCTGCACCTGCCTCCTGTGCTTCAGCCAGTGTGTTGTATGCACCTGGACCAAGAACAATGAACAGATTTGTAAAATCCGTTCCCCCCAGCAGCTTTCCTACAAGAGGCATGATTATATCATTTACCAGGGACTTGACAATAAGTCCGAAAGCTCCACCGATGATTACCGCAACCGCCAGGTCAATTACATTGCCTTTGATTGCAAACTTCTTAAAATCCTTCCACATGTTCAATAACCTCCCCAAATTATATAATTCTATATTCCCAACTATAAAGAAAACAAACATAAATGGCAACATCCGGGGATAATCTGCTTCATTGTGCTAGAATGATAGAGGGACGGATTGAGGAGGAATGGGAATGAAACAAGTAATCCTAATTATGACTGATACTCAAAGAAAGGATATGCTTGGCTGCTACAATGACAGCCTTGATATGCATACACCAAACCTGGATGCACTGGCTTCTCGGGGACTACGCTATGACAGGGCATATACATGCCAGCCGGTTTGCGGTCCTGCAAGGTCATCCATATTCACCGGGACTTTCCCGCATACCAACGGTATGCTTGGCAACAGCATGTTCCTGAACCAGGGGACAAAAACGATTGCACAAAGGCTCAGTCCGCTGGGTATACGCTGCGGTTACATAGGAAAGTGGCACCTGGACGGGGGAGACTACTTTGGCAACGGTGTGTGTCCTGACGGGTGGGACCCGGATTATTGGTATGATATGAGGAATTATCTGGATGAAATGAGTGAGGAAGACAGATATGCGTCCAGGCATTTTGAGACCGGTCTGAAGGGAGAAGTGAAGCCCGGATTTACTTTTGCCCATAAATGCAGTAACAAGGCATTGGATTTCATTGAAAAGTACAGGTCGGAAGACTTTTTCCTTGTGGTTTCATATGATGAACCCCATCATCCATTCCTTGCACCCGGGGAATATTATGAATATTTCAGAAGCAGGAATCATACGAACAACGGGAATCTTTCTGATGGACTTCAGGGTAAACCGGAACATATCAAAGTGTGGGCCAAAAGCACCGGCACCGTCGACCCGACGGCATTTGACCTCCTTGGATGCAATTCATTTGTTGACAGTGAGATGGGCAGGGTCCTTGAAAAGATATATGAATCAGTTCCGGAGGCACTTGTGATATACACGTCCGACCATGGGGATGCGCTGGGTGCTCATGGAATAACAGGCAAGGGGCCTGCAGCCTATGATGAAATTACAAATGTTCCATATATCATGTACAAGAAGGATATGCGCTCAAAAGGCATGGTCAGCAAAAGTCCAGTTTCCCATGTTGATATTGTTCCGACAATACTGGAATACATTGGAGAGGAGATTCCCGGAAGCCTCGAAGGCAGGAGTCTTTTGGAGAATCTCGAATCATATGAAACTGCCATCAATGAAAATGTGTTCATTGAATTCACAAGGTATGAAATAGACCATGACGGATTTGGTGGGTACCAGCCGATGCGTTCCGTCACCGATGGGAGATATAAGCTAACAGTGAATCTTCTGACATCAGATGAGTTGTACGATGTAAAAAACGATCCCGGGGAAATGTTAAATCTTATAAACGATGAAAAATATATTGACATCCGAAACAGCCTTCATGATAAAATCCTTGGATGGATGAACGAAACAAGGGATCCTTTCAGGGGGTACTACTGGGAAAGGAGACCCTGGCGCAGTGATGCCGTTGAAGCAACCTGGGATTATACAAGGATGACAAGACAAAGGCATACTGAAAAAGGGGAAACCAACCAGCTTGATTATTCAACAGGCCTGCCGATAAAGGAATTCACCCGCATTAAAGACTGAGCAGTCACACCATCCCACGGATAACGAACCAATCATCCCAAGGATGATTGGTTAAAAAATGTCAAACATCCCAAGGATGATTGGTTAAAAAATGTCAAACATCCCAAGGATGATTGGTTAAAAATAACCAAAGATCCCAAGGATGATTGGTCGGATGACGTGACCGGGAAGGAGATTTATGAGAATAGGGACATCATCGGAAAAGGTAAACAGGGCCATTGCGGTTGCAATGGAGGATATCAGAATCAATGTCAGGGAGTACAAGGGAGGATTGCTCGGGGAAAGCAGGCCGGTTATGATGGCCGGAGCTGATTATGACAGGCCGTGGACCAGGGATGCATCCATAAATACATATAATTTCATAGCAGCCTATGACAGGGAACTTGCCAGAAACACACTGGTGTCTGTAGTGGAAAAGGTTGGTGACAGCTACTTCATTGGTGGCCAGTACTGGGATTGTGTAATCTGGGCACTTGGAGCGGAAAGGTATCTCATGATCCATGACGACCCGGATTTCTTAAGAATAGCTGTTGATGCAGTTTCCAACACACTAGGAAAAATGGAAAGCGAAGAGTTCAGTCCGGATTATGGTCTTTTCAGGGGAGCAGCAGTCTATGGGGACGGTGTCTCTGCATATCCTGATGCATATGGAATATCAGGCAGTGACGGATGTATTCTCGGATGGCCGGCAGCGAATGGTGAACGGGCTGCAAAAAAGGGATATGGAATCCCGATGCACGTCCTATCGACAAATTGTGTCTATTACAACGCATACATGATGGTCTGCAGGCTTACCGGTAAAAAGGAATTCCTTGAAAAGGCTGAGCTGCTTAAAAAGTCCATTTTGAAGAATTTCTACCATGACGGCAGGCTTGGGTATATAACAGGTCCGCTTGGAAATCATTATGAGCAGGAGGGGCTTGGATTATCATTCGGGCGTATGTTTGGTATTCTGCCTGAAAATGTGCTTGATGATGTACGGAGCACAGCCCATGGCATTGCCTGCGTGGACAGGACTTATGACAGATATAGACAGGGTGATGACCTGGGCCGCCACAGCGGTACAATATGGTCGTTCATCAACTCATTTTATGCAAATGAAGCTCTTAAAGCAGGGAAAAAGGATGTATTCATAAATGAGTTAAGCATGCTCACTGACAAGGCGGTAAGGGACGGACAGTTCTATGAAATTTACCATCCTGTAACAGGAATGCCGTATGGGGGAATCCAGGAACCGGTCAGAAACGGATCCTACAGCAGACTTAAGTCATGTGAGCATCAGCTGTGGAGTGCAACCGGTTACATGTCAATGATTATAAACGGCATAGGAGGCTTGCAAATCAACCTGGAATTCAGACCAACGAATGTGCCGGGAATTGAGTTTATCGAAATTGAAGGATTCAAATGCAAGAGGGGTTCGTTGGATATAAGACTGGACATTGGTATATAATATACATAAGGTTATCCAACAGGGGGAAGTATGAAAATTAAACGGATAATATCGATGCTGGTCATGGTAATCCTTTTATTGACATCATGCGCTACTTCTTCTGAAACTAAAAAATCGGATGCACCGTCACCTACACCGACAAAGGAATTATCAGAAGCCGAGAAACAAGCAGCTGAATATGAAAAGATTGCTCAGGAAGCGCTGGAAAAGGAGCATGAACACAAATGGGTTTTCAGCAAATATCAGGAAGTACATCCCCATTCCGCCGAATACACATGTGAATGTGGAGCGGTCAAAATCGTAGCCCATGAAACAGCTGAATTCACAATGTCAATAGTAGGTGTATCTCCTGAACACCCGCACTATATGCTTGAGGAATGCAGCATATGTCATCAGCAGTTTCCAAACCAGAACCTTCCGACGGAGCTTACCTGGTACATTTCAGGATATACTAAAACTCACCCCCATTATGCAATCCTGAAATGTTCACAATGTGAGTATACAAAAACAGACACCGGTATTACATCTGAAAGCATGGGCGTGAGCAGGCTGATTACAGAAGAATCAACGGCAGAACACCCCCACTACCTGATTGTAAAATGTGATTATCCCGGATGCGACCATACTTATATCGAAAAGAATGCCACTGACAAATGGGAGCTTCTTACCGATTCCGAAAACTACAGCATCCATCATCCCCATCATCTGTTCGGCACATGTTCCCACGACGGATGCACACATTCCGAGCTTATGGATGAAACCGCTGACTGGACATGGAAGGATGGCGTGTGCAGCATATGCGGAGTTGCAAGGGATGTGAAGTATGACAAAGATGATGTATCAACCAGGGTGACTGGACTTGTTGATGCTGGTTTCGAGGGTGTTTTGCAGATTCCATCCATGATTGAAGGTCTTCCTGTAACAAGCATAGAGCCCGGTTCATTCAGAGATGGAGCTGGAATCATTGAGGTTTATGTTCCTGATACTGTCATATTCATAGGAAACCATGCATTTGAAGGATGTATGAACCTTCGAACCATTCATTTTGAGTCATTGGTTGCACCGGCCATTGCACCTGATTCTTTGGTTGGGATGCAACCTGATACCATGATATTTGTGCCATTTGATTCAATTGGATATGATTTGCCCGAGTGGCAAATGTACAATATAACTTATTACGGTCTGCCATAGAAGGAGAGGAAAAAAATGATTTACAACCAGTGGTATGCAGTGCTGCCTTCGAGGGCGGTGAAAAAGGGAAAGATCCTTGCAGTCAAAAGACTTGGCATGGAACTTGCATTCTTCAGAACCGAAGAAGGAGAAGCGGGATGCGTTGTTGACCAATGCACTCACAGAGGAGCTGCCCTCAGCAAAGGAAAGATAGTCGATGGATGTGTGCAGTGTCCATTCCACGGCCTCCGCTTTGATGAGACCGGCAGATGCCGGCTGGTTCCTGCCATAGGGATCGCAACGAAGGACGACATCAGCAGATATAACGTAAAGAACTATCCTGTCAAAGAGAAAAATGAAATTATCTATGTCTGGTATGGGGACGAAGATAAGGTCACTGAAAATGTTCCATTCTTTGACGACCAGATTGACGATGGTTATTCCTGGAGTGAGATACAGGACCACTGGAATTCACATTATTCAAGATGCATAGAGAACCAGCTGGATGTTGTTCATCTTCCATTTGTGCATTACAACACAATCGGAAGAGGGAACAGGACACTGGTCAACGGACCAAAGGTGTTGGTTGAAAACGATACCATAACAACCAGTGCAAACAATGATGTAGATGAAGGCCAGCAGCCCAAAAAGGCTGATGAATGTACAATCAACCCGACCTACCTTAAGTTCATTTTCCCGAATCTATGGATGAACCATATAAGCGATGAAATAAAGGTAATCATATATTTTGCACCGGTAGATGATGAGAACACTGTCCTCAACATAAGATTCTACTGCAAATTGTCGAAGTTCAGGCCATTCAATGCATTTGTGGCGTTTACAGGGAAATTCGGCAACAGAACAATAGAAAGACAGGATAAGAGGGTTGTAATAACCCAGAAACCAAAGGCCTCAGCGCTGAAATCCAATGAAAAACTAGTTCCCGGGGACAGACCTATAATTGAATACAGGAGAATAAGGGACAGGCTGAAGAAAGAAAACAATCCGACATGAAAAGAATAGGTTATGCATGCCTGGCACTGGCGGTTCCGGATACAGATTTCAAAAGCTGCACCATGAAAAATGCAACTGATGAGAGATTGCTGGAACTTATTGCCCATAACCTTTCTTCCCTGGAGAACCTGGTTGACTATAACATCCGCAATGGAATACTGCTTTTTCGGATCAGTTCCGATATCATCCCGTTTGGCTCCAGTCAGGTGAATCAACTTGAATGGTGGAATATATTCGGGGAAGACTTTGACAGGCTAAGGAATAAGATTAAGACTTCAGGCATGCGTGTTTCAATGCATCCCGGACAATATACAGTCTTGAATTCACCGGATGAAGGTATAGTGCAAAGGGCAGTGGCGGACCTTGAATACCACAACAGGTTCATGGAATGTCTGGGTGCAACATCTGAGAATAAAATTATCCTCCATCTCGGAGGAGTCTATGGAGAACCGGCCAAAGCAAAGGAAAGATTCCTGAGAAATTACAGCAACCTTTCAGATTCTATAAAGGAAAAGCTTGTACTCGAGAATGATGACAGGTCATATACGATCTGTGATGTCCTTGAAACGGCAATGAAAGCAGAGATTCCGGTTGTTTATGACAATCTTCATAATAGTGTGAAAGATTGTGGTTCATCGGATGATGTGGTATGGATCAGGGAGTGCCATTCCACATGGAAGGAAAGGGATGGCCGGCAGAAGATACATTATTCACAGCAGGATAAGAACAGGCAGCCCGGAGCCCATACAGGAACCATAGGCATAGACGAATTCCTGGAATTCTATGATGGGCTTGATGATTATGACATTGACATAATGCTTGAGGTCAAGGACAAGAATGTTTCCGCCATCAAATGTATGAACTGTACCGACCCGGAAGAGCATGAGGGTAATCTCCAGCGTGACTGGGCGAGGTACAAGTATATGATCATGGAGAAATCGCAGGAAAAGTACAAAGAGGGCAGACAGCTCTTCAGTGAAAAAAAGTATCCTGCAGTTGAGTTCTACCGACTCGTAGAATCATGTATGGATTTGGAAATAAAGCCAGGGGAGGCAATAAACGCAGCTGAACATGTGTGGGGTTATTTCAAGGATGCAGCAGAAGAATCTGAAAAAAGAAAATTCATGAAGAGCCTTGAGAAATACAAGTCAGGCAAGGCAAGTCTTGCTTCGGTCAAGAATCAACTTTACTTACTTGCAAAGAAATATGACTCCGCTTATCTGCTGGAGTCATATTATTTCATTTAATAACAGCTATATCAATGACACTCGTCGCTGTGCTCATGTTCGTGACAGACTGAACCTGTGGATTCAAGTTCGCCTGCCAGATATTTTTCTGCGGCAGTCTTCACATCACCTGCCGGCCCGATGACGACTTCGATGTTATGTTCATTGAATATTGAAACCGCCGCGCCTCCCATTCCTCCTGAAATTATTACATTGATGCCAAGGTCATTCAGGTAATTGGGCAGGAATCCGGGTCTGTGGCCGGGATTGGGATGGGCCTTGCCTGAGGTTATCTTTCCGTCACAGGATTCAAATATGTAGAATTCCTCACAGTGGCCGAAATGGGCTGCTACATTCTGGTTGGTGCTTGCTACTGCTATTTTCATTTTCACTCCTCCAATTCAATAAGTCTTTTTACAAGATTGTTCAGGTAATCAGTCTGAACCTTCTCAATTTCCCCTGAGTCACATGCCTCTGCAATGGTGCTGTTCACAGGTATTTTTGCAAGAACCTCAAGGCCATGGAATTTTGCTGCCTCGTCGGTATGACTTTTGCCAAACAACTCTATTCTTTTCCCACAGTCAGGGCACTCTATGTAGGACATGTTTTCCACAAGGCCGATTATAGGAATATTCATAAGGTTTGCCATCTTGACAGCCTTGGATACTATCATAGAGACCAATTCCTGGGGTGATGTCACAACAACAATGCTGTTTACCTTCAGGGACTGGAATACGGTAAGTGATACATCACCTGTTCCAGGAGGCATGTCAATGAACATGAAGTCAATGTCCTTCCATACTACATCTGACCAGAACTGCTTGACTGTGCCTCCGATCAAAGGGCCTCTCCAGACCACAGGGTCAGTTTCATCCTCAAGCAGAAGGTTGACTGACATTATTTCAATTCCTGTACTGCTTTTGGCAGGAATAAGTCCCAGTTCATTCCCATAGACCTTTTCCCTGATTCCAAAAGCCTTTGGAATTGAAGGCCCGGTTATATCTGCATCTAGGACCGCAACATTATACCCTTCCTTTCTCATGTTTGCCGCCAGCATTGAGGTCACAAGGGATTTGCCGACACCGCCTTTCCCGCTCATAACGGCGATGACCCTGCCCACTGAGCTGAGTTCATGAAGTTTGGCTGTAAAGTCAGTTTGTTCTGTTTTTCTTTCGCTGCAGTTTTCACCGCAGGAACTGCAATTGTTGTCGCAATTTTCACTCATTCTATGTTCTCCTTGATTCGTTTGTTAATTAGTCCAAAGGTATTATAATACAACTCCTTTAGTTTTGCAGAAGCCGGGCAATCAAAATCCGTAATATTGATTCCGCTGTTCAATGCAGTTGATACAGTAGGGTCATAAGGTATTTTACCGACAACAGGAATGTTCATATCCCTGCAAATCATTTCAATTTGTTCAGTATTTTTTAAGTTTATATCAAACTTGTTTATGCAAACGATTATTTCCGGATAAAACCCCCGGGCTGTATCAATGATTCTTTTCATATCGGAAATACCTGACAATGTAGGTTCTGTGACAAGCAGAAGCATATCGACTCCGCTGATGGAAGCAATTACCGGACACCCGATTCCAGGGGAACCATCAATTACAGCAAATTCAGATCCTTTTGCATGTCTGTCAAGATTCTTTTTGACTTCCGTCACAAGCAAACCCGAATTGCCGAATCCCATGTTCAGTTTAGCCGTGGAAAAAATTCTGTCTGAGTTATACAACTCAAGCTTTCCTGCAACGGCGGGTACCATTTCAATTGCTCCGGCAGGGCAGGTTGCGGCGCATACCGAACATCCTTCACAGGAATAGAAATCAACAGTATAGGTTGAATTGAATTCGATGGCATCAAATTTACAATTGTTCAGGCATATACCGCAGTTGATACAAAGAGTCTGGTCAATCCGGGCTTTTTCCATGCCATGGAAATCTGACTGAAGTTTTAAATCATTGTGTTCCACTGCCAGATGAAGGTTCGGAGCATCAACATCACAGTCTGCATAGGCCCTGGCGTCAGATAACTTTATAAGTGCACTTGATACAGTTGTTTTCCCTGTTCCGCCTTTGCCACTTAAAACAAGTATTCTAAACATGGTCAGCCTCCTTGTATACTTTTTTCAGCAAAGAGGAAAACAGGATCCTGTATTCCGGTATTTCGTCAGCTGCAATCAGACCCATTGAATTGATTTTTCCCAGTTCATTGTCATAGGGTATTTCCATCAGCACATCTATATCGTTTCCATAAAGGAATTCCTTCAATTCAGGAAACTCTCCCTGGGTCTTGTTGATGATTACACCATGGGGTTTTTTAAAAATGCTGACCAGTTCAAGGACCATCCGGAGATTATGCATTCCAAAGACAGTAGGTTCTGCAACCAGAATACAATAGTCGGCATCCCTGATACTTTCCATCACGGTACATGAACTTCCCGGAGGTGAATCTATGAATACACTACCTTCATTATTCCTGTTCAGGAGTTCCTTTATTATAGGAACCCCTGACTCTTCCCCGGGGTTTAGGATACCGGAAACTACAGTAACATTTCCCGAAATACCTGATTGAATTTTCCCTATGGATTTCTTTCTTATAGAAATTGCTCCTTCAGGACAAAGCAACGAACAGCCACCGCAGGAGTGACAGATATCATCAAATACTTCCACGTGCCCTTTGATATATGCCAGGGCATTGAACTTACAGAAATTGACACAGATACGACAACCATTGCACTTGTTCCGGTCGATAAGGGGAATATCCACTGTTATATCATGTGAATCTGTAATCTGTGGTTTTAGGAAAATATGTCCGTTGGGTTCTTCCACGTCACAGTCAACATACATGCAGTTCCCGGCGGCATATGCAAGATTAACGGAAACAAATGTCTTGCCGGTACCGCCTTTGCCGCTTAATACAGCTATTTTCAATTTCCTGAACCTCCATGGCCGTGGAATCCCGGATGGATGTCTGTAAGAATGCTGAGTTTTCCCTCAAGCAGGGCTTCGATATTTGAAGTCGCGGAACTGCCTGAACTCTTATATATTTTGATGCCTGATGCAGTGAGTACATCTGCTGAATTCTTTCCGCACGCAGGAGTTATAACAACATCAGCTCCGTTGTCCACAATCAGCTGGGCTGCCTTGATTCCGGCACCACCCTGGCTGGATGCAGCGGTATTTTCTATATATCTGCTTGTCCTGGTCTTTGTATCGTGTATAAGGAAATATGGTGTTCTTCCAAATGCAATATTTATGTTTGTTTCAGGATTGATTCCTTCAACCGGTATCATAACGATCATTTTTTTACTCCTTGTCATTGTCGTCGAATTTTCCGCATTCGCCCCTGTGGCGTCTGCAGTTTCCAAAACCCTGGCGGTGTTCAAACTCAGTGAACAACCTGTAATCTCCGCCTTCTATCCTGATAAGATTGCCTTCGACGAATATGGATGATATTTTCTTACGGGCATCATTGTAAATACGCTGTACTGTTGTGCGGGCAACATTCATGCTTTTGGCACATTCCTCCTGGGTCATACCTTCATAGTCAATCAGACGGATGGTTTCATATTCATCCACGGTCATGGTTTCCACTCTGGCACGGCCTTTTCCGGGACCGACGGGTCCGAATACATTCCATTCAGGAAGGCAGCACACTTTTCTCCATTTTCGGGGTCTTGGCATCTTTTTCTCCTTCTTCAAAGAAGCAGGGGAGGGGGCCCCTGCTACTTGCTGTCCTCGGTCAGTTCATCAAGCTGACCGTCAATTATATCCAGGCGTTGCTTCAGGAATTCCTTCTGCGCAACCAGGAAATCTTTATCAGACTTATATCCTAAGGGTCCAAGGTCATTATAATACCGACCATAACCCATCCTCAAGCCCATTGCTCTTCCACAGGCCATTCCACGGCCAAAACCGGCACCTCTTCCGAATGTAAACTGTCGTCCGTAGGTTCTGTTTCCGGTACAGTAACCCATTGCTCTTCCTGTCATTGGGCCCTGTCCCATTGGTCCTGATCCATCTCTTGCTGGCATTTGCTTCACCTCCTTTGGTTATGAACATATGCTCTTTATGTTTTCATTATACCCAGTTATTGACATATGTCAATAACAAATGCAAAAAAAACCGTCCCGGGCGGAACGGTTCATTTAATGGTTCATTGATTACATGGGCTGCATTACACCGGAGAATACAAGCCAGGCAAGCACTGATTTCGCTACCAGACTTAGAATGATATATGCTCTTTCACCATAGATGTAGTTTGCCCATTTTCCAACTTTCTTGTACTGAAGAATCATATTGATGGGGAACAGGTTGAAGAAAACAAAATATGAACCCACGATGGCATATACGAACCATGGTACTTCCGCAGGATCAGCATTACCAAATGCATTGAGGGCTATGACAATCCACGGACCAAGGCCTGCAAGGGTGCCGAATATAAAGGGTTTCCAGTCGGTCTTTTCCTTGAACTGGTTAATTTCCTCCATGACAAGACCGAAAAGGTTCATCGTTGCATTGATGAGTATTATCAGGATGAGTGCTCCGATGTCATAAACCCCGAACAGCATTGCTATGAGGAATATCATGAGTGATGAACTGAGTGAATACTCATACCACCTGAATTTGTTTATTCCTTTTTCAAGGTCCCTGTTATATATTTCATTGGTCTTCGGAGCCGCTATGATGAAATGTGCTGCCGCTGACATGAAAAGGAATACGGAAACAAGGATACCAAATGGAACCGTGAACAATCTCTGCGGATCCGTTACCAGCCTCATCTGTGTCTCATCGAAGGTCAGGAAGTATGACCATACGGGGGTTCTGAAATTCTTCACCTGGTCAATGAGCAAAGCAAATAAAAGCATTGCTGAACCTTGTACAAGATGAAGAATTCCCATGAATATATTGAATTTCCTAAGTGATGTAAAATTAATTTCTTTTTTCATTTTTGGTTTTTCCTTTCATAATTTATCAACCAATTATATTGTTTCCCATTCATATTGATTTCAAACATAAATTGATGGTTGTTAAACACTCAAAACAGGAATATCATGTACCTGTAATCAACACCGGAGGCTAAAAATGACTGAGATTAGAACTGCCAGGGAAGACGATATAGCATTCATGATGAAGCTTGAGGAAGTAAGTTTTCCTAAGTCAAGAAGATCAAGTGCATGGTCAATAAAACACAGTCTCAACAATCATGCCCAATTGGCACTTATTGCAGAAAATGACGGAATACGTGCAGGAAGTGCAATAATCCGTCTTCATAAGAAATCCATAAGAATATATTCCATCGCAGTGAGTGAAGATATGCGGGGAATGTCCATTGGAAAGAAAATGATGCAATATATAATTGACCTTGCGAAGGAAAGCAATATGACCAGAATCCTGCTTGAAGCTGACTCTTCTGACACAAGGCTGCTGGACTGGTACAGGTCCCTGGGTTTTTCAGATGAAAGACTCTTTGAGGACTATTATGGTCCCGGTGAACATGCCCTCAGGATGGTGATATTTCTTAAGGAATCAGAACATGCTGTTTTCAGAAGCAAAAAAAGGAATGTAGTTGTTATTGATTCAAGACTTGAGTATCTTGATGATATCCCTGACCTTGAAATCATTCATGCCGATGAATTTCTTAGCGGGGATTCATATCAAAGCAGCAGTGGGATAAGGGTTTTCAACCTCTGCCAGTCCTATGAATATCAATCCATGGGCTATTATGTCTCTCTGTTGGCAGCAGCCAGGGACCAGCGTGTAATACCCAACGTTACTACAATAAAGGATTTCTCTGATTCCAGGATTATCAGAAGCATAGGTGAGGAAGTACACAGGATTATCCAGGAGGAACTGGCAGGGATTACCGAAAAGGAGTTTGGAATACGTGTATTTTTCGGGCAGAGCTGTGACGGAACAAAGGCCAGGCTCGGAAGAGCGCTTTACAGGTTGTTTGAATCACCATTTCTGGAGTTTACATTCAAAAAGGGCATGGAATGGAGGCTCTGGGCTGTTAGGGCCATAGCTCCGGAAGAATCGGTGCAGATACCGAACATAAGGAATCTTGCGGTAAAATACTTCAGTCAGAAAAGATTCAGCATTTCAAGGTTCAGGGACTACAAATATGACATGGCCATTCTCATTGATCCGGATGAAAAGAATCCGCCTTCTGATATCAAGGCCCTTTCAGAGTTCAAGACTGCAGCCGAGGACATAGGTTTCTTCGTAGACTTCATCTACAGGGAGGACTACCCGAGGCTTGGAGAATATGATGCCTTGTTCATAAGGTGCACCACAAATGTAAACGACTATACTTACCAGTTCTCAAGGTATGCATATGCAGAAGGTCTGGTGGTCATAGACGATCCATGGTCAATACTTAAATGTTCCAACAAGCTGTTCCTGTCTGAAAGAATGAGGACAGGTGCTGTAAATACGCCAAGGACTGTTATTCTTGGCAGGGAGAGCATATTCGACCCTGAGGAATCCGGATTCGGTTACCCGGTCATATTGAAAAAACCGGACAGTGCCTTCTCAATGGGTGTTCACAAAGCGGGAAACAGAGAGGAATTCGACAGACTGACCGAAGTTTTGTTTGAATCATCCGACCTTATAATGCTGCAGGAATACATAAAGTCAGATTTTGACTGGAGGATAGGTGTACTTGATAACCGTGCAATCTACGCATGCAAATATTTCATGGCTGTAAATCACTGGCAGATATACAACTGGAAGGAGGACGGCCATGACAATTTCTCAGGTGGGTTCGAAACCGTTGATATAGCTGAGGTTCCTGTCAAGGTTCTAAAGACTGCCCTCAAGGCAACAGCCTTGATTGGAGACGGTCTTTATGGAGTTGACCTGAAGGAAAGCAATGGAAAGGTGTATGTAATAGAGGTCAACGACAATCCGAGCATAGAATATGGCATAGAAGATAAAATTGCAGGGACAGGACTTTATCACTCCATAATGCAGTCAATTTACAACAGGATAGAGGACTCAAGAAGTGCAAAGAGATTGGTTTCCAATCTTTGATCAGTCGGCTATGTCATAGAACTCCAATGTTGAAGTAATGACATCGTCACCTGAGTGGAATTCGGAATATACAAGTCCTATGTTGATGGCATAATAGTCAATTATATATGAATCCGGATAATCTGATCTTACTGCAAGACAATTCACGAATGACCCGGCAGGAGTATCAATTGTATCGTCCGTAGATAGAATTTTTCTTTTTATGCTCCCTGACTCCCATTCTGTTCCGGGTTCAAGGGGAGCTTTCAGTATGATTTCATCAGCATTGGGGGGTTCGCTTATAAGATTGGCCTTGTCATACTCCTCGCCTCTGGAAAGAACCATCCTGACATCTGTTTCGCTGACATAATAAACAGTCGAGGTGACTGTTCCGCCATTGTCCCTGGATACCTGAAAGTATGAACACTCATTGTAAAGGACGGTCTCGGTATATGATGCATACTCATTGCCGTTTCCTATATAACTCCAGCTGCTTCCCGGTGTCATGGGGAAATAGTCCCCGGGAAGTACTGCATCAGTCGGCGCGGGGGTCAATGTATTCTCCGGAGCAGCAGTATCAATGGGCGTCGAACACCCTATAAGAAGTAGCACAAGAAGCGCAGCATATATTATAAAAACCTTTTTCATCACAGAACCACCTCCTGTAGATTCATCCTAGCACTGAAGGAATCAATGGTCAATCGGGCCCGAAAACTATATAATCAATGATATATGGGGGTACTCAAATGGATTTATTTAACAAAAGGCAACTTTTCATCGACGACAGGTTCTTTGATGAATCAACAAACATAGACCTCGTTGTCCATAAGCCTGAAAAGACGATGGAGCGGAATATATTCTCTATAGGTACTTCGCATGTGAGGATAGGTGGATACAGTTCAGTCATTTATCATGAAGGCAGATATATGATATGGTATCCCGAAAACAGCTACAGAAGTGAAGGCATATATATTTGCGTGAAGCTTGCAGTTTCAGATGATGGAATCAACTGGGAACTTCCCGAACTAGGAGTTGCAGGTGAATATAATCTAAAACCCAACAATGTTGTTCTTGGATATGGAGCGGGAGGGATTTCCGGTGGACTGGGTGACGGTACATGCATGGTATTCCTTGATCCCAATGACGGAATGTTCAGGATGACCGCAAGACATGGTCTGAATGAACCCCTGGGCCTTTACTCATCAAAGGATGGAATCAACTGGGAGATGGAACTGAGAACAGTTCTGGATGACGGTAGATTTTCAGAAAATAAGGGCGTGTTTCATCTTGATTCACAGAACGTCATCTTCTGGGATGACCGGATCAATAAATATGTTGCCTATGTGAGGAAAAACTTTGAAAAGCATGGTCAGTACAGGACCATTGCACGTGGAGAAAGCAGTACCCTGGACGGATTTCCAAAGGTATGTGACATGCCTGTTGTGCTTTCAACGGATTCTGATGATTATCAAATCGACACACCTATGGGTAAGCAGCCTGCATCAGATTTCTACACAAATGCAACAATGAAGTATCCATGGGCTGAAGATTCATATTTCATGTTCCCGAACATATACTTCAAGTATGATACATTCCTTCGGGAGTTCCGGGATGACAAACCGAGAAATGCAGGACCCATAGACATAAGGTTTGCCTCAGGCAGGGATGGAATCAAATGGAACCGTCATGACAGGAAACCGTTTGTCGGGATAGGGGGCAAGGAGGATTTTGACTCTTACTCCCTTTATATGCTCAATGGTCTGGTTCCAGGAAAAGGCAATGATATGTACATGTACTATATGGGTACAGACCTGATGCACGGATGGGACAGGGGAGACCAATATGAAGAGAGGGAAAACCGTATTTTAAAAAGCACGGGATTTGCACCAAGGAATAAGATTTCAGCCATAAGCAGACTGAAACTTCGAAGGGACGGATTCATTTCTGCTTCTGCAGATTATAAAGGTGGCATGTTTACTACACCTGTGTTCACATTTGAAGGCGGATGTCTTTCACTTAACGTAGATACAGGAGCAGCAGGAATGGTGAAAGTCGGTCTTTATGATTATGAAGGAAACCCTATACCGGGGTATTCCATTGAGGAGTGTCTGACGATCCACACATGCAATGATGTAAACAAAAAAGTGTTGTGGGTAAGAGGAAACGACCTTTCATTCCTTCAGGGAGAAGCAATAAGGATGAAAATTGCCCTTGTTGATTCTGACTTATATGCATTTGAATTTAGGAGGTAAAATGGAACTTTGGGACATCTATGACAGGAACAGACAGCCGAAAGGTTACACCCATGTGAGAGGCGAAAAAATGAAACCCGGTGATTATCATGAGATAGTGAATGTCTGGATAAGGAACAGCAGGGGTGAATATTTTCTCACAAAACGTACACCAAATAAAATGTGGGGTGGTTACTGGGAATGTACAGGAGGATCCGTTGTCTCAGGGGATACAAGCAGGCAGTGTGCAGTCAAAGAAGTCTTTGAGGAAGCAGGCATTGAACTGAATCCCGATGAAGGAATACTTATTCACACCTATTGCCGGGAGAAGCTCCATGGGCAGCAGGATTTTTGTGATGTGTGGTTCTTCAAGAAGGATTTTGACCTTTCAGATGTAGTACTTCAGGAAGGCGAGACCTGTGATGCAATGTGGGCAACCAGGGAAAAAATCATGGAAATGCTCGAAAAAGGTCAGTTCGTTCCAATGATTGATTATATTGACATGGTTTTCAATTTTGGAAAATGATTGCGTACAAAACGTACGAAGTGTACAATTAATGCGGAGGTGAAAACCGCATGAGCACATTGATGAAATCTTCGGATGTAAGAAAAAACTGGAGCCTGGTTATCAATACAGTGATCAGAAATAAACCTGTTCTAATTAGAAGGAACCAGGATATAGTATCCATGATGTCAGTTGAACAATTGAATCTTCTTCTTAAAGAATACAGTATAACAATGAAAATATGGAACGAAACAGACGGGAGTGTATCAGGTTCCATTGAGGAGCTGGATTTACTTGAAAACCGTAAGACAGTGCAACTTTTAAAGAAAGCTTTGTATGATGAGTTGATTGAATATTGCAATGAATATATGAATGAATTCCAGCTGTATTTTCACTCAAAGGACAGGAACGGGCATTTCCCATATGTTCAGAAGGTTCTGGCAAATGAAAGCCGGCTGAATGATATTGTGGCTGAATACCACACAAAGGATTCCAATGCCTGACTGGAAGGATCTGAAGCGTTTTCTGGATCATTGTGTTTTAGCGGTAAAATTTGACTATAGCTGATTTCAACTGCTCCGATCAATTGATAGTTCCTAGTGTGAAGTCTATAATATGGATATAATCCATATAAGGACCAGGGAAAATGATTACAATTGGCTGATACAATTTAAAACAATTAAGACAATACCGAGTCATTCGGGACAGTTTTTGTTGTTGTATTGGTGCGGTTGGGAAGAATCTATATTATTTGTGTTTTCACGGAACAATTTCTAATTAGCTGGAATAAGGCTTTCCGACCAAGGGCAGCCTTATATTTGTATTGATGTTTTTCTATAAAATCTTCGAATAAGACTGCAACCTGATTCATTCATGCGTGCTTATTGAGCCATTGAATTGGAGTTGATTGACTATGGATTTCAAATTATCCTCTCTGAGGAATGAATATATATATCCCGGACAAATGAAAAGAAAAGATGGTTCTTCCAGATATGCATTTGTTACTTTTCTGATGCGAAATGACAATTATCTGCCGGGAGCACTGATGTTTGCATACGGTCTCAGAAAGAAAGGTACGCAGGCAGATCTTGTATGCATGACATCCGGCAGTGTTTCAAATACTGCACGTTTTGCGCTGCAGATGATTTACGATTATGTTGTGGACATTGATGAAATATATGTCCCAAGCATCAGAAATCATGATCGGCAGGATATACCGTATGTCTTCACACGGTTCAATGCCCTGCGGCTTGGAGCTGACGGAGACCTTGGATTTGAGTATGAGAAAATCGTTCTGGCTGATGCAGATGTACTGCCACTTAGGTTCTATGACCATCTTTTCACCCTTGAAGCACCTGCCGGAATAATAAATGAAAGCAGGAACAACTTTGCGGAGTATGATTGCAGTGGTGGATATTCAATACCTGAAAACCTTGTTCACGATGGAAAATGGAAATGGCATAGTATATACGAGGAAATTTGTCCCCATGGTCATCATATACCCAAATATATAACGGACAGGGTGGAAAGTAATCCCATGAACCTGGGTATAAACAGTTCACTTTTTGTGCTGGTACCCAGTTACATGGACTATGAAATCATCATGCATTCATTGGACAATCCATATATCAATGATTTGGTCTGCAGGAAATTCAGATGGCCTGAAATGCAATATGCAACAATGATCTGGTCAGGGGAATGGACTAATGTTGATGTGCGGTTTTGCAGTATCAATGGTTATCCGGACATATCCGTACTTTGCGGCATTCACTTTGCGGGAATAAAACCATGGAATTTAAAGAATGAACGTAGCATGCAAAGAGCTTCCCACTTTCCGGATTACTGTCTATGGTATCAAGAATACCTTGATATGATGGAGGAATATGACGGATTGAAAAGGATTCCCAGACTGACCCGGTTGTCCCGTTTAATTGAAGAACTGTTGTATCAGTGACGGATAAATATTCACCATAGTGTATAATTGGAATTGATAAACAGGATTACAGCATACATTTTACCTGGGAAGGAGAGTTTCATGAAGGATCTTGAAATAAGAAGGGCCAACAGGATGATGCTGATGCTTTTTGGTGAGTGGAAAGGTCATGGCAACGAAGGCAGACCCCTGAAGATTGAGTGGAACATAATGCACATGTTCACGAGTTCCCAGATTGCCAAGTTATATGCCTTGAAAAAGGGTCTGGACCCTGAGTTATGTGCACTAACTGCGGTCCTGCACGATATTGCCGTTGTTGAGGGTAAGTTCAGGGAAAACCATGACGGACTGGCAACAGAGTATGTAAAAGGTGCAATCCAAAGATACAACGAAGGCGGCAGATATAACCTGGATCCAATTACAGAAGAGGAAACAGAAACAATACTGTCCGCTGTAACTGTGCATGGATATAAGTCTGTATATTCAAAGAACCCCTATGCCGAGATGATCAAGGATGTGGACAGCATTGATGCATATCTGCACGGACTGGATACTCAAAAAGACAGGCATATAAGGGTCAGTGGATTCCTGGAGGAAATAGGTATTGACAAAAAATGATATAACTATCAGAGAAATAGAATATGACAGCAATGAATACAAACAGGAATTATCTCTAAGAAACAGGGTTCTGAGAATACCTCTTGGTCTTGATTTGTTTAATGAAGACCTAGGCAGTGAACCGGAAAATATCCATATAGGGGCTTTCGTGGGGATGGATCTTGCAGGGTGCCTGCTCCTTGTCAGGGAAAATGAAACTACCCTTAAGATGAGACAGGTAGCAGTTGATGATGAATACCGCGGTATGGGAATTGGTACTATGATGGTCCGGTATGCTGAGGGATATGCCATTCAAAACGGATTTCTGAAAATTACCATGCATGCCAGGAAAACAGCAGTTGATTTCTATAGGAAACTGGGATATAACACCCGGGGGGATGAGTTCACTGAGGTACTGGTGCCTCACTATATAATGGAAAAGCTTATTCTGAATGGCAGCCGTTTGAGCATTATAAAAGTCAATGATGAAAACCTTTTGGAATTTGCTGCGATACTTAAAGAAGCAGCATATTGGATGATTTCACAGGGTTTCAGGAACTGGGATCCTGATTCCTTCAGCATTGAAGCCATGAAGGAGAAAAACAATCTGGATGAACTGTTCATCTGCTGTCTGGACGGTCAGCCTGCCGGGACCATCAAGCTTCAGGAAATCGATGAAATGTTCTGGCCGGATGCCCGTGAGGGTGAGGCACTCTATGTCCATAAGCTGGCAGTCAGAAGAAAGTATGCAGATATGGGAATATCACGATACATGCTGGACTGGGCAAAGGAGCAGACAAAGCTAAGAGGCAGGAAATATCTCAGACTTGACTGTATAGCAGACAGGAAGAAACTGGCCGGGTTCTATGAAGGTGAAGGATTCGTCAGGGTTGATGAAAAAAGGGTTTTACAGCATTTCATGTCTGCAAGATATGAATACAGGGTTTGAAACAAAGGATTTCTGGTAAACTGATTCTATGAAAATTGCATTTATCGGTGATATACATGGAAGGGTGTTCCATGCACTTGCAGCCCTTGCCAAATGGCAGAAAAGAAATGGGGATAAGTTCGACCTTATAATTCAGGCCGGGGACCTTGGAGCATATCCATATCCCGATGAAAGTTTACTGAACAACAGATTTATTAAGAATGACACAACCGAACTTGATTTTTCCAGGCTGATTTCAGGTGGCAGGGAAGTGGATGAATTCGCAAATGTCATAAAATCCGAACTGACTTCGCCTGTATATTTCATTCGAGGGAACCATGAGGATTTCCAATGGCTTGACTCATTGGCAGGGGAAGGTGGATTCTGTGACACAGACCGGTATGGATTGTTCAGATATATAAAGGACGGTACAGTGGGTTCCTTTGGGGACATAACAATGGCTTTCCTTGGAGGAGCAGAATTCGGAGCAAAGAACGGCGGAGAACTTGACAAGGTTGCCCTGGAAAAACTGATGTCACTTGATAAAAGAATCAATATTCTTGTAACACATGAGACACACCATGGAATCGGTTTCAGTTATCATGGCCTGACCCAGGGTTCCAGATATATTACTGAGCTTGTTGAGCATCTGAAGCCGGAATATCATATAACAGCCCATTACCATCACATGATAGGTCCCCATGACAGGCATGGTACCATTCACCTTGGACTCAACAATCTTGTGTTGCCGCTGAGGGGAAAGCCGGGAAGAAACCTGAGACCGGGTTGTATAGCGGTACTGGATACTGAAACTGGAAATACGGGGTTTGTCAAGGAGAGCTGGTTGACCGAAATAAATACCTTCATGACATTGAAGGAATTGACGAATTTGCTTGATTAAGGCAATATAAGTGTAAAAGGAGTTTTATATTGAACAGGAAATCCGGTCTTAAGGAAGCGGTTATTCGCATTTTCATGAACACAGGTTTTACGGTATTTGTTTCATCCTTTGACCTATCGGACAAAGCAGAGTTTTTGAGATACCCCGCAGCAGTTGTAATGACTCCTTTCTATTTATTTAGAAAACTGTATAACTTGATAAGCGGAAGATTTGAAGTTGATTATGCGGAGATTTTCCTTACTACCAGGTGTACGCTGAGCTGCAGGGATTGTTCGGTATTGGTACCGCACATTGGCAAGCCAGTTGACTACGACAGTAAAAGCATAAAGGATGATATATCGGCTTTCCTGGAATCAATCGACCGTATCTATAAATTCGGGATGCTGGGAGGAGAATCCATGCTGCACAGGGACTTCACGGAAATACTGTCCTTCCTTGAAGAAAGCCGGAAGGTAAAGAGTATACGTGTGGTCACAAATGGAACTTATATTCCCGGTGAAAATATTCTGAATGCCCTTTCTGAATCGAAGAAAGTACACGTAAATATAAGCAGGTATCCCGGTATGAAAAAATCCATTGTTACTGAGTTTTCCCAAAAGCTGAAGGAGAGAGGTGTCAGGTACTCGGTCTACAGCGGTATGCAATGGTCCGACCTTGGTTCAGTTGATATGAAACCTGAAAAAAGAGCTGATGTCATCGAAGGGCGGTTCAGGAATTGCTGGATGAGGAGATGCCCTGGAATCAGGGACGGAAGACTGTACCATTGCGGAAGGTCGGCTTTTCTCCCGCTGGCAAGGAGCATCGAGGGTGGAGAATCAGATTATGTCAGCCTGCATGCAACTGATGATACGCGCATCAGAAGAGACATGATCAGACAATTATTCAAGAGTAAAACCCTGGCGGCTTGCGCGTATTGTTATGGAACTTTGGAAAGTCGGCGGGTTGAGCCAGCTATTCAGGCAACCGGTAAAAGCAAAGCAGAAATATTAATTAATAGGTGATAAGCAATCATTATTTTGATAGTGTAGCTCTGGTCCTGTTGATAAGTATATAGTTAGGTTTATTAATAGAAACAAGGTGTTTATATGAAGAATGAGAACTCACAGCCCACTAATAGTGAATATATAGAAAGTAATCAATTCGCAGAAACAGATGAAATAAAAGTAAATTATATCTCAGACTTGATTCTGCATGAAAATATTGATGCTTTCAAAAAGTTGGCTGAATAATTGTTCTACGAAATCCTACAAACTGTGTCTGATTTGAATATAGGACTGATATGCGGTCGAGTGGAGACATTAATCATTTGCACCAGAGTTTAACCAATAGAAAACCAATAAACCTTATACGGAGCAAATTATGAAACTTGTAAAGTACAATGAAATTACTGAAAAGGAGTATCTAAGCTACATTGAGGACTGTGAATCAGAAGGAGTCAGGATAAATCCATTTGCAGTTACAAGAGATGGGTGCACCTTCGATGAAATGATGTCCAGGTGGCAGGAGAGTGAATCAGAAGCTGTGAGGGAAAGGGGATTTGTACCTGCTACCTTGTATTTTCTGACAGATGATTCAGGGAGGTTGTATGGAGCCATCCATCTGAGGCATGAACTTAACGACAGTCTCAGGAAGTTCGGTGGTCATATCGGATATGGAATACGTCCGTCAGAAAGAAGAAAGGGGTATGCAACCCTTCAGCTGAAGCTGCTGCTGGATAAGATGAGGGACATGGGATATAAGGAAGCCATGGTTACATGTGATGTTGACAATATTGGTTCCGCCAGGACCATTGAGAAAAACGGAGGAGTCCTTGCCTCAATTGTAGACACTGAAAAAGGCAAAGGTAAAATATACTGGATACAAATCAAATAAGATTACAAAAACCCGCATTTTTGCCCAAAGAAACGGGTTTTTTGATAAAATTGAACCAATGACAGATAAGACTCCATATAGAAGGGGAAGATAATGAACATAAGACCCGAAATAATTTGTTTTGATGCCGATGACACCCTCTGGGTCAATGAAACATTCTATCAGGACATTGAAAGGGATTTCATTGAACTCATGGCAAGGTATGCCGACAGGAAGGATATTACAGAGGATATCCACAGGAGGGAAGTTGATAATCTTGAAATCTACGGATATGGTGCCAAGGGCTTCATGCTATCCATGATTGAAACAGCTCTCAATGTTTCAAATGGAAGGGTTACAGCCGGTGATCTGGATGCTATCATAAAAATGGGTCGCGGTCTTATAAATGAGGATATTCTGCTTTTGGACGGAGTCGAGGAGACCCTTGGGAAATTGAGCAATGCCGGATATAAACTTATAGTCGCAACAAAGGGAGACCTTCTTGACCAGGAAAGAAAACTAAGGAAATCAGGTCTCTCAGATTTCTTCGACCATATAGAGATAATGAGCTTCAAACGAAGCGAGGACTACAGGAAACTTCTCCATAACCTGGGAGTTGAACCATTTGATTTTCTGATGGTGGGGAACTCAATGAAATCGGACATAATTCCCGTGCTTGAAATAGGTGGATATGGTATACATGTGCCCTTTCATACTACTTGGGCCCATGAAATCGTTGAAGACACGGGAGGTCTGCCTAATTATCTGGAAATAGAGAATATAAGGGAGATGCTGGATATACTGGAAGTATAATGGGGGTTGCAATGAATGAAAAATATATCGTTGAAAAACTGCTCAACAGTGAATCACCGTCAATTCGATACAGGATGCAAAAGGATTTTCTTGGGCTGGAGCCGGATGAGAACCTGAAGGAACGTATTCTGGCCAGCAAGCCTGTAGAAAAAATCTTTAAGAAAATGCATCCCGATGGCTACTGGCTGCATAAAGGTATAGGGGATGGAATCGACTATTCCATGAGTTCCTCGACACATTTCATGCTCTCCTATCTTGCTGAGCTGGGACTTGGAAAGTGGGATGAAAGAATAGACAGGGCAGTAAGAAGATACTGGTCCCTGAAGGAACCCCAGAAGTGGCTTTCTCCCCCGGACTATCTTACCGGACAATCGTGTCTTTATGCATACAATCTTAGAACATTCATAATGCTTGGTTACAAGGACGACGTACATATGGCACCCAGGATAAAGGCACTGCTGAACGATGTCAGGGAAGACAACGGGTATCTTTGTGTCAGAAAATCCTTTAAAAGCAGTACTAAGAGTTGTATCAGGGGAACGACCAAGGCCTTGATGGCATATGCAGAACTTCCGGAGTTCTGGGAGCACAAGAGCTGTAAAAGAACCGTCGATTACTTTCTTTCGAGGAATGTGTATTATAAGAAACCCGAGCTGACTGAGAAGATAAGAGGCGGGATGCAGGTGAGTTTTCCATTTACAATTGATGCAAGCCTTCTGGAACCTCTTTATGCATTGAGTACCATGGGATACGGACGTAAAAGGGCTTTGAGCGATGCCTGGAATGACCTGGAAGATCAAAAGGACACAAGTGGATACTATAAACTGCAATGGAACCCTCCCGTACCATTCAAACCGGGAGAAAGAGGAGAGGGGAATGAGTGGGTTACATTCTACGCCCTCACAGCATTGAAAAGAGCTGGTAAACTGAAAGGTTATTGACATCATGAGAAGTATCTTTGTAATTGGTGACAGCATATCACTTCACTATGGGCCCTATCTTGAGAAGAATGTCGAAGGAAAATTCCTGTACGACAGAAAACGGGGCATTGACGGAACCCTTGATGACCTGAATGGTCCATTGGGAGCAAACGGAGGGGACAGCAGGCATGTTCTCAAGTATCTTAGAGAACAACATGCCCGTAAAGTCTCCTATGATATCCTGCTCCTGAACTGCGGTCTTCATGATATAAAGGTCAATGATGAGGATGGTGATAATCAGGTTGAGGCAGATGAATATGCCGGAAACCTGGAGGAAATATTAAGGATTGCCATGGAGATGGCAGCCATGGTTGTATGGATTGAATCGACCCCTGTCAATGATGAAATCCATAATTCCATTTCAAAATCAATGAAGCGATATAATGCTGACCTTAAAAAGTACAATGCCATTGCACGGGATATTGTATCCGGGCATAAATTGAATGTTATTAATCTCTATGACATAACCCTGGAGCTGGGAGAAAGTGCATATATCGACCATGTGCATTTCAACGAGGATGCAAGAAAAGTTCAGGCGGATTTCATATACAGGGAGATTTTGAAACTTACCGGAAATTTGCTTCCCACAAGAACTGAACTCATTGAATCTGGTTATCCATACGGAAAGGCTGCACCAGGGATTCCAATGGGAAATGCCGAAGAAGAGTGGAAGAGAAGCTTGCCCGATATAGTTATGTATAAACCCAGGGAAGATGAATACGACAATGACAATGAACACTTTCTGGTCATCAATGCTCCTAAGAGTGATGAAATGATTGCATTTTGGACACAAAGCTCATGTGAAGGAAAGGGTGACAACCATCTTGTGTCTTCGAGAAGCCATGATGGATTTCATTGGAGTGAACCTGTGTATCTGTCCGGATACAGAAAAGGAACTGATGAAAGACAGTCCAGCTGGGGGTTTCCTGTTGTGTCAGCAAAGGGAAGGATTTATCTGATATATACCAGGGAACTTGCACTTCATGATAATAACAGGCAGGGCAGCGGAGGAATGGGGTGTATTTTCTCGGATGACAATGGGTTTACATGGTCAGAGGAGTACCTCCTCAGTATGCCAAGAAGCAGATACGACAATCCCGATACGCGATTTCCAAAGAACTGGATAGTCTGGCAGCTTCCCATAAGGGATGCCCTGGGCAGATATCTTGCCGGCTATACTCTGGTGACAAGCAATAGTTTAAGTCCGGCCCATGATATGTGGGTGGATACTGAAACAAGGTCATATTTCATGAGATTCGAGAATATTGATGATAATCCGGCGCCATCGGATATCAGAATCACCTGGCTGCCTGAGAATGACATGGGGCTGGAGTCCCCCAATAAAAAAATACCTGAAATGTCCGTTAACCAGGAACCATCGGTTGTACTTCTGCCGGACGGCAGGTTGTTTGCAACTATGAGGACAATGACCGGATATGTCAATTGCTCGGTTTCAGAGGACAACGGAAAGACCTGGAGAGAGCCTGAGGCACTGAGATTCAGGGATAACGGGGATTTCATTGAACATCCTCTGTCGCCATGTCCCATATACAGTATGTCGGACGGAAGGTTTTTCCTGCTGTTTCACAATAATCCCGGTGAACATCTTGGATTTTCCCAGTTCAAGGACAACTGGGAACAAAACGAAGCTAATTTCTTCAGAAATCCTACCTATATCAGCATTGGTCATTTTGTAGCTGATGCATATCAGCCTGTCTGGTTCGCAAAACCATATAAACTCTTTGATACGGATGACATCGCAATAGGACCGAAGGAAACCGCGGAGATTGCTACATATACCAGCTATATTGAATGGAAGGGAAAAAGAATACTGTGGTATCCGGACAGAAAATATTATCTTCTTGGCAGGATACTGACTGATGAACTGCTGGCTTCGATTGATGAAAATGAACAGCCGTGAGAGACTGACAAGACTTTTCAATAATTGACTCTACTGGAAAGAGCATTGAGTATGCAAATACCTATGAAAATATCAACTCATCCGGTTATGTGTTGAAGGACAAGACTCAATATATCCATGACCAATATGGTAATGTAACTGAACAAAGGAATTATCTTGAAGGAAGCGGTTCAACCTGGTCTTCATATATTTCAACCTTCTTTGTCTATGATGACAATGTAACAGCCAGAAACGGGCAGTTTGATGGAGGATACCTTACC
>Ga0209203_1000433_pt1 | contig 36049 bp, 24 predicted proteins | sample AD_UKC109_MetaG_FD_184423 | JGI IMG/M metagenome (GOLD analysis project Ga0209203, IMG submission 184423) | Active sludge microbial communities of municipal wastewater-treating anaerobic digesters from Hong Kong - AD_UKC109_MetaG (SPAdes)... | ecosystem: Engineered > Bioreactor > Anaerobic >... | reverse complement strand
TGGTGCATCCGAGCAGGAGGTGGTTGACTTTGTGCGCAGCTTCAACCCCGAACTTGCCGCAAAGCGGCAAACCAGCCTTATGGATTTAAGCGCAAGCTTCACAATTGGCGATCAGATTGATTTAAAGAATGATAACAGCGACCCTAACGATAGCAGAAAGTTGGGATATATTTTTTCGCTTTCGCATAAATCCGACTATAAATTCTACGATGAAGTGGTAAATAGCGAGTACCAACGCTATACCGACCCTAGTATTTACGATTTACGCTACGCCTTCAAACAGAATGGTGAAATTGGAGAAAGGAATGTTCTTGTGGGGCTGCTTGGTGGAATTGCCTACAAAACCAGCTACTCAAAACTTCGGCTAATGCTTATGCACCTTCAGAATGGGGAAAGCAGAGCCGGAAAGTTTAGCCTTAACGAGAATGGCGAAGCCATTGGCCAATCGGGTTATATTGGAGCATCCGATAACCTGGAGTACAACCAGCGCTCGCTAACGAACATGCTGCTTAACGGCAACCATATTTTTAACGAGAAGGGATGGGAAATTGACTGGCGTATTTCGCCAACATTCTCTACATCAAGCGATCCCGATATTCGAAAAACTGCCTTTACCTACCGCTCGGTTGATACGCTTTTCCTTGCGGGTGCTGCCGGAAACCCTTCCCGAATTTGGCGTTCGCTGTACGAACTGAATGCTCCCGCACGAATCGATTTTGAGAAGAAGTACACGCTCCTTAATAACGATGCTAAGCTGAAATTTGGCGCCAGCCATACGTTTAAGTACAGAAGCTACGAAATCCTGTTCTTCGATATTCAGTTCTTCGGTACGCAATCGTGGCCAAACCCCGACCCTGCAACTGTGCTCGATTTAATAAACCTTTACCCCAACAGGCCAAACGCAATTTACTACCAGTCGGGCAATAGCAACCCAAACCCCAACGCCTATCGTTCCAACGTAAACAACACTGCATTCTACATTTCCAACGAGTTCAGCCTTCACAAAAGCGTTAAGTTGATACTTGGGCTGCGAGCCGAGAACTACGTTCAGCGCCACACAGGGCGCGACCAGCGTTACGCAATGGGCGACACACAAAACGGACAGAACCTTGATAATGAAAAGGTTCTTAATTCGCTCGACCTATTCCCCTCGGTAAACTCAATTTTTTCGATTACCGAAAATCAGAACGTTCGGGCCTCCTACTCAAGAACCATTGCACGACCCTCGTTCAAGGAACTATCGTTTGCTCAAATTCTCGACCCTATTTCCGACAGGATTTTCAACGGAAGCTTGTTTACCTACTCATCTTGGGACGGAAAGTTAACCGAAACCCGAATCGATAACATCGATCTGCGCTGGGAACTCTTTATGGAGCGCGGAGAAGTGGTTTCGCTAAGCGGATTTTTCAAGAAGTTCGACAATCCCATTGAGCTAGTTCGTATTCCCGAACAGCAAACAAGCACCGAGTACCAACCACGGAATGTGGGCGATGGCCAACTCTACGGAGTTGAATTTGAGCTGCGTAAGGATTTGGACTTTATACCTGCTCTCAGCAACTTCAACATTAGCGGAAATGTTACCTACGTTGAATCGAAGATTAACATGACCGACGTGGAGTACAACGCCCGTTTAAACTTCGAGCGTACCGGCGAGGTAATTGAGAAAACCCGTGAAATGGCGGGGCAATCGCCGTATGTAATTAATGCAGGAATAAGTTACAGCAGCAATAGCAATGGAATCGATGCCGGTTTATTCTACAACGTGAAAGGCTCAACCCTCACCATTGTTGGTGGTGGCCTGTATCCCGATATTTATATTGAACCTTTCCACAGCTTGAACTTCAGCTTCAACAAGAAGCTTGGTAAGGAGAAAAATACAACCATTGATTTTAAGGTTTCGAATATTCTTAACAGTAAATCCCAAAGCGTGTTCAAATCGTATAATACAAGCAGTGAACTATACAACAGCATGAACCCGGGCATTTCATTCAGCATGGGTGTTAGCTACAAGTTTAACTAAAAAGTTTTATAGTTTTGTAATAACTCAGCAATGTGTTCTGGTACAGTTTTAGAGGGAACTATCAGTAAAATTGCTTTATAATAATTTTAGAATGAAAAGAATACTGTCATTTTGTTTTTTTGCCCTTTGGGCAGTAAGCGTTTCGGCGCAGCTCACCATTTCCGAAGAGGGCATTTACTTGAATAAGGAAAACCAACCCTTCACCGGTTCGTACATCGAGAAGTACGAGAGCGGTCAGGTGAAAATTGAGATTAACCTGAAAAATGGGTACCTCGACGGGAAGTACACCACATACTTTGAGAATGGTCAAATAAACGAGATAAGAACCTACAAGAACGGTGTAAAGGAAAACCGTTGGGAAACCTACAACCCGAAAGGGGTTAAAACTGCCGAAGCCAACTTTTTGAACGGAGAAAAACATGGGAAATGGTTCGTTTGGGACGACAACGGAACCCTTCGGTACGACATGAGTTACAGTATGGGTGAAAAATCGGGAGTTTGGATTATTTACGATGAGAATGGTAAGAAGTTATCGGAGAAAGACTATGGTGAGTAACCATTTTTTTTACCATATTTGCAGAGGTTGAAGTTTATCTTCAACCTTTTTTATTATTTGAATTCCTACTATGACTTTTAAAGATAAAACCTGCTGGGTTACCGGAGCATCATCGGGCATTGGGCGAGAGATTGCAACTCAACTTGCCCATGAAGGGGCAAATTTGATTATTTCATCAAACCAGCCGGAGGAGCTCAACAAGGTAAAGGAAAATTGCCTGAAAAGCACAGCCCTCTGCGAAGCCATTCCCTTCGATTTGTCGAATCCCAACGAAGTTGAACAGATTGCGGCGGATGTGGTTAGCCGCTTTGGTCCAATATACCTACTTATTAATAACGGTGGTATTAGCCAGCGTTCCTTGGCTTACGAAACGTCTGTGGAGCTGGATAGAAAGATAATGGAGATTGACTATTTCTCCTACATTATTATCACTAAAGCTGTTCTTCCCGGTATGATTGAAGCCAAAGAAGGTTTTATTGCTGCCACCAGCAGCATTTCTGGAAAGTTCGGTTTCCCGCTTCGTTCGGCCTATGCTGCAGCAAAACATGCAATACAGGGGTTTTTCGAAACGCTTCGACTGGAACTAAAACCATTCAACGTAAGCGTTACAATCGCATACCCGGGTAGAGTGAAAACCAGCATTTCGTTCAATGCGGTTGATAAGGATGGAACACCATATGGGAAGCTTAGTCCGGGGCAAGCCGCAGGAATTTCGGCACAGGAGTGTGCTGTGCAGTATATTAAAGCAATAAAAAGAAAAAAACCTGAAGTGTTAATTGGAGGGAAAGAGCTGTTAATGGTTCATATAAAACGACTTTTTCCAAAAATATTCTTTAAGGTAATAGGGAGAGTAGATCCAGCCTAGTCTCGATATCAATTTTCTTGTATACGTTTTTAAAAGTAAATAATTGAAAATATCATGGCAAAACTAATTAGTGGAATACAACAGATAGGAGTTGGTGTTAAAGATTTGAAAACAGCCTGGAGCTGGTACATCAAAGCATTTGGTGTTGATGTACGGATTTTCGAGGACGATACGGTGGCGGAGCTAATGCTGCCTTATACAGGGGGACAGCCACAACAACGCCATGCAGCCCTTGCTCTAAACATGCAGGGTGGCGGAGGATTCGAAATTTGGCAGTACTCGAAACGTACGCCTCTTGAACCAAAGTTCGAAATTCAGCTTGGCGATTTAGGGATTTTTTCTGCAAAAATTGTTTGTCCCGATGCGAACAAGGCATTCACCCACTTTAAGAGTATTGGGGCTGAGGTTCTTGGTGAGGTCACAACAAATCCAGCCGGACAAAAACATTTATTCGTAAAAGATCCGTTTGGAAACATCTTCAACGTAGTTGAAAATAACCAGAATTGGTTTAATAAGCCCAATGAACCAACAGGAGCTACATTCGGCGCGGTAATTGGTTCGAGTGATATTGATAAGGCGCTGCCAGTTTATAAAGAGATATTAGGTTTCGATACAATTCTGTTCGATGGAACAGAAATTTTCGCCGATTTTGCCTCACTTCCCGGTGGAAACCGAAAATTTCGCAGGGTAATTCTGGCTCACTCTCAGCCACGGAAGGGCGCCTTCAGCAAGTTGCTGGGGAATGCGCAAATTGAACTAGTACAAGCCATTGAGGGCGAAGAACCCAGGAAGATTTTTCAGGATAGGTTCTGGGGCGATTTGGGTTTCATTCACCTCTGCTTCGATATAAGCAGTATGCACGACTTGGAGAAGGAGTGTAACGAGAAAGGGTTCCCGTTTACAGTGAACTCGAACGTGAAGCACAATCAGGATGGAAGCTTCGATATGGGCGAAGCCGCTGGGCACTTCTCGTACATTGAGGATCCCGACGGAACGCTAATCGAATTTGTTGAAACCCATAAGGTTCCAATTCTCAAAAAGTTTGGTATTTACCTTAATTTGAAGAAACGAAATCCCGAAAAACCCTTGCCACGCTGGATGGTTAATATGCTTGGAATACAAAAAGTTAAAATCTAGAAGAGCAAAAAATAGATAAAACCAATGGAGCAGCAAAAAATATTTGTTGCTCTACTTTTTTTTTCTATTTTTGGGTAACATGGAATAAAAGTCAACTTTGAAAAGGTTAATAATTTCAATTGTCACTATTTTAGTATCCAGCCCTGCTTTTATTGCTCAAAGCAGTCAGGTTGATTCACTTTTTATTGCCAAAATCGATTCGTTTAACAACTTATCATATACATTTCGCAGAACCAATCCTCGCCTTTCGCTCGAGTATGCTGTAAAAGCATATAACCTTTCCGTAAACACCCATTATCCCAAAGGGAATGCATCGGCCATTCACAACCGAGGTATAGCCAAGGCTGTGCTAGGTAAATTCGATACCGGACTTAGCGATTTAATGGAAGCATCGCTTATTCGTCAGAAAATAAACGACCGGGAGGGGTTAGCTTCAACATACAACGCAATTGGTTTTGTTTTTGCCGAAATGGGCAACGACAATAAAGCGCTTGAATTTTACGAGAAGGCCTTAGAAAAAAGGGATGAAACCGGCTATAAAACCAACTTGGGGATACTGTTAAATAACATTGGTTGGATTTATTTCCGCGAAGGGAAGCTGGATAAAGCACTCGAGTATTTTTATAAGGCCCTGGATGTAAATGAAGAAGATGAAGACGATAGGGGAGTGGGTGCAAGCCAGAGCAATATCGGAAGCGTTTACCGTCGTATTGGAAACTACGAAAAGGGGCTTGAATATCATCTAAAAGCCCTCGAAACAGGCCAAAAGCATAACGATAAGTACGGAATCATTAATACCCTTCGTTTTATTGCCGAGGATTACATTGATTTGGGAAATATTGAAAAGGCAACTAACTACGCCCTGCAGAGCTTAATTTTAGCTCAGGAGATTGAATCAATGAATGAAGAAAAGAACTCTGCAGTTCTGCTTGCAGAAATTTATGAGCGTCGTAAAAAGTTTCCCGAGGCAACCCGATACCTAAAAATGGCCAATAGTTTAAAAGATAGTCTGTTTAGTATTGAGAAAGCAGAAGTGTTGGGTCATCTTCAAACGGTTTTCGAGCTCGAAGCCAAGGAGAACGAGAACGAAATGCTTCGTTTAGCGCAAATAGCAAGCAGCCACAAAATAAAAATGCAAAGTTACTTTTTGCTACTATCCGTTGGCTTCATTATACTAATACTTGGCTTTGCATCAGTAATATACATTTTTTACCGCAAGTTGAAAGTTGCAAACCAGAAACTATCGCAGTTAAATAATGAAATAATCTCACAAAAGGAGAGTATTGAGCTGCAAGCTCAATCAATTGCAGAAAAAAATACCGAGCTTGAGGCAACCAACCAAATAAAGGATAAATTAATTTCAGTAATTGCCCACGACCTCAAAAACCCTTTGAATTCAGTCTCCGGTTACTCTGAAATTATTATATCTCGATTTGATTCCTACACCAAGGAAGAAATTGTTTCCTTCCTTCGAATTATCCACGATAACTCAATGCGCAGTAATATGTTGCTGGATAATTTACTACAATGGTCGCGCCTGCAAACCCGTACAATAACCTTTATCCCAACCGAACAGAAACTCTCCAAACTTGTTAAGGAAGAAATTTACTTCGTGGTGAACCCCGCCGATGAGAAGAAAGTTACCATAAAAACTAAAATTAATGACAACCTAGTGCTTGTTGCCGATGCCAACATGTTGAAAACAATTGTTCGGAACCTAATTTCAAATGCGGTGAAATTCAGTAGAAAGGGAGGCGAAATTTTGGTTTCGGCGGAACAGGTTGACGGTGAAACAACCATAAGAGTTGACGACAACGGAGTAGGAATCCCGCCTCATGTTAAGGAAAAACTTTTTACCGGCGAAGCCGGTGTTACAACTTCGGGTACGGCTGGGGAGAAAGGTACAGGTTTAGGACTAATGCTCTGTAAGGATTTTGTGGAGGTTCACGGAGGAAGTATTTGGGTTGAGAGTGAGCCCGATAAGGGATCACGCTTCTCGTTCACTATTCCATACCAAAACGACGGAGAGTAGGGTATTTAACATGAGTTCTATGTAAGAGCAAATTATCAATCGCTGATTAATAAGGTAATAAGGTTCCTTTTTTGTCTCCCTTTTTATGTTACTATGTTATTTGAAGAGAAATAAGGTTGATATCGACTAAAAACCTTATTTTTGGCTAACCTTAGAAACTGATTAAATTTTGTTTTTAATTATGTCATGTAAAGCTGTATCAAAAAAAAATCGAAAGTTTAAACAGTTTCTTAGTTAAGATTCTATTTTTTCATTGAGTTACTACCTTATTACATTATTGATTTAGCACAGATTGAAAAATAACAGCAATTTCAAATAAGTACTTTCATATATCGAGCTCACGTTATTTACTTCACCTCAACTAAAATTTCGTCAATTCTCTTCCTAACGCGTTCAGCAGTTGCCCTTTCTCTGTTTGAGGGGCTTAAATTATCAATAGTTCCTTTATATCCTACCGCAATTGCTGCCACAGGAATAAAATCGTCAGGAATGGATAAGGCTTGTTTCGCAAAATTTTTGTCGAACCCTCCCATTATGTGCGTGGAGAATCCCATGGATTCAGCCTGAAAAACTAAGTTAGCCTCTGCCAGCGCAGTATCGTGTAAAGCATAAAAATTTTCTGTTTCGTTACGGGTAACGTTCTTCTTGGCTGTAGATATGATTAGCAACGAAGCGTTCTTTGCCCACTCCTGATTTCCCGGAGCTAGTATGCTAAGCATGCTCTCGAAGGCAGCCATGTTTGCCCTGCTGGCAATGTAGAAACGCCAGGGCTGCTCATTGTACGATGATGGTGCCCATCGGGCAGCTTCAAAAAGCAATGAAATTTGCTCCTGTGTAATAGGTTTAGGTTCAAACGCTATTTCACTTTTCCTGTTTAATATTGTTTTGTTTATATTACTCATGTTGTTGATTTTATTAAGTTTGAATATTAAACACGAAAAGTTTATTTTGGTTCAAAAAAAATGAATTTACACTGTTTTACTTGCTCTTGTAAATTGTTTTCGCATTCATGTTTCTTAACATAATGCCAATCAGGAGAAAACTATTTGAAAAATGAAAAACAAGAGTTAAGATTGTGGATGATTTTAAAAATTAGAGTAATTGAATTAAATAATTATAAATCAAAACAATAGAGTTATGAGCAAAATGACCAGTAACGATTACATGGCCCGTGAAGATAAGTACGGAGCACACAACTACCATCCACTACCCGTTGTTCTTGAGAAAGGCGAGGGAGTTTACGTTTGGGATGTTGAAGGGAAAAAATACTTCGACTTTCTTTCAGCATACTCTGCTGTAAATCAAGGGCATTGCCATCCAAAAATTGTTAACGCAATGGTAGAGCAGGCAAAAACCCTTACGCTTACATCTCGTGCATTCTACAACAACGTACTAGGCGAGTACGAAGAGTACGTAACAAAATTCTTTGGCTACGATAAAGTTCTTCCAATGAACACTGGGGCTGAAGCTGACGAAACAGCCATTAAACTTTGCCGGAAGTGGGCATACAAGAAAAAAGGTATTAAAGATGGCGATGCAAAAATTATTGTTTGTGAAAATAACTTCCACGGTCGTACTACCACCATTATTTCAATGAGTACCGACCCCGATGCTCGCAACGATTTTGGTCCCTATACTCCTGGCTTTATAACCATTCCATACAACGATATTCCTGCTCTTGAGAAAGCGTTGGAAGACAAAAACGTTGCAGGTTTCTTGGTTGAGCCCATTCAGGGTGAAGCAGGCGTTTTCGTACCAGACGAAGGTTACTTGAAGAAAGCATCAGAAATGTGTAAAAAGAATAACGTTCTTTTCATTGCTGATGAAGTACAGACTGGTATTGCCCGTACAGGTAAAATGTTAGCTTGCGATCACGAGAATATTCGTCCCGATATCCTAATTCTTGGCAAAGCAATCTCAGGTGGTGTTTTCCCTGTTTCAGCAGTTCTTGCCGATGATGAGATTATGCTAACTATTAAACCAGGTGAACATGGTTCAACATTTGGTGGAAACCCAATTGCAGCTAAGGTTGCAATTGCTGCACTCACTGTTATCAAAGAAGAAAATCTTACTGATAATGCGGAACGTTTAGGTAAAATTTTCCGTGACGAGTTCAGAAGCATTAAGAGTGATATGATTGAGCTAGTACGTGGGAAAGGTTTACTAAATGCAGTTGTTATTCGTAACAAACCCGGCAAAACTGCTTGGGACGTTTGTGTTGCCATGGCTGAGAATGGTGTGCTGGCAAAACCAACCCATGGAAACATTATCCGTTTTGCTCCTCCTTTGGTAATTACAGAGGCTCAGCTACGCGAAGCAATGGATAGAATTAAAGAAGTTTTCAAGAAATTTGAATAGTTCAATTAAATGTTCAAAATAGCGCATATCTTTGGTATGCGCTATTTTTTTACTATGAAAAAAATAATTCTTTTTAGTTTTCTTTTGCTGTTGCTCTCGGGTTGTTGCTTCGAGGACGATGTAGAGGTAGCTCGATATAATCTTTCTGAAGAGGAACTTTCGTTGATCCCATATACCCAAGGTCAGGAGGTGATATTCATGCATTCCAACGGTTACGAATTCGTTGCAAATGTTGAGAACATTGAAACCGAGTGGGAAAGGTACTACGATTTCTGCGAGTGGTTCTGCTGCGGGCAGGATTACTTTTCGTACGAGGTTAAGCGTGTTTACATGAACTCAACTTACCCAAGTTTAAACATGCGAATCAGAATTAACGAGAGCTACTACGGCGATTACCACCCTATGGGTGTTCACTTCGATATTAACCATCGCCACTTTCTCAGTATTCCTTATGATAGCTCAGGAACCTTTGTCCTTGACTATACCGATGCAATTCTTTATGATTCGATTGTTTTAAATAACAAGGTTTATCGATGTGTGGTGGAAAAACCGTTCGACTTTCACATGTTTACTGATGACTCAACAGTTGTAAAACCTCAGTCGATACTCTACAACAGCAGCGGGTTACTCCAAATAATTATGAGCAACAATGAAACATACACCGTTCAGAATTAGGGGCTTATTTATAGTTTCTGTAGTTACCATGTTTCTATCGAGCTGTGGAGAACCGCTTGAGGGAACTTTCAATATTTGCGACGAGGCAAAGATTTATATGGTCGATACTACCATAACCTCTTTCAGTTTCGTTGATAATTTCGGAATAACTGAAAGTTTCTACATGCATAGCAGAACCTGGTACGAGCAGCACCTCTACTACTACATTTCAGGCGAAGCCTACTTCCAGCACTTTGGCGTTGCTTACTCTTCATCTCTAAACGATTTCTTTTTTATGGTTACCATGCGTGCTGATGATGAGGATACCTTTATGGAAATTGAGTGGAACCAGCGCGAACGATTCGGTTACTACTTTTTGCAGAATAAAATTGAAGCAACACCTAAACCAAATATGGAGTTCATTGATTCCCTTGCAATTCAAGGGGTTACCTACTACGGTGTGATAAAAATTGATTATTCTTCTGTTGTAACTCAGAAAGATCCACTTACACCATTGGTAACGTATTTTGCTGCGAAGTATGGGCTAATTAGGTTCGATGTTAACGAAAATATTTGGCTCGAACGAGTGAGTCAGTAGAAAAAAGAAGAGGGTGTCTCAAAAGTCCATTGTGTGACTCTGTGAAGGACACTGAGAAACTCTGTGAAATTTATGATTTATTGTATCACAATGCATCACAGGGGAATCACAGAGTAGTAAATCTAATCCTTTTTAACTTTTGAGACACCCTCTTCTTTTCAGCGAAAAAGTTCCGGCTACTCCCTTACTTTCCACTCCTTCCAATTCTTTTCAACGCTAGGGCTAATGTTGGTTTGTGGATTCTGCTCCTTCTGGTTCACAATTACTGAACGTGTGCCAACATTTGTGCGAAGATAATCCGACATTTCACCGTAGGTTACATTCCCCTGAGTTTCCTTTAGAAGTTTAAGAACATGGTAGGTAAACATGCCGTGGCTTTTATCCTCCCAGGGCATTGCAGACTGGTCGCCGGAAGCAGCGGCAAAAACAACCAGGTTGCCGGCTAGGGGATTCTCCTTAGGACGAACCTTTACGGCACGTGCAGCCAGAAGTCCCTGTTCACGGCCACCGCCACTAAAGCAAGCATCGAGAAAAACGGTAACCCGTTTTGTTGGGAATTCGGTTAGCTTGGCGTAGAAATCGGTTAGCTTAATGGCAAATTGCAAGTCGGAGCCGCTCACATCAACCGGTACGAGGTAGGGTTCCTGCGTTTTTTCATCGGGGAAACCGTGGCCAGCGTACATCACAAAAATTTCAGCTTTGCCTTCATTTACCTTTGCAATGGTATTTATTTGGCTAATGGCTCTATGCATTTCAATTGCAGTTGCATTTTTGCGGAAAATTATATTATCCTCCGAAATTCCTAGCACATTTTTAGCATACTCTTTAAATGTTTCTGCGTCGTGAATGGCGAATGCAACGTCCGACTCGGTTTTTAACCCTCGTTGGAACGACGAGTAATCCTCGTTTCCAATTATTAGCGCGTAACGATTGGGATCGGCTCCTGCAACCAGAGGTATGTTGATGTCGACATCAGATGGTTCAATATTTTTCTCATCTATCGCCCCGGATTGGATTCCGGGTTGAGAAGTTGCAATCATTCCGCCAATAGGCCTTCGGCTTTCAACGGTGAAGGTTGAGCGAGAAGTTAAGCCTTTTGCATCCTCTGCAATAATGGTAACCGGACTCTCGTAGCCATACTTCAGCATTAAATCAACCACATAGGTAGAATCGGTTACTCGCTGAGCGGGAAGGTTGTTTACGGTTACTTTCTCAACCCCGGAATAGTCTGATACGTTTAGGGTTACTCGTACGGTTTCGGATTCAATTATGGGCTTCATGCCCATGTCAACACCTTCGGGGCTAACAACAGCGATTTTGGGTGGGGTTTTATCGATTAGTTTTGATGCTTCTATTTTGTTTACTGCAAGGAATGTTCGAGGACGCGCCAAAACGAATAGTTCGCGATTTCCTGGGTTGGAAGCTGCATTTGCCGACGAGGCAACAAAGAATGGGAATTTAATCGAAATATCGCCTCCTGGAAAACGTTCATCTAACTCAAACTTTAAGGTTACAGTATTATTAAATGTAATTATTTCTCTCTCAATGCCTGGAATGAACTTCAAGAATGGTGTGCTTAGCTCCATTCCGGTTGGGTCGAATCCAATAACAGACTGTTTGTCATTGGTGGCTTTAAGCTCAAGGTCTGTCCAGTTTACAATAAGGTAAACATCAAAAGTGTTATCCTTAATATCGCTGAAGCTAACATTGACAATGCCATTTTTCCCGCTCTCGGTTGAGAAGACCAACCTCTGGGCACGAGTTGCTTGAACGGAAACCAAGCAAAACAGGCCCACTCCCAGTAGCTTTAGTATCGTTTTCATGCTGTCAGGTTTTTTTTAGGCGTATATTATACGTAATTTATTAAACAACTGTTTCAAAATCCACCAAGAATTCGGTAGTAAACTCCAATTTCTGCACCCATGCTCAATATATTTGTTTTGTTCCCTTCTAACCCAGTGGTAGCGTAGAAATCCAATGGATGCCGAGATTCGTAGTACATTAAATCGGTAAGGCCGAAAAGAGCATTAACTCCAATTCGCAACGTAACATCCTGATATACCATAAAAGAAATCCCCATTGATGTAGCAACAGACAGGTTGCTGGAGGGCATAGTCATATCCTCTTCGGTGGCATTAAAGTTTTGAGTTGTAAAATTGTATTCAGGAATATTTTCCAGCGTGACGTTGTATTCGGGGTAGTATCCTTTTACCGTTCCTGTTCCGTTGAGAGTGTAGGTTGCGTCTCTAAACTTAGAGTAAATTGCGCCCAAATCGAAGTAGAATCCTGTTTTCCCTTTTCCTCCCCTAAACTTAAGGAAAATGGGGATGTCAATGGTTTTTATTTTATTTAACTCCTCAAGTTCAGTGATGTTGAAAATTGGGTAGTATTCGTCGTTGTCATCATCAGTAACGTAAGATGTAAGCTGCTTGTTATAGTTGTTAATTCTCAAAGTAGTTGAGTAGGTTCCAATTCGAATACCCGTTCCAATTCCGAACCCTTTCGTTATCATGTAGAATACTTCTATTGATGGAAGCATGTTGCTTTCGTTTGCTGTCTCCCAGGTTTCGTTGGTGAAAATTGTTGAGTTGAATAGTAAGCTGTTTGAGAAAGATCCACTAAGCCCAGCATATAGGCCTCCAAAACTTTTATTCGACTGCATTTGAGCATGCTTTTCGGGATCGGCAACAAATGATATTCCAACATTTGAAACCTCGGTTCCTGTTAGTTTCGCCTGAACATAAAAGAAGAGGTTCCCATTGAATGTGTGAATCCTATTGTTGCTATAAAACCCCCTAACAACCTTTTTGGTTTTTACAATAGCAGTATAAACCCCTTTAACAGGAATGGGTTCAATTGAAATATTATCAACAACAAAAATAACATCCAGCCCTTCGGGATAGTATCGTGTTGCGTATTGTGTGTAGGTTGTGGGATTCAAATACTTATCTCCCTCAACCTTTTGTGGCAGCAAATCGTTGAAAACTATGTTCTTTGGAGTTTCAATAAATACTCCCTTTAGGATCTTAGTCTTCTCTAGGTCAATTTTGCCCTCATTGGTTGTAAGTGTCGCAGCATTATTGTATGTTCTCATTAGTTTTTCAACCTCAATGCGGAAGTTTTCTTTTTGAGCTTCGCTCAAGGGTTGGGAGAAAACGGTGAACGATGTTGCAAGCATTGTTGCAATAATTGAGGCTAGCTGCTTTGTGAAGAGTTTTGATTTCATAATCATATATCTTAAAATCAGTATATTGTCAGTTTTGCTTTAATTGGCATATCACCTTCAACCGCAAGTGAAACAATATAAATACCCTGAGGAAGATTTGGTATATTCAGCTGTTGTTGGTACAGGTAGTCATTTTTTTCTACTTTTTGTTCGAAAATAATGTTCCCAAAGCTATTCGATATACGAACGGTGGCTGCTCCAACCTTTTCTCCCAGTGCTTCAATTGTAAAGCTGCCTGATGTTGGGTTGGGGAAAATACTTAGCACCGATTCTGCCATGGCGTAGGTATCAACCTGTAGAGGATTAGAGGTGTTTGGACAATTATTATCGTCGGTAATTTGCACGTTGTAGTAGCCAAGGTTGTTTCGCGCAACAACGTACTGCCCGGTTTGCCCACTAATTACGCTGCCATCTTTAAACCATTTATAATCCATGTTTGGAGTTGTACAAATAAGAATGTTAATTGAACCCTTTCGGTGTATTTGGGGTACTTCTGGGGCAACGTATGAGTTGACTAATACTTCAAGGGTGGAGGAAATCGGGCACCCACCTTCTCCATCCTCAATAATTCGGAGAAGATTATTTCCGCTTGTATTCCAGCGAATAGTTGCTACCTGGTTGGTTTGAGCAATAATATTGCCACCAGTAACTTCCCACTGGTAGGAGTCGTTGGCAGCCCTGCTGAGTTTGTAAAGAATTTCAGAGGTTGTGCATGCTTCCGTTTCACCTGAAATTTCAATGTCGGATATAGTGTTGTTTACGTAAATATTAAGGTAGTTCGACCATTCGCTGTTACAGGTTCCTGAAACCCCGCGAACACGTACCTGAGCGTCGCCTGAGAAGGTATGATTCCAACTGATTTGTGCGGTTTCGGATGTTGACTCAGTTGCACCTGCACTTTCAGGGTTTATTTCCCAAACGAATGTTTCAGCATTTTCCGATGATGTTGAATATGTATAAGTTCCACCTCCGCAAACGTTTTGAGAACCACTAGGGACATTGGCATAAATTGTGTACGTGCATGCGGTTCTCAGCTCGGTAACCTCTGATGCGGTTTGGCCGAAAATATTTTCGGCCACAAAACGGTAGAAGTACGAGGTGTTCTCGGTTAGTCCATCGAGGGTAACCTCAATAGAATGGTTTGTATCGCCGAGGTAGGTTTCGGGCAATGTTTGTTCGTTACCAAGCTCCGATGTTTCTCCATACTCGAGCTTAACTGTTGTTTCAAAATTATTGGGGTTAACAATACAGCCCAATACTGCGTATGTGGTTCCCAGCTCGTTTTCTCCTACATCGGATACTGTTGGCGAGTTCCCAACCTCAATAAAATTCTCCTTTGTGTACGTGAACTCTCCACTGTTAAGAGCCAGGGTTATTGTTTTTGAACCTACGGTTGAGTAGCTAACATCGTGGGGCCCGTACCCATCGGCTTGAGCAGGGATAGCTCCCTCTCCAAAATCCCAGGTCCAGGAGTTAATATTGTACAAACCAGGTGCTGATATTGTTATTGTTTGGTCCTGAGAAATTACCATATCGCTGGCGTTAATAATTCCCCAGCTATCATTCTGGTCGTTACCATTTTCAATGTAGATTGCTCTGTTTGGGCCGCCCTCCCACTCACCGTAATCCCAAGGATCTGATTGGTTATTGAAAATAAAATATTTGTACTGAAATTCCCCTTCGTTTAAATCAAGGCTGATTGTGTAGATTAACTGATTGTATGATTCATTATTTGGATCGGGAGTTAGCTCAAATGTATCATCGGAGCCGGGAATTGGCCAGTTACTTTCCTCGCTAAAGTTTCCGCTAATAAAAACTCTGTCGGTAACTGGGTCGAAAATGCCAGCAACCAGAGTTCCAGTACCATCATCGTATAAATAGGTTGCGCGATCCATGTTAACTATGAAAGTTTTCGAGAAACCGCTTCCCTGAGAAGTAGTAAAACTTAGCTGACTGCCGTAGCTTGTACCTATATTACTTGCATACGCTCGAACGTAGTAAGTTGTGTTTTCTGTAAGTCCGGTTAGGTTAGCATGGAAAGTTCCGGTTCCGGTTCCATCGAAATCGTCGGTTATGCCTTCGTAATTTTCAAGTTCTGGGTTCTCCCAGGTTGCCCAAACTACGCCTCGCTCCATAATGCTATTGCCACCATCGTTTACTACGGAGTAGTTTACGGTTGCCGATGAACTCGTTATGTTGTCAACATAGTTGGTTGTAACTTCAGGGAAACCAGAGGGAATGTAAACAATATTATCAACCCAGCCGCAATCCTCACCTTCACTTCCTTCGCTGTCTTTAATGTACTCCCATTTAAAGGTATGTGGACTATCAGTCATGTTATATTCAGCGCCAATCCAATCTGTTTCACCGGAAATCTCTTCCATAAACACATCGTCAATGTATAGTTTTAAGAAATCGGAATTGGCTTGAGAGGAAGTTTTCCAGTAGAAACTAATTGTACCAGGGTTATTAAATGTTGCAGTGAAGTAGGTTGCTTGGTTATTGTCAACAAATCCACTCTGTGCAGCATCGATAGCATCGTAAGTTGTTATGCTCTGGCCAAACCACTGGAAATCGCCACCATGCTGGTAGGTTAGGTCGCAGTTATCTACGGCATCGCAAAAATTCATGGCATTGTTTGTTGCAAACGAGTAAACATCGCCGTAACCCCAACCCGAAGGGTTAATTGCAAAAGCTCTGTAGTAGTATGTAGTTCCTGGTGTGAGTGGTTCCAGAATCACTTCGTAGCTGCCAATGCCTGTGTTGATATCGTAGGCACTACCAATGTGTGAACTTTCCGTGAGGTTGGTATCGTAACCCCAAATTACGCCCCTGTTGTATATTTCCCCGCCTCCATCGGTGAGAACCTCGCCACCAGCTTTGGCTGTATGGGAAGTAACGTAACCATATTCGTAGGTTTCAACGGTTGGTACTCCGCTAGCTTCTGTGCGAAGGTAGGGGTATCCGTTATTATTTGAGTAGTCGGTGTCATCACCCCATGTGTCTGCGAAGTCCCATCCCTCATACGTGTCGGAGGAGTAGGGTGAAGTCATTTGGCTGGTTGTTCGGCTTGCACCTCCGGCGGATGTCGTTAGCCCGCTGGTTTCGGAGTCCCAGTAGCTGTTGGTTACGGTAAGCTGGCTACTATAGCCAACCATTCCGCCAATATTTGTACTGCCAACTACGCTACCAGTGCTGTAGCAATTTTCGATTATGCTCCATGTTCCTACATTGGAGCTGTAGCCCACTAATCCGCCAACATAGCTGGTTCCGTTAAGGCCACAGCGGCTATAACAGTTTACGATATCGGAGGAGAATAGTCCGCCAGCCAATCCGCCAAAGTACCTGTAAGCGTTAATGCTTCCTGTGCTGTAACATTTTGAAATGTTAGTGGTTACGTCAACGTAGCCAACTAGTGCACCAACGTACTCGTAGCCACTAATGCTAACGTTAACCAAGCCAATATTCTGAATGGTTGCTTCCCTTACCTGGCCAAATAGTCCTAGCCTGCTTTCACCCTCGCTAATGGTAAGGTTTGAAATAATGTGGTTTCCTCCATCGAAGTGGGCACGGAAACTATTTGTAAGATCGTAACCAATGGGTTGCCATTCAATACCATTTAGATCAATATCGTTAATTTGGAGAAAATACTTGTCGGTATGACCAGAGCCAAGGTAGTTGCGGATGTTACCGAGCTGCTCGGGGGTTGAAATAAGCCATGGATCCGTTTCTGTACCTGAACCTCCTGCAAACTCATCAACTGCTTGTTCGCCTTTTATGCAGCGAATGGAGAAACCAAAATTATTGCTATAATAAGATCTATAAATTTGTGATAATTCATTGTTCAATAATCTATTCCACGAAAACGAATCGTCATAATCGCTTATACTCCACCAATAACCATGTATCCCTACTGTAGAAAAACTACTTGTGTATAAACGATAACCTCCTGGAAGAGCAGAAAACCCATAATCATCAGTTCCATTACCCCCGTTATTCCACCCACTAGTAGCCTTCAATATTGTGCCACCATCTGTTCCTCTCCATTCAGTTGAGTTTGGTTCATTAATGGTTGGATCTATAAAATTTTCCATAATGTACCAGTCTTCATCGCTTGGTACTCTCCATCCAGCTGGGCAAATATTCCGCGAGTCGGCAACTGCATACCAGTTGTATAGCGCGCCGTAAGTGTCTTTATAACTTGTAGCATCGTTATTGTACCAGCAGTATGCACCTGTGGTTAACCCAGACCATGCTCCTGCATCCTGAACCTCATCAATAAAATCACCGTTATCGTATTGGGTTGTTTTCAGATTCTCAGCCATCCACTCCTGCTCACCAATTTTTACCGTTGGGTAAACGTTGCCATCAATATCGGTTATGGTTGACCAGTCGCCTTCGTGGTATAGTTCCCTTATTTCATCGGCAGAAAGGGCGCGGTTGTATATACGAACATCGTCAATGTAGCCATTGAAGAAGAATGTTGTACCGTCAGCCCCGCTCCAGTATGGCCTTGCACCAATGTATGTAGGAGTGCTTTCTACATCACTATAACCTGAAATAATTTTTGATTCTACTAAACTGCTATTTAAGTATAATTTCAATGTTTTCTCTGTGTCATCAAAGATGAAGACAAAATGATTCCAAATTGAAGTGTCAACAGGATTGTATTGCACTCCTTCCCATATACTGCCTGTGCCAATTTGACTAGATATTGTAAATCCATTACTGTGATCACCGTCGATCCTTATCTCACTGTTTTTTGCATAGTATATATCATTGTATAGTTTTGAAACTATTACTCCATAGCTGCTTGTTTCTCCTTGAATTTTAAACCAACCAGAAAAAGAATGAGATATATAATTTTGTATAACCCCTAAACTTATATAATCATCTATCCCATCAAAACTATACGCACTATTCTCAGCCCCAAACCTATCGGTTGTAAGCGCAACACCACCATTCTCGGTTCCATTATTACCATTTCCGCTCCCATCGTTGGAGTTGCCATTAAAAGGATAGTAAGCAATAAGACCACTGCTCAAATCCTTTGAATCTATGTATGCAGCTTCAGTGCCTTTTTCTTTGCTATTGATAACTTTATTTTGAGAAAAAAGTTGAACTGAGAAGAAAATTGCAGTTATACAAAGCAGGAGAGTGTAAAATTTTCTAATCATGGTATATGATATTAAATGCCTGGTTTCACAAATGGTAAAATAGAACAAACGTTTTAAAAATGTATTCTATTCAAAGTTAGAAATCACCGCTTTACGATTACAAGTAATTCTCTAGTAAAAATAAAGAAAAATGTGTTTGAAAATCAAATAAAGAGTGAGAAAAATGATGTAGAATTGCAACGGGGTGATAAATAGCCCAAATTTGAATATCAATCGATTGAGAGGGGTGGTTTACTGGTCTAAACTTTCAATGGAATTTTTAAGCCAACTTGCCCTGTCGGTGGCAATGCCGTTGGCACCGAACGCAATGAAGCGTTTCGCTTTTTCGGGGCTGTTAACAACCCAAACAAAAACCTGAAGGTTTTGCCGCTTTATACCTTGAATAAAAGTTTTTGTGGCAACCCTTCCTGCCCAAACGTTTATGCCATCGAGGTTTTTCCGCTTCACTTTTTTCGAAATTTTTCGGGTGGAGTAGGGGAACCAGCGGTTCGGCCAAAAGTAGTCGAGCAGCATAAGCCAGTAAGCTTTATGGTTCGGAAACGCTTCCTTTACGGCGCAAATGGTTTTAAAGTTGAAGGCAATAAAAACGATTTGGTTCGGGTTTAGGTTCGTTTTCTCAATTTCTTCACGGAGGTATGGTACTACTCTTTTTCCGCATTTTATCTCCACAATTAGCGTTCCGTGGGGCGGAACGGTAGCCAAAACTTCTGATAGCAGCGGGATTTTTTCGCCCTTCCACCGTTCCCCTTTGTAAACTCCAACATCGAGCTGGCGAAGCTCATCGTAGGTTTGGGCTTTCACCCTCTTTTTCTTTCCTCCGGTACGAGCTGTGGATAAGTCGTGAATTACAACAATTTTATTGTCCTTGGATAGGTGAACATCAACCTCAACGGCGGTTGCTCCCTTTTGCCATGCAAGGTTTACTGAGGTCAGGGTGTTCTCAGGTGCATCGTACGATTCGCCCCTGTGGGCGATAAACATAAAATCGGAAGGAAGCATGCTATGCAATCTTTCCTCCAAATGTACGAAAAGAATATTTTTTAGAATTAAATGTGGCTAATTTGCCAGCGCAAGCTAAAAACATTTGAGTACTTCGATACGCCCACGCTACCAATGTTGGTAAGGGCGTAGTCGATGGCAACGTTCTTAATTTTAATACCAAGTCCAAGGTTGGGCTGAAGGGTAATCCCGGTTTTATCGTCGAACTGCTTAACTTTTTGAAGGTTGTTTACACCGGCCCTCACGTAGAACTTGTTTTGGTACCCCAGTTCAACCCCTAGCCGCGGTTCAATGCTGGCAAAGCTGGTTGTAATGGGAGTGTTCCTTTTCCCGTCGAAGTAGATGGCTGCGTTGGCTTCGGTGGCAAGCTGCATGTTTGGCGATAGCTCAAATCTACGTGCAGCCCCAAGAATTAGCTGAGGGAGAGTAAGCTCTAAGCTGTTTTCCGGCGCCTGATTGAATGTGCTGTCGCCAACAGTAATCTCCAGTTCCTCAGAGTTAAAACTCCACAGGCTGAACGTTGTGGTAACGTCTCTGAAGTTAGCGCCGAAAATCCAGCTGTTGATGGTATAGCGGGCAGCAATGTCAACGCCAAACCCCCAGGCGTTGGCGAATTTTCCAACGTTTCGGTAAATAATTTTGGCGTTTCCGCCAATGCTTAGCCCATTAATGGGTAACTTTTTTGCGTAGCTTACCAGGAAGGCGTAGTCGGCAACAGAGAAAAGCTTAATCCTGTCGTAGTTAAAGTTTCCGTCGGCATCAATCAGGTCGGTTGTGTTGGGGATATCGTCAACGCCAAACCGAATGGCAGTGAATGCTAACGCCGATGTGGAGTCGAGTTTGTGGGCAAAGCCCAGGTGGTTGTATGCAGCCATTCCGGCAAAGTAGCTGGCGTGCATTGCTCCCGCCTCGTAACTTTTCTCTATGTTCACTAATCCAGCCGGATTCCAGTAGGCCGACTCAACATCGGTTCCCATGGCTACGCCGGTACTTCCCATAGCCATCCACTTTGCGCCAACGCCAATGTTCAAAAAATCGTTGCTGTACTTGGCCGACTGGGCAAAAATACTGAAACTGGCAGAAGCAAGTAAAAGTAGTAGATATGTGAACCTAATCGCTTTCATTTCAACAAAGGAAGAAAAAGGCTGTAAACTTACATCTTTTAATTTCAAATCAACATTTTTTTTCAATACAAATAACTTACTTTTGCTTGAATTATTGCATAAAAAACAGTGATATGAATCTACCAAATCCTTTGAAACATATTCCGAATACCATTACGCTGCTCAACCTTTTCATGGGTTGCCTTTCGGTAGTTTCGGCCTTTGAGGGCGAGCTGCTGCTTTCGGGATACTTCATTCTTGTGGCAGCTGTTCTCGATTACCTCGATGGTTTCTCAGCCAGGTTGCTAAAAGCATACTCCCCGCTGGGCAAGGAGCTCGATTCACTTTCCGATGTTGTTAGCTTTGGTGTGGCTCCTTCGGTTATCATGTTCCAGCTGCTGAAGAATTCGTTGGGAATTGCTGCCGAAGAAGGTTTTACCAGCGGACACACAATTCTTGCCGTTCCTTTTATTATGGCTGCGTTCTCATCGCTAAGGCTGGGAATTTTCAATATCGATACTCGCCAAACAACATCGTTTATTGGTTTGCCAACGCCGGCAAATGCACTATTTACTGTTGGTCTGGTTTTGGGGTTAAATAGTCCGTTTGCAAGTATATTCCAATCGGTAGTTTCGTCATCGTATATAATTATTGCCATGGTGCTGGTGCAGTCGGCGTTGCTGGTTTCACCAATTCCAATGTTTTCGCTTAAAGTTAAGTCGTTCCGTTTTAGGGAAACCTGGAAACAGCAGCTGCTTATAGTGCTTACCCTACTCACCATTTTTGCCCTTGGAAGGGCAGCATTGGCTCCAGTTATTGTTTTGTATATAGTTCTCTCTTTGGTTACCTGGCCATTTAAATAGAAAAGTTTTTAAATTGTGAGTGGCGATTTAGTTCAAAGAGTGGCAGAATTTGCCAAGGATTTTCATTTATCGGATACTACCGGTCACGACTGGTGGCACGTATTCCGCGTATGGAACCTCTCGAAGCATATTGCGAAGCAAGAGAATGCAGATTGCCTGGTGGTTGAATTGGCAGCACTGCTCCACGATATGGACGACCATAAAATTCCCGGTGCCGATGCGATAAATTTCCCCAATGCCCGAAAAACCATGCTCAACTTGAGTGCTGATAGTTCCTTGGTTGAGCGAGTTGTTGAGGTAATTTCACAGGTTTCCTTCAAAGGCGCAGGTGTTGATACAACTCCAACTTCGTTGGAAGCGTGCGTTGTGCAGGATGCTGACAGGCTCGATGCCATTGGAGCCATTGGAGTTGCTCGGGCTTTTGCCTACGGCGGTTCAAAGAACCGGGAACTCTACAATCCGGAGGTAAAACCAACACTTCATGCTTCTTTTGAGGAGTATAAAAATTCAAAAGGAAATACGCTGAACCACTTCTACGAAAAGCTTTTACTCCTGAAAGATATGCTAAATACCGATACTGCAAGGAAAATTGCAGAGCAAAGAAATGACTACATGCAGCAGTTTGTGGAACAGTTTTTGGAAGAGTGGAATATGAGGGATGTGGAACACAGATAACACGGTCTTAGCGGATAATCACGGATTTTTTTCTTATATTTAAGTTAGTTTATCAGCGTAAATCCCTGCCTGAACTGCCGCTTTGGCAGGCAGGAGTCAGGTCTGCGTCATCTGCGTTCTAAAATTTAATTCAAAATGCGCAAAGTAGCCATTATCGATCTTGGTACCAACACCTTCAACCTGCTAGTTGCATCGGTTAACGGTGACGGAACCTACCAAATTATTCATAGCGGAAAGCTCCCCGTTAAGCTAGGCGAGGGCGGAATTAACCAGAAAATTATTGCCCCTGCAGCCTACCAGCGCGGGTTAAACGCTATTGGCGAACATTTTCGCACAATTCTTCTTCATGGCGCAACCGAGGTTTTTGCTTTTGCAACTTCAGCAACCCGAAATGCAGTAAACGGACAGGATTTTGTTAACGATATCAAAAATCTGTTTGGTGTGGAAGTGAAAGTGATTCATGGCGATGAGGAGGCTGAACTTATTTACCTGGGGGTAAGGCAGGCAGTGCAGCTGAATTCCGAGAATGTTTTAATAATCGATATTGGCGGCGGTAGCAACGAGGTGATTATAGGGAATGGGAATAGCTACCACTGGAAAAAAAGTTACGACCTTGGAATATCCCGATTACTCCAACTTTTCAACCCTTCCGACCCAATTTCTTCCGCCGAAGTTAAAAGTGTAGAGAAGTTCCTCGAAAAAGAGCTGAATGACTTGGCTGAGCCCATGAAGCAGTTTGCTCCCAGCATGATTGTTGGAAGTTCCGGCTCGTTCGATACTTACCGTAGCATTCTTACGGCAGCAAAGGTTATCTCGCCCAACGGGAATCCGAGTGTTGAGATTCCGCTTGATGAGTACATAAAACTACACAACCATTTGATTAGTACCACAAAGGAGCAGCGAAACTCAATTCCCGGAATGGATCCCATGCGGGTTGAAATGATTGTTCTGGCCACAATCTTCACCCATTTTCTTGTCAAAAAGTTTGGTATTTCCCGCATGATGCAATCAGCCTACGCCCTGAAGGAGGGAGCTGTTTGGAGGATGATTAATTCCAACAACTAAATTATTCTCTTATTCTGTTTGTTCCACTTCAGCTTACGTTAAGCTGAATTTCTTTTTTTATAGTTATCTTTATCGCAAGAACTTTTAAACGCATTTTTTATGTCCAAAATACTTGTAATCGACGATGAACGTGCCATACGTAACACGCTGAAAGAAATATTGGAGTACGAAAATCACGAGGTTGATTCTGCCGAGGATGGACCCTCGGGCGTTGAACTTTTTCAGAAAGGAAGCTACGAAGCAGTACTTTGCGATATAAAAATGCCGCAAATGGACGGTATAGAGGTTCTCGAGAAGCTTCAGGAAATTTCGGCCGAAACGCCGGTAATTATGATTTCCGGTCACGGAAATATTGATACTGCAGTTGAAGCTATAAAAAAAGGTGCTTTCGATTTTATTGAGAAACCGCTCGATTTGAATAGAATTCTGATTACTCTCCGCAATGCAACCGATAAAACGGTGCTGATAAAGGAAACCAAATCGCTTAAGCGAAAAGTAAATAAAACGTACGACATTGTTGGCGAGTCGCCAGCCATTCAACGAGTTAAGGATATAATCGATAAGGTAGCGCCTACCGAGGCACGTGTGTTAATTACCGGCTCAAACGGAACAGGAAAGGAGCTCGTTGCTCGCTGGCTCCACGAGAAAAGCAACCGTGCCGATATGCCTTTTGTAGAGGTGAACTGCGCAGCAATTCCTTCGGAACTAATTGAGAGCGAACTTTTTGGACATGAAAAGGGCGCCTTCACATCAGCAATCAAGCAGCGTAAAGGGAAGTTTGAGCAGGCCGATGGCGGTACACTATTCATGGACGAAATAGGCGATATGAGCCTAAGCGCTCAGGCAAAAGTGCTTCGTGCACTTCAGGAGAATAAGGTTAGCCGCGTTGGGAGCGATAAGGATATTAACGTTAATGTTCGCATTGTTGCCGCAACCAATAAGAATCTTCAGAAGGAGATTGAAGCCGGTAATTTCCGGGAGGATCTCTACCACCGATTAAGCGTAATAATTATTCAGGTTCCTGCGTTGAGCGAACGGTTGGAGGATGTTCCGCTGTTAGCCCGACACTTTATTGAGCTGGTTTGTGAGGAGTATGGAATGCCCCAGAAAACAATTACCGACGATGCGATAGAGGAGTTGAAAAAGAACAGCTGGACCGGAAATATTCGGGAGTTCAGGAACGTTATTGAGCGCCTGATTATTCTTTGCGACAAAGAAATTACCGGGAACGATGTGAAAGCATTCGTTCAGCCGATATTCAAATAAACGCTTTGGTGAAAGTTAGTTCTTAAAGAAAAAGCAGGCCGACGATTCGGTGAGCTTCTCGTCGGAGTGTTCCTCCAGTAGCTTCAAATCAATTTGGTCAATAAAAATTTCGCTGAGCTTTATGAATGGCGAAACTGCAACTTCACTCTTTTTTGCAGGGAAGTAGATAACTTCCTGGTAAAAGAAGTGAGGGTTGGAGGTCATGTAAATGTCCCCAACCAGGTAAAGTATATTTTTCGTGTTTCGCATCATGGCATTCTGCCTAACTAATGTTAATACAATATAGCAACTTTTTTTGCTTATAAGCAACAGGTTGGCGGCAAAATTTTGATGATTTAGGTCAGTTTATTTTTTTAGAAGAGGTGGCATTTCTCTGTAAATTAAAGATATTCAACTGTGTAACATTAAAGACTAGGGTGCTGAAAGTTTGCATTTGTAACCTTTTTTAACAGAAAAAATTGATAAAAATTAATGGGAGAGGAGGGAAGTTTTCGGGATGTTTCCAACCCAAATGCTGTAAAACAAAAAAAACTCTGATTTTCATCAGAGTTTTTCGGGTGGAAGACCGGGCTCGAACCGGCGACCTTCGGAACCACAATCCGACGCTCTAACCTACTGAGCTACATCCACCATTTTGCGGGTGCAAATTTAATGTTTTTATTTAACAACACAATAATTCACCAAAAAAAATGATTTTACTTTTTATGAGTTCAATTTCTGCATTTAACCCTCAAATAATACTTGTTTTTTATAAATTGCGACACAAATGTTGCTGAACACAATAAAAATAAATAATACCACTTCGCTACAGGCTTTTCAGCTGTTGCGATATGGAGTATTAGTGTTAATTAACATGTTTCTGGCAAAGGTTGGGCTAAGTAAGGAGCAGATTGGTGTTTACGAAACTGTTCTTTTCATTTCGGGGTTGTTTACCTTCTTCTGGGTGTCAGGTATGATTCAGTCGATGCTTCCAGTTGTTGGAGATAATTCAAAAAAACAATCGCCGGAACTATTCAACGTGTTCCTTGTGCTAATTGGATTCTCTATTTTTGTAGTAATTATTGGCTTTCTTTTTGAATCATCCTTTCGAAGTTTTAATGCTATTAGTTCTTTCCCTCACTATAGGTTAGCACTTTTTTATGCAGCCATAGGTGCTCCAGGTAATTTGGCTGAATACATTTTTTTAATTAGAAACGAACCTAGAAAAATACTTGTTTACGGGCTGATTGTATTCTCTCTTCAACTTTTTGTGGTTGTGGCTGCCATTCTAATGGGATTTGGTACGTTAGGAGCAGTTTACGCCCTTTTTGCCATAGCCTTAGCTAAAACCCTTTGGGTTTTTTATTTGGTAGTTAAGTATTCAGTCCTGAAAGTTTCCAAACCATTTGTTTTACAGTTTCTTTCGCTTGGATTACCCTTAACCGGGAAGATGCTTGTAGGTGGCTCTGCTTCATACATCGACGGTTTAATAATTACTTCCCGTTTCGATTTATCTTCCTTCGTAACCTTTAGGTACGGTGCACGCGATTTGCCTCTCGTTACTCTAATGGCCAATGGTCTTAGTAATTCGATGCTTCCAGAATTTGCTAGCCGTGAGAAATTGGCTCACACATTGTTTTTGCTAAAAAACAGGAGTAGGAAGTTAATGCACGTCCTATTTCCAGTAACCATAGTTGCCATTCTATTGAGCAAACCGCTTTTCCCATTGATATTCAGCGCAGAATTTACCCAAAGTGCTGATGTCTTTATGGTGTACTTGCTAACGATAAGTAGCAGAATATTGTTCCCACAAACAATTGCAATTGGTCTAAGAAAAACAAGAGCTTTACTAGTAATTTCTTTCATTGAATTGAGTATTAATGTTTGTCTTAGTTTGTTATTAATTAATTACATAGGGCTTGTGGGTGTTGCCTGGGCTACTGTTGTAGCGTTTGTTTTTGAGAAGTTGCTCATTGGGTTTTACATTTATTATAAAGAAAGTATAAAACCAACAAGTTACATTCCTGTCCTACAATATTCTTTATACATGTTTTTCACAGCTTTTTCTTTTTTTATTGCAGTTAAGTTTCTGTAATTTTCGTATTTAATTTGTTAACTGTTTTTTTGTTATGATGAAGGTGATTGAAAGAGAAAAGATTGATGTTCAAAAGTATACTGAAAAATTAGAGCAGTTTGAGTGTACCGAAACAGCCATGCAGCCCTGGATTCTCGATGCCGTGTCTCCGGGTTGGGGAATGCTGGCCGACAGCAAGGGAGACTACCTGATGCCCTTGCCAATTCGTTACAAGTTTCTTATCCCGTATGTAACCATGCCTGTATTTGGGCAGCGATTCGAAATTCTTGTTAATAACCCGGTTGAAATTTTCCCAAAAATTATCAGAAACCTCAAGCGGGAGTTCCTTCGTGGAGATATAAACTTCAATATTGAGGGCTTAAAGCGAAGAAAGGTGAAGCTGATGCAAACCTACCAGCTTCCGCTGGAGAAGAGTTACACTGACCTTTTTGAGGCTATGGACGAGGGGCACAGGAAGAATATTGCGAAGGCCAAAAAAATGGTTGATGTGCAAGTTTCACCTCAGAGTTGGGGGCTACTTTGCGATATGAAGAGGGATTTGCTCGACGATAAGAATGTTCGATTCACTGAGTTCAATCAGGTTTCATATGTTCGGTTTGTGGAGATTGCTGTGAAGGAGCATGGGGCGAAACTTTACGTAGCAAATTTCGAGGACGACGTGGTGGCTGCTGCACTCTTTGTTCAGGTTGGGAACCGGTTTGTAATCGACTCGGCCACTTCGCCCCAGGGGCGAAAAAGTTCTGCCATGTACGCAATAGTTAACCAGTTTATTGAAGATTACTCGGGTTCCGGCTCAATTCTCGATTTTGCCGGAAGCAGCATTCCATCCATTGCTGCATTCCGTAAAGGGTTTGGTGCAACTCGGTCGGAATACATCAACGTGCAATGGCGGTGGATATAATTTTGCAGTTGACAATTTTCAATTTTCAACATTACTACCTTTAACCCGGAGATTGCCCATCTACTCTGTCTGCCGCCAGACAGGCATCAGGTGAATCGAAGAGATAACTCTAATAATAAACCCCAAACTCTCCTTGTATTGAATATGAAATTGCTTTATTTTTGTTGAAAAACGAAGCATGAACACACAAGTAAAATATTTAGAAATTTTAGAGCAGATCAAGTCGCATAAAAATGGCGATGTTTCTATTAGTATGGCTCAAATGGGAATTATTTACGGTGTGAATTATGGTGTATCGGTTCCTGAGTTAAAGGCAATTGCTGAAGCGTTTAAGTACGACCACGAGCTGGCCCTTCTGCTCTTTGAGCAAGATATTCGTGAATGTAAGATTCTGGCAACCTTAGTGGATGACCCGAAAGAGGTTACGGGTGAACAGATGGATTTATGGAGCCAAAGTTTTGTAAATCATGAGATTGTTGAACAGGTTTCTGGGAACCTTTTCTGGAAAACCGAGTGTGCACTTTCACGTAGTATTGAATGGTGCCTATGCAGCGATGAGTTAATGCAAAAGGCGGGAATGATTATTGCAGCCCGTAAGGCAACCGATATGGAGGTTAAGGACTCAGTTTTTGACCCCTATATTGAGATAATTGATAATTTCGAGGATAAACAAATGTCGCAAAACAAGGTAGCAGTTGCATACCTTCTCCGTCAAATTGCCCTCCGAAACGAAAACTTTAAATCCAAAGTTTCTGCACTCGCTCAACGCATGTCAGATTCAAACGACGAGAATAGAGCTTGGGTTGGCAGTAACCTGCTCTACGAGTTGGAGGAAGTTGAGGATTAAATATTTTCGCTCCAATTCTTTTTTAAAATCATTAGTGTCCGTTAAAATTTGTAGGTTAAGAATTTTTGAACAATTGATTTCTCGCTTCGCTCAAAATCTTTTTAGTTGTATCGGACACTATTTTATTAAAATCTAATTTTTTGAGTTAACTCCAATTTCAAATCTGTAATTCTGGCAGTTCACATAGCTTGGTATAGGAATTGTAAAATCAAATTCTGAAAACCAATTAAACAAAATTGACATGTTCAAATCGTCGAATCCTGCTCTTAGTGAGCAGATTTTTGCCAAAACAAGAACCGAAGCTTCCTCGGAGGTAATGACCGTACAAGGAACAATGGGAAAAGCACTGCTAATGCTTGCCCTTGTTGTTTTGGGAGCCGTTTACACTTGGCGTTCATTCTTCATGGGAGGAAACCCAACCATTTGGATGATGGTTGGTGGAATTGGAGGTTTTATTACTGCGCTTATCACTGCATTTTCTCCAAAGACGTCACCAATTTCAGCTCCAATTTACGCAATACTTGAAGGGCTTCTGCTGGGTGGTCTTTCTGCCTTTATGGCAGCACAGTACACCGGCAATATTGTGATTCAGGCTGTTGGCCTTACCTTCTCAACTTTTTTCCTAATGCTTTTCCTATACCGTAGCGGAATAGTGAAGGTAACCGCAAAGTTTAGGATGGGAGTTTTTGCAGCAACTGGTGCAATTGCTTTAATGTACCTGGTTTCGTTTATTGCCGGTCTTTTTGGTGCAAACTTCGGATTCATCCACGATGGTGGAACTTTAAGTATCATTGTAAGTTTAATAATTGTTGGAGTTGCAGCCTTAAACCTTGCCCTCGATTTCGATTTTATTGAGCGAGGGGCTGCCATGGGCTCTCCCAAGTATATGGAGTGGTATGGTGCTTTCGGATTGATGGTAACACTTGTATGGCTCTACATCGAATTCTTAAAGCTGCTGGCAAAATTCTCGAGAAGAAACTAGCTGCTTTGGTATAAAATTATGAAAAAGCCGGGCTTTTATGGCCCGGCTTAATTTATAGTTCCAACGTCATTTGTGAAGCTTTACCTGTATCGAAACTTGATTTATCAGGTGTCTTTTCTTCTTGTGAGCCATCTTCTGGCAGTCCATCACTAATGATTTCACCTTCAAGATTACTCGGTTTATTTTCTTTCTGAAGAGGTTCAATGAATTCAACTTTCTTTATCTGGTAACTTGATACCCGTTTACCTTTCGCCTTAAACCCTTTTATCCCTATAAATTCCTCTACATCAATCTTCTCCGGATCTCTACTTGAGTTTTTCCCTCCAAATGTAACCTCAATGCAAGGAAACTCATCGGTACTTATTTCGTTGAGGTACGATTTTCCTCCATTTGAAATAAAACTTTGAGGTTTTTCCGATGGTTCAATGGTGAAACGCTTGACATAGTGTAATTCCTGCTCACCATCGTAGTATGTTGCTGAGAAAACTTTCTCGGGAACATACTTTTCAATAAGCAGAACGTTGTCAGCAAAGTGTGTGGAAGGATCGAAGCCAGATAGGTAGTATTCACCATCCTTGTTAACTACCAACAATCTATCGCTCCCAAGAAACTCTCCTAAAAACTCGCCACGTCCATCATTGTTTAAGCGGAAAACATCCCAATCAAACCATACCTTAATTCCACCCAGTGTACTTCCAATAACCTCCTTTAGCTGGGTTTTATGAATGGCATATCGGGTAAAAATATTTCCCTGCGACTGTCTTCCTTTTATAGCCAGCTGGCTAAAATCGAGCTCCATAATGAGGTTACGAAGACGAGGACGAGGCTTGAGGAAAACTTTTAGAATTTCGGCTTCACCATTGGGGTTTGCGCTCATGTAAAGAATCTGCGTGCCTTCGGTTCCCTTTGTAATATCGTACTCCTTGTCTCTTGTGATGCCGGTAATCGCGCAACGTTTCATCATTATATCGCCGTTTCGTCCGTCACGGTATAGAACGTTGTATATGGTTCGGTTATCGTTGCGCTTGAAAACGTTAATGTGCAAAATGCTTTTTCCAAAGAATGCTTTGTCTTGAACTTTGGTAATCATGTATTTACCGCTCTTTAGGAAGACAATCACCTCATCAATATCAGAACATTCGCAAATGTACTCGTCCTTCTTTAGGCCGGTGCCAAAGAAACCCTCATCGCGGTTAACGTAGAGTTTCTGGTTGGCCACAACCACTTTTGTTGCTTCAATGGTATCGAAGCTACGGAGCTCGGTTCTACGCTCACGGCCTTTCCCGTGCTTCTTCTTAATTTGCTGGTAGTAGTTTATTGTGTATGGAATAATGTTGGCTAGATGGTTCTTCACCTCCTCCATTTCGGCCTCAATGTTCTTAATATACTCATCGGCCTTCTTGGCATCGTACTTCGAAATACGCTTGATTTTTATCTCGGTCAGCTTAACAATATCGTCGCGGGTAACTTCACGACGTAGAAGCTTCTTGAAAGGTTCCAGCTCCCTGTCGATGGTTTCAAGCACCGATTCCCAGGTTTCGCATTCCTCAATGCTTATGTAGATTCGGTTTTCAATGAAAATCTTCTCCAGTGAGGAAAGGTGCCAGTTTTCTTCCAGCTCGTTTAGCCTAATCTCCAGCTCGCGGGTAAGCAGGTGTCGGGTTCTGTCAACCGATGTTCGAAGAATCTCCTTAACCCCCATGAATCGAGGCTTGTTGTCGAAAATTATGCAGGAGTTGGGCGATATGGAAACTTCGCAATCAGTAAATGCGTAGAGCGCATCGATGGTTTTATCGGGCGAAACGTCGGCCGGAAGGTGAATGAGAATTTCCACATTCTCAGCCGTGTTATCGTCAATTTTTCGAATTTTTATTTTGCCCTTATCGTTCGCCTTAATAATTGAATCGATTAGAGAAGTGGTATTCTTTCCGAAGGGCAAATCGGTAATAGCAAGGGTTTTGCGGTCAACTCTCTGGATTCTGGCACGAACCTTTACCGCTCCGCCACGCAGCCCATCGTTATAGCGGGAGCAGTCGGCCAGCCCGCCAGTTGGGAAATCGGGGTAAAGTTCAAAATCCTTACCTTTCAGGTAAGAAATTGCTGCATCAATTAGCTCGATGAAGTTGTGTGGAAGAATTTTGGACGCAAGTCCTACCGCAATACCTTCAACTCCCTGTGAAAGGAGAAGAGGAAACTTAACGGGAAGGGTCACGGGTTCCTGGTTCCTGCCATCGTAGCTGCTCATCCACTCGGTGGTTTTCGGGTTGAAAACTACGTCGAGGGCAAATTTCGAAAGTCGAGCTTCAATGTAACGAGGAGCAGCGGCACTGTCGCCAGTTAGAATATTCCCCCAGTTTCCCTGGTTGTCAATTAGCAAATCTTTCTGCCCGAGCTGAACAAGGGCATCGCCAATGGAAGCGTCACCGTGGGGATGGTACTGCATGGTGTAACCAATAATGTTGGCAACCTTATTGTACCGTCCGTCGTCCAAACGTTTCATTGCATGGAGTATGCGACGCTGAACTGGTTTTAACCCATCGTCGAGGTGCGGAACGGCACGCTCCAGAATTACGTACGAAGCGTAATCGAGGAACCACTCCTTGTACATACCGGTGATATGAACTTTTTTTGCCGATTCGCTGGTTAGGCGGGCATAACGGTCGTGCTCTTCGGGCGAAGTTTTACGATTATCGTTTCCGTTCAACAGTGCTTCCGCTTCAAAATCTTCGAAACTCATCTATTTCCGTAGTAAAGTCAATTTCAATAAAAAACAATTAAGCAACAGCAGTTTCTTTTAGCTGTTCTGCCTGTTCGTTGGTTTCTTCCAACTCAAGAATATCGTCCATCTCACTCTCAATAATTTCCTCATCAACTTTAAGGTTTTCAATAATGAATTCTTGACGTTCAGGAGTATTTTTCCCCATGTAGAATGAGAGTAGATCGGGGATTGTATCGTGTGAGGAGATACGAACCGGATCAAGCCTTATATCCTTGCCAATAAAGTGTTTAAACTCATCGGGCGAGATTTCACCAAGTCCCTTAAAACGAGTGATTTCAGGGTTTGGTCCCAGCTCCTTTATGGCGTTCTCTTTTTCCTCGGGTGAGTAGCAGTAGCTGGTTTTCTTCTTATTTCTAACCCTGAAAAGTGGAGTTTGTAGGATGAATAGGTGTTCCTGACGAATCAGGTCGGGGAAAAATTGTAGGAAGAAAGTTATGAGAAGCAGCCGAATGTGCATACCGTCAACATCGGCATCGGTTGCAATTACAACCTTATTGTAACGAACGTTTTCAATATCCTCCTCAATGTTTAGGGCTGCTTGAAGCAGGTTAAACTCCTCGTTCTCGTACACAATTTTTTTCGACAAACCGTAGCTGTTAAGCGGTTTTCCTTTGAGCGAGAAAACGGCCTGTGTGTTCACATCGCGACTTTTAGTTATGGAACCGCTGGCCGAGTCGCCCTCGGTTATGAAGAGAGTTGTTTCGTTAGCGCGCTCATTCTTATCGTTATAGTGAATGCGGCAGTCGCGCAGCTTGCGGTTGTGAAGGTTTGCCTTCTTTGCCCGTTCGCGGGCAAGTTTTTGAATCCCTGAGATTGCTTTCCGCTCTTTTTCTGATTCAAGTATTTTATGAAGAATTGCATTTGCAGAATCGGGATTTTTATGCAGGTAGTTGTCGAGCGTATTCTTTACAAAATCGAGAATATACTGACGAACCGTTGGGCCTTCTGGCCCCATATCTCTGCTACCCAGTTTAGTTTTTGTTTGGCTCTCGAAAACCGGCTCCTCAACCCGAATGCTAATGGCAGCAATTATTGAGGTTCTGATATCGGATGCGTCGAAATCCTTCTTGTAGAATTCGCGAATAGTTCTAACAAACGCTTCCCTGAAAGCTGTAAGATGAGTTCCTCCCTGGGTTGTGTGCTGCCCGTTTACAAACGCGTAGTAATCCTCACCGTAGCCGTTCCCGTGGGTAATTGCGACCTCAATATCGTTGTCCGTTAAATGTATGGGTGGATAGAGTTCCTGTCCTGAAAGTTGCTCATTGAGCAGATCGAGCAGCCCGTTCCTTGAGACGTATGGAGTTCCGTTGAACCTGATTGTAAGCCCTTTGTTGAGGTAAGTGTAGTTACGCACCATGTTCTCGATGTACTCCTGCTGAAAATCGAATTTCCCAAACAGGGTTTCGTCGGGCAGGAACTCAACGTAGGTTCCGTTGGCTTCCTTCAGGTTTTCAAAATCTTCCTGGTTAACAATTTTGCCGCAGCTATACTCTACCAACTTCGATTTTCCTTCGCGGAAACTTTGAATGCGGAATGATGACGATAGTGCGTTTACGGCTTTGATACCCACACCGTTGAGACCAACCGATTTCTTAAAAACTTTGGAATCGTACTTGGCGCCGGTGTTAATTTTTGATGAAACATCAACCAGCTTCCCAAGCGGAATTCCGCGGCCATAGTCGCGAACAGTTACGTGCTTTTCGTTCACGTTAAGCTCAATGGTTTTCCCATTGCCCATAATAAACTCATCCACAGAGTTGTCGAACACTTCCTTAAGAAGCACGTAAACTCCATCATCGGGCTGTGAACCATCGCCCAACTTGCCAACATACATTCCCGGCCGCAGGCGAATGTGCTCGTGCGACTCAAGCGTTCTGATACTGTCTTCTGAATACGTTCCGTCCATATATAATCTTCCCTAAGTAACCCACAAAAGTAGCAATAAATTCTGCGTGGCGGAAAAGAGTTTATCAACAGGTAATGAACAGGGGCGAAGAGGGGAATGATGAATGTAAAATGATGAATGTAAAATGTTGATTGCAAAATGGAAAAAGAAAACGTTTGGGAGGATTCATTTACCAAACTCCTGCCGTTAGAAAAGAAAAAGAAATAAAATTCAAATAGTTCCTTCTACCTAGAAATAATTAATTTCTTAATAACAATTCCATTCTCAGTAATAATTCGAACTACGTAAAGTCCTTTAGGTAACGTAGAAACATCCGTAATCACCTCCTTTGAATCAGTTGGCTGGGTGTGGATAATGCTACCCATAGAATTTACAAGTTGGATTTGTTTGATTCTGCTGTCAGCAGCAATTCTCAGGTTATCCTTCGCAGGATTTGGGTAAAGTAAAACTTTGATTTCCTGAGCGAAGAAATTGGTGCCAGTTGATTCCACAAACGATGCATGAATTGTGTGGTTCTGAGAAACTGCGCTGAAGGTGAAACTTCCAGTTCCATTGGTAGAAATATCAACATCGCTTAGAACGCTTTCGCCATCGACGAGCACATCGGTAATTTCCTCCCCGCTATCGGGTATTATTGAAAAAATTCTACTTGCTCCCTGGTAAACGCCAATATTTCCAGCAGGTACAATTGTTCCATTTTCGGATGCCGATGCGAATATTGAGTATGCGTTAAGCGCAGTTCCATCGATGCTGATGTTGTTGAATGTAACCCTATCTCCTTCGTCGGCTGTTAGGTTATTGCCGCTAAAGCGAATTCGGGTTTTGAAGTTGGGATTGTTTTCAACGCCGGCAACTCCTGTGAAATCAACTTCAACAACTTGATAGCTGCCTGAGATGCTGTAGCTTGATGTTACTCCGCTGGTTGACCAGCTGGGCTCTCCGTCGGCAATTGAATAATCGATTCGAAGGCCTGATGCGGCTCCTTCGTCCATTACCGCAAATTTTAGAACAATATCTTCAAAACCATTTGTTGGAACATCGAGAATAATGGTGTTTTCGCCACCATTGCCCGAGAAGGGCTGCTTAATCTGAATAGCTCGCATTTCAGACTCACTGTAAGGAATTCCGTTATTCCCTTCGGGTCTGTAGTTCAAATTTGTTGGATTGTTGCGTCGTTCCATCGATGCCTTACGCCAGCTCGGATCGCTGCTGTTAAACGGGTACCCATTGAGCGCAGAATGGAAATTCAGCGTAGCCAATTCGTTAATATCGTAGGTAGCATCGATGGTTTCGAGCGGTTTATCGTTAGGAATGTTGGTTCCAAAGAACCAGTAGTGAATAAGCATTGGATTGTCAACTTTCGTAAAGTGGGCAATGGCTTCAATATCGCCGGAAAGGTTTACGGTAATTTTTGAATTTGTTGAACTTGAAGCACCTTCCCAGTGGCTAAACTGGTATCCTGGTTGGGGAATTGCTTCCAGCTCAATTGGAATTCCCTTGAAGTATTGTCCTGTCCATGGATAAGGATGAGAGGAAACTCCCATGGTGCGGGGGTTAATGTCAATTGAGTTTATTTTAACATGGCCGTGAATTTCGTTTGAAACGTTGATCGTTACGTAAACTTCGCTTGATAAACTGAACTTTTGCTTTATATGCTGACGTTGGTAAGCAGGCCTTTGGGCAGCAAAATCTCTGAGAACATCAACGTTACTGTGCCACTCGGTCATTGATGTTGGGCGTCGCCAGCGATTTACATGCTCCTGCATTTCGGGCTCAAGAATTCCGCTAATTGAATCGATTACAGAAAGAACATGATCGTAGCTGAAGGTTGTGTTTAGCAAATCGCAGTAGCGATTTATAAACTTTTGCTTAAATTCTTGGTTTTCCAGTAGTTTTCGAATAAGGAAGGTTGACCACGATGGGTTTGGCCACCCCGGACCGTCGGGTTCAGTTGCCATGGCCAACG
>Ga0209203_1000431_pt1 | contig 36202 bp, 29 predicted proteins | sample AD_UKC109_MetaG_FD_184423 | JGI IMG/M metagenome (GOLD analysis project Ga0209203, IMG submission 184423) | Active sludge microbial communities of municipal wastewater-treating anaerobic digesters from Hong Kong - AD_UKC109_MetaG (SPAdes)... | ecosystem: Engineered > Bioreactor > Anaerobic >... | reverse complement strand
CATTGACGTTTTCGGGCTGCAGGCCCCTGGCATAGATGATCCTGCCCATGCCGTCACGGTGTACGCCTATCTTGCGCTCCTTGCCCCTGAGGATGCCGTCGTAGTAGAGCTCGATCCCTTCGAGTCCCTTGCTGTCGAGACCCACGAACCCGATGAGGTTGGCCAGCGATTCGCTCTCCGGGTAGAACCGCTTCGCCTCGTCGTAGAAGCCGATGCCCTTGATCTTGAGAGCCTTGACGGCCTTAACCTCGTCCGGGGTCACCTGCCGCTTGACCCAGACGAAATACTTTTTCCCCGCAAGCCTCTTCTCCAGCGTCCGGCGATTGAGGCCCAGGGCCTTCGAGAGCTGCCGGGCGGCGGACGAACGATTTTCCATGATCCGCGGGTTGGCTGCGATGGATTTCACGTCGAGGCTGACCGCAAGGGGCTGTCCGCTCCGGTCGAAGATGGTTCCCCGGTGGGGGCTCAGCTCCACGGCGTGATCGAACCGCTTGTTGGCCTTCTCGATGATCAGGCCGGGATGGATGACCTGGAACTCGAAGGCCCGGGCGCTGACAAGCCCGAGCATGGCCAGGAGGACGAACTGGATGAGCCTTATTCGTCCAGCCATAGGTACACCACCTGTTCGGGTTTCGGAGTGCTCAATCTCAACTGCTTGGCCGCGATGAGCTCGAGCCGCTTCGAGCTCTTGAGCGTGGAGATCTCGATGCGCAGGGCCTTGTTCTCGCTCAGGAGCTGCTCCTTGAGGGACTGCTCTTCGGAGAGCGAATACCCCAGCTCCGTGACCATGTGGCGCGACCAGACGTGGATCATGGCCCAGACGCTCAGCGTCAGCAGCATGATCATGCAGAAGGGAAACATTTGAGCGGGATCGAGCCTTCTCACGAGGCCCTCCGGGCTGCCCGCAGTTTGGCGCTCCGGGCCCTGGGGTTCAGCCGGATTTCTTCATCGCAGGCCGTGATGGGCTTTTTCGTGATCCGGCGGAAAGGCTCCGCCGGGGCTTCCCGCTGCAAAGGAAGCCCCCGGCGGTATAGGAGGGCGGCCGTCGGGCCTGCGAAAAACTGTTTCACGATGCGGTCCTCGAGGGAATGGAACGAGATGACTGCCAGGACACCGCCGTCGGCAAGCAGTGATGCCGCCTTGGGCAGGAATTCCTTCAGGTTGTCGAGCTCGGCGTTGACCTCCATGCGGATGGCCTGGAAGGTCCTCGTGGCGGGATGAATCCTCTCGGGCCAGAACTTTCTGGGGATGGCACGGCAGACGACGTTTGCGAGCGAGTGCGTGGTGTCGAGCGGCCTCGATTCCACGATGCGCCTGGCGATCCTGCGGGAGAACCGTTCCTCGCCGTACTCGCGGATAATGCGCCCCAGCGTCTCCTCGTCATAGGTGTTCACCACCTCGAAGGCGGTGAGCCCCTGTGCCGGGCTGTAGCGCATGTCCAGGGGGCCTTCTCCCGTGAAGGAAAAGCCCCTGGATGCATCGTCGAGCTCAATGGACGACATGCCGAGGTCCACGAGTACCCCGTCGAGACTTTCCCAGCCGAGGCCTCCGCAGATACGGTCGATGTCGGTGAAGTTCGCGGTGAACAGATGCGCCCGGGGGTGGAAGCGTTTCAGGGTCTGTGATACCCTTTCCACTGCGCTATGGTCGAGGTCGCATCCGGCGAGCTCGCCCGAGGGTGAGCATGCCTCGAGGACGGCCCCGGCATGACCCCCGTTGCCGAGGGTGCCGTCGAAGTATCTTCCGCCGTCAACCGGCTTCATCACCTCGAGGACCTCCTTGAGAAGTACAGGGACATGCTCCATCGTCCTACACGCCGATATTGGCAAGCCCCTCGCGCAACTTCTCGGAGTCTTTGAGTGCCTCCTCCATGTCTTTGTTGTACGTGTCCTGGTCCCAGATCTCGATGCGGTCGACGAGGCCGACCACCAGGCATTTCTTCCTGAGATCCGCATATTCGCGCAGGCTCGACGGGATGAGGATCCTGCCCTGTGCATCGATGGGGCACTCCTCCGCCGAGCCCACGACATGCCGTTTGAACACGATGTCTTCCTTCTTCACCATGGAAAGGCCTGCGGCCATTTTCTCCATCTTCTCCCAGTCATCCGGGGTGAACACCCACAGGCAGGGGTCGATGCTCTTGGTGACGATGAGGATGTTCGCTCCCCATTCATTCAGGAACTCCCTGAATTTTGAGGGGATGCTCAGTCTTCCCTTCTCGTTTATGGTGTTTACGTAATGCCCTTTGAGCACCGCAAGCTCCCCACTTGGTTGACACAAAATGTCACTTTATGCCATATAGATTAATAAGATAGTAAAGTCAACACGAAGATGACCCTTATTCATATAATTATATCTCGGAAAATCAAAATGATAAATGAACATGAAAAAGGTGAAAAAAGTGTCATATGCAGATGAGATTTCTCTGGATGTTTTGGGGCGCATTGGCTATATGGGTTCAATGGATACGGACGTCCTTAGGGATATCCTTGATGTGCTGCCCACCGGTATCATGCTGGCCGAAGACGACGGCAGCGTGATATTTGCCAACAAGGCCGCCCTTGAATTTCTGGGCATTGGCGCCTCGAGTCTGAAGGAGATCAACGTGGACGGCCTCATCGAGCGTGATTCGACCCGGAAGGAGACGATGATCCGCACCAGGGGGAACGAACGCCTCACCATACGTCTGAGCAAGCACCCGTTGAAGAAGGGTCAGTCGGTCGTGTTCCTCGCCGATATCACCGAGATCCATCAGCTCCAGAACGAGATCCTGAAGATGGACAAGCTCGCATCCGTGGGTGAGCTCACCTCGGGCATTGCCCACGAGATACGGAACCCCCTGGCCGGTATCAAGACCACGGCCCAGGCCTTGAACGAAGAGATCGAGGTCGGGGATCACCGCAGGGCCTACGTATCCCGCATCATCGGAGAGATAGACCGGCTGAACAGGCTGCTGCTCGGCTTTTTCGACTTCGCCCGTCCCCGGGAGCTCTCCCTCGTGTCCTGCGATCTCTCGAAGATCGTGGAAAACGCGGTGTACATGGTGCGGGACACTGCACGGGAAAACCATGTGCAGATCTTCGAGTTCCATCCGCCGAAAAAGACGAGCATCATGGCCGATCCCCATATGATCCAGCAGGTGCTCATGAATGTATTCCTCAACGCGATCCAGGCCATGGAGTTCGGTGGAAGGATGGAGGTCCATCTCGCGGAGAAGGACAATCACATGGAAGTCATGGTGTCCGACACGGGGAAAGGTATCCCCGACCATGTGAAGGGCCGGATCTTCGATCCCTTCTTCACCACCAAGCCCAAGGGCATCGGGCTGGGGCTCTCCATCTCATACCGGATCGTCAAGCAGCACTCCGGTAACATCACCTTCCTCTCCAATCCCGGGGGAACGACCTTCATCCTCACCCTGCCCAAGGACCCCGGCAAGGTGAGGTAAGGGTATGTTGCCGGTGCCATGATCGTCAGACGAACGTAATGCAAGGAGGTTCTCAATGCCGGTACTCACCTCGACAGCGTATGCAGCGACTGCTCAGTTCAGGGGCAACATCGGGACGATGATCGTCGACGCCGACCCAGTGGTCAAACTGGTGATGCTCGTCCTGATGATCTTCTCCATATTCTCGTGGGGCATCATCATCCAGAAGTGGGTCATGCTTGCTCGGGCCCGAAAGAGGGCTCACCCCATCCTGGAGACGGCCGCGAAGGTGGGAAGCCTCGCCAGGCTGAGGGAGGTCGTCGAGAAGGCCGGCGAATGTCCGGTGGCGAGCATGTTCGAGGAAGGTCTGGACGAGGTGAGCAGGCTTTCCGGGAAATCCGGCATGCTGAGCCAGGCCATGCTGGTCAATATCGAGGCCAGGCTCGGCAATGCCCATGCCCGGCAGACCATGGATCTCTCCCACGGGCTGGGATTCCTGGCGAGCATCAGCAATGCGAGCCCCTTCATCGGACTGTTCGGCACGGTCTGGGGCATCATGGATTCCTTCCGGCACATCGCCCTCATGGGATCCGCCAACCTCGCCACCGTGGCGCCCGGCATCTCCGAGGCCCTCATCGCGACCGCTGCGGGCCTCTTCGTGGCCATTCCGGCGGTGCTCTTCTTCAATTACTTCACGAGCCTGGTCACGGTGGCCTCGGGGCAGATGGAACAGTTCCAGGTGGACTTCGTCAACTCTCTGCGCAGGGGGATGCTCCATGCAGACAAATAAGCCCAAGACCTTCATGTCCGACATCAACGTGACACCCTTCGTGGACGTCATGCTCGTGCTCCTCATCATCTTCATGGTGTCGGCCCCCATGATGAAGGAGGGCATGAAGGTCGACCTCCCCGAGGCCGAGGCGAGGGCCCTGGGCGAGAGCCAGGACGTGGTGATAACCATCGGAGGAGACAGAACCATAGACATCAACGGCTCACCCGTGGAACTGGACCGCCTGGGCCTGATCCTGGGCCAGGTAAGGGAGGAGAGGAATATCGAAGCGGTCTATCTCCAGGCCGACAAGAGGATACCCTATGGGTTCGTGGTCCAGGTCATGTCCCTCATACGCTCCACCGGACTGACCAAGATCGGGCTGGTGACCCAGCCGCCGTCGCCTGTGAGCCAGTAACAAGAGACAGGATGACCCGTTTAAGAAAATATCTGATCATATCCCTGGTCTGCCACCTGGTGCTGATCCTGGCCATGGTGGAGGTGAACCTCGGCGGCAGGAAGATCGATCCTGCGGGGGTCTACGAGGTCTCCATCGTTGCAGGTGTGCCCGCCGACGGCGGGGCGGGATCGCCGAAGAGCGTTTCCATTCCTCAGGGGAAGCGTTACGTGTACTCCAGGGGCTCCAAGACGGCATCCATCGGCGAGATCAGCAAGGAACTGGGCGGGAAGGACCATGTCCCCGAGTTTTCGCCTTCGGACATCAGACCCGAGACGCCCGTGGAGACCCAGGACAGCCAGGAAACGGCGGGACTCATCAGGGGACAGGCGCCGGCAGCTCCCGGTACGGGCCGTGGCGGGGGAACGGGCGGGGGGGCACCCTCCGAGATCGCCATTTGGAAGGGCCGGATACGGGGTATGGTGGAGATGCTGTGGAGGACCCCGCCGGAAATCGAGATCATGGATGCGGACCTCAGAACGACCTATCTCCTGCGCGTGGGGAGGGCGGGCGAGCTGATCCAGAAGAAGCTCCTGGTCTCGTCCGGCAATGTGCCCTTCGACCGCTCGATCCTCGTGGCCCTGGGAAAGGTCAGCCGGTTCCCGTCGCCGCCGCTTGCCCTGATTGCAGGCGAAGACTGGGTGGAGGTCACCATCTCGTTCACACCCCCGAAAGGAGTGCGGAAATGAAGATAATCAGGATACTTCTCTTTCTCATAGCAGCCCTGCCGCCGTACATGCTTCAGGCCCAGCAGGTGCACATCGATATCGAGGCGAGCGAGTTCAAGAAGATGAAGGTCGCCATGCCCGCCTATGCCGGTCCCGGGGATCTGACGGGTTCCCTGTGGGCCGTCTGCGCACGGGACTTCGCGCTGACAGGCCTCTTCGAGGTCATTGCACCCCAGGGTTATGTCAACCCCGGGCCGATGGGTGAGATCGCGCCGGGAACCCTGAAGGACTTTTCACTCATCGGAGCGGACTACACGGTGGCGGCAACGGTCACCAGGCAGGGGCAGATGGGCCTGTTCCGGGTCCAGATGATCGAGGTCGGCACCGGGACCGTCATCGAGAGCACCACCTATACGAGCAACGAGAAGACCATGTACCTGGCGGTCCACGCCTTCATGAACCACTTGCTCAAGGAGAAGTTCGGACTCGATCCCCTGTTCTCATCCAAGATCGCCTGCATCAGGAAGGCAGGAGGATCGAAGCAGCTCCATGTCATGTGGTGCGACGGAACGGGAGGCAATACCATCAAGGGCGGAGGGAGCCTGGTACTGAATCCCGCCTGGTCGCCGGACGGCCGCAAGATCGCCCTGGTGACGTACTATAGGAACAACCCGGACCTCTACATCTTCGACACGGTCTCCTACCGGCTGAACCTCCTCTCGGGCCTCAAGGGCATCAACACGACCCCCGCCTTTGATCCGAGCGGCAACAGGCTCGCCATGACCCTGTCCAATGACGGAAATCCGGAGATCTATCTGATGAACCTCGACGGTTCCGGAAAGACCCGGATCACCAACAGCTGGGCCACCGACACCTCGCCGTCGTTCTCCCCGGACGGAAAGAAACTGGTCTACTGCTCGTCCAGGGTGGGCAACCCCCAGATCTTCCTCCAGGATCTTACGGGCAGGAACGTGACCCGCCTGACCTATGAGGGGAAGTACAACACCGAGCCGGTCTATTCCCCCAGGGGCGACCTCGTGGCGTTTTCCCATCTGGCCAAGGACGGGAAATACTACATCGGACTGGTGAGGCCCGACGGGTCGCAGTTCCGGGTGCTCAAGGGCTCGGGGCTCAGCGACGAGTCGCCCGCCTTCTCGCCCGACGGAAGGCTCATCGCCTTTGCGGCGGGAGATGGGAACATCTACGTGATGGACCTCCTGGGCATTTCGTCGGTGCCCGTCACCACGGGAGGGGGGTTCTCGGAACCGGCGTGGTCGCCGTTCATGAAATGAGCATGTGCGATTCGTGCTTGACCTGGTGATGCGTTGGATTAGACTACCGATATCTTCGCAAGGGAGAGGAGAAGGATATGAGATGCAAGAGCCTCACGGTGTTTTCGATGATCATGTTGTGTACCGTTCTGTTCCTGAGCGGGTGTCCGAAGAAGGCACTGGAGCCTGTCGGAACGGGCATGCCGCAGCCCCAGCAGCCTGCTGCACAGGGCACGACCCCCGGCGAGCCCACCATGCAGATGGAGCCTTCGATGGCCGGTGCCGCCACGGGGGCCGAGACGGGGAAAACGGGCATCGAGCAGGCACGGATTGACTTCGAGTCCGGGGACATCTACTTCGAATACGACAGCTTCGACCTGACCGCCCAGGCCAAGAAGGTACTCGCCGACAAGGCCTCCTTCCTCAACGCCCACCCGGCGATCAAGGTTACCATCGAGGGGCATTGCGACGAACGGGGCACGGCCGAATACAACCTGGCCCTCGGGGAGCGGCGTGCCAAGGCGGCACAGGAATATCTGGTGTTCCTGGGTGTGGGTGCCCAGCGTCTGAGCACCATCAGCTACGGTGAGGAGAAACCTGTCGATCCGGGGAACAACGAGGCCGCCTGGGCCAAGAACAGAAGGGCCCACTTCGTCGTCACCGAAGGGTAGAAGGCCATGAAGCGGATCATCATCCCCATCATACTCCTGTCCCTGGCCGGGTGTGCCACGCAGCGGGACCTGGATACGCTGAGGTTCCAGGTGGTCACCCTCCAGTCCAGACTGAACATGAACGAGAGCAAGCTCAATGAGAAAGAGAAGGTTCTCGATCAGAGCCTGAAGCAGCAGGGTGAGCTCCTGAACAAATACTCCGAGCTGCAGAACCAGCTCTTCTCCCTGCAGGGCTCCATCGACCAGCTCTCGGCATCGGCCGGACTCACCCCGGGCGGCGGGGGCGAGACGAGGATAGCGCTGCTGGAGAAGGACGTCCAGACCCTCAAGGAAATGCTCCAGGCGAAGGGGCCCGGTGCCGCCGGCTCCCAGAAGTCGCTCTACGAGAGCGCCATGGAGAAGTACAAGGCAGGTCTCTATGCCGAGGCCCTGCAGGACTTCAAGGGCTACCTCGGCCAGAATCCTGACCCGGGGCTTGCCGGGGAGGCCTACTTCTTCATGGGAGAGACTCTCTTCTCGCTGAACCGCTTCGACGACGCCATCCTGAGCTATGACACCGTGGTGAAGAAGTACAAGGAGAGCGGCAGGGTCGCCGAGGCCCTCTACAAGGAGGGTATGTCGTTCATGAAGATGGGCGACAGGGAGACGGGCGAGCTCATCTGGCAGCAGCTCGTCAAGGAGCACCCGGATTCCGAGGCCGCGAAGAAGGCGAAGGAGGGCATGAAGAATCCCCCGGTGGGAAAGGGATGACGCACCGTGCCGCGAGGATACCTCCGGCAGGATTTGATAGATGGACGGGCGGTACCGGCCTTGCTCAAGCACGGAAGTCTCTTACTATAATAGATGTTATATTTTTTGCCCGGCAGTGCCGATGGTCTTGTGAGGGGCAGCATCGGGATGCCGACATGAGGAAGGCTTGATAACCCACCGTTCCTCTGTGTCAGGGAAACCGTTCATGCCCTGTTGTATGAATGTGCATATGAACGAAAGGGGTTTCAATGAAGATCAGATCCTTTAGGGTTATTCCCACCCTGCCCGAGATGCTCAATCCCATCCTGCAGCTCGCATACAACGTCTGGTACTGCTGGAACCACAAGGGCCTGCGGCTCTTCCAGCACATGGACCGGGACCTCTGGGAGGAGACGGGCCACAACCCGGTGGACATGCTCTCCCGTATCTCCCAGGGCCGCATCATGGACCTCATGGAGGACGAGGGCTTCCTGTCGCAGATGAAGAAGACCCAGGAGGAGTTCGAGGACTACATCGAGGAGAAGGGCGTCTACTCCTTCCTGCTGGCCCAGCCCATCGACTTCACCATCGCCTATTTCTCCATGGAGTTCGGCCTCACCGAGAGCCTGCCCATCTATTCCGGCGGCCTCGGGGTGCTGGCGGGGGACCACCTGAAGAGCGCCAGCGATCTGCGGCTGCCGTTGACCGGTGTGGGGCTCCTCTACAAGCACGGTTACTTCACCCAGTACCTGAGCTGGGACGGATGGCAGCAGGAGGAGTCGCCCAACAACGACTTCTACCACATGACCCTCATGCTGGAGCAGGGGGCTGACGCCAAACCCGTCAAGATCTCGGTGATGATGGCGGACAGGGAGTGCCGGGCGCAGATCTGGAAATGCCAGGTGGGGCGCGTGCCCCTGTACCTCCTGGACACCAATATCGAGGAGAACCACCCCGACGAACGCAACATCACGGGCGGGCTCTATGCGGGCAACATGGAGGACAGGCTCCGGCAGGAGATCCTGCTGGGCATCGGCGGCATGAGGGCACTGGACGCCCTGGGCATCGACCCCATGGTGTACCACATGAACGAGGGGCACAGCTTCCTGGTGGGCCTCGAACGCGTCAGGAACCTCATGAAGCGCAACAGCCTCGACTTCAAAACCGCCCGCGAGCTGGTGAAGGCCTCCATGGTCTTCACCACCCACACGCCGGTGCCTGCAGGCAACGACGTGTTCGACATCGGGCTGGTGGAGAAGTACCTCAAGTCCTACGTGGACGATGCGGGGATCCCATGGCAGGAGTTCCTCGCCCTGGCAAGGAAGAACCCCTTCGACGAAAAGGAGCCTTTCGGCGCCACGGTGTTCGCCATCAAGAACTCGGCCTTCCGCAACGGGGTGAGCAAGCTCCACGGCGAGGTGTCCCGGGACATGTGGCAGGACATCTGGCCCCACGTGAACACCCAGGACGTCCCCATCTCGTCCATCACCAACGGGATCCACATCCCGTCGTGGATCTCGGACGAGATGGCCGAGCTCTTCGACCGGTACCTCGGTCCCAAGTGGAAGGAGGACCCGGACAACCAGAAGGTGTGGGAGCGCATCGACGAGATCCCCGACGCGGAGCTCTGGGCGACGCACCAGCGGCGCAGGGAAAGGCTCGTGGCCTTTGCCCGCAGGAAACTCACCAGGCAGCTCCAGACGCGCGGCGCCAAGATAAAGGACCTGCAGCGCGCCATGGAGACCCTGCACCCTGACGCCCTGACCATCGGGTATGCCCGGAGGTTCGCCACCTACAAGAGGGGCCTGCTCATATTCCGGGACATCGACCGGCTCAAGACGCTCCTGTCCAACCGCGAGTTCCCGGTTCAGCTCATCGTCGCGGGCAAGGCCCACCCCAGGGACCACGAAGGCAAGACCATCATCCAGCGGATCATCCACATCGCCCGCGAGGAGCCGTTCAGGGACAGGATCGTGTTCCTGGAGGACTACAACATGAACATCACCCGCTACCTGGTGGAGGGTGTGGACGTGTGGCTGAACAATCCCCGGCGGCCTCTGGAGGCCTGCGGTACGTCCGGCATGAAGGCGACGGCCAACGGTGCCCTGAACCTCTCCGTGCAGGACGGCTGGTGGGTGGAGGGATACCGGCCCGACCTCGGCTGGTCCATCGGCAACGGCGAGGTCTATGACAACCATGACTACCAGGACCAGGTGGAGAGCAAGGCCGTCTATGACCTTCTGGAGAGGGAGGTCATCCCGCTCTTCTACGAGCGCGGGCTCGACGGTCTGCCGCGGGGCTGGATCGGCATGATGAAGAAGTCCATGCGAACCCTGTGCCCGGTGTTCAACTCGAACCGGATGGTGGAAGAGTATACCGACCGGTGCTACATGGCCGCCGCGCTGAACGTGAAGTCGCTTGCCGGAGACAATTTCAAGACCGTCCACCAGGTAGTCAAGTGGAAGGACACCCTGGCATCGAAGTGGGCCGATGTGGAGGTTAGGGACATCAGCCACGAGGGCGGAGACGAGGTGGCGGTGCACAGCGACATCACCATACGGGCGGAGGTGAAGCTGGGCGCCATCAACCCTGCCGACGTGAGCGTCCGCGTGTATTACGGAAACATCGACGACGCGGGCAACCTCTCGGAGGCCAGGGATGTGACCATGGACCATATCAAGGAGATCGGCAAGGGGGCGCACCTCTTCGAAAGCCGTATCACCTGCGACTATACGGGCAGGTTCGGGTATTCCGTCCGCATCCTGCCGTCGCACCCGAGCCTCATCTACCCCGTGGACATGGGGCTGATCTGCTGGGCATGAAGCCTCCGTCCCACAAGACGAAGATCATCTGCACCCTCGGCCCGGCGTCCATGGACCCGGGCGTGATGGAGCGGATGATCCTCGCCGGCATGGACATCGCGAGGCTCAATTTCTCCCACGGTGATTTCGCCGGTCATGCCCGGGTCATCGGGGACCTGCGGGCGGCTGCCAGGCAGGCGGACAGGCGCATCGTCATCATGGCCGACCTGCCCGGTCCGAAGATGCGCATCGGCGAGCTTCCCGGGGGTCCGGTGGAACTGAAGCCCGGCGAACGGTTCACCCTCACCACCGAGGAGATCGCCGGTGACGGGCACGGGGTTTCAGTGAGCTTCGAACCCCTGCCGAAGGTGGTGAAGAAAGGGGACACGCTTTTTCTCAACGACGGTCTCATCCAGCTCGAGGCGGATGAGATCCGGGGAAAAGACGTTGCCTGCACGGTCCTGGCGGGCGGCGAGCTGAGCTCCCGCAAGGGTCTCAACCTGCCGGGCGTCGACCTGGGCATCAGTGCCTTCACTCAGCGGGATCACGAGTGCCTCAGGTTCGCCGCCATCCATGGGATCGATGCCCTGTGCCAGTCCTTCGTGGTCTCGGGTGACGATGTCCGCGCCGTTCGTGCGGCAGCGGAAGAGATCTCGTACGACCCCTTCATCATTGCCAAGATAGAGCGGTCTGGGGCGCTGACCCATCTGGGTGAGATCCTCCAGGCCTCCGACGGCATCATGATCGCCCGGGGGGACCTGGGGGTGGAGATCCCCATCGAGCGGATGGCCGTGGTGCAGAAGCAGATCATGCACGCAGCCATCGTGCTCGGCAAGCCGGTGATCACGGCCACCCAGATGCTGGAATCCATGACCGGAAACAAGCGCCCCACCCGGGCCGAGGCCACGGATGTGGCCAATGCCATCCTGGACGGTACCGACTGCGTTATGCTCTCCTCCGAATCGGCCATGGGGAGGTATCCCGTCGAGGCGACGACCATGCTCGCGCGCATCGCCGCGGCCACCGAGCCTTACGGGCCCGGATACCGGCTCAGGGAAAGGCTCAAGGAGGTCCTGAACGGCAAGACGACCGACATGTCCGACCTGGTTGTGTTCAGCATCGAAACGGCGCTGAGACATGTTTCGCCCGCCGCCGTGTTCGTTCCCACCGTCAGCGGGGCAACGGCCCGGAGCATCGCCCGCTTCCGGCCTCCCGTGTGGATCGTTGCCGTCAGCCCCGACGAGGCGGCCTGCAGGAGGCTCATGTTCTCCTCCGGTGTCCTGCCGGTTCACGAACCGGATCTTCCAGAAGACTGGAAGGCCTACGGCAGGTCCTGGCTGGAGGGTCACGGACTGAGCGGCGAGCTGTTCATCCTGGCTGAAGGGCCCTCTTCCCGGAACCCGCATGCCAGCCACCGCATGGAGATCATCGAGCTGAGATAGACATAACATATGTATTAATTAGTACAATTATCTGTTTTCATGCAGAAACTTCATGAGTATAATAGGGACAATGAATGAGCCTCGGTGAATCAGGGACGGATCATCCGGCTCATATGCTTTTGATACAAACATCATCAGTGTTCTGCACAGGAAGGTGCGCTACATGTCCGATCCGCATGATCTGCATGGATTGCAGGGGGAACAACGAGGCAAGAACAATCAGCCAGGTATTGATGATGGTACCCCTTCCGTCAGCATAGGTGAAATCGTTACCCCGCACATGGCCCGGTTTTTAGACTTCCTGCCCGACCCTACCTTTGCCGTCGATACCTCGGGGCGGGTCATATACTGGAACAGGGCCATGGAGTCTTTTTCCCGGGTTCAGGCAGGGGACATGCTCGGCAGGACGGACTATGCGTATGCCCTGCAGTTCTGCGGAGCAAGGGAACCCCTCCTGGTAGACCTGGTCCTGAAACGGGACGGAGAGGCGGAGAAGAAGTACAGGACACTCCATTGTTTCAATGACACCCTCTATGCCGAACACGACGATGCGCAGCTCGGCGTAAAGGTCTGGGTCAAAGCCAATCCGATCTATGATGATCACGGCGCCATCGTCGGGGCGGTAGAGACTGTCCGGGATAATTCCGAGCTCAGGCTGATGGAGACGGCTCTCGAAGAGAGCGAGGAGCGCTATCGGCTGCTCGCCGATAATGCCCGTGACGTGATCTGGATGCGGGACACGAATTTCAAGGCCATATATCTCAGCCCCTCGGTGTTCCGCCTCAGGGGGTACACCGTGCAGGAGGCCATGGCCCAGGGATTCGAGGACATGCTCACCCCCGACTCGTTCCGGACGGCCATGGAGATCTTCGAGCGAGAGAAACTCGTCGAGCAGACGGGAAGCAGACACGATCCGGGCTGGTCGGTGACCATGGAGCTTGACCTGGTGTGCAAGGACGGATCAACCATCACCGCGGAAAACACGGTGAACCTCGTGTATGACCGCAGCGGCGGCGTCATCGGCATCATGGGGATAACACGGGACATCAGTGAACGGAAGAGGGTGGAGGAGGCACTCAGGGAAAGCGAGAAACGCTACCGCCTGCTTGCCGAGAATGCTCGGGACGTCATCTGGGTCCTCGACGAGAACCTGAGGTATCTCTATCTCAGCCCTTCCACCCAGAGGCTGAGGGGATATACGGCAGAGGAGGCCATGCGGCAGACCATTGACAAGGTCCTCACGCCTGACTCGTATGCGAAGGCCGTGGACCTGTTCACGCAGGGGCTCAAACAAGAGATGAAGGGCCTGAGACACGGCCCCGGATGGTCCCTGTCCCTGGACCTCGAGATGGTCTGTAAGGACGGATCCACGGTATGGACCGAGGTCAACGTCAGCATCATCTATGAGGAAGATGGGACCCCTTCGGGACTCCTGGGCATCACCCGCGACATCAGTGAACGCAGGCGGATCGAAGAGGAGCTGCGCAAGTCGGAAGAGAAGTACCGGCTGCTGGTGGACAATGCCCATGAGGCGATCTTCATAGCCCAGGACTGGATCATGAAGTTCGTGAATCCCAAGCTCATGGCATTCCTGGGGTATTCCAGGGAGGAGCTGACCGCCAGCCGCATTGAATCCTTCGTCCACCCCCAGGACCGAGACACCGTGATCAGGTACCATCAGCGAAGGCTCGAAGGGGAGAAGCTTCCCGAGACCTATGACATCAGGGTGATAGACAGGTCCGGCCAGGTCAAGTGGGTGGAGATCAAGGCCGCCTTGTATCCATGGGAAGGCCGGCCCGCCGTATTGACCTTCCTCTCGGACATTACCGATCGCAAGCAGGCCGAGGAAGAGCTGCAGAGGCACCGGAGGCACCTCGAGGAGCTGGTGGAGGAACGTACGTCCGAGCTTGTGAGGGTGAACGAGAGCCTCCGCCGGGAGATCGAGGAGAGAAGGATGTCCGAGGATCGCCTGCGGACCAGGGAACAGGAGCTTGAGGAAATGAACGTCGCCCTGAAGGTCCTGCTCCAGCAGAGGGAACATGACAGGGATGCCGTTGAAAAGGATCTCATGGCGAACATCAATACGTCTCTGCGGGTATATCTCGACAAGCTGAAGACCTCGGGCCTGCAGGAAGATCAGATGCGTTACATATCGGAGATCGAGCAGCACCTGAAGAAGATCGGTTCGTCCTTTGTCCGGGATCTCACGTCCGAGTATCTCGACCTTACCCCTGCGGAGATCAGGGTGGCGACCCTGATCAGGGAAGGGAAGTCATCAAAGGAGATTGCGGATCTCCTGAATGTCTCCCTGAACGCCGTGCTGTTCCATCGCAATAACATCCGCAACAAGGTGGGTCTGAAGAACAGCAAGGTGGGCCTGTCCACTTATCTGCAGCAGTACGATCAGGAAGAATCCAGAACGGGAAGCCTTGCTCCTACGGAGACCCACTAATAGTTTCATCCTATCAGTTCCCTATTGATCTTCCATTGTCATACGTTTACCCGCGATTTTCCGATACCTGACACTGTAGCCGGAAGGACCAGGCCGATGAAACATGATCGGTTCCGCACCTGCGGCATAGGGACATGCAAGGCAGGCCTCCCGCCGGAAGCACCGTACGGGAAGAGGAAGAACATCAACTCAGAAGAGACGGAGGAATGAAGGATGCTGAAGTTCAGGGATATCAGGATGGGCTGGAAACTCATCATCGTGGGGACGATCCTGTCCATGATCCCCATCGGAATCGTGGGCTCCATATGTCTGTACAAGACCATGAAGGACACCACCTCAACGGCGTATCAGGAGATGCAGCGCACGACCGACGAGCTCTCGATGCTGGTCGACACGAGCCTCAACGGTGAGCTCGGCCTCGTTGCCGACTTCGCAGGCTGGAAAGAGACGATCGATGTGGCCAACAGGCTGGAGGCCTCGGGAAGGCAGGGAGCTTCCCAGGAGCTTACCATATTGACCGAGAAGCTCAAGAAGGCCATGCAGAACAAGGACATCATCCAGAATTCGACGGTCCTGTGCTTCATGGCCGCCGACGGGAAATGCGTCAGCGCCTCTGACGAAAAATTCGTCGGCGCCTCGGTTTCTGACAGGCAGTATTTCAAGGACGCCATGGCGGGCACTGCAAACATCGGGGAAGCGGCCCTCAACAAGGTGACCAACGAGCCCTTCGTTCCCATAGCGGCCCCGGTGTACTCGGCAGGCGGGAAGATCGAGGGCGTCATGGTCAATGTCCTGTCCATCAAGTACCTGAACGATATCATCGTGGACACGAAGATAGGAAAGACCGGGTATGCGCTCATGGTGAACAGTGAGGGTCTTGCCATAGCCCATCCCGATGCAAAGAGCATCATGACCCTTGACCTGGCAAAGCTCGCAGGCACGGAGGAGTTGCTCCAGCATGCCCGGTCCAAGGAGAAGGGTACCATTGAGTATACCTTCGGAGGCATCGACAAGGTGGGCGGCATATCGCCGGTCAAGTCCACCGGGTGGAGCGTCATCGTGAGCATCCCCAAGGCGGAGCTGCTCAAGAACGTGACCGACATGGTCAAGATCGCCATGGTCATCTGCGCCATAGCCCTGGCCCTGGCCTTCGTCCTGTGCAATCTCTTCGCCCGGAGCATCACGAAGCCCATCAGCAAGTCGGTGGACCTGGCCCGCAGGGTCTCGGAAGGCGACCTCACCGCGGACATCGACATCCGGCAGAAGGATGAGATCGGACAACTGGCCGATGCGCTCAGGGACATGACGGCGAAGCTCAAGGAGATCGTCGTGGATGTGCGCAGTGCGGCGGAGAATGTCGCAGCGGGAAGCGAACAGATGAGTTCGGCGGCCGAGCAGATGTCCCAGGGTGCGAGCGAGCAGGCTTCCGCCGCCGAGGAGGCGTCGAGCTCCATGGAGCAGATGGCGTCCAACATCAGGCAGAATGCGGACAATGCCCAGCAGACCGAGAAGATCGCAGTCAAGTCCGCAGACGATGCGAAAGGCGGCGGTCAGGCCGTGGAAAAGACCGTGGCTGCGATGAAGACGATTGCCGAGAAGATTGCCATCGTCGAGGAGATAGCCCGGCAGACAGACCTGCTGGCCCTGAATGCCGCCATCGAGGCGGCCCGCGCAGGCGAGCACGGCAAAGGGTTTGCGGTGGTTGCGGCAGCTGTACGCCGGCTTGCCGAGCGGTCGGCTGATGCGGCCGGAGAGATCAGCAAGCTTTCCATGACCAGCGTAGAGGTTGCGGAGAAGGCCGGAGGCCTGCTCTCCCAGATCGTGCCCGATATCCAGAAGACCTCCCAGCTCGTTCAGGAGATCACTGCGGCCAGCAGCGAACAGAACACGGGTGCGAGTCAGATCAATTCGGCCATCCAGCAGCTCAACCAGGTCGCCCAGCAGAATGCATCGGCCTCGGAGGAGATGTCGTCGACCGCTGAGGAACTTTCCAGTCAGGCTGCACAGCTTCAGGATTCCATCGCGTTCTTCAAGATAGGAAACGAGGGAGCCAGGAAGGATTCCGTCGCTGCCAGACCGGCGGGGGTCGACCACGCAGCCCCGAAGACCATCGTTTCCAGGGCCCGGGAGCACGTGTTCAGACCTGTGAAGGGAGCAGAAGCTCCAGGCGGCGACCGCCATATGGGTGTACTCATTGACATGAAGGATTCTGGCGTACAAGGAGACGGAGCTGACCAGGATTTCGAGCGCTATTAGCGCCGGTCCCGGTCACGTGGAAGGGGGGATCGGGTGTAGGGTGCCGTGTGTGTGGATCACCGATCCCCCCGCCCCCACCATGTGGTGGACAGAAGGTGCAGACAAGCATAGCCGGAGGAAGGAATGGGTATGGAAACGATAAGTGAGACGAGGCAGTATCTGTCGTTCAAGCTCGATGAAGAGGACTTCGCCCTCGATATATCCAAGGTGAGGGAAGTGCTCGATTTCACCAAGATCACCAAGGTGCCGCAGACCCCGGTCTTCATGAAAGGGGTGATCAATCTTCGTGGTGCCGTGGTACCGGTGGTGGACCTGAACCGTAAGTTCGGGATAAAGGAAACGCAGAAGACGGTGAACACCAGGATCATCATCGGCGAAGTGGATATCGATGGAGAGCACACCATCCTGGGGGTACTGGCCGATTCCGTACATGAGGTGATGGAGCTCGACCCTGAACATATCGATCCTGCTCCGAGGATCGGTACCCGGATGAATACCGAGTTTCTCGACGGCATGGGTAAGCGGGACCAGGAGTTCGTCATGATCCTCAACATCGACAAGGTGTTCTCGGCCGAAGAACTGGCCATGGTGAGCCGGCACGAAGATGCGGCGTCTTGCGAGAGTGGCCTGGGCGCCTGATGCAGGGCAATGGTGCACAGCCGGTCCACCCTGCATCGAGGATTGCAATGGAGAGCAAAAGGATGGCCATGGGCCGGGATAACTCCATGGCGGCTATGTCCTCCGAGCTTTTCCAGCGCCTGAGTCAGTTCATCTATGCCGAGAGCGGCATCAAGATGCCGCTGACAAAGAAGACCATGCTCGAGGCCAGGCTCCTGAAACGCCTCAGGACCATCGGCCTGTCGTCCTTCGGGGAATACTGCAGCTACCTGTTCAGTCCCGAGGGGATCGCCGATGAGCTGGTGAACATGATTGACGTGGTGACCACGAACAAGACGGATTTCTTCCGGGAGCCGGCGCACTTCCATTTCCTGGTCGAACATGCCCTGCCCGACCTCGTCAGCAGGACGGGGGCGGGAATGAGGAGGCCCCTCATGGTGTGGTCGGCCGCCTGTTCGACCGGTGAAGAACCGTACTCCCTGGCCATGGTCCTGGATGAGTTCTCGAGGAAGGTGAACGGGTTCACCTTCATGATACTGGGGACAGACATCTCGACCCGGGTCCTGGAAACAGCCATGATGGGCATTTACGGGGAGGATCATGCGGAACCCATCCCCGAGCCTCTGCGGAGGCGATACCTCATGAGGAGCAGGGATCGGGACCGGAGGCTGGTGAGGATCGTTCCTGAGTTGAGGGCCCTCGTGAGGTTCAGGAGGCTCAACTTCATGGAGAGCGACTTCGGGTTGAGAGAGGAGATGGACGTCATATTCTGCAGGAACGTGCTCATCTATTTCGATCAGGCAACCCAGAAGAAGGTGGTACATCATTTATGCAAGCATCTGGCTCAGGGGGGGTATCTGTTCACCGGCCACTCAGAGGCCGTCAGTGGGCTGGATGCCCCGCTGACGGCTGTTGCAAACACCGTCTCGAGGAGGATCTAGACATTTTTTGATAGCGATGGAGATGTGATGATCCCCGGCAATGACCGGGGCATCATGGATGGTGAATCCCATGGAGGCACCTATGTATGATGGACTCAAGCCTGCAACCGTCATGATCGTGGACGATTCCAGAACGAGCCTCCACCTGTTGAAGCAGATGCTCCTGAAACAGGATTTTATCGTCAAGGCATTCCCCCGTCCCGAACCTGCGTTGATGTGGGCCCTGGAAAACCCTCCCGACCTGATCCTGCTCGATATCGTCATGCCGGGCATGGACGGGTTCGAGCTGTGCAGGCTCCTCAAGGCTGAGGAAAAGCTGAAAGATGTGCCGGTGATCTTCATCAGCTCGAAGAGCGAGATCAAGAGCAAGGTCATGGCCTTCGGTATAGGCGGGGTGGACTACATCACCAGGCCCTTCGAGCTGGAAGAGGTCCGTACCAGGGTCTCGACACACCTGCGGATCAGGAGGATGCAGCTCGGGCTCATGGACCAGAACCGTGAGCTGGAAAGGCTCGTGGCCGAGAAGGTCAAGGAGATCTCCGATTCCCGCATGGCGACCATCCTGGCCCTTGCCAAGCTGGCGGAGTCACGGGACGACGATACGGGAAAACACCTGGAAAGGGTCCAGGGCCTGTGTACCCTCCTGGCCGAAAGGCTGTCGACCATGCCGGGGTGTCAGGCAGAGATCGACAGGGAGTTCATCGAGAACATCTTTTATGCAAGTCCTCTGCACGATATCGGGAAGGTGGGGATCCCCGACAGGATCCTCCTGAAACCCGGCAGGCTCGATCCCGACGAGTTCGAGGTCATGAAGCGGCACACCGTCATCGGGGCCGAGACCCTGGAGGCGGTGAGGGAAAGATACAGAGGTAATGCATTCATCGAGATGGGTATCTCCATCGCGCGGTCCCATCACGAATGGTGGGACGGCAGCGGGTATCCGGATGGTCTGCGGGGAGACGCCATACCTCTGTGCGCCCGCATCATGGCGGTGGCCGATGTCTACGACGCCCTGCGCTCCGAGCGGAGCTACAAACACGCGCTGCCCCATGACAGGGCCCTGGAGATTATCCGGGCCGAGAGAGGGACGCACTTCTGCCCGTGCGTGGTCGATGCGTTTCTGAGTCTTGAGGCAGACATTGTGATGGCATACGAAGGCGCCGATACAAAGGGATCCCTGTTTCCCGGAGGGTTTGTCCTGAAGGACTGAGGGAAGGGCCTCACCGGGTTGAGTCCCGCGTCTCCCTTCTCAGAGTGTGGACAAATCGCTCGCGATCCATGTAGAATGATCCCCACGCGAGAGTGGCGGAATTGGCAGACGCGCTGGACTTAGGATCCAGTGGAGCGATCCGTGGGGGTTCGAGTCCCTTCTCTCGCACCACCTTGATAACATTGGCAAAAATAGATATTATGCAAAATAATGGACCTAGATAAAAATAAGAATGTAACTAAAATGTAACGGTCTTGAAAAAGGTTCATGACTTTTTCTTGGTTCTTTCCTTCTTTGTGAAGTCTCCTCTTATAACCTTTCTTCCCCCGTTATTGGCTGCATGTGTCTCGTAGTGATTGACGATCTTCTCTGTTGCGGCCCTTAGATCATCTTCGCTGGTGATGTCATACCGATCAAAGACCGCCCGTGTTTTATGACCTGAAATGCTCATGGCAACATGTTCAGAAATTCCGGCACGCACCATATTCCTGACAGCGGTACGGCGAAGATCGTGGAATAAGCGGCCCTTAAGCTCTGCCGCTGTGCAAGCTGCTTCCCATGCACCCCTAAAGTCTTTGAGTGGTCCTGTGCCGGTATCGTTTAGGAAAACATGGGGTGTGATGACTTTAAGTTTCTTGCGATCGTCAGAAAGGCTTTGAAGAATTGCCTTGTTCTCGTCATCAAGGATGATCGTACGCCCCTTGCCGGATTTGGTGTCCTTGCCCTCCAGCCTTATAACTCCTTCTTTCAGATTAATCCTGTCCCATGTGAGATTCAGAAGCTCACCCTTGCGAAGTCCGAACCTGTAAGCAATTGTAACTAGGCCGTGAAGATGCGCTGGAAGTGCATTACGCAAGGCTAGGAACTCATCGTGTGAGAAGAAACCTTCCCTGACATTGTGTTCTCTGAGCATGGGGAAGTGTGGGATGCGATCTATCTTGCCACTCTGCATTGCTAGATGGAATGCTCGACGAAGTGCACTCAGTTCTCGGTTGATGGTTGCAGCCTTGGCTTTTTCCTCAAAGCGTGCGTTGATATAGCCTCTAATCTGCACCGTGTCGATTTCCACGGCTTTCATCCCATCGAAGTATCCTTTTAGATGATCCACGCTTATTTTAGCGCGCCATTCAGATTTTTTCTTGTTTATCTTGTAATCGGCCATGAAGTCTTTAACCAACTCGTTAAATGTCACACGTTCATAATAAATACCGGGAGTCTTACCCTTGGCTATGTCACCCTCTCGTTGTTTTAAGAACTTCTCGGCATCACCCTTCAAGTGACTTTTTGATGATTCAAAGTATTGCCGCCCATTCTTGTGATACTTGATCCACCAGATTTTCCCTCTCTTGTATACCGTTCCCATGGGCAAGCCCCCCTTGATCTAAGCGTTACAATGACGTTACATATACCATATAAAACGGCTCTAGTAAATGATAATAAAAGACGCACTGGATTACTAATCCAATTAATATTATATTTTCTGATCATGAAGTTCTGTTATACAGTTTGGTTGGGATTCAATTTCTTTGCGTGTGGATACTTTCAGAAATGACGATCTTATTGCAGTTTCTATTAGGATGACCCCCCTCCCTTTGTTTAGGGGGCTACCCTCGCGCGCTACACAGGTCAAATTCAAAAGTATGCCGTTAAAATGCACCTGGACCGAATCTTTCTCTATGGCCTGCATGATCCTTCATTAGAGGTATTCGGTTCAATAACACCTTATATGTCTACTCATAGATCAAGCAGTCTTATAGGAATGTAAAATGTTTCCATTATGACAGAATATAAATTCTCTCAAATCTCATTGATTTAATACGGCAATTTATCAACATATTGATATCATTGACACTGTATTTAGGAATAATTATTGCAATTTTTATGTCCGTTCATCTTGATATTCATCTTGGAAACATGTTGAGAGGGATCATTTTTACTAACAAGAAAACCTTTTGTCTCGGTTCTTTGTATTGCTAAGTTTTTTAAACGATACCAAAGAGGGGGGAATGATGATGAAGTTGGTAGTAGGGTTAGTTACTGCATTGACGATCTTTGGCGTAGTTGGGATTGGGCATGCTATCCCTGTGCTATGGGAAGCAAATGGTCACTACTATGAAGCATTAGCCTTCCCTTCAGGAATCACGTGGGATGATGCAAACGCTCTTGCGTCAAGCTCTTCTTACTTGGGAATGAGTGGTCATCTAGCAACCATCACATCAATGGATGAGAACAATTTCATCATAAACAATTTGGGTGGAGCGGATGCACTTCATGGATACTTCCTTGGAGGGTTTCAACCAGCAGGTAGCCCTGAACCAGCTGGCAATTGGCAATGGGTGACTGGAGAAGCTTGGTTATTCACGAATTGGGCGTCTGTTGAACCTAACAACACATACAGCGGAGGCGCTATTTTTTATCTCCCAGGAGGATCTACATCTGAGGAGGTCCTCCATTTCTACCATGGAAATGGATATTGGAATGATGTTCCTCTCACGAGTGGTTGGGGCGGTCTCATAGTTGAGTATGAAGCTAATGCTGCTCCTGTTCCTGAACCAGCTACAATGCTTCTTTTAGGATCTGGTTTGCTTGGGCTTGCAGGGATGAGGAAGAAGTTTAGCAGGTGATGTTTCAGAATTCAATTCTACACAAGAGGTTGTAACGATTGTATTATTTGAGAGGATATATATGAATGAACTATTCTTATCTCCAATTAAAAGGTTTGTTGGTTCTCTTAGCATAATCTTATTTCTTGTAGCGTGTAGCAGTGGAGGAGGAAGCGGCGGAGGTAACAACACGGGCAGTACTGAAGAATCCCTTTCGCTGAGTATTGATTCCCCACAAACTGATCAGACAATAACAAAAGGGAATTCAGTTAATTTCAGTTCGACAGTTAGCGGAGGTACTGGCCCCTATATTTATCAGTGGGATTTTGGTGGAGGCGCAACAAATTGTACGGATGAAGACCCAGGTAGCGTAATTTTCGATAATTTAGGGACGTTTATTGTAATATTAACTGTAACAGATCAACAAGGGAACACTACCAACAACACGAGATCAATTACAGTGGAGCCGCCTCCAATACAGGTGACAATTGATTCACCTACCAACTATGAATTTACTATTTTTGCAGGAGAAGTGTTAAACTTCCAATCTACAGTTCAAGGTGGCATTAAGCCATATTCATATCATTGGGATTTTGATGGCGCTTGCAATGATAGCTCTGCTCAAGATCCAGGATCTAAAGTCTTTGATAAGGTGGGTGAATTTGTAGTGCGTCTAACAGTAACTGATAGTGTCGGAGAAAGTAGCTTTTCTATGAGAGTAATTCATGTTGTTACGGGTGTAAGTGGTATTCTTTCAACCAATACAACATGGTCTAAGGCTAATTCACCCTATATTGTTACTGGAGACATTCAAATACATAGTGGCGTTACACTAACTATTGAGCCTGGTTGTACTATTATGGGAGATTCATCACTTGATCGGAATCCTTCGATAGTGGTTTTTGGATCTCTAAATGCAATCGGAACAAAAGACGACATGATTCAATTTGAAAGAATTGACATATCATCAGGAGATGATCCAACTTATTCAACTCCCAACAGGATTTGCATTTCAAATGTAGAATTCTTATCACCCTCATCCATTAGAATTGAAAGATATGGAAGTTTCTCTATAACTGATAGTGTTATGAGAAATACAAGGCTTAGTATAGTATCAACCCCCTCTCAAAACTGTTACTTGGAGAGGAATATTTTCATAAATTGCAGTGGAATATCGATAATGTATTTGGATACATATATTGGGGAAAACACTATATCATATATAGTTAGAAATAATGTATTATATTCCGATCATGCTTATAATTGGGATACCTATGATTACGCAATTGATGTGTTGTCTGTACCGATAAATAAATTGGTACTAGAATACAATAGTTTTCTGTTTACTGACAGATATGTAATAAGAGGTGAGAATGTTAATGCAGCAAATAACTTCTGGAACACAACTGACACAACTATTATTGATCGAATGATACACGATAGGAACGATGACCTTTCCCTTTCATCTTACATAGAATATAAGCCTTTTTTGACCAAACCACATGTAAATACGCCAGATCCAACAAATTATATTAACTAAATCCAGTTATTGTTTATAGTTGGGGGTACCATACATGAATTTATCTCGGCTTTTTGGCAATTACCGGTTAATCTTAGATTTATTTGTAATGTTATTATTTGTGGGCTGCGGAGGTGGTGGGAGCGGAGGAGGAGTAAACAATATTCTTTCTGTAGAGATCACCTCACCCACTGATAGTGTATCAATAGTACAAGGGGAAACTATTAATTTCCAGGCTGAAATAACCAACGGAACTGCACCATACACATACAATTGGAATTTTAATGGCGGGGCTACAAATAGCAACGTAGAAGATCCAGGTGATATTCGTTTTGATAACGCTGGAACTTATAATATTACACTGACAGTCATTGATAGTAAGAATGTTACTGCAATATCAAGTCAATTGGTTGTCACTGTCCTTCATGCTCTCTCTGTAAGTATAGTTTCGCCAGCTAACAATGTTACGATTCACTCTGGTGAGTCTGTCAATTTCCAGGTGCAAGTTATTGGTGGAACTGCTCCCTATACCTATAGTTGGGATTTCGATGGGGGAGCTAATAACAGCGCAATAGAAGATCCTGGTTCAATCACTTTTAACAAGATTGGCGTCTACAATATTACACTTACTGTAACCGACACTGATGGGGCAACGAATTATGCCTCTGTCGTTGTCACAGTTCCAAATTATATTAGTGGTATTATAAGCTCGAATAAATCTTGGACAAATGATGGATCACCTTACATTCTCGATGGTGATATACGTATAAACCAAGGAGTAACTCTGACCATAAGCCCAGGTACTGTCATAAAAGGTGATCCTTCTCTTGATAGACCAGAAATTGTAGTATGGGGCACATTGAATGCAATTGGTAGATCAAGTGATAGAATACAATTTGAAAACATACAAATCACATCACAAGGATATGTTTCAGATCCAAGCACAATAAATATTCAATATGCGAATATTAGTTATCCATTTGTTTTATCATTAGGTTCTTACTGTGAACATAGTCTCAGAGATTCAATTATTGATAAAGCACAAGGAGTCTATATAAGCGCAGAAGCTGGAACTGAATGTTACTTTGAAAGAAATATTCTCATTAATTGTGGCATAATACAACTTAACACTGAATGGGAATGGAGTGGAAGATTGTATGTAAGGAATAATGTATTTTATTCCGATAGCAGTTTTGATAATTATACAGGTTATGACAGTGCGATATCCTTAGCAACAAGACCAAACATGACAGTATTTCAATATAATAGCTTACTAATTGCAGACAGCAGATATAGTATTGCAGCAATTCTGGGGGATTTTGTTATAGACATTTCCAATAATTATTGGGGCACCACAGATACGAATGTAATCGATGAACAGATATATGATGGGGCTGATCTTTACCCGCCTATTTCAGGTTACGCAAAATACACTCCATTCTTAACATCTCCACATACAAACACCCCTGTCCCAACACCGTATATTGAATAATAAGCGACTGATTATCCCTGCAATAAACATCTCCTTAGAGGGCATCAACCGTGACTTGAATCCAGCTGCCCTGCATACGTAAGTGAAGTGCCGATCATAGGTGATGTAGAAGTGCTGGCACTTGAAACAGTTGATCTCTGTTGGCTTCTCTTTCTTTTCAGTCACGATTGATGCCCCACAAAACTCACCAAATCCATCCCACTTTTTAAACAACTTCTTCCACTAGCTCCCTATAAATCCTATCTATCCCTGTCTCCTCTCTTTTCCCCTGTTCCTCAATCCTATCCAGGATGGATGTCGTCTTAACCAGCATGTCCATTAGCTTCTCAGTCCTAACGCCCTTCAAATCCCTCGAACGTAGTTCGTCGATGATGGCTAGGATTTGGCAGCCCAAAATCTGTTTGCGAGCTTCTTTTGAAATTTTATACTGCAGATGAAGATCTTGCATCATCGTTGTTTCAAGCTCGCTGATGTCTTTTCCAAATTTCTTGGACCACTCTATGAGAGTTGGCTTAGATACGTTTATCTCAGAGGAGATGTTGTCGAAGCTATGGCCCAAGGCACGAAGCTCCACAAATTTCTTTTTTGTTTCAAGGTTTTTCATAATTAACCCGTTCCTCTGGTTATTGTGATGGTTTTGAAGGTTTGTGTATAAATAATTAATAAATTCAACAACATTGATGAATTTAAAAAGTTATACTCTAACCCTCAATACCCTCTATTACGTCAACACCAAGATATTTAACTGTTGCACCTTTTTCACACTGAAACTTCTTTTTCATTTCTTTCCCAAACTTTGTTTGACTGATAGGTGGAATACCAGATTGCGAACAGAATCTTTCATAAGCTCTGTAAAATTTGTCTGCTTGTACTGAATGGTTCTCACCAATGACACACCACTCTGAGTCAAGAAATCTGTCCAGTATACTAATCTCATGCCTGTATTCTTTAGTTGCATCTCTAACAACTTCAGGTATCCTCAGTCCATTTGCTTGATAGTCAAGGAATCCTTTAACCATCCAAGCAAGGATACCTGGAGCTTCCAACAAAAGCTTTTCTGGTAAGTCTTTATCTGCTCTTCTTTCATGGGGGAACACTGGATCATGATGAACAAATGAAAGGTTGAAGGGAACCAAGATGATCCTTTCCCATAGCCCATTGTCAAGCCCTGTGTGAACCTTGGGCTTAAAATTTGTAAGAAGGAATATTTTAAAAGTAGTAGCAAATTCAATTGAATGTTTGCTGTAGGGTGCTCTAGTCCTGATAGTCTTATCACCTGATAGAGACTTGATCTTGTCATTACTTATCATGTCCCCATCATTAGTCTCAGATATATAAACTAACCTGCACCCACGTAGGGCCATCTTATCAGCATCAGCTGCGCCACTATGCTGAGCAAACCGTTGCTTCAAAAGTAGCTCAACCTTCGCTTTAGATGCATATTGGCCCAGTACTGCTTGTATAGTTTCTATGAAGGTGTTCTTTCCGTTTCTTCCCATAGCTCCATAAAGAATAATAAAAAGATGAAGGGGATTACTTCCGAGAAGGCTATAACCCATAAGCCTTTGTATAAATTCTATAATCTCCTTATCCCCTGCAAAAATTCCCTCCAACATTCTCATAAACTCTAGACATGGAGCATCTATTCCCTTCCAAGACGTTGAGGTTACTCTGCGAATATAGTCTTCAGGCCTTCCTGCTCTGAGTATTCCTGTTCTTAAATCAACCACTCCGTCTTTACAGCCCAAAAGCCAAGGGTCATTATCCCACTCATCACCTTTTAAACCTGTCCCAACCCTTGAAAGATAATCCACCTTTTTTTTCCTGTAAGCTGTTTGTAGTGATTTGATTCTTTTTTGAAGGAATTTCAGATTATTATTGTGTTCTTTTTCTTGTGTTGTTTCACCTTCCTTCATAGCAATTTTAGCCAAGGCATGCTGCCTTCTTGCCTCAAATTTGTAGACATTAATCACCTGTTGAACTGAAGCCACCACCTCTTCTAGTGCGTCAATCTCCCAATGTGGGTCTTGGTATTTGTACCAAGCATTTTCTGCGTGATCGAACACAAGCTTCCCATTATGTATTTTTTTGAAAAGCCTAGCATCTCCATCCTCATTTTCTCTGAGACAATGGAGTATCTCTTCACTCGTAAATGAAACCCCATTAATCTCTAGATGGTTCGAAGGAAATGCCACAACGTTTTCTTTCATGATTTCTGTTTCTTGGACATAATAATGTTTCATTTGTTGCCCCCAAAAAGTTTGTGTCGGGTCAAACATCAACCCTTCCATTTGGTTATTACGCTGAGTAGGGTAAAAGTTTTCGTAAGTGGGATGATTTTTATTCCTACTTGGTATTATCCTCTTAGCTGTCCGCCCTCATCTCCTGAGTTGGATCATATCCTCTGAGTTTTGCGAGTTCTGCGAGCTTTTCCCTGACTTCGGGTGGTGTTGTCCTAGTGTTGCAGCGATATTGATTGATGGTCCCTGGATTCCGACCACAATAAGTAGCGATATCCTCCAAGCTCATACCTACGATGTCACGCAGAAAGTAGAACGACTTCTTTACCAGCAGAAAATCCTGATCTGTTTGCTGTGGTGTGTGCTTTCGCATTTGGTGCCTCCATTCATTTTTCATAAAATTGGCAGCATATAAATTGAATGGCAATGGCACCTTGGGGGCATGTTTTGATATCCATCTATGGATGTATTCCGGTGAGCAAAATGCAGGTTGAATTTTACTCATGATGCATTCATCCAAATGTATTTATTCACTCGTATTATCTGCTGGTAGAAGCACCCTGAGAGAAGCTTCTTTTAATTAAGATTAGGATGTAACGGAACTGTAACGACTAAGATATTCTACTTGTTTTAAAACGGCTTTTAATGCGAACTTCAATTTCTCTAAGAACGTCTGACCAATAACATTAAACCAGTAATAATATCAATTGACATTGCGATATTAATGTAATATCTGCGGGGACTTAGGATCCAGTGGAGCGATCCGTGGGGGTTCGAGTCCCTTCTCTCGCATTTCTTTGATAATCAGAAAATTTTTTGAGACTGCTCTTTTCTGTATCCGGAAAGATCTCTTCGGGGATCTCTCTCGCCGCCCGTCATGGTGCCCTCTTCTCCTGGCGGACCTGATCGAGGAACAGTCTGGTCCGCTGCGCCCAGAACGAGAAGGCATCCTCGGCGGAGCCCCATTTCGTGAACTTCTCCTTCAAACCGGTTCTCTGGTCATCAATGACCGCCATGATGGGGGAATTCGTCACCGAGTCGAGGACCATCACCTCGATGCTGGTCGCCCCGGAATCGGCCCAGGTCGTAGTCAGTCCCTTCTCCTCCGATGTCCGCCCGGCCTCGGGCTGCCAGATATCGCTCAGCACAGGCCGGTTCTGCTTGAGGTCGGTGATGGCGAAGCGGATCCGGACAACGCCGGGTCCCGGGGCGTTCACGAGGGGGTAGTTCTTCCTGAGGGCGTTCCTGAACTGCCGGTGGAAGAGATCGGAGAGCTCCTTCAGCTCATGCGGGTCCATCCCCTTGTATGCGCTGTCGGGTGCGAAGAAGAAGATCACCCGGTCGAACATGAGTCCATGGTACCCGGAGAAGTCGGTCCCGGGCCTGATCCAGCGCAAGCGGGCACCGCCCGGCGGCCCGGGCGTGAGGACGATGTCGGTCCGGTCGTCCGAAAGACACTGCAGCCTCTCTTTTGGTGCCTTCGCCGTTTCCGCCTGGTGTGGAACCTCCGGGAGCACGCGTTCGAGTGCACCCACGCATTCCGGGTCCCATTTGGTCCTGGAGCCCTGCTTCAGCACGTCGAGCGCCTCCGGGAAGGTCTTGGCCTTGTGATAGGGCCTGTCCGTGGTCATGGCGTCGAAGGCGTCCGCTGCGGCGATGATCTTCGCACCTAGGGGGATGTCGTGGTCCTTCAGCCGGTTGGGGTACCCGAGTCCGTCCGGGCGCTCGTGGTGGCACCGGATGTAGGACAAGGCATCGCCGAGGAAATCGAGGTCCTTGAGGATCTCGGCGCCGGTGGTCGGGTGCCGGGTTATCTCCCGGACGATCTCCGGCGGGGTGCTCTCTTCGTGCGGGAGGAAGAGGTAATCCGGGAATCCGATCTTTCCTATGTCGTGCAGCAGTCCGGCCAGCTGGACCAGCTCCGTCTCCTCCGTGCTCATGCCCATCTCGGAGGCGATCAGTGCGGCGATCCGGCCGACGCGTTCGGCGTGTCCCTCGGTATATGAATCGCGGGCCGCAAGAGCCTTGGCCATGGCGGTCACGGTGGCGATGGTGCTGCGACGGGTGTGCAGGCTCGTCTCCTCCACCTGTCTGGCCAGCGTCTCCAGATGGGCCTGGCGGGCCTGGATCTTCGCAGCCATGCGTCGAACCGCCTTGGCCAGGGTGCGCACGGGTTCTCCCGTGTCCCTGCCGGACAGTTCCATGACATCTTCGGGAGAACGACCCTCCGCGATGTCCGTTACGATCTCGATGAGTCGATTCAGGTCATCCACATCCGTATCCTCGGGCAAGGCGCATCGTCACGGGGACGAACCCGGCCTCCCTCCGGTATATACAGACAATCCGGCCTGCCGGGCAACGAGTATTCCTCGGGGAAACGGGCAGGGCGAGAACCTACTTCACCCCGTGTGTGGAGTCCATGAGAGCCCTCAGCCTGGCAGCCCAGAAAGTGAAGGCGTCCTTGGCCGATCCGTACCTGGAGAACCTCTCCGTGAACCCTGCAGTCCGTTCATCCTGCCCGGCGGCGATCACCTCGTTGCTCATGCTGTCGAGCACGAGCACCTCCATGCCCGTGGCCCCCGAACCGGTCCATTCGCCAGTGGCACCTTTCTTTATGGCGCTTACGGCCAGCCCGACGGGTATGACCGAGGAGACGCCGCTGAGCACGGGCCTGCTCTGCCTGATCCCTGTCAGGGCGAATTTATAGCGCACGACACCGGGTCCCGGCTCGGCAACGATGGGGTACCTGTCCTTCAGTGCGTTCACCAGCTCCAGGTGGAAGGCGTCGGAAAGCTCCTTCATCACCTCGGGGTCGATGCCCTTATCCTCTGAATCGGGGGCGAAATAGAAGACGACGGTGTCCAGCATCACCTTGTCGTATCCGGAGAAATCCACCCCAGGCTTCATCCAGCGCAGCTTGGCACCGCCTTCAGGGCCAGGCTGCAGGTTCCCGTAATAATCGCCCAGGAATCCGGAAGGTTTCTGGACCGATGCGCAGGAGGCGGCCGACAGTGCCAGGGCCACACTCAGGACCACCGTTATTGCCATTCTTGTGACTGAGTTCATGAAGTCCTCCTTATGTTCGATCATGCATCCCGCCTTGTAGCATCTCCAGGGGCGCCCTGTCTTTTAGAACTTCCTGCAGACGACCAGTTGCCCGTAGTTTCCCTTCATGCGGTTCTCGTGATGGGAATCGAACAGCCATTTCCCGATCACGCTGAGCTTCCCGCCGGTGCAGCCCGGCATCCAGAACAGGGCAGGGCCGAAGCCGTAGGACTCGCCCTTGAAGTCTCCGAGGAAGTCGGGCTTCCCGTCTCCGCTGTCTCCGGTCACCTGCTTGTACCAGTATCCCTGGGCGCCCAGAGCGAAGCTTTTCGACAGGAACTGGTTCACCACGAAGTCCATGTGGAATTCATTGCCGGTCTTATAGTCCGTGGCGTTGTTCTCCGTGTTGAAGAGCATGCCGGGCATGACCGAGACCTCGGTGCCGGTCTTCGAGGAGAGCCAGGTCGCGGCACAGGAGGTGTCGAAGCCCCAGTAGTTCCGCCCCACGTTGGCGAGATCGCCCGTGCTGTAGGCGCCTGTGGGCGCGAAGACCATCTGGGTGATCTTGAAGCTGAAGTCCCCCGCCTTCCAGGCAAGGGCACCCGAGATCAATGAATCACCGATATTGAAGGCCTTGTCATCGTCATCCACGGAGATGCTGTAGTAATCGGGTATATCTATGTTTACACCCGCCTTCGTGTACACGTATCCGAGCGGGACCGCTGCACACAGCTGGAGCCTGCCGCCGAGGATACTGCCATTGAAGGCATAGGAACCTCCAAAGTAATTGTACACTGCGGTTGCCTTGAGCGACATCACCAGGCCCGTCAGGGGGGCCTTGTCGACCTTGGCGTGGTAATACAGGGTCTGGTTGACGTACTGGAACCCCGGGTCAGGGGCCACGGCCACGGCGAACGAGGCGAAGGCGCCGGGGAAGTAGTAGCTGGCAGCGCCTTCCGATGCGTGTACCGGTTGCTGTGAGGAGCAGAAAACGCCGAGGCACAGCAGGATCCCGATGACCGTGTGTTTCACTCCCTTCAGAATATAGTCTTTCATGCTCGTCTCCTTTTGGTGTTTCCATGTAGGGTATGTCTCGTGTTCATTGTTTTCTCACCTCCGTATCAGCAGCGGGGCATCGATGGCATCCATCACGCGGGAGGCCGGCAACCCGTTTTCCAGCAGCGTGGTAATGGCCTTCAGGTACTTGCGGATATGGAGGAAGAACTTCCTGTAGCCTTCGCACAGGTAATGGAGCCCCGGCTCACCCGGCGGGCTCATCCTGAAACGGTGCTTGGGGCATCCCCCCTGGCAGGCCTTCAGCACCGGGCAATCCCGGCACCAGGATGGCAGCGCAGTCTCCTTCATGACGCCGAATCCTCTGGCCAGTGACTTCTCCACCATGTCGGCCAGTGTGTTGTCTGCGATATTCCCGAGCCGGTACTCCGGGTAGACGCAGTGGTCGCACGCATACACGTCGCCGTTGTGCTCGATGACCAGGGCGCGGCCGCACTGCTGTGCGTGGATGCACACCGGGGATGGGTTGCCGATCCAGGCATTCAGCGCCCACTCGAAGTTCATCACGAAGATCTCACCCACGTCGTGACGTACCCACTCTTCATATACGGCGATCAGAAAGTCGCCGTATTCTTCCGGCAGAACGGTCCAGGGGGTGACCTGTACCTGCTTTTCTTCCCTGTCAAGGCCAGCAGGTCCGGCAAGCCTGAGCCCGCTCTGTGCGCTCATCGCATCGGGCTCGCGTTCGATCACCGGGGTGAACTGGATGAACTTCACTCCGGCGTCCTTCATGAAACGGTACACTTCCAGGGGCCGCTTGGCCGTCTCCCGTGCAACGCAGGCCAGCACGTTGTATTCCACTCCATGCTTCTGCAGCAGCTTCAGGCCGCGCACGGCGTTGTCGAACGAGCCCCTGCCCGAGTTGGTGTGGCGGTAGGCGTCGTGGATTGCCTCGGGTCCGTCCAGGCTGATGCCCACCATGAAGTTGTTCTTCTTCAGGAAGGCGCACCACTCGTCCGTGAGCAGGGTACCGTTGGTCTGCAGGGAGTTCCGGATAGTTTTCGCTTGGGTGTAAGGTTTCTGCTCACGCACGACCTTCCTGAAGAAATCGAGGCCGGCCAGCGTGGGCTCGCCGCCCTGCCACACGAACTCCACCACCGGGGTGGGCTGGGATGAGACGTAGTCTGCAATGAAGGCGGAAAGCACCGCATCATTCATCCGGTAATTCTCGCCCTCGCCGAAGAGGGCCTTCTTCTCCAGGTAGAAGCAGTAGTCGCATGCCAGGTTGCACACCGGCCCCATGGGCTTGGCCACCACGTGGAGCCCCCGGGGGATCGGGATGTTGCTGGTTTGATCGAGGCTCATAGTGTTCCTTCCCTGCCTGTCATTCACCATGAACAACGCACTCTTGATATCCTGAAGCGGGAGGATGCTCCCCCCGTCATTTCTGCGCGGGCCGCCCTTTGAAGGAAGCGGCGGCCCACGCTTTTCATCGTCTCGAAAGGCTGATCATGCATCGCACCGGAGTCCCGCGGTATGGATCAGTCCCTGCTCAATGCCCGCTGGGCCTCTTTCTCGAGGTCGATGTAGGGTGTCCCTTCCGTGGTGATGCCCACACCCAGGATCCTGCCGCCGTGGAACGTGCCGGGTGCCTTGTATTGGCTGCTGACGGCGTCGGCGCTGTCATATCCCACGCACAGTCCGTCGCCCGAAAGCGTAAATTTGCCGGCCTGTGTCTTCATCGGGCCTTGGGCCACGACCTTGTCATTGACGTAGAGCTTGGCCGTTCCGAGGGATTCGTGGTGCGGCCCCATCTTCTCCTTGGTGAACTCCATGCCCAGGGTGTACTTGCCGGGCTTGAGCACCGGCGAGACGAACGCCTGCTCCGGCTTGATGCCGAGGAAGTTGTACACATAATGCAGCTTCTGGTTCTTGATGAACAGGGCGTGGCCGCCGAAGCGCGAGCCGTGGGCGAAGATGACGCCTGCGCAGCTCTTGTCCGTGATCTCCACATCAGCCAGGATCTTGTAGGAACGGCCGGCGATTTCGACCGAGGCGCTCTCCGGGACCGGCGCGGTGCCCGGGTAGTAGAGGTAGCGCTCGCGGGCAGGCTCTTCCGTGGGGCGCTGAAGCAAGCTCAGCTCAAGGCACGAACGGTCGTCCAGGGGCAGGACGTTGTTCTTATCCGCCTCCTCGAACCAATCCTTGATGAGGGCCTGGAGCTTCTCGGGGTACTGCTTGGCCAGGTCCTTGGACTCGGCACGGTCGGCATCCACATGGTAGAGCTCCCACGGGTCCTGGTCGTAGTGTCCCTTGCCGCTCATGGGGGCATGGAGCGAAACGGCCTTCCATCCGTCCTCCCACATGGCGCGGGTGCCCATCATGGCATAGTACTGGCGGTGCTTCTGCGTCGGCGCATCCGGCGCGGCGTCGAAGGTGTAGCGCATGGACACGCCGGAGAGGGGGTACTGCTCGATGCCCTTGTACACCTTGGGCATCTCGAGCCCGCAGACGTCCAGGATGGTCGGCACGAGGTCCACGGAGTGGTGGTACTGGTTGCGGATCTCGCCTCTGGCCTTGATACCCTTGGGCCAGGCGATGACGAGCGGGTCGCAGGTGCCGCCGGCGTACTGGGAGTAGCGCTTGAACATCTTGAACGGGGCCGAGAAGGCCGCAGCCCACCCGGTGGGGATGTGCCCGTACGTGTCCGGACCGCCCAGCTTGTCGATGAGCTTCATGTTCTCGGCCAGATCGTCGGGGTAGCCGTTGAAGAACTTGTTCTCGTTCACCGAGCCGTTGGGCGTACCCTCGCCCGAGGCTCCGTTGTCAGCGCAGTACATGACCAGCGTGTTGTCGAGCTGACCCGTATTCTGCAGATAGTCGATGACGCGGCCGACCTGGGCGTCCGTGTACTCCGAGTACCCGGCATAGACCTCGGCCATACGGGAGAAGAGCTTCTTCTCCTCGGGCTTGAGCGAATCCCAGGGACGCACGTAATCCACCTGATTCGTGTAATTCGGCGGCATCGGATTGAACGGGGTCAGCTCGGTGCCCTGGGGGATGACACCCTTGGCGATCATGCGCGGCAGGACCCATTTACGGTAGGCATCGTAGCCGTCATCGAACTTGCCCCTGTACTTGGCGATGTAGTCTTGCGGCGCCTGATGCGGGGCGTGCATGGCTCCGGGACAGAACCACATGAACCAGGGCTTGGATGGGTTGCTGGCCTTCTGGTCGCGGATCATTTTGATGGCCTGGTCGGCCAGGTCCTTGGAGAGATGATAGCCCTGTTCGGGGAAGTACGGCTGATCGATATAGTGGTTGTCCTCCACGAGATCGGGGTACCACTGGCTGGATTCGCCGCCTAAGAAGCCGTAGAAGCGGTCGAAGCCCATCTGGAGCGGCCAGTACTTGTGGGTCGCTCCGGAGGCGATGTCCTGGATGGGGACATTGTGGTTCTTGCCCACCCAGAAGGTGCTCCAGCCGTTGTCCTGGAGGATCTGCGGGAGCGTGGCGCACTGATCCGGAATGCGGCCGCTGGCCCCGGGAAACCCGTCCGCCGCTTCGGTGATGCTGGTCAGGCCGTTGAGGTTATGGTTGCGCCCGGTCAGGATGGTGGAGCGGGTGGGCGAGCTGAGCGCGCAGGTATGCCATTGTGTGTAGGTCAGGCCGTTCGCCGCCAGCTTGTCGAGCGTGGGCATGTTGACCCTGCCGCCGTAGGCCGACCACATGGCCAGGCCGGTGTCGTCATAGAGCACGATGAGGATGTTCGGCGATCCTGCAGGCGCCTTCTTGGGGGTGAACGGCCCCCAGTCCGGGGTTGAATCGCGTACGTCGGTCTTGATGACGCCCTTGTAATCCGGCGGGGTGGCTTGGGCGGTTACGCTCGGATGATCCCCGGCCGCTACCGTGCTTGCCGCACCCAGTGTGAGGCCGAGGGCTGCGGCGACCTTGGTGATCCTTTTCATTCCTCTCATACGGTTTCTCCTCTTATTGCAGATATTCTCATTGTTTCCCGTCATAGCGCTTCCAGAACTCCTGCGGCGGCATCAGCGCATCCAGCGTGGTGCCCACCTCCGTAAGTGTCTTCATGTTTCGCGCGGCATCGAGCCCTTTTCTGATGGACCCCGGTGTGAAGACCAGCCTTTCCAGCTTCAGACCCTTGAGCGGGGTCAGGTCGGTGACTGGGGTCCTGCCGATGTTCAGGCGCTTCAGGCTCGTCATCTTCGCAAGGGGTGTCAGGTCGGCGACGTTCGTCCCTTCGAGGGTCAGGCTCACGAGGCGGCACCCGGACAGAGGCGCAATGTCGGATACAGGCGTGTTGTTCAGCCAGAGCGTCCCCACCGGCGAGCCTCTGAGCGGCTCGAGATCGTGGACGCGCGTGCCCACCAGCATCAGCTCGTTCAGGGGCATGCTGGCCAGCGGTCTCAGGTCGCTGACCGGGGTGTTGGAGAGGTAGAGCTTCGACAGTCGCATGTCCGTAAGCGGGGACACGTCGGCGACCTTGGTGTCCTCGATGCCCAGGAACGTAAGCGGCATGATTTTCAAGGGCCTCAGGTCCGAGATGGGCTGTCCTC
>Ga0209203_1000429_pt1 | contig 36360 bp, 46 predicted proteins | sample AD_UKC109_MetaG_FD_184423 | JGI IMG/M metagenome (GOLD analysis project Ga0209203, IMG submission 184423) | Active sludge microbial communities of municipal wastewater-treating anaerobic digesters from Hong Kong - AD_UKC109_MetaG (SPAdes)... | ecosystem: Engineered > Bioreactor > Anaerobic >... | reverse complement strand
CAGTTCTCATTCTATCCCCTTTTCTTCTTGGATCACAGGCTAATGACAGGTCCTTTGTGGGAATATGGAGGATTCACAGGGAAAACGGCATAGGGAACTGCATGGCGTTCGTGTACATTTCCTACTGTCCGGCTTGCTTTATCTGCCTCCGGCGTTATAGTGAGACGCAACTATTTTGAGGAGGGAACACATGCTGGACGGGATACTGCTGGGGTTCGCCGCCTGGGTGCTGATAAGGTACATTCTCACAGGGCTGTACACCGTGGGGCCCAACGAGAGAGCGGTGAAAACGGTGTTCGGAAGAGCCCAGAGACTGAGGGGCCTTACAACGCTGGACGATGAGGTAATTTCGGGGATGCTCCGTGACACCGAGAAGCAGAGGTACTGCTTCCCCCAGGTGAAGGTGATAATGCCCGGGGGCCCCTACATCAAGCTGCCATGGGAGAAGGTTTACAAGGTCTCCATAGCGACCAAGATCGCCAACATGGCCTTCGACCACGAGACTCCGTCGGCCAACAGGAACGGAACCGTCCTTGAGGCGGTTACGAAGGACCAGCTGAACACCGGGCTCACCGGCCAGATCCGGTATCAGGTGTCCGAGAGGAACCTCTACGCCTACATCTTCGGCGTTACTAAGCCCATAGTGCATGTGATGGGTTACTTCGTGTCCGTGCTGAGGGAGAGGATCGCCACCTTCGAGGCACCGGGCAAGGGAGAGGCCGAGTTGAAGCCCAACGAGGCTTATGCCGAAGGCATCTCCATAAACGACCTCAGAAAGAACCTCCGTGACCTGAACGACCACATGGACAACGAGTGCAGGTGCTCCCAGGCCCGGTACGGTATTCTTCTCGACGCCTCGCTGATAACCGGCATCGACCCTCCGGAGGAGGTTGAGTCGGCCCTTGCCGCCATCAACACCGCCCACAACCAGGTGTCGTCGGACATAAGCCTGGCCAACGCCGCCGCAGACCAGCGAATCGTTGAGTCGAAGCGGGCTGTGGAGATACAGACACTGAACGCACAGGCGGATGTTGAACCCCTCCGCAGGCTGGCGGAACAGCTCTCAGTGCTGAAGAAGGCCGGAGGCGACGCCCTTGAGGCCTATGTGAGAACGGTGAAACTGGGGCTGTTCACCAAGGCTCGCAGGATAATAGCGGAGGTGAAGCCATGAGCATCACCCTCTTCTCCGCCGTGGCCACCTTCTTCGCATTCCTCATAGGCTTTCCCATCTTCCTCTGGCTGCTGAGGCTCATAGGCTTCTACACCATAGTCCACGAACGCAGGTACCATGTGTACGTACTCTTCGGCAAGGTCATAGGCGTGCTTGACGAACCCGGGTTCTACCTGCTGTGGTTCAAGCTGGGCTGGAAGGGCCTTTTCGTGGGCCTGCTGGGCCGCTGCCACAAGACCGACATGCGCCTCGACCAGAAGTACCTCAGGAGCCAGCCGGTGAACTCCGAGGAGGGCGCACCCATGGGCATAGGCATCTGGTACGAGATGTACATAAGCGACCCGGTGGCCTACCTGTTCAAGAACGTGGACCCCAGGGGTTCCCTGGCGGCCAACGTAAGCAACTCCACGGTGCGCTGCCTGAGCAACCTGCCCCTGGCAAAGATGCTGGTGGACCGCCACTCGATGAGCAGAACGGTTCGCGACGAGGTTACCCCCAAGTCCAACGAGTGGGGTTACCGCCTGGGTTCCATATACATAAGGAAGGTTCACTTCAGGGACCCGGAGATGATACACCAGATCGAGAGCAAGGTGGTTAACCGCCTGAGGCAGGTAACCGCCGCCATCAAGCAGGACGGCGCCAACCAGGTGAGCATAATCCGCAGCACCGCTGAAAAGCTCGCCGCAGTTGAGTTCGGAAAGGCCGCGGCGGTCCGCCCCGCCATAGTGGGCGAGGCCATGTCGGAGATCTGCCGCGACCCTGAGGTAGCCTCGACCATGTTCGACATACTGGAGACCCAGCGGATGGTTGACGGCGACGGCAGGCTCACCCTGGTGAGGGCCGGCGGAAAGACCTTACTCAACGACCTTCTTGCAGCAGGCGCGGGAACGTCCGGGGGCTGACCGGGCGCCTGAGCTTCTGTTAATGAACGATGCGGCGTTTTCACACGGAATTCGCCGCCTGACGGAAAGGCATTCATGAAAAAACTGGCCCTTATGGTAATCAACCCCATACTGCTTCTCCTGACACTGTTCCAGGTTACAACCGCCATCCTCCGTGGGGCGTTCTACGAGTTTTTCCACGCCTGGCATCCGGTGGCCGGCGCGGCCCTGGTCCTCTTCATTCTCATTCACCTGGCGATGAGCTGGAAATGGGGATATGGACCGGGCGGGAAGAGCAACACACCTGAGTAACCTCTTCCGGATCTGACCGGAGTAATGGCGACCGGCGGCTGTTCAAGGCCGCTATGAATCCTTGGGTTGACACAACTGTACTAGTGTACTATTACAGTGGTACTGTTTTCCATGAAAGGTCGCCATATGATCAAGATCGACTCATGCTCCGCTGTCCCGGTTTACGAACAGCTGAAAAGACAGATCAAACTGGGTATTTCCTCGGGCAGGTACCCCGCGGAACACAGGCTGCCCTCAATAAGGGAACTGGCCAGAGAGCTTACCGTAAACCCCAATACCATTGCGAAAGCTTACCGACAGCTTGAAACCGAGGGCTTCCTCGAGTCAAGAGCAGGGCTGGGGTTCTTCGTGATCCACTTCCCTTCAAGGCTCATGGAAACCAGGAAAGAACTGCTGGAAGAGCTTGCCGAGGATTTCACCGCAAAAGCTGTTGAACTCGGCGCCACCTCGGACATGATCATTGATGCGGTCAGAAAAAGGCTGGAAGGGAAACCGGGAAAATGATAAAACTCAGCAACGCAACCTTCGGCTACGACAAGACTCCTGTGCAGAAGGGCATCTCCCTGGATATCGATGAGGGGGAGGTCCTCATGGTAACCGGGCCCAACGGAACTGGCAAATCCACACTGCTCAAGGTTCTCGCTGGCATCCTCTACCCCGTTCAGGGAACCATCGATTACGGCTGGCCGGATGTGAAGGACCCGAGAAGATACATAGGCTATCTGCCCGACAGTCTTAGCATCTACAGATCCATGAAAGTGCGGGACATCTACAGACTCCACTGGAACGCCTTCGGCGTGGAACCTTCTCCCCTGCCCCTGCTGGATAAGGCTGGCGTGTTGCCGAGTGACAGGGTGGCGGATCTTTCCACCGGACAGCATGCCCTCTTTCAGCTTTCCCTTGTGATGTCCACAGGGCCCAGGCTTCTTCTTGTGGATGAAATACTCCATTCAATCGATCCCTACCTTCGAAAGCTGGCCCTTGAAACCATCGTGGAAAGAATCGCAGATGAGGGACCAGCAGTCGTAATGGTTAACCTGAACTACGCTGAGATAGAACACCTCGTAACCAGGGTCGTGTTCCTCTCAAGCAGTGGGATCACCCTGAATGAACCGGTGGAAGACCTGGTGAAAACAAGAGGACAACCCGTTCCTGAGATTCTGCAGGAGCTAATGAAGGGGTTTTACACAGGAGGCGGAAATGCTTAGGAAGGAACTCATCGCAACACTGAGGCAGGCCGCCTCCGTTCTCGGGTTTCTGTTGCTCGTTCCAGCGGTGTTCTGGATAAACCAGGCCAGGCTTCCTGACAACCCCGATTTCAGCCATTACCTTGACTGGGGGCTGATGATCGTGCTTCCCTTCCTTCCCCTCTACCTTGCTTACATGATGTTCGAAGAGGAAGACAGAGACAGCGCCCATGAATACCTGCAGACCCTGCCGTTGAGGAAAGCGGAACTGCTTGCGCTCAAAATCATTCCCAGGGCCATTGTACTGCTGCCGGTGTTCTTCACTCCATGGCTCAGATCGAATGTTATCTACTGGCAGATCGACGGTGTCAACAGGTTTTTGTATTCGCTGTTGCTGCCCGGGATCATACTGTTCTCAGGTTTCCTTCTGGGCATTTCGAACAGAAGGAACCCCTACCTTGTCACCGCGCTTCTTCTTCCAGTGCTCTTCCTGGTGAAGTCAGGCTTCGGATCCATCCTTACCATGAAGCTGACCTGGGGCTTCTATTTCAGCATCATGGAGCCCATGGGATGTGAGAGCGAATGGCTTTTCCTACTGGCTCACAGGATTTTCTACCTACTCGGAACAATCCTGCCGGCAGCGCTTCCCTCCATGGTGCTGATACCTGTATACACTCGCAGGACAGGTCTCTCAGGTGAGCGTAAGGCCCAGATCATGCTGGGGAAAATGCTCATTCCCCTTCTTGTGATCCTTGTCCTTTTCACCACAAAGCTCCTGAAGCTTTATAGGGGGTAGCTGCAATGCTGAAAGCCGAAATCAGAAAGACTTCCAGGGAGACCGTCCTTGTTCTCAGCTTCGGGCTGCTGCTGCCTCTGGTATACTGGATTAACGAGTATCGCCTGTCAGAGAACAAGCCCTTCTCCGACTATCTGGAGGTGGGAGCGGTGATCATGGCTGCGGCCCTTATCGCAAGGCTTTCACACTCCATGTTCTCTGCAGAAGATTCACAGAATGCCTTTGAGTATCTGAAGACCCTGCCCCTTCCAGGGTGGAAGCTGGCAGCACTGAAGATCCTTCCAAGGCTTGTCATCTCAGCAATACTGATCTCAGGCCTCGGAGGGATAATGTCGCCAGCGGTGATGCCTGTGGATGAAGCGGTATTCATTGCCTGGTAATGTCTTCCAGTTCTAGGGCTTTCGCTTTTCTCCGGTTTTCTCCTGGGTACTGCAGAGAGGAACAACGCGGTTCTCATTGCTCTGCTCATTGTTCCCGTTCTGTATCTGCTATTGGTCGCGCCGGTGACCGGAATGGTAATCTTTCACCATACCCGCCTTAACTGTTATCTGGCATGGAACATCGCAGTGCTTGTGGGATTCGTGCCACTCATGCCCCTATGGGGAGTCTACAGAAGGTGGGACTGCTCCTCCAGGCAGATCAGAACCCAGATGATGCTGAAGAAAATCCTTCTGCCCGTTTCCCTGATACTTGCAGTAACACTGATCACATTCAGTTCAATTACGTGAGTTTGCGAGGGCCGCTGAAGCTGGAGCGCCGGTGAAACAGGAAAAAAAGCAGCTGCCAATCTGAACCCAGAGGCTACAAGCCGGTGATGCTATGTGTTTTATCCATTATCAGCGTCACCGGCTTCCATTCTCATGATTTTATATGTGGAACATTTCTGTACCGATGGAAATAATGGCATCAGGAGTGCGATCCACAGAAACAATTTTCAGAGGAGAATGGTATGAAATTGCTTTCAGCGGCGGCGGTGGTGCTTCTGGCCATTGCAGTTCTTTCATGCGGGACAGAACCGTCGGAGGAGGATGTTTCCGCCTCGGTGCTTTCCGTGGAACTGTCCGGTGACCAGATCTCCGGATTTGCGGCAAATGCGAGCTGGACTCAGTGTGCCGAGGGTTCGTTCGAGAGCTATCTGCTTTACAGGAGCGAAAACCCGGACATAGAGGGAAATCTTGCCGGGGCAGAGCTTCTCGGGGAGTTCACCGACAGCGGATATCTGCAGTACGCGGATGATACGGTGGAAATGGGCGTGGAGTATTACTATGCGCTGATGACCGTGGGCGACCATTACGATTTCGCCTGGAGCAACGAAGACTCCCTTGATATTCCCGAGGCGTGCGGCCCCACTCCCTCAGTCCTTACAGCGGCACTCCTTGAGAACGATGCAATGCTCAGCTGGACGGAATGCCCCGACGGGGACTTCCTCTCCTATACCCTTTACAGGTCCTCTGATCCGGGAATAGAGTCAGATCCTTCCTTCGCCACCATCATCTACAGCTCAGAAGCGGCGGAGGACACCTTGTTCACCGATACAGGTCTTATCGCAGGGGACTACTACTACGCCCTGAAAACCGCCAATGAAGCCAACCTCTTCAGCTGGAGCAATGAAGAAGCGGTGACAATCATCGATTCAATTCCCACGGTACAGAACCTTGTTCTGGAAGCGGCTTCTTCCGGAAGGACAGTGGTGCTTTCCTGGTCGGACGTGGGCGTGCCCGTTGACGGATACGAGGTGTACTTCAGGGAAGACGAATCGTCCAGCTGGGAGGTGGAGCAGATCGTTCAGGAAGCCGGAGCCACTATCACAGCCAGCTGCGCGGGATATTACTCGGTAAGGGCCTTCATTGGTACGCAGTACTCAGAGGACTATTCCGCTTCCGTTTCCACCATGCCCAGCATAATAAACACCACATTCACCATTTACGACAACTACTCCCCTGCGCAGTACCATACTGCTTTCATCTTCGGAGAAACCTTCGGACAGACAGGCTATGCTCCATCAACGGCCTTCGTGCAGGACATTTACGCATACGATGAATCCATGAAGGGAGATCTTGACGTTTCGTTTTACAGCGGGAACTTCGGACCGTTCGGAAATGGCAATCAGACATACTTCCAGGAACCTCAGCTGGGTATGTACGGAAGCTGCGACCCGGAAGGAACCTGGTATGCAGAGAGTTACGCTTTGTATCCCAGCGACAGCGTTGTCTTCCTCAAGCTGCCCTATGTTGGCGGTAAGAATGCCTATGTGAAGGTACTCGCCCTGAGCATCCAGCCGGAGCCCCAGTCTAACAACGGCACCATGGTAAGTTTCAGGTACGAGTACCAGTCGGAGGACCGGGGCCTGTGCCTGTTCACTAATCAGGCCCGGTGAGCGGGTTACGGCCATCGCAATGCATTAGAAGCCCCGTTGAAAGAAGGGCGGCTGGAAACACAGTCCAGGGAGCAAGATTCACTAACACTTTTCTTTCATGTTAACATTGCTTATGTTAATGTTCAGAAAAGAGGTGAATGTATGGCTGATTCCATGATCGGGTCACTGAGGATGTACCTTGAGAACTCGCTTCATGTGCATGCGTCAATCATTCCATGGAAGGAAGCCAGAAGGCTGCCCCTTTTCCTCAATGAAGGCTTTAAGTACTACAAGCTGCTTCTCACCCTGGGAGCTTCCCGTATTGGAATGCTGATATGTCATGACCTGAATGAGGATGAGAGGTTCCCCGGACAGGTGGCAAAATTCATGGAAAGCATTCGAAAACAAGCGGATGAAGAAGTGGTTTACTCCGCCGAATCATTGTCGTCATACAAGAGGAACAGACTTGTTCAGCTTGGAGTCCCCTTCATTGTACCGGAAAAACTGATGTACCTTCCCATGCTTGGTGTGTTTTTCAGTGAGCGGGTAAACGCGAGACGTATTATCCCGACGCACCTCTCACCTGCTTCACAGGTTCTGCTTCTATATGCTCTGCTGAAAGGTGATGAAGTGCCCCTGGAACCCCGAAAACTTGCCGGGACACTTGGCTACTCAACGATGACGATGACCAGGGCATTTAACCAGATCGAGGCTGGGGGGCTTGCGAAATACAGGAAGAGCGGGAAATCCAGGAAGCTGTCCCTTTTGTTTCATGGCGAAGAGCTGTGGCAGGAAGCTCAGCGATTGCTGTCTTCACCTGTGCTGAAACGTTTTTTTGTGGAACCTTTCAAGTCTATGAATGGAATGCCTGTTGCCGGTGAAAGCGCTGTTTCGGTCTTGAGCAGCCTGGCAGAACCCAAGTCAATGACTTTTGCAACCACATCCGCGCATTGGGAAACGGTTGCCGGAGGCGATGCCATTCCCGAGCAGCACCCGCATTTCTTCCCCGGACTGGTGGAAATAGAGCTGTGGCGTTACCCGCCTGAAGCACTCAGTTCCCAGGGTACCGTTGACCCCTTGTCGCTGTATCTGTCATTGCGCCATGAGGAGGACGAGCGACTTGAAGCAGCCCTTGAGGAGATCATCAGGGCGGTAGAATGGTAAAAGGACTGACGCTTTTCAGGGATCATTTCGTGGACCATCACGGAAAGTACGTGCTGATCGGGGGCACTGCATGCGATATCCTGATGGAAGAAGCAGGGCTCAGGTTCAGAGCAACGAAGGACCTGGACATAGTGCTGTGCCTTGAAACCCTTGACTCATCCTTCACGAACGCTTTCTGGCAATTCATAAGAAATGGCGGATACCGAACTGCCCAAACGGACAAAGGTGATAGAAAACTTCACCGATTCATGGGTCCGACAACACCAGGCTATCCGGCAATGCTTGAGCTGTTCTCCAGAAGACCAGACATTCTCGGCACGCCTTCTCCGGGTTGCCATCTTACTCCAGTACCACCTTGCAGCAGCGAAGATTCCAGCCTTTCAGCAATACTGACCGACGATGACTACTACGCTTTCCTTCACAGTGGGGTGACGGTCATCAACGGCATTTCAGTTGCAGGGGCGGACAGGATGATCCCTATGAAAATGAGGGCTTGGCTTGACCTGAAAGAACGAAGCAGCGCTCACAGCATTGACAGCAGAAGTATAAGGAAGCATCGGAACGATGTATTCAGGCTGTTCAGTATAGTTCCCCCCGAATCAAGGGTAGAAACTCCGGCAAGGATCCTGAAGGACATTGACGCTTTCCTGCATCTGATGCAAAAGGAGACCATCGATCTGAAGCGTTTAGGTCTGGGAAACACTAAGCTCGAGGAAGTGCTGAGAGTACTTCATAACAAGTATTTGCCCATTCCTTCACCTGAGGAATGAAGCAGAAGCTACTGCCACCCCCTGGCCTGGGTTTCCGCAAGCACCTGGAGCCAGGCGTACTTGTCGGTGTGGTTGTAGTTCCTGAGGCCCAGTGTGGAGAGGAACTCGATAAAGGCAGGGTCTGAGAGGCCGTAGTACTCCGTCCACTCCGCCACCTGCTCCGGGGTTACGTCGTGGAGCCAGTCCACCAGAACCAGCATGATCTGATCGCCGTGGTCGTCCCACGCCGTGAACATCTCATGGTAGAACTGGGCCTGCTTCGTTTCCGAGCTTCCGCAGTGGGCGGAGCCCGACTGGTACCCCAGCTCCGTGAACCATATCTCCTTACCGGGGAAGCTCCCGGTGACGGTGTCGAAGTGTTCATGCACGACATCGGGGTCTAGCACCATGAACTGGCTGCCGTTGGGGTAGTAGTTCAGCATCACTACGTTGCTGTATGCGTTGATCCCCTGTATCTCCGAAAGCTCTCCGCCCAGGACACCTTCGGTGACCGTGCACTTCACCCCCACGGGGATGGTGGGGCGCAGGGCCTGTGCATGGGCTGAGGTCTCCTGGTAGAACTGGGAGTAGTCGTTCCATGCCGCCTGACCCTCAAGGTAGATGTTAATCTCGTTCCCGATGGCGAAACCGGCAACGGTAACCGAGTGGTGGATCTGCGCAAACACCCAGTCTGCCATGTCGTTGAATGCGGACACGACGTAAGGGGAGCTGAACTGGTATCCCTGGAGGTATTCCGGCAGGGTGCTCTTTACGGTGTTGATCACGGAAATGGTGAGAAGCACCTGGATGTTCTCATAGCCGTAGAAGGTTATCGCCTCCAGAATACCGTACGGGTCCTGGTACACCTCCTGGGATGTTTCTATGTCCTCCCACCTGAGGTTGATCTCCACCACCTGTATCCCGGCCTCCTGGGCCTCTTCATAGGAAACCATGAAGCCCTGTTCGCTCTCGGTGGGGTTTATTCCGAAGAGCCTGTCTCCAGCCGGCTGGGGATCTGAAGGGGTAATAACCGTATAGCCCTCCGCCCCAGGACCGGTACTGTCCCCGCAGGCGGCGGTGAGCAGGATCGCGGCAAAAAAGAGTCTTTTCATTGACAGCTTCCCTTCCTGTGGAACGAGTCAGTCATCCCCTGCCGGAGAGCATCCTCTTGAACAGGGGAACCAGTGGTGCGAACACAGCTCCGAGCACCACCCCCGTGCCTATCCCTCCGAACACCGCCAGATCCCACTCACCGGTGCCGAACCCCATTAACAGGGCTATCAACACCGTGGTGACGGCGGCGATTATCATGAAGGTCTTCAGGCAGCCGGCGAAGGAGCTTTTCGGCCGGTACTGGCTCAGGTCCGGCAGGAAGACCTTGTCGGGGACTATCTGGCTGATGTAGTCGGTTATCCTGAAGGGGGCCTGATCGTTCTTTTCGTGCCTGGGAAGCTTGCTGAACCTGATGTACATCAGGCCATCGGTCAGGGGCTTTAGGATAAGGGTGCCGGTCATGGAGTCCGCCACCCGTGCCTCGATGTTGAGCTTCAGGTAGCCCGGAGTGGAAGCATCGCCCTTCGCCGCGTATATGAACTCCAGTTCTTCGAAGGGGATCCTCCGGAGCTCCTTCGTCTTCATGCCCATCGTAACGAACTCCAGGATCAGGGCAGTGGAAGTGACCCCTGTGAATACGTTACCGGTCCCCAGGGTTCCCCAGCCCCAGGCGACCATATCCTCCCCGGCGGCCATCACCAGCCTCTGGTGGAGGTCCTCCCCGTTCCTCACCTTATCCATGTTCCTCCCTTGAAATAATCATCAATCCTGGAAACATGCGCCTTCCCGACCCGCTCCGCCATGGTCTCACCGCCACCGATAAAGAACCACGGGGTTCCCGGCAAACCCGCAGCTTTCGACGGGGCATACGTGGGGCCCGGTGAACCAGCTCTGCAGCAGCAGGTCCTCACCGTCTAGGATGCCTTCCTCTCCCCGGTCTTCGAGGAAAATGGACACCTGTTCGGCGAAATGGAGCAGTTCTCCCCTCCCGGGAGCCGGGGCGGGCTCTCCCCCTTCTGTGACGAAGACCCCGCCTGTGAGCAGGTATTCCTCCGGTGTAACCCTCTCAAGCATGGGTATTATGCCCCTGGGTCCCAGATAGAGGGCCGTTTGGTAACCCATCCGCCGCCTGCCGTAAACCGCCAGGCCCGCGCAGTCGGTGCCAAGTCTATCGTCTGACTGGTGGGCTCCTCCGGGAGTAGTCCTGGGCGCCATAATGAAGGGGGTGTTGATAAGCTCGAACATGTACCCTGTGTAACTGTCATCGGGCCTCAGGGAGACCTGAACGGTTCCGGGCAGTTCCAGGTGCGGCGGCTCTGTGGATCTGAGTGTGTCCCCTGGAACCAGGGAAGTGTCCGCCGTCAGGTAGAAGGTACCCAATTCGGGGAATGCGCTACCCGAATTAGGTAAGATGTACTCACCAGCCACTATACCATGGATAGCAAAAGCAAGGGTGTCCGTTCCCAGGCCGCTGGGGCCTTCTCCCGGATTCATGTTCCAGTGGACATCCCTCAACGGTTCGATCAGAAGTGCATCCTTTACCTCGAGGGTGCACGGTGTGCTGAATGAAAAGGACTCTCCGGCCTGGCCAGCCGGATCTATGGTAAAGAAAGCGATGATCGCAGTGAGCAGGCATCGCATGGTTCAGCTCAACTCAGTTCCACCCGGCCAGCACAAGCTCCGACACGCAGATATCCTCGTATTCCTCCCCGGGGAGGGCCTCGGTGAAGGTTATCCTTATCCAGTCATAGTGGAAAGACTCGCCCCGGTTGAAGACATAGGCGTACCTTGCCATTTCCGGGCCCCACTGAATGTCTTCCCATTCGATACGGTCTATCTCGTTGTCCCAGGTCAGCTCCCTGCCGTCCATGGAAAGGACCACCTGAGCAGCCAGGGGCCTGGCGTTGGCATGGTAGAGACGCTCGCTCTTTGCGTAACCCGGGACCATTCCTATCCATGACACGTTCACGCCGGGTTCGAACTCCAGGAGTATCCAGCTTCCTGTGACTCCCTCTTCCCCCTCGCACCATGCGGTCTCCAGGTTTCCGTCGGAGAGGTTCTCCGGCCCATAGCCTTCCCCAAGGCTGGAGGAGACGGTGATGGTGTAGTCTTCCGGCGACAGCCGGTGGTCAGCCAGGTGGATGGCCTTCGTGGCCATTCTGGATTCCCATGACAGGAAGAGCGGGGGCAGCGAATCCATGGGGAGATCCCGGGCCTCGATCCGATACAGCTTTTCCGTCACCCAGTTACCGCCTTCCGGGGTCTCCACCACAGTTCCGCCCATGGCGAACAGCTCCCTGCAGTCCAGGGTGAAGGTGAATGAGCCGGCCCTGCCGCTGCCCCAGAATGCCGCCGGGCTCAGGTCGTAGGTGAACCTCCTGTCCTCGCATCCCGGGAAGAACTCCTTTGATGTTTCCCAGTCTTCATATGTGGCCCTCAGGGAATAGCTTACCTCCACCACGGTGGTGTCCTCCGCCTGGAGGGAAAGCTCCGTCACATAGCTGCATGTCATCAGGGGCAGCGTCATTCCGTACTCCCGCACCGCGGACTGGTTGTCGCCGTAGATCACGAAATCGCTGGGTAGATCAGTACCGTTCTGTCTCATGCTGAAATCAAGGATGTTCTCCTCGGGAACGAACTCGCCCATGTTCCATTCCTCCTCGGGGTACACCATTGCGTACACCGGGAAAGAGTAGGCTGTTTCGAGGTATTCGCCCGGGTTGTACAGGGTGTAAACGGCGGTCACATCCACGAAGTCCATGCCCGGGGAGAAGGTAAGCTCCTCGGCCAGGAGCTCCACGCCGGTCTGCTGATAGACCGGCCCCGCACCCCCGGCGCTGTGCACCTGGGATGTGGCGACGGGTCCTCCATTGGAGAATGCGACCGATGCGGCTGAGATAACTAGAATGGCCACCAGTGGCGGCCTGAAAGAGCATTCAGCCAGTTTCATTTTCATTCCGCAGGTCTTCCTTTCTCCGTTCGATTCATCAGAGCCCATCTCCAGAACGGGATCACCTTCACGGTGAAGCCAGGCTCGGGTTCGATGGTGCTCTCCTGATCTATGGTTACTATGGTTCCAGTTTCTTCATCAAGTGAACGGGCCGCTTCCAGGAGACCGTTCAGCTCTCTTTCGCGGTTTTCCTCATTCAGGTGCCAGCACACCTGGATGCAATCGTACCCTTTCTCGGTCCTGGTGATGAAATCGCATTCCCCCCTGCCGGCGAAGTACCACACCATACCGAGTCTTCTCAGATGAAGGAATACCGCGGTTTCCAGGTTCCTTCCAGTTTCAGGGGTCGGCCTGAAGGCAACTGAAGCGCTGAGACCGTTGTCCACGGGATAGACCTTCCTGGGGGAAAGCATCGACCGCTTCACCGACCAGTCGAACCTGCGAAGCTGGAAGAGCAGGTATACATCCTCCATGCAGGCCATGTATTCCTTAACGGATGTTGCGCTCTTGAAGCCTATGTTGCCCGCAAGCTTTCCATATGAGACCTTTGAGCCCTGATTGGACATAAGGTATATGGCCAGATCCTGAAGTGAACTTCTTTCCTGAATACCGTGCCTGGCAATGATGTCCCTTGCGAGAACATCCTTGAAAAGATGATCCAGCAGTTCCCTGGTCTGGTGCTTCAGGTACTCGGGGAAACCGCCGGTGTTCAGGAAAGACAGCGAGGCGTCCATGATCCGCGGTATATCCTCGGCGGAATCGATGGATCCGTGATCGATCCCGGCGAATGAAAGGTACTCACTGAAGGAGAACGGGAACAGCTCCTGCTTCAGGTATCTCCCGGTGAGGTGAGTGCCCAGCTCATCGGTGAGAATGGAACTGTTGGAGCCGGTTACCACGATGGTCCTGCCCATGTCGTGCAGCCTTCGCAGGAACCTCTCCCATTCCGGTGCCATCTGGATCTCGTCGAAGAGGATGATGTTGCCCGGACCTGTCTTCGAGAAAAGGGAGAGAAGCGTGCCGTAGTCATCATTCGAAAAGGATGATAGCCTCAGATCGTCGAAACTAAGGTAGATGAACGAGTCGCCGTATTCCTCGGCTATCTGTCTGAGAAGGGTTGATTTGCCGCACCTCCTGATGCCGGTTACCGTGAGAACCCTCCCAAGAGAAACAAGGCTGCGCCAGTTCACTTCCCTGGAAATGCCTGGTTCTTTCTGAAGGAACTCCCTTCTCTGTTCATCCAGAAGTCTTGCAAGGTGTGCGTATTCCATTCATCCTCCAGCAGGAAGCATATATAGAGAAACCAACATTGTCAATGTTGGATTTCGATAAAAACCCACACTGACAATGTTGGTTCTCCATTGCCGCGATCCGGTACTGCCGGACTACCTCTTCCTGATGTTTGCCATAGCGCCCTCGCAGGCCTTCACCAGTGCGTACATGGTGGGGGCCGGGGTGAGCAGCGGATGGGTGCCCATCTGGAAGGAGACAAGCTCGAACACCGTGACCTGCTTCTGAATGGCCAGAGCCACCAGGTTGATCAGCTCTCCCACCGACTTGCCGCCGTAGATCTCCGCTCCGATTATCCTGCCGGTTTCCGGGGTCACCACGATCTTCACGATCATCTTCTTGGCGCCGGGCAGGGCGCCTGGATGCCTGTCCATCACCTCGAAGCGGCCTGTTACGAAGTCTATGTCCGCCCTTCTGGCGGTTTCCTCTATGGCCCCGGCGGAGGCGAAGGCGTAGCCGTCGAACTCGGTGGAGAATGCGCTGAGGGTTCCAGCGAAGGTTCTGAGTAGCCTGATGCAGAACAGGTTGTAACCCAGCACCCTGGCCTCGGCGGTGGCGGTGGAGGCCAGCATGATGTTGTCGGGATTTCCAGTGATGAACCCGGAAGTGCTGGAGCAGTCGCCTACGGCGAAAACGTCCTTCACCGAGGTCCTCATGTACCTGTCCACCTTGATGCTGCGGTTGCCTGTTATCTCGAGACCAGCCGCCTCCGCCAGTTCCGTTCTGGGATTGTATCCGATGGCGCATATGACAAGTTCGGCCTTGAGCTCCTCCCCAGAGTCCAGAAGGACCGAGGAGACCTTTCCCTCTCCCCTGAACTCGGTAACCTTCGTTCCCACCCTGAGGTGCACCCCGGCGTTCTCCAGATGGCTGTCCGCCATGGCGGCGAAATCGGAGGAAAAGGCCCTGTTCAGGCAGTGCTCCTCCATCTCAACCAGAGTAACGGTTTTCTCAGGGTGCCTGGCCAGCTGCTCCGCCACCTCGGCTCCGATGAAGCCTCCCCCCACCACCACTATGTTCCTGGCGGAAGCGGCCTGTTCCATAAGCACCTGGATGTATGAGTAGCTCTTCTTCACATACTCGATGTTCTCAAGCTGCCAGCCCTTTATGAACCTGGGGATGATGGGCAGCGAACCGGTGGCGAATACCAGCCTGTCCCACCCATAGGTCTCGCCTGACGCTGTGTCCAGCGTCTTCATTACGGTATCCACACTGGTAACGGTGTCCACCGCCACCTCTCCCCCGGCGGCCACGAACGGGGCGGGGCCCATCTTGTTCTGGTCTATCCCCCCCAGGTCGTGGAAAACGTAGGGGATGCCGCAGGGAACCAGGCCGTTCTCCTCTTCCCTTATCATCAGGAAGCTCTTCTCCGGGTGCTCTTTCTTTCCGGTTACACCTGTGATTATTCCAGAGGGTCCCGTTCCGATGATTATCACGTCGTAGTTCTTCATGACTTCTCCAAACATTGCTGGGCTTCTGATACAGTGACACCGGGCTCAATATAGCCTCTCCGTCTGGTGCGTAAAACCACTTAAATTGGTAGCATATTCCACTTTACGGCGCCAGGGACAGTCCCGTATGCATCGGATTTTTATCGTATTCCGGCGGAGGTTATATTGCCCGGCACCGGAGGGAGGATAAAATGGAGTACGAAAGGACCGTGGGTACAACGGGGATACTGTTCAGGGACTACCTGAGCTTCATACTTTTCGTGGCGTCGGTGGCTTCTCTGATCACGATATACGGAATACCCCTGCTGCTGCTCTGGATACCTCTTCTTCTCCGCAGGGTGCGCCTGATACGGAACACCCTTCTGGATGGAGTAAGGGTAAAGGGAATGGTTGCCTCGGTGAGGTACATGAGGGGGGAATGGAAGCTCTGGTACGTGTATCAGGTGGAGGAGAAGACCTACAAAACAAGGAATTTCGTGCTGGGGTTCAGAAAACCCGTGGAGGAAAAGGCCGTTGTGGAGGTCGCCTGCGACATGGAAGATCCTTCGAAGGCCTTCATAGTGCCCGTCTACATGAAGGAACACGAATGACCGCGCTGCTGACGATGCTGTGTGCGGTTCTTTTCTTCTCCACCCCGGAGGAGGAGGTTGCCGGTCTCTACGGCGAACCGGACATCTTCACCGTCACATACCACGGCTACCTGAACCTGGGGCAGAACAACTTCGAAATGAAGATGCTGGCCGGTGTCTATCTGGATTCCCTGGAGGCGGAACTGGAAAGGGGTCTGGAGGGAGTACTGAACCACTACTCAGACACACCGGAGATGCAGGAATACATCAGCCTCTCCCACGAAGCCTTCCTTGCCTACGCAGAGTCATGGGCAAGGGTCTCCGAAGAGAGAATGTGGTGGTATGGTGGTGAGCGCACCGACGGCACCGCCAGGGGATACACATGGAACGAGACCCTGGCAGGTCTCTACTGGGGGAAGATAGCGGCCTACCGCAGAATGCTGAGCATCGAGAACCCCTGGCAGGAAAGCCTGGAACCGCTGCTTGAAGAAACAGGCGGCAGTTCTCCCTGACTACCGCATTTCCCTGGGGGATTCCTCCTCCCATTCCGCCGGAACGAACACTTCCACGGGGCCTGTGGCATAGCAGTCCACCTGATACGGAGGGAAGATGACCGTGTAGCCTTCTATACCGCAGTCTTCCCCGGGAACCGGGATCACCGTGTGGTAGTTCCCCGGGTCGGGCCCGGCGCCCCTGGCCACCCACTCGTCGTCGTAAAACTCCTCGGACTGGAGGTACTCCACCACCGCCTCGGCGAAGGAAACGAAGCGCTCCTCTCCTCCCAGGAGTTCCACCGTGTCCATGAGCCTGTTCTCCGAAACACTGAAGAGGAAGGCACTGGTCCATGAGTTCCCGTGGGCTCCCCCGGTGTAGTCCCACCTCCAGGCGGTTACGCAGACCATGCCCCTGGGCGACGGTTCGTGAACGAAGTTAAGGTCCAGGGCCCAGTCCGGCATGAAGGGATCATCCACGGAGTATTCTCTGAACTGCCTCTTGAACTCTTCCACGACACCGGCGGCGTATTCTTCGAGTATGGACTGCAGTTCGGGGTACTCCTCAATGGTTCCAGGATATGCAACGGTGAACTCCCAGCCCTCGCCTGTTTCGGTCCACAGGGTATCAGGCGATGCCTGGAGCGAGAGAAGGGCTAAAAGCATCCACATGTCTATTTCCTTTCGGTAATGGCATTCTCCCTGGGAGACTGAACCGGAAGGCTTCCCGCCCGGCTGCCCCGCCAGTAGTATTCTTCGGTTCCGTCGGCGGTGCTCCACCACCCCGCGAAGGTCAGCAGGTCTTCCGAGAAGGTGAAACTTGCCGGTCCGCTGCCGTAGATATCGTGCCAGACGCATTCAATGGTCAGTGGTCCCGCAACGGTGATATCCGTAAGGGTCCCAGCCGTGAGGGTTCCGTTCTCGTCCATCATGTATTCACCGACCAGCTCCCCGTCCCCCATGAAGAAGCGCGTTTCCACCGGCATGTCGTAGCCCGAAGCCAGCAGGGAGCCACTGTAAGCGCCGAGGATCCCGGCGGGAAAGTCCGTCTTCGCCGGCGTACCTGCAAGAAGTGCAAAAAGAAAAAGTGTTCTCAGCACTTCAGGTCCTTCTCTTCCTTCACCGAATCGTAGAGCTCCGCTCCGCAGGAACATCTTTCGGAGTACCACCCGAAACGCTCTCCGCATTCGGGACAAGACCACCTCTTCCTTTCAGAGGCAAGCCAGGCCTCCAGACCCGCTTCCCGGATCTTCTTCAGATTGCTGAACACGGCTGAATGGTGGCACGCGTCGTCATTCCTGAAGCCGGTTATGGTTTTGCAGGGGAACTCGCCGCACTGGAAGCAGAACTCGATCCCCTTTTTCCGGGCGCAGAGCCTCATTTCGCAGTTCTCGCAGAAACCTGCGGTCACATCCCCCTTGCACCCGGAGCACTCCAGCTTCTCCCTGGGGATCTTCCAGTTCCCGGCGTATCCGTCGAGCACATCGCCCTTCCCCATTTCGTTGGCAATACCGACCATGCAGGCTCCACAGTTGAGCCCGCAGTATGAATCGTACCTGAGTTCCCTTCCTTCCATGATGCTCCTCTCCTGTTGGCATGTTATCGCTCAAATGTGCTTCAAGGTCAACCTCGGAGGGGTTGACATACTGCATGGTGAACATATGTTCACTCGTTCCCTCTAACCCTGAACCCGAGAGGAGAGAGTGATGGCGAATGACTGCATGAAGCACGGGGCCTTCGGATGGTTCGAGCTCATGACCACCGACGCGGAGGGGGCGAAGAAGTTCTACTCCGAGCTGTTCGGCTGGGAGTACGATGACATGGCCACTGAATGCGGGGGCACCTACACTGTGGTGAAGGTGGATGGCGAACAGGTCGCCGGGATAATGGACCAGCCCGAGGAGTGCAAGGGAATGCCTTCTTCGTGGGACATCTACATCACCACCGATGACGTGGATGCCACCACCGCAAAAGTCGAGGAACTGGGCGGCAAGGTACTCCGGGCCCCGATGGACATACCCGGAGTGGGCCGGTTCAGCGTGATCCAGGATCCCCAGGGCGCGGTGATCATGGCCATGACCTACAAGCAGGGCTGACACCCTTCCATTCCGCGGGGCCGGTCTTCACAGGCCGGCCCTGCCCATGACATCGCCTCCGCCGGGGAATATTCTTCATGTGTCCTGGGTACTCTTTCCGAACGACACATGAACGGAGCTGAAATGAAAAATGCCATCCTCGTCCTTGCACTGCTCACAGCGGCAGCCTTTTCCAGGTCGATAATCCCCCCCATCCCCGATTCCGTTGCGGATTCCTCCCTCACCGCCGGGAACGGCCGATTCGCCGTGGAACTGTTCAGAGAGATATCCCGGGAAAGCCAGGGCGATAACATCTTCTTCTCACCCTTCAGCATATCCATGGCCATGGGAATGACATGGAACGGAGCCACCGGGGAGACAGCCAGACAGATGGCCTCGGTGCTGAATTTCGACATGCCAGTGTACTTCGTGAACCGTTCCTTTGAAAGGATAACGGAGAGGATCAGCTCCGGCACCGCCGGCGAAATGGGCGGAGAGCCCCTCACCATGACGGTATCCAACGGCATATGGGTCCAGAACGGCTTCCAGCTGCTGAACAGCTTTACGGAAGCGGTAACGGGCTTTTACGGAGCTTCCGCCGAGAACCTCGACTTCACAGGTGACCCGGAGGGTTCCCGTGAAGAGATCAACGAATGGGTCGCCGAGAACACCATGCAGAAGATCATAGACCTTCTGGCTCCGGGAACCATTACTCCGGACACCAGGCTGGTGCTCACCAACGCCGTCTATTTCAAGGCCAGCTGGCTCTACCCCTTCGAGGAGCTTGCCACCGCAGAAGGCGGCTTTACCAGGGGCGACGGCGAAAAAGTAACCGTTCCCATGATGAACCAGACCGAGTTCTTCGACTATGCCTCCTCCGACGAATGGCAGGCGGTAAGAATGCCCTACGCAGGGGGAAGCTCTTCGATGCTCATAATCCTTCCCAGGAACATGGAAAGCTACCTCGAGGGGTTCGATGAGGAAGCAATACCCGATGTGGAGCGAAGGCTCTCAAGGGTAAATGTTGCCCTCTCCATGCCCAGGTTCGAGTTTTCCCAGAGCATCACCCTGGGAGACATCCTCATCTCTATGGGCATGGAACTGCCCTTCTCAGGCGAGGCTGACTTCACCCCGATCACGGGAAACCCCGACCTCTTCATCTCACAGGTGCTCCACAAGGCCTACGTGAAGGTGAACGAGGAAGGCACCGAAGCCGCCGCGGCAACAGCAGTGGTGATGAACATCACATCAGCCCCAGGCTCGGTGGAACAGATGATCGTGAACAGGCCGTTCCTGTTCCTGATAAAGAACGACGAAACGGGTTCGATACTGTTCATGGGCCTTGTGTACGACCCTTCGGTCTCGTAACCGTATAAGGCTTGCCCGGAAGGAAAAATCTGCTTAGCTTCAATTGCATTCTTTCCGGGAGGTGTTATGCGACGGGGATTCACACTGATCGAACTCATGGTGGTTGTGCTGATCCTGGGCATAATGGCCGCCATCGCCATTCCCAAGTTCGCCGATGTTTCCGAGGGGGCGAAGCAGGCCGCCTGCAGATCGAATCAGAGGCTGATCGTCGAGGGTCTTCACCTGATGTTCGCAGACGAGGGCGACACGGTTGTGTTCAACGTGGCCACATGGGTGGATCCGGCTCTGGAAGGATACGTTCCCCAGAACATGGAGTGCCAGACGGCCAAGGTTAAGTATGCCTTCGCGGTATACAACTACGCGGGAAGCACCGACTACAATGTGTGCGCCTGGGGGGTTGGTGCCGTCTGCTGGCTGAACCACGGCTACATCTGGAACAACGCCTTCGTGAACTGGGAATAACCTACCTGGGAGTAAGCGCTCCAGGGGAAGAGATCAGCTGACCGTCCGGCGTGCTTGCTATCCATGAACCATCCGGGGCTATCATGATGTCCGTATCCTCCGGAAGATCCATTTCAGAAGGATCCTGGGGTATCCCGTTCTCCAGGATATGCTCTTTCACCGCGGAGGATATCTCCTGGGCGGTTTCCGCCTGCTCAGCCGTCAGCTCCGTCTGAACGCCGCCTGCTCCACTGTCGTTGAAGAACAGGGCATAAGCACCCACTGCTGCCAGCACAGGCAGAAGCCAGGCTATGCTCCCCTTCTTGCGCCCCTTTTTCGGCGGTGACGTTCTTTCGGGGTGCTGAACTTCCGCATCAAGCTGAATGGGCTCGCTGCTCACCCTTTCACCGTCCCTTCATTCTTATGCTCCTGAAAGTATACGAAAGAGCATGTTCAGGGAAAAGCCGGACTATGAAGGAGGCCCCGGATCGGGGGGGTGATGACCCGGGGCCTCCATGCGGGGAAAACTACTGGGGTATCTTCTTCAGGCAGAGGAACCAGTCGAGGCACTCATAGTCCTGTCCAGCTCCCTTTACCCTTTCATCCGCCTTGTCGGTGGTGGGGGGAGGCGGGATGATGACCTTGTCGCCGGGTCTCCAGTTGGCGGGGGTCGCTATGCCGTGCTTATCGGATGCCTGCATGGCCTGCAGTATCCTCTTGAGCTCGTCGAAGTTCCTGCCGTTGGCCAGGGGGTAGTAGATGATGGCCCGCACCTTGCCGTCTGGGTCGATGAAGAACACCGCCCTTACCGCCTGGGTGTCGCTGGCCCCGGGCTGGACCATTCCGTACTTGTAGGCAACGTCCATGGACAGGTCGGCGATTACCGGGAAGTCAACCTTCAGGTTCTTCATGCCGTTCCACTGGATCTTCTCCTCGATTGTGCGGAGCCAGGCGATGTGGCTGTAGTGGCTGTCGATGGAAAGGCCGATGAGTTCGCAGTTAAGATCCCTGAACTCCTGCTGCATCGATGCGAAGGTCATGAACTCGGTGGTGCACACCGGCGTGAAGTCCGCCGGGTGACTGAAGAGGATGACCCATTTGCCCTGATAATCCTCCGGGAAGTTGATGGTTCCCTTGGTGGTCAGGGCGGTGAATTCCGGGGCGGGATCCCCGATCAGGGGGATGGTTGGATACTCTTCATCGTGGTCGTGGCAATGCTCGTCGTTGCACATTTTCTCTCTCCTTATGGTTTTGTTGCTTTTACTCGTTCTTCCTGGCTCATTCCTGCCAGTCTCTTCACTTCGTTCACATCCAGGCCCAGGGCCTCCGAGACCCTTCTGCCGTAGTCTTCGTCAGCCTTCCAGAAAAGAGCTGCCTGCCTCCTCTGGAGGAACCCCTTCGCCCCCTTGAGGTGTCCGGCGATGTTGGAGACCAGGTGCTCCCTTGCGGTATCGTTCATGACCTTCCTGTAAAGGTCCCCTGCCTGGATGAAATCGCCGTCGGTCAGCTCCACCTCGTACCTGTCCGCCATGCCGAAGATGTCCAGAGGGGGCAGGGGGTTTTCCGGGGCCGGAGCAGGGGAAGCGTAGCTGTTGGGCCAGTAGTTCGGGCCACCTCCGCCGTTGCCGTCCACCCTCATGGCGCCGTCGCGCTGGTAGTTCGCCGCCTTTGCCGCCTTGGGGGAGTTCACCGGTATCAGGGCGTAGTTGGGCCCGAGCCTGTGCCTGTGGGCGTCATGGTATCCGAATATCCTGGCCTGCATCATCTTGTCCGGCGACGGACCGATCCCGGGGACCAGGTTGCCCGGGGAGAATGCGGCCTGTTCCACCTCGTAGAAGTAGTTCTCGGGGTTCCTGTTAAGAACCATTCTTCCGATGGTCATCGGGGGGAACTCACCGTGGGGCCAGACCTTGGTCACATCGAAGGGGTTGAACCGGAACTCGTCGGCCTGGGCCGGAGTCATTATCTGGGCCTCCACCCGCCATGAGGGATAGTTGCCCCCGGCAATGGAGTCGAACAGGTCCCGCGTGGCCGTGTCCGGGTCCTTGCCCCTCATGCCTTCAGCCTCTTCCGCGGTGTAGTTGCTTATCCCCGTTTCAGTCTTGAAGTGGAGCTTGACCCACACATATTCCCCCGAGTCGTTGTACCACATGTATGAGTGCCCGCTGTAACCGTTCATGGACCTGTAGTTCCTTGGGGTTCCCCTGTCGCTGAAGAGAATGGTAGTCTGGTGCACCGATTCAGGTGTAAGGCTGAGGAAGTCCCAGAACATGTCGGGGTCTTTCAGGTTGGTCCGGGGATCCCTCTTCTGGGTGTGTATGAAGTCCGGGAACTTCAGGGCGTCCCTTATGAAGAATACAGGTGTGTTGTTGCCCACCATGTCGAAGTTGCCCTCTTCGGTGTAGAACTTCACCGCGAAGCCCCTTGGATCCCTCTCCGAGTCTGCGGAGCCCTTCTCGCCGCCCACGGTGGAGAACCTGGCGAAAACCTCGGTCTTCTTCCCGGGTTTGGAGAGGAAAGAAGCGCAGGTGTACCGGGACAGGTCAGCAGTAACCTCGAAGTATCCCCCGGCACCGGCTCCCTTGGCGTGGACCACCCTTTCCGGGATCCTCTCCCGGTTGAAATGGGCCAGTTTCTCCACAAGATGCACGTCCTGCAGGAGCAGAGGGCCCCTTTCACCCGCTGAGGCGGAGGCCAGATCACTGTCCACCGGCTTGCCGAAGCTGGTGGTCAGTTGCTTCTTTTCAGTCATTTCCCTTCCCTTCCTTTCCCATGCATTTCCTGCATATGCCGCGCACCTCGATCCTGGCGCCGCTCGCCTGCCCGATGCGGTATGCGGCTTCAGGAACCGGTATCCTGTCCAGTTCATCGCATGTGAAGTCATAGGCCTTTCCACACACCGAACAGAGGAAATGGTGGTGGGGCGTTCTGTCGGCGTCGAACCTTATTCCTTCCGAGGAGTATCCCACGGGATGAACCAGATCCAGTGCGGAGAGCTTTCTCAGAGTTCTGTAAACCGTATCCAGGGAGATGGTGGGAACCCGCTCCCTCACCTCCTGGAATACCTCTGAAACGCTGGGGTGGCCCTCTCCCCTGGCGATCTCCCTGAGGATCTCCAGCCTCTGGTGGGTGATCCTTACGCCCTCTTCCCTGAGTCTTTCGACTATCTCTTCAAGTGAGATGTGCCGGTGCATGCTCCTCCTCAAGAATCATTACTTGTTAAGAATAATTCTTATTTTGAGACCGGTCAAGTGGCAGGGTCAGTTTCGTGTTCTGTATCCCACGCGCCTCGTGGAGTTGAACCCCGAGATCATGTAGTAACCGGTTCCGTAGTTGACGAACATGTGGGTCCAGTAGTTCCCCACCGGGTCGTAGGCCACCGCGTGATGGGTGTAGAGAGCGCTTTCGATATTACGTCTGTGGGAGGGGCTGTGGAGCCAGTCGCTGAGTACCTTTTCCGGCGTAAGCTGCCCGTGGGCGATGTTCTCCCCTGCGTAAACGTACTCCACCCTGGCGCTCCTGAGCCTGTCGAACGGACCCAGATAGTCCGGTGAGTAATGGGAGAAATAACCCCTTTCCCTCATATCCTGGGCATGGTTGAGACAGATGAAGTACAGATAACCGTCCCACTCCAGCATGTGGAGACCGTTCCTCACACGGTACCGGTTGACGAGCTTGACAAGTTCCCTGGCATTCTCGTGAACGTAAAGGGGAACAGAATCCCGTCTTACTACGCGCAGCGCACAGCCGCCGATTAGCATGAGGATCAGTAAGACTGGGATTATTCTGGCCTTGTTCAACGCGCTCCATTCCTTTTCTCAGCATGCATTATACAAAGCGGATCGGCAATGGCAAATCTTGCCTTGGGGGTCTCCGTCCGTTAGCATCTGGTATCATTTTGTGAACGGGGGTCATGATGAAGGATAATGGAGCCTTCAGCTTCAGGGTCGAGCTGAGCATGAGCTGTCCCAGGTGCGACAATCCCGTGCCGGTTGACGGGCCGGTGGGAAAGGCCTGGTGCCCGCACTGCGGTGGAACGGTTGAGATAGAGCGCTCATACTGGATCGAGCAGCTGGGCGAAGCGGTTGATGAAATGAGGAACACGCCTGTGGGAGAGGGCTCCGGATCGATGTTCTTCGGAACGAACCGGGGGAACCTCACCCTTGGCAGACTGGATCCCTACTGCGACAGCTGCAAGACCGACTTCGCCAATCCCTGGGACCTGGAACCAGGGATATACACCTGCAGTTCCTGCGGTACCCGGTGGCCGGTTTCCCCTCCCCCATCCTGGCTTTCCCAGGCCGTGCCCTCGATTCTCCAGCTTATCAACGCCGTGCTTGAACGGGAGGGAGAGGAGGCTGCCGCCCCCGCTTATTCCGAGCCTGTATCCCTTTCATGCCCGTCATGCTCCGGGAACCTGGAGCTGGACGGGTCGTCACGCCTGGTCCGCTGCGGCTACTGCGGCAGCCAGGTCTATCTGCCGGACTCGGTCTGGATGAAACTCCACGGCGGCAGGCGAAAGCGCAGGTGGTTCGTTGTCTGCTCCGGCTGAGGGAAACGGCAGGGTCTTCTACCGTTACATCCCCAGAAGAGCCATCATCGTCGACAGTGTGTTCATAGTGGTACTCTCCGCGGCGGGTACGGTCCTGCTGCTGAACGGCGTGTGGCCGCTTGCAGTGGTTATGGGGATAGTTGTACTGAAATCCCTCAAGGACCTCCTATCGGAAGCGGTGATCGAGCTGGAGGACCGGATGCCCCAGGTGGTGTACCGAAGGAAATCAGTTTTCGGAACTCGGGAAAAGCTCATTCCAGCGGGTGCGATAAAGGGAGCTTCGTCGCGGATAAAAAGTATGTGGAGGGGGAACATATCCGAGAAGCTGGTGCTGGAAACGGAGAACGGCGAGTACACGATCCATCCCAACTCCGCAAGCGACCAGTGCGCCAGGGGTGTTCACAGCGAACTGAGGCGTATTCAGCAGGAGTTCGAAAAGTACCAGAAGGGGCTGTTCAGGGCGGAACAGCGCAGATCGAGACCCCCGGTCAAAAAAGTGAAAAGGCTGTTCTGGGCAATGATCGAGATGAGCGTAAGGTGCCCCAGGTGCGAAACACCGGTGCCTGTGAACGGCCCGTGGAACTCGGTTCCCTGCCCCGGGTGCGGGGAACCGCTGGAACTGACGCCGGATGCCTGGAGGGACCTTCTGGAGGATGTCAGGGGTTCCGTGGTCAAGGAGCTGAAGCCAGGCGAGGGTACCGAAAGCACCATAATGGGGTTGTTCCACACATCACTGCGCTACGCCAGGATGAACCCTTACTGCGGTTCCTGCAAGGAGGACTTCCCGGCGACGGTTCCCGGGGAGAAGCATCTGACCTGTTCCTGCGGTGAGAAAATGGAGCTGATGGAGCCTCCAGACTGGTTTGGAGGCCTTATCCGAGGGGTCAGGTACATCGCAGGGGCCACCAGGTCAACCGAACCCCGGGGGCACTCCCCGGAGCCGGTCTTCATTACATGCCCCTCCTGCGGAGCATCATTCGAGACCGCCGGGGAATCCAGGAACCCGCTATGCGCCCACTGCGGACGGGCCTTCGTGATACCAGCCGATCTGTGGCTGCACTTTCACCCGGCGCCGGTGAAGAGAAGGTGGTTCGCTGGATTTACCGCTTCGGTTACTGCTGCGGCTCCCCAGGATTAGCCGCTGAGAGCTTTGCCGTTCTGTACCTCTGTATGTCACGGTCCAGTATGTAGAGACACACGCTGAGGACCGTGGCGTCGTCTACCAGCCCCAGGAACGGTATGAAGTCCGGAACCACGTCCATGGGGTTCAGAACATAGAGCAGGGCGGTGGCGGCTGCGGTTATGGTCCACCATGGCACTCCCCTGTAGTTGCCTTTCCAGTAGTCCCTTATCATGTCCATGAGTGTTCTGCCGTCGGCGACGAACTTTCCCAGGGGGCCACGGAATTTCCGGCCTATCTCCTCTTCCCTCCGAAGAACGGTCTCGATGTCGGCATCGGTTATCTTACGGCTTCCGCCTTCGATGATGCCCCTGGCCTCTTCCTCGGTTACCCTTCTGTCTTCCATTATTCCGCTCCTACCATTTCCTGGCTTTCCTGTCCAGGTATGATCTTACAATGGCCCAGGGAACAGGCGGCTTCTTCCTGAATTCCAGCGTGAGGCTGGTGCCTTCTTTTTCCGGCTGCATGGTATAGCCCACCTCCATGGTCCTGGAGGTGAGGGTTCCCTTCCTGGCATCTCCACTGATGACCGCCGCGGGATGATCCTCGACCCTGCTCCTGGCTATTTCCAGGATCTCCTGGGGAGTGGTCCTTATCGTGTATCTGAGTATTCTCTGAGATTCCATTCGACCTGCGCTCTTCCTGTGTCCCAATCCCTCAGACTATATGGGGAACAGCAGTCCCCCGCATATGGCCAGGGAGTAATCGGATCCAAGACCCTTGTCATCATCTCCGCCTGTGAGCCACCCCACATCTGCGTAGAACGTCTGACCTCCCTGGAAGTTCCAGCCGATACCCGCCCCTGTCCACAGGTAGGATGTTGTTCCAGTGGGATCGTCCCCGTTGCTTCCGTACCACTGGTCGAAGATGCAGACCCCCGTGAATGCCCTGGGGCTGAGACCGTTGCCGGTACGGGAAAGTATCAGCCTTCCGCCCACGGTTCCGTTGAACACCAGGGTACCCGCGTAAGCCTCAAGGGTGGTGCAGCGGAATGGTGTGTACTGATAGGCGACGGCGGCCATCTGGGGGAAGCCACCTGCTGCGCCCAGGCGGTGAGCTGGGAATGCCCGGGAAACGGTACAGGCAAAGAGGATAACTGGTAAAAGGGCTCTCATGACACTCCTCCCGTCAGTAGCTGGTGGCGTCGGTTTCCATGTGCCCCCCGAGGATCTCGATGAACACCCCGTTGGGCATGCAGGCGGACATCTCGCCGGGTTTCGATATCCAACCGGTCCTTACGCACTGCCTGGTGGGGCAGTCGGAGTCGGTTATGGCGGCGCTGCCCCCGCTGATCTCCACCGTTACCTCTCCCCTGTATACAACGGTATCCCTCAGGATGTCCAGTGTGTCCTCCGCTTCAAGGCTCACAATCCTGAGACCCTCCGGACCGCCGGAACGGTCCGGTGCGCCGGATGACCACAGCCAGGTGACCAGGATCACCGCCAGCAAAATGAAAGCGTCAGCTGGTTTAAACATTGCCCAGGATAACGTCGTCGAGGTGTCTTCCGAAGAGCCCGGCGGTTCTCTTCAGCAGCTCCATTCCCGTGGCCGGTGCGTTCATCCTGTAGCACGGGTAGTACCTGGAAAGGTGGAAAGGAGTTTTTCTCCCGCAGGTGTCCGCCACCCACTTCGCCGCTTCCAGCACCTCTTCCTCTCCGTCGTTGTATCCAGGGATGAGAAGCCATGTAAGCTCCAGGTGGCAATGGCTTTCAGCAACCATGGCGATGGAGTTCTTCACGGTTTCCAGGTCTCCTCCGCAGATATCCCGGTAGAACCTGTCGCTGTATGACTTCAGGTCGATGTTCCAGGCGTCGGTTACCCCTATGAGGTCCGCCAGGGGACCGGGGTTCACATAACCGTTGGAGACCATCACCGCGATCCCTCCCCGTTCCCTGACACGGGGCGCAGTGTCAAGGATGTATTCGTACCAGATGGTGGGCTCGGAATAGGTATATGCGATGCCGTCGCTCCTTGAGAGGGCCAGTTCGACCAGTTCTTCCGGGGGAACATAGATCGTCCCCGGGGACTCATCCTGGCTGATGTGCCAGTTCTGGCAGAACAGACAGGTTAGATTGCATCCGTTGGGACCGGTGGAGAGGACCCTGGAGCCAGGGCGGAACCTGGATAAGGGCTTCTTCTCGATGGGATCCACGGAAAGTGTGGTGCACATGCCGTAGCCGGGGTTCTCGAGCCCCCGTACCCTGCAGAAGCCCACAGGGCTGGAATCGGTGAAAACGCAGCCTCTGGGACATATGCCGCATTTCACTCCGCCGCCCATGGAACCTCCCCGAAACGGTGCACCTGGCAGGCGCCCTGCCCGTCTTCGACGATCACTATGATACCCGTGTACAGTTCTTCGGGAAAAGACCCGGCGGCATCGGGCCCGCCCACAGCCGCAGCCGTTGCCATTGCATCGGCGGTGGCGCAGTCTGGCGCCACGACCGTGGCGCCTGCGGCGGCTCCCGAGGGATAGCCTGTATTCCTGTCAAGAAGATGGCTGTACCTTACTCCGTTCTCAATGAAGAAGCATTCGTAGTCGCCGCTGGTGGCAACGGCTCCTTCTGTGATGGATACCACGCCGGCCAGGGAGTCGTTCCGCGGGTGCCGGACGCCTATGTTCCAGACCCTTCCCGTGGAGCTTCCGCACCTTACCTCTCCCCCTACTTCCACCAGGCATTCCTCGGCTCCCATTTCCATGAGGAGGGTCCAGGTCCTGTCCACTGCCCAGCCCTTGGCAACCGCCCCGAAGTCCAGAAGACCCCCTGAATGCAGGAGGATCGAATCTTCAGTGATGGTGACCATATCCTCCCAGCCAGTGACGGCGAGGACCTCATTGATCCTGGCTGGGTCGGGAACGGAATCTGCCCCGGGGAAACCCCATACCTCCACCAGGGCCCCCAGTGATGGATCGAATGAGCCGCCTGTGGCCGCCACCATGGTATTACTGAACCTGGCAAGCCTGCCCAGCTCGCTCTCTGAGGATATGCTGCCAGCTGTGTTAAGATGGCGAAGCTGACCCGTATCGGAGAAGCGGCCCAGCTCACAGTCGATGTGGTTCAGCAGCGAGTCAGCCGCCGACATCATTCCGGGTATGTCTTCCTCCGGAGCCCTCACCACCACCGTGGCGAATGTGCCCAGAGCTGGGAATGTGCGCCTGGCCTCCGGGTTCTCGCCGTGCAGGAACCTTACAGCAAAAGCGGCTGCAAGTGAAAGGGCGAGAACTCCGGCAAGGATGCCCGGAGCCCTGTTCCTTCTCAGCGTCCGCCGTCCTCGGGGCCGTAGCGTGTGTGGTAGCTGCAGTACTGCGAGCCTGAGGTGGAGGGTTTTCCGCATACCGGGCACTTCCTGGCGGGACCCTTCTTCTTCTTTGGCTGCGGCTTCCTGTTGGGTATGAGGAACTCGGTTACCCTTAGAAGCCCTGCAAGGGCAATGGCGAAGATGCCCCATTTACCGAGCTGCCAGAATCCGGTTTCAGGGCCAAGGAAGAAAGCGGCGCACCACATCAGCCCGCCTGCGATCACAAGGAATCTCTCGAATGCTCTCATTACCCTCCCTTCCTAGAGAAGATCGGTAAAGCTTATGAGATGGTTTGCCGCGAGAACGCCAATTCCCGCTTCCATGTAGTCTTCGGTGAAGAGCAGTGCAACGCCGCCGGCCTCGATGAGGATGTTCACGATGGGAAGCCCTTCCCCGGCGCAGGCCTGACCCCAGCCCGGGAAGACCAGGGACTTCCAGGCGCAGCCGCTCTCCTGGATCACTGTCTGAACGGTCTGGGGAGGAAGGGGAGCGCCGTGTATCTCGGGAAGGGGGCTCTGGTTCACCACAGGGAAGCCCAGGGTGCCCACCTCCACCTCCCGCACCGGAGTAACGGCCCAGAAGGCCATGGGATCCATGCTGCCGTCAAGTAGGCTGTCAACCCTGCTCAGGGGCACCGTAACGGATATCCAGCCCATCTCGTCCGGGGTTATGAGGTCGATCTGGAAACGGGATATTCCACCTGAGCCATGGGTGCGCATCCGGCTCCTTATCACCGAGAAGAGCCGTTGGACCGCATCGCTGTATATGGAGGCCGAGTAGCTTACCTGGCCCTGGATCATCACTGCTTCAGGGGTTACCGTATCCGCCAGCATGGAATGCCTGGTGCACTGGAAGCTGATGCCGGCCCTTGCCGCCAGCTGCATGGTGGTCTCCCCCTCGGAGGATACCGTTTTTATGCTGTATACGCTTATTCTGGGCTCGCCGCCCACAAGGTCCTGCACTATACCGAACTCAAGGGGGGTCTGCGCCATGGCGGAAGCCGCCAGGATGACTATGAGAATGGCTCCGTACTTCAATTGCTCCTCCGTGTGTTTTCCACCCCGATGCCAAAGAACCTGCGCCAGTTGGATCCGGCAACCTTGTTCACATCCTCAGTGCTCCAGCCCCTGCCTCTCAGGGCCTCGATCACCGCCGGCCAGCTGTCGGCTCCGGTGATGCCCCCGGGCAGGGCTGTTATTCCGTCGAAGTCGCTCCCGAATCCCACCGAATCCGTGGAGGTGAGTTCAGCAATGTACTCGATGTGGTTGACCACCGATTCGATGGTGGCTTCCTCACCCTTTTCCTCCAGGAAATCGGGAACGAATGTAACACCTGTCACGCCGCCTGAATCGGCGATGGCCTTAATATCCTGGTCGGGCAGGTTCCGGCCTTTACCCTCGCAGAGCTTTCTTGCATTGCAGTGGGTTGCGCATAGGGGCAGGCCGGTCCTTATCAGACTGGCCCTGGACCGGTCGTTGAGATGGGATACGTCGATGGCGGTTCCGTCTTCGGCGAACTTCATGGCGAGCTCCCTGCCCGGGCCGGTAAGGCCCATTTCAGAACCTATTCCCCCTGCGTACGGGTTGTCTCCGTTCCAGGTAAGGCTTGCCACCAGTGGTCTTTCCGGAACCCTCCAGCCTTCCCAGAGGGGCAGACACCCCTCGATGGCGAAGAAGAGCCTTGTGGGATGGTACTCCCTTATTTTCAGGAAGGTTTCCACTCCAATGTCCCAGATCTCCTTTTCCCGCCCCTTGTAAGGCTCGGTACACACAGCCATTACCTGATGCGTAACACCGCCTTCGGCGAGCCTGGGCCCGTCCACATGAGCCGAGGGGTTCCCTTCCTGGAAGAGATCCCCCGTTCCTTCTTTTACAAGGGTGTCGCAGTGGGCGTCGAAAATGCCCACATTAATCGGGGAACTCACTCTGTCTCCACCGTTTCGCCCTGGGGCGACAGGAATATCCCGGTGAAGACCCTTGAGAATTCCCCGGCCCTGGACATGAGGAGGAGTATCACAGCCAGAAGGATGAGGTAGATGATCACCCTGCTTCCCGAGCTCCTGGGCCCGTGCCTGTTCCGCCAGTCTTCGTGGTAGGACATCAGCGTATCAGGCGGGTCTGTCTGAAGCTGTGGGGTATGGATGGGAAAACCGGTACATGAAGGGTGTCGTTCCACTCCACCACGAAGGAATCCCCGCTGAAAGCCCTTGTGGTAAAGACCCTTCCCGTGGACTCCTCGTACTCCCTCCACCTGGCCAGGAACTCCAGCCGCTTCGCCTGGGTGTTCTGTATGCGGTTCACGCCGTCCACCACTTCGTTGAGGTCCTTGCGGAGGGACGCGGGTTGGAGGATATAGAAATCTATCAGCTTCCATCCCCAGAGGGCCACGAATACGAAAAGAACCATCCAGAGCAGGCATCCGGCCTTGTTGTCAACCATTTTCCCTTCCTTCTCACCAGCCTGAAAGGCATCTTCGTGCTATCTGTGCGGATATCTTTTCCACGACCCTGTCCCTGGCGGCTTCATAAGTTTCCGCTGCCGGATCGTAGAGTATCCATTCCGACAGGGTCTCGTCACTGATAATGTACTCATTGTCGCCGGCTGAATCCATGCTCACGGTTACCCGGATCTCCAGACGGTACTGTTCTACCTCTTCGGAACCGGTATAGCTCACCGCCGTCCTTCCGAAGTAGTTCACCGTTCCTTCGATGTTCGCGTCGGGGGACTCGTTGTCAATGGAAAGCCTGCCGTCGCGGACGATCGCGTCGGTGACGAGGGCGGTTATCTCCTGTTCGAGACCGTACTCCGTCACGGTGCTTCGGAACTGCCGCACCCTTACGGACTGTATGCTATCGGGAAGGGAGCCCCGGAAGCTGTAGGCGCAGCCAACGGCAAGGGCCATGAGCAGCGCGGCCAGGCTATATGCCCGTGTGACCAAAGCCGCCTTCGCCCCTTTCGGTTTCCTGCAGGGAGTCGGTCTCCACGAGGGTTACCGGTTCGACCCTGGAGAGTACCGCCTGTGCGATCCTGTCGCCGCGGTTCACTGTGAAGGGTTCGCCGCCCAGGTTCACCATTATCACCCCCACCGTTCCCCTGTAGTCCGAATCCACCGTGCCCGGGGAATTGAGGAGGGTGATTCCGTGCTTCAGCGCCAGACCGCTCCTGGGCCGTATCTGCCATTCGTAGCCCACGGGTACCGCAACCTTCATACCGGAGGAGACAAGGGCCCTTCCACCGGGGGGTATGGTAACGGGTTCACTGATGGCCGCCCTGAGATCCACCCCGGCGGAATGCTCGGTGGCCGGCCGGGGAAGTGGCAGACCACTGTACTCCTCGAGAAGCTCCACCTGCACCCGGATCATTACACCTCCAAAAAAGGGGCGGCCCGGCGGGGCCGCCCCTGTCTCCTGAACTAGCTTTCCAGACCGCTCTGGTCAACGTCCTTCATCAGAAGGTCGATCTTGCCGTCGTCGCGGATCTTGTTAACCTTCACGCGAACCCGCTGACCCCTCTTCAGGACAGTTGATACATCGTTGATTCGGTCTTTGCTGATGTTGCTGATGTGCACCAGACCGTCGGTACCGGGCATTATCTCCACGAAGGCGCCGAAGGTCTGAATGCTCACCACGGTTCCCTCGTAGACCTTGCCTATCTTGGGGGTACCCACGAAGCCCTCTATGAGCTCCAGGGCGTGGTCGGCCTTCTCGCCGTCGTTGGTGAGGATGGTAACGGTACCGTCGTCGTCGATGTTGATCTCGGCGCCGGATTCCTCGGTTATGTACCTGATGTTCTTGCCGCCGGGGCCTATGAGCTTGCCTATCTTATCTCGGTCGATCTGTATGGTGATGATCCTGGGTGCGTACTGGCTGAGCTCTTCCCTGGGCTTCGAGATGCAGGCGTTCATCCTCTCCAGGATGTGAAGCCTGTTCTCCCTGGCCTGGAGGAAAGCTCCTGTGAGGAGTTCCTGGGAAACACCCTCCACCTTCAGGTCCATCTGTATCGAGTTCACTCCCTTGGAGGTGCCTGCGATCTTGAGGTCCATGTCACCCAGATGGTCCTCCACACCGGCGATGTCCGAGAGAACTATGGACCTTTTGCCGTCGGTGACCAGACCCAGGGCTATCCCCGCCACATGCTCCCCGATGGGAACTCCGGCGTCCATAAGGCAGAGGGATGCTCCGCAGATGGTTGCCTGGGAGGATGAACCGTTGGACTCCAGGATGTCCGAGACCACCCGGACGGTATAGGGGAAATCGCTGGGAACGGAATCTGCCACAGCGGTTTCCGCAAGGTGACCGTGACCTATCTCCCTCCTGCCCGGTCCCCTGACCGGCCTTACCTCACCAACGCTGAAGCTGGGGAAGTTGTAGTGGAGCATGAAGTTCTTCTTGTATTCTCCCAGGAGCGCGTCTATGCGCTGTTCGTCGCGGTCGCCGCCGAGGGTGGCGGCGCAGAGGGCCTGGGTCTCCCCTCTGGTGAACAGTGCGGAGCCGTGTGTCCTGGGAAGCACTCCCACCTCGCAGGATATGTCCCTGACCTCGGTTCTCTCCCTGCCGTCGTACCTTATGCCGTCGGTGAGAAGACGCATGCGGACATACTCCTTCTCGGCCTTGTGAAGGGCCTCGGAGGTGTACTTGCCGTAATCCTCGTCGCTCTCCTCCACCGGGAACCTGGCAGCCACCGCATCCTGGGCCCTCTCCTTCGAATTGGCCATGGCGCGGGCCATGTTCTCTTTGTTACCCTGGCCGTAAACCTTGGAAAGCTCGTCAGCCACTATATCGTAAACGGTTTCATAGAGGCCTTCGGGAAGGATCTTCGGCTCCACAGGCTTCTTCTCTTTTCCAACGGTCTGCCTCAGCCTGATCTGCAGATCGTTGATCTTTGAAGCCTCAGCGGCGGCCATGGAGATAGCCTCGGCTATCACATCCTCGGGAAGTTCCCTGGAATGGCCTTCAAGCATAACGACTTCCTTGCCCTTAACCGCCACCACCAGTTCGAGATCGCTCTCTTCCATCTGGGCAACGGTGGGGTTGAGAACGATCTCTCCGTTGACCCTGCCTGCCCGAATGGCGCTTACAGGACCCTCCCAGGGTATGTCGGAGATCATCAGTGCGGCGGAACCGCCGATGAGGCCAAGGAGGTTGGGGTCGTTCTCTCCGTCGGAGCTGAGCACCAGGCAGTAGACCTGTGTCTCGTCGTTGAACCCGTCGGGGAAAAGGGGCCTGAGGGGCCGGTCGATGAGCCTGGCGGTAAGGACTTCCTTCTCGCTGGGCCTTCCCTCTCTCTTGAAGAACCCTCCGGGGATCTTGCCGGCGGCGTAGGTCCTCTCCCTGTACTCTATGGTAAGGGGGAAGAAACCCATGTCCCTGGCAGCGGGTTCGCTGCAGGCAGCCACTAGAACGGCTGATTCCCCGTACTGCACGTAAACGGCTCCGTGGGCCTGTTTGGCCATCCTGCCCGTTTCGATGGTGAGTTTGCGTCCTGCTATCATCTCTTCAACGATTGTTTTCATGCTTTCCTTCTTCGTTCACTTCTTGCCCGGGCCGTCGCCCGGCTTTCACCACGGACCCGTTTCTCGAGGTTCACTACCTTCTCAGACCCAGTTCCTTCACCACAGTTCTGTATCTCTCCACGTCCCTTGACTCAAGGTAGTTCAGAAGCCTGCGCCTCTGACCCACCAGCTTCAGCAGACCCCTGCGGAAGTTGTTGTCCTTGGGGTTCGCCTTTGCGTGCTCGGTGAGCTCCTTGATCCTCTCAGTATGGATAGCGATCTGGACCTCGGTCTTGCCGGTGTTCTCCTCGCTGCCCCCGAACTTGATCGCAAGCTCCTTCTTTCGTTCGCTGCTCAGTGCCATTCTTTCAGTACCTCCATTGAGATTTCCATATCGTTCTTTATCTGCTTTGCCAGTTCCTCCGCCGTGCCAAAGCTAGTGGGTTTCCTCAGGAAGGAAACGAACTCGACCTTGGCGGCGGTTCCGTACATGTCTCCGGAAAAACCGGGCACATGCACCTCAACCAGGTGCTTCTCGGGAACAACGAAAGCCACGGCCCCAAGGGGACCGGAGCCCATGTCGGCGAAGACTGCGTAGCTTCCGGCCGGTGGCAGCAGTTTCGAACCCGGCACCCTCAGGTTGAGGGTTGGAAATCCGAGTTTCCTGCCCAGTCCACGGCCTCTGGAGACCACGCCTGTTGCTCCATAGAGGCGACCCAGCAATTCGGAAGAACCCCGGAGGTCACCCTGCTCCAGGAGTTCCCTTATCCTTCCGCTCTTCACCGGAATGGAACCCACGGTGAACGGTTCCACCACCCTCAGACCGAGACCGAGATGGCCGAGGCCTTCCTTAAGGGTTTCCGTGGTTCCAAGGGCCCGGTGGCCGTAGCGGAAGTCGTACCCTACTACAAAACCGTCGAAGGGGCCAATCTCAGCGAGAATGCCTGGAAATTCACCGTGGGGCATTCCCTGGGTAGCCGCATCGAACGGAAGGGTAATAATACTAGATATACCGTTGCACCGCAACATTTCATAACGTTCACCGGCGGTTGTCAGCCTTCCCCTCCAGACACCCCTTCCGGTCACCTGTCTGGGGGCGGGTTCGAAGAAGACCATTCCCGGGTCCTCCCCGGCTTCATGGATAACCCTCATGTGACCCAGGTGCATTCCGTCGAAGGCTCCAACGGCCGCGTACCTCATGTAAGTTCCTCCGGAAGGACCAGCACAGTGGAAGGATGAACGGAGCCCTCTGAACCGTGACCGACGGCTATCAGATCACCGGAAGGACCCAGAAGGGCAGCGTTTCCTGTGAAGTCCCTTGAGATGTCGCTGCCGTGGGCTACGGACCTGGCCTCTTCCATGGTCAGTTCCAGGGAACTCATCACCCTTCCGGCGGCTTCGGCCATTGTAAGGAACCCGCCGGACCCTTCATGCTCCCCCTGGGCTTCATTCAGTGAGAACGGGCCGGATGCGGTCCTTCTGATATGCTCCGCGGCGGCGCATGCTCCCAGGGCTTCGCCAAGGTCCCTGACCAGGG
>Ga0209203_1000427_pt1 | contig 36494 bp, 32 predicted proteins | sample AD_UKC109_MetaG_FD_184423 | JGI IMG/M metagenome (GOLD analysis project Ga0209203, IMG submission 184423) | Active sludge microbial communities of municipal wastewater-treating anaerobic digesters from Hong Kong - AD_UKC109_MetaG (SPAdes)... | ecosystem: Engineered > Bioreactor > Anaerobic >... | reverse complement strand
GTTCTCTTTAAACCGGTGGATCCCTCCATCCACTTCAATTACCAGATCTGCCTGGAAGCAGTAAAAATCCAGAATATACATCCCATATGGATGTTGTCTTCTGAAAAATCTACCTTTCAGTTTCCTTCCTCTCAATCTCTTCCAAAGCTTCATTTCAGAATATGTCATAGCTTTACGCAAGTCCCTGGCTTTGCTCTTAATAGCTAAAATAGATCCATGATGATGCTTTGATTCATTTATCAACCGTCGCATAATTTTCTTATTGAAAATCTAACAAGTAAATTCTCCTTCCCCCCTGGGGGAAGGCCGGGATGGGGGTATTTTTATACTATCCCATAACCAATAATTCAATTCTCAATCATACATTCAGTACACCATATACAACCTCACCTTCTCCGCTTTCTCCTTCGTAATTATTTTATTCTCCACAAGCTCATCAGGGCCACTTATTTTACCCATTAATTCCCTGTATTTAAGAATGGCTGAGACCTCTTCCCTTGTAAAATACGGGAGACGGATAATATCCCTGTAGCCTGCCGTGTTGACTTCGATTTTTCTAACGAGTGAAGTATCCGCCGTCACCCGCTTACTGATAAGGTTAAAGGTCTCATCACTCAGTCCGTATACTTCTCGGAGCTGTTCCGCTGATACGTAACCACCGAGAAGATTCCTGTATCTGATAATCCGTGATGAAAGCACCGGCCCCAGACCCGGAAGAGCTTCCAGCATTGAGGAATCGCAGGTGTTGAGCTCGATAACAGGGCGAGGTTTTAGTGCCGGAGGGGAAGACGGTACCTTACTGTATCTGATCACCTTTTCCTTTCTCAGGGCAGTATCTTGTATATTCACAAATCCTTCCAGAGCAACTGCCTCAACTGTACCTTCCGGAGGTGGAACAATGAATCGGAGTCCTGCGACCACACAAATTATGAAAAGCAGGATAAATGTTGATCTTCTTTCCCTCCGTGTAAAACCAAACCAACCCTTGATCTGTTCAAAAAAAGGAGATTTCATAAAAAATGCAGTAAGACACTGCAATTTAGTAAATCTCTCAGACATCCGGAAACAGTTTTGCTGTTTTTTCAGAAGGGATATCCTATTGCGATAACAAATGTAAGATCGTCGCGGAAGCTGTAATTCCTGTTTGCCATTATCCATTTTGATCCATCCGTTATCGAAGGATCTCTGAGTTTTATTCCCATATCGGCTCTCATAAGGACAAAACCAAAGTCGAAACGGAATCCTGCCCCTGAGCCTACTGCAATATCATCATAAAATTTATTTAGTCTGAACTGAGCTCCCTGACGGTTTTCATCCTTGTTATATGACCAGATGTTACCGGCATCAAGGAACAAAGCCCCTTCGAGGATCCAGAAGAGTTTAAAACGATATTCGGTGTTGGCTTCGATCTTTATGTCGGCCGTCTGGTTAAGAAAGCTCTTATCTTCAGGTTCATAAGAACCCGGACCCAGCGACCTTACCTGCCATGCCCTTATACCGTTGGCACCTCCTCCGAAGTATTGTTTTTCAAAAGGTATGGCATAGGAGTTTCCATAGGGTATTCCGGCTCCCACAAATCCCCTGTAGACAATGGAGGAGACATCATTTATTATCACATTGTACCTTATGTCGATATCGGCCCTGAAATATTGGGCAAAAGGTTGTCCGAGCAAATTATAGCTCCCGTCGGTTTTCTCCAGCCCGAACAGGTTACTGGCAAGGGATGCCAGATTACCTGCGGCCTCGGCATTCACCCTGATAAACCAGTAATCGTTCGATTTACGGATCTTCTGGTTGCTGAATATCCACGAATAGTTACCACCTATTATCATAACATCACGGTAGCTGTATGCAAGGTAGGAGGATGAATCGATCCGCTTTTTGAACTGATCATCGATTGTTATCAGATCGACCCAGTTTAACTGGATAGGGTTCACAATATGTGAAGTAAAAAGTCCCTCGCTCCATGTATACCCGAATGTGGCATTCGCCATAGCACGGGTGTAAAATGGCATGTTTTGCCAGTTGTAGGCAGCAAGAAGAGTGGTAGTGGGATTGTGTTCCTTTATAAATTTCTCCTTATCAAGAAAAGGCAGAACAAATTTGGGGAAGCGCAGACTCGTTTCAATACCGTATTCCTGTATACTGCGTAGTGTATCGTTTTGTGAGATAGCCTCATAGGCTCCTTTAAGCTTCAGATCAAATAGTTCGGCACCATGAAAAAGATTTTTATGCTGATAGATGAGGTTAAGGGCTCCTCCGAGAAAACCGGCTGAGTTTGTGCCTTCCACCTCAACCTTGAACGACTGCTGGCTAAGCATGGTGAGCTGTATGGTGCAGTCGAGAGTCATTCTTTGACCGGGTTTCACGGGGCGATCGCCCGCTTCAGTGTAAAAAATGTTTACCAGACGATAAGTCTTAAGTGAGAGAAGACGTGTCTGTGTATCTTCAGTCCGGGTTACATTATAAATGCTTCCGGGCTTAATATAAAGTGACTGAATTATTAGTTTGTATTTGATGTCGGGTTTCCTGCCCGGGGAAATAAAATAATAACCTTCGTAGAAGACCGTATCAAGGCTTTCACGATATTTTTCGCCACCTTCAAGGGCATCTTTAGGGACAAAGTCAGGGTATATATATACATCTCTTACCATGTATACTGAGTGGGGCACATCGATGATCCTGTTACCGGCATCGCGCGTCTGAAATTTTCTGATTCCATACACTATATTGACCTGCCTGTTGCCCAGGGAACTGTCGACATTGAAATAGATGTGATCGTCTGAAAAGCTGTAATAACCCTGTTCCTTTATGAACCGGGAAAAGCGGTTTCGTTCATTCTGCAGAACATTCACATCATAAGGCTTGCCTCTTTCAATCAGACAGTTCACAGAATCGCGGTAACACAGCTTCCTTATTGTTGTGTCAGCGATATCGTAGGACAGATTCCTGATAGTATAGGGTTCTTTCAGATCTACGTTGTAGTAAACCTTCGACTTGCGGTTGGCAGTCTCTATCGTCTCCATTACCTCACTGTCAAAATAACCTCTCGATGCAATATATGATTCAAGCTGCTCACGCGACTTTGCAGTGGCATACGGATCGAATATAACCGGTTCCTCTCCTATCTCCCTAAGCCATGAGTGAGGCCACTTCTCTTTTTCCAGATTTGACATATTGTACAGGCCAAGATGAAATTTCGCTCCGAATATCTTTTTATTGGGCTTTTGCCTGACATATGGCATCAGATCAGATTTTTTAATCTCGTCTTTGCTTACAATAACTTTTGTATCATCGAGCAGAGTATCCCCTTCAGGTACATATTTTAGTGGATTACATGATGTTACAACAAGCAGCAATAACACTGTGAGCAGAAATGATCCAGGAAAAAATATATTTTTATTTGACCTGATTTTTTTCAAAATTTGCGTTGAATGACTTACGCAAATATATCAAATATTTGGTTGCAGGCTTTGCACTCTGAAGCTTTAGCGAAAGAGTGTTGCGGGTTGCTAGTTGCTGGTTGCTAGTTGCTGGTTGCTGGTTTTAAGGTTCCCCTCCTGGGAGGAGTTAGGGGTGGGTTTTTTAAGGTTGCTGGTAAACATTAAATTTTAAACCATAAACTTTAAACAGAAACAAACAAAATGCTGAGCAAAACCAAAATAAACTTCATAATCTCCCTCCAGAAAAAGAAGGTTCGCGAGGAGGAAAGACTGTTTGTTATTGAAGGTGACAAGATGGTAAGAGAATTTCTTGCTGCAAATGTCACTGTAAGGATGCTGGTGGGAAAACCGGAATTTCTGAATTCGATCCCCCTTCCCATGAAGCAGGATATATCGGAAATAATACAGGCAAGTTATGATGATCTTAAGAAAATAAGCTCACTGAAGACTCCTCATAATGCTCTTGCAGTTGTCGAAATGCCGGAGGCCAAACCTGATCCTTCAATCCCTGATAAAGAACTTACAGTTGTCCTTGACACCGTTCAGGACCCGGGAAATTTTGGCACCATTATCAGGGCTGCTGGCTGGTTCGGGATAAAAAACATATACTGTTCCCCCGACTGTGTGGATATTTTTAACCCTAAGGTCATACAGGCAAGCATGGGTGCAATACTTCATGTGAATGTATTTTATACAGACCTGAAGGTTTTCCTGGCTTCCGCCCGGAAAAATAATCTCAGGATCTACGGTGCAGTCATGGAAGGTGAATCGATATACTCATGCAAACTTGAACCTAACGGAATATTGGTCCTGGGAAATGAATCGAAAGGTATTTCTGATGAGCTGATACCATATATCACCGTCAGGATAATGATACCGGGATCAGGAGGAGCATTGCCCGGTATAGACTCCTTAAATGTCGGTATGGCTGCTTCGGTGATATTTTCCGAGTTTGCGAGAAGAAAAAGTGGTGAGTAGTGAGTAGTGAGAGGTGAGATATGAGTGCAGAAATCGACCAAAATGGGAAAATTCAGGAAGGGGGTATTTTGCGCAGAGCACCCGCCTACGTTAAAACTTCTGACTTCGCCCCCGAGCTCTCGGGGCTTCGTCCGACGAGGTCGGTGGGCGGAGCAGGGAACAGGCTTTGCAAACCGAAGCTTCAGCGAAGGTTTGGCTCAGAGCTCAGTAACTGGTTTGTTCTGATGTCGTGCAGGTCGAGAATTTTACTTTGACTTCCTGTAAATATACCAATAAGCAAGAGGAATAAAGAACAGACTGACCACAGTTCCCAGCGACATCCCTCCAATCAGAGCCAGAGCCATAGGCCGCTGCAGTTCCGATCCCATCCCATGACTGAATAATATCGGTGCTGTCGACAGAAGAGAAGCCATTGCCACCATTATGATCGGTTTTAACCTTCGTGCACCACCGGTATAAATCGCCTCTTTCAGACCAAGCCCTTCTGCCCTCAGGTTGTTTATTGTATCAACCTTCAGGATCGAGTCGTTTATTATTACCCCGGACATGACGATAAGCCCGATCATGGTAATAATGTTGATCGTTCCTCCCCACAGTTTCACCAGCAGCAGGGCACCCGCAATGTCGATAGGTATTTCCAGGAGAACGATCAACGGCTGTGTCAGAGATTCAAACTGAGCAGCAAGAATGAAGTATAGAAGCAGGAGAGCCACAACAAGTATTATCGCCAGCTCACGGAAAAGCCTCTGGCCTGTAATCAGTGAACCGCTGAATCCAACCATGAGAGACTGGTCCGCTGTAACTATATTCCTGATTTCAGAAGTCACCGCAGAAGGCTTATTGGTCTCAATATTCATGTTAACAGGAACATACTCACCATTCATACCTCCTTTAATAGTTTTATAGTCATAGACGTGCTTTATACTGACAACCTCCTTTACAGGGATATATTGCCCTGTCCTGCTCAACACATCCCCTGATGAGATTATTTCACTCACCTGCTTCTCCCGGTCTGACAGTACAATAGGAAGAAGTTCATATGAAGCTCTCAGGTCGCCGATGCTGTTCTGGTTAAGAGATGTTTTAAGTGTAGTATAGAGTGTTGAAGGATCAATATTGTAGAGCATCAGTCTGTCGGGTTCAATTTTCAGATGGATCTTATCTTCCAGTGGTGGATATGAAATACCTGCATCAGGCCATCGCTCACGCATCTTATCCGTTATTCCTGTCATGGTTTCAACAGGAGGTACCTCTTTCTCTTTCATCAGGCTTACTTCAGCCACAAGGGGCGTTTCCGAAGCTTCAAATATCTTCTCGAAGATATTCTGTTGTGCAGCAATGTTTACAAGGGCATTGGGATAGTTTTCCCTTATGAACCTGTAACAGTTCTTTTGAATAGTTTCCCGCTGGCTGTAGCTCCCGGCCTTTATGTAGATCTTCGACTGGGTGTATGACTGGTCATAATCCCTGTTAAATAGGAATTGCTGTTCGCCGATGAATGAATTTGACTGGGTTACCATATTCCCATTGGCTTCCAGCATCCTCATGTTCCTTGTAAGGTTTTCATGAACATCAATATTTTCATTCCAGTCGACCGAGACAACTAGTTCATCCTGTCGCACGGCAGGGAATTTTTCCTTTTCCATTGTCACAAGGAACCATATCATTACCAGGATTATCACCCCGAATGAAACCATGGTCGCTGTCCTGTACCTGAAGAAGAAGTTCATACCGCCCTCATACCTGTCCTCGAGATGTTTCAGACTTATCTTCTTCACAAATCTTGTAAGCAAACCTTCCTTGCCATTCCTGTAAAGAAGATAATAAATCGTCGGGAGCAGCGTGATGCCCACAAAAAGTGAAACACCCTGACCTATCACTATGGCAATTGCCTGGTCATAGAAGAGAGCTCCTGAAATACCGCTCAGGAAGATTAGCGGGATAAAAACGGCACATGTTACCAGAACAGATGAAATAAGAGGTGTAATAATCTCATTGGTTCCTTTTACACAGGCATCAGGGAGTGAAAGACCTCGGTCTATCCATTGGGTAATATTCTCAATGACCACTATTGAGTTATCTATCATCATCCCTATTCCGAGGATCAGCCCGGCAAGTGAAATAATGTTTATTGACAAACCCACCAGGTAGAAAAAGAGAAGGCTGATAACGAGTGTGGCGGGGATGCTGAAACCGATTATCATTGGAGATTTCCCATCTTTCAGGAAGAAGAACATAAGCAGGAATGCCAGGATGCCTCCTGCCAGCAGACTCTGCTTGAGATTCGATAACGAATAATCAAGGAGGCGGGTCTGGTTCTGTGAGATCTCAAACTCCAATTGTGGGTAATCTGTTCTGAAGATTTCGATCATCTCCGTCATCTTTTCTTCCAGGGAAGCCATCTTTGATGTCGATTCCTTGATAATAGCCAGGGCGATTGCCCTCTTGCCATTTGAATAATATAATCCCCTCGGCCTTTCCTGCCTGATGCCCACATCAGCTATATCTCTTATTTGCAGTATCCTGTTTCCGGCTTTTATATAGATGTTCCTTACATCATCAAGCTCTTTTAGATAAGAGCTGAATTCAAGGTTATAGAGATATTTTCCATCCTTGACAAGAATACTGCCTATTGTGATATTGTTTATCTGAACAGCATTGGTTATATCATTATCCGATATCCCGAGACTGAGCATTTTCTTTTCATCAGGATCAATATATATCTCCCTTTTGATCTGACCAGTTATATCTGCCATAGCTATTTCAGGAAGCTGCTCGATCCTCTTTTTTATCACCGTTTCGGCAAAACTGCTGAGTTCCATAAATTTTTCATCACCGGCAAGGCTGTCGGCAAGAGTCAGATTTAGCATAAAGACTGGTATGTCGGTGGCACTGGCCTTAATGATCCTTGGCCGCTCAAGATCACGGGGCAGGTTGTTCAATGCTCCGTCGACCTTCTCGTTCACTTCCATGAATGCCAGGTTGATATCATTACCGAATTTGAATGTAAGGCGGATAAGTGCACTGCCATTTCGTGATTCCGATTCAATCTTATCAAGTCCCGGAACCTGGAGGAGGTTTCTTCTCAGGATGCTTACAACGGTATTTTCAAGCTCACGGGCGCTTACATCAGGCCTCGAGACAGCGACTGTTATCTCGGGTATTTCAATATCCGGCATCAGGGATACAGGCAGCTTGTTCGAAGCCACAATTCCCAGAAGCAATAATGCCAGGAAGGTCATTATTACGGCGACGGGGCGTTTTATCAGAAAACCTACCATAATATTAATTGTCGTGCAGGTCTTGCAAGTCGTGCAGGTCGTGCAGGTCTTGCAGGTCTATTTGCTTTTTGGTTTTAAATATTTTATAAAGCTACTTAAACTATTAATCAGTTGTTGAGATTTGTTTCTTCTTAATACGGCATCTTCATTACATATATATCGTTGGTCCTCTGCGATATAATACATATTTTTTATTTCCCCTGCAGAGCCTTTGGAAACATTCAGGAATTGTCTGAACTCTGCATCACTGCCACGGCAGAAACCTTCGCTGATATTGTTCATGATCGATATTCCTGCCCTGAGAATCTGATCCCTGAAACCAAAATCCCTGCATGCCCTGAAATCTTTATAAACCTGGTTTACCAATTCCCTGGCCATCTTCCAGACTGCCAGATCTTCAAAATTTTTAATTGTTCCCATTAGCACGAGTTTTAATTAACAAAAATCATTCATTATCACCCTGACTTGCACGACCTGCACGACTTGCATGACCTGCATGACTTATTTTCTTGAGCATAATCGGCTGATACACCAGCAATCCTATCATACTGAACAATAGTCCGCCTATTGTGCCGGCAGCCAGAGCAAACCAGAACCTTTCATCCCTTCCTGTAAGGAGAAATGGTATTAATCCTATAATTGTAGCAAGGATAGTAAGAAGTATAGGTATGATCTTGGTATTGAAAGCCTTTATGTATGCGATACGTTCAGGCAGTAAGGGTCTGCGACGCCTGAGGCTGTTATAATCATTCAATATATACAGAGTTGCATTAACAACGATACCGCATAATAGTATCATCGCTGCAAAGACACCTTCATCAACGCCGATATTAAAGACCTGGAATGTAACAAATACACCGATAAATGAAAATGGTATCAGGCTGATCACCACAAAAGGTTGTTTGAAGGATTCGAGCAATATGGCACAGATAAAATAAATGATCAGGATGACCAGGAAGATAAGATAATAATTTGTCCTGTTCTGATCCCATGAATATGAATAGGAACCACTGCGGGCAGTGTAGCCGAGTGGCAGCAGAGCGCTGGTTTCATCAATATTCCTGTCGAGAATGAGTCTTCCCAGCTCATAATTACCGATAAAATCATAACCTACGGTGATTATATATTGCTGATCCTCACGGCTTATTGTTGCATCAGATACCTCCCTGTTGACACTTGAGAAGTCCTTCAACTTAACAAACTGGCCGGATGCAGTAGTCAGGGGTGAATTATTCAGGCTCCAGTAATCGTAGGTTTCAGATTGCATGGATTTTATACTGACAGGAGCGCTTATACCATCTATATAGGCTGATTGAAGAGAGGTGGTTCCCCGTGAGAATCTCCTTGCTTCACCGTATGCCGATGCTATATCCGATCCGTTCTCTGCAAGCATATATTTATCCATTCCCAACATGTTACGATACGTTTTCCTGGTATTGCCAATTATATATCCTCTCTCCTGTGCTCCGAGCAGATAGACTTCCTTTATCCTGCCTTTTCCGCTTATGATAAGCCTTTCCCGCAGATCTTCGGCATAAGCATACAGCTCATCATAGTTATACCCTTTCATTATAACTGAATAGGATGTCCGGATATAGTCGCTGTAAACCTGGTTGCTGAAGGCCTTCCCGACACCATAGACCGAAGCATGATAACTTCCTATACCGTTCATATAGTCTTCGATCCTGATCTTCAATATATACGGAAAGATCGTAAAATCGTGCTCCGGTTTGAATGTGATTGAGACGGTGGCATCCTCAGCGCCATAGATGCTTGTTATAAACATATCTGTTTCATCATAGCCGGCCAGCATATTTTCAAGTCCGGCACATGTTGTATTAAGATCCTCAATTGTAAGCCCTTCCTCACTGAGACCGATGTTGACTGTCAGTTTCGTCCTTTGCACTTCTTCAGATCCGCTGTAATAATAGAACCTGCTGTTCCTGGCCTTTTCATTGAAAAGCCTGAAAGTCCCTCCAAGCACCTTGTTCACCACCGGCTTAATATCCTGAACATATTTACTGTTGCCAAGGGTTTTGTTATAGAATCGCTGCCAGCCGGTACGATCCTCATCCTTAACCTGGTTGCGTGTATCTTTCGGAAGGGAATCGGGAAGGTAAAAAACAGGCAGGCCAAACACCAGGATGGCAGCTATTATGAACGCCACCCTGTATTTGATTATAAAACCTATGACTTTAAGGTATCCCCCTGAAAACCTTGCAACTCTCCTTTTTCTCCTTATGATCCTCGGGTTGAACTTTGGAGCGAGACCTATCTTATCAATCAGCGAGGGGATAAAAACCAGTGCAACTCCAAGTGAGACAGAAAGATTTATTATAACAACAGCAGCGAAATCGGCCAGGGTGACCCTGGAGGCTTCATCAAGGAAGAAGATCACGATCAGCGCCCCGATGGTCGTGAGTGTGGCTGCGAGAAGAGAAATCCCCACCTTCCGGTTCTTCTGAAACCTGATATGGTCGACCATAACAATGGTGTTGTTGATGATGATGCCAAATGACACTGTTATGCCCGCCAGGGAATATAGATGGATCTCAAGCTTAAAGAAGTAATAAAAGATGAAGGCTATAAGGATATTGGCAACGAGACTGATGGTGATGATCAGCAAGTATTTAAACTCCCTGCTGATGGCAAGAACAAAAAGCAGGAGAAGAATAACTGAAAGCACAGCACGGAAAATATTCTTCGTTATCTCCTCTTTAAGATATACGGTAGTATCGGAAGATGTCCTTATCGTGTAAGCAGGAGGCAGTTCGCCCCTTATCTTCCCGATTACTTTCTTTACATCTTCCGCAACTTTTATATTATTTACGTTTCTCCCAGCGCTTACATTGATATTAACCGTATTAAGCCCGTTTATCCTGTAATAGCTCTGAGGCCTCTGGTCTTTAAGCCGTACTCCGGCGACATCACCCAGATGAATTATCCTTCCCGATACCTTTGCCACAGGAATGTCCTCCCAGTGAAAGGAACTTGAATTATTTCCGTCAAGAGTAAGATAGGTTCTCTTTTCAGAGCCTCCCGCTCCGGTTTCCGCAGCACCTCCAAGTTCCGTCTCCAGCAGGTAATTACTTATTGAGCCGTTGATGACCGAAGGATTTATTCCCAGGGATGATAATTTCTGCTGGTCATAGATCAACTCCCACTGTTGCGGTGTGGCACCATAGATATTGACATCATAGACACCTTCGACAACAGCAACAGCCGGTTTTATAAGTTTTTCAGCAAGGTCGTATATATACGCAGGACTTGCATTCCCGTTCAGCTGAAAGCTAAGGATTACAGAGCCCGATTGGTTCGAGGGCATATTCATGCTGATGACGGGGTAGGATACTCTTTCAGGGAGTCTTTTTCTCGATTCTCTTAGCAGAGAAGCCACCTCGAACCTTTTTGCCCTCAGATTGACATCTTTATCAAACTCAACAGTTATCCTTCCTCCATCGTTGTAGGTTGATGAAGAGATCTTTTTAACTCCTGTCACAGTTGACAGAACACCTTCCAGGGCAGTTGTGACCTCCTGTTCAACAACGCGCACAGGAGCTTCGGGCCAGCTCCACGAGATTGTAAGAGAAGGCAGGTAACGGGTAGGATTAAGCTGAAGGGAGAGTAAAGGGATCATTGCCGCACCGACAATGATCAGCATAACGAAGAGTATGTTGACAGTAAATGTGGACAGGAAAGAACTATAATGAGGTTCTTTATTCATTCCTCCCTTACTATAGTTTCGTGTGCAAGATTTACATTTCCGGTAATGATCACCAGATCGCCGGCATGGATCCCGTCAGGAGTATCCTTCACCGAAACGCTCGTGCTGTTCTCGAATTCAACAGTAACATATCTCCAAATTGCAAGAGAGTCCTGGCGGACGAAGATCACATCTTTCCCCTGACGTATTACGAGAGCTTCTTTGGGTACCACCAGCCGGTTTGGAACAGGTTTCCGGATAACCACCTTCACGTTCATGCCGTCGATGAGCCTGCCGTTATTACTGAATTCGGCTTTAACCTTAACCATTCCGGTCTCGTCGACCTGGGGGTTGATCTGGGAAATTGTTCCGTTAATAACAGTGCTGTCGTTAATGAAAGGGATGATACCGACAGGCATGCCTTTGCTGATAAAGCTGAATTCCGATTCGATTACCGGGAATTCGACGTTCATCACCTCGTCGAAGATTATGGTACAGAGGCTTTTATAATTCTGGGATGGATTCCACTGAAGCGCTTCGAGGTTTGCGACCACACCGCTAATGGGTGCATAGATACGAGTGTTATTGAAGTTATATCGTGCCACTTCGAGAGAAGTGATTGCATCATTGATTCCGCTCCTGATACGTGAGATCTTTATCTTAGCCTGTGAAAGTCCTGTTGTATCGGAAGTGTAATAGTTAGAGAGAAGATCGTCTTTAAAGTTGATTTCGGCTTTTTCGAGACCCTGTTGTGCCTGTAGAAGCTTTGTTTTATAATCGAAGTCTTCAATAACAGCGAGGAGATCTCCTGCATTAACTTTCTGGCCATTCCTGATGTGGAGTTCTTTGATAATGCCGTTCACTTTAAAAGGGACCACAGCTTTCTGAGAAGAAGAGGCTTTACCGTTGCTGATGAGCTCATGGTAGAAAGTAGAAGGTTCGAGCTTAACGGTTTTCACCAGCACGGCTTCGGGACGTGAAGAGCGGCGGGCCATCTCTTCGAGGTTTTCTGTTGATTTGGGTTTGCAGGAAAAGAATACTGCTGTTATAAATAAAAAAACAGGAAAGATTCTGACGTTCATTTTAGCTTGACTAACAGATAAATATAATTACTGAGTATAAATTTAAACAAGATTTTACTAAAAGAGTAGTTTTTATGACTAAATTTTTCGTTGGCATAGACGATGGACACATAAATTCCCGGTCTCCGTATCTATCTCTAAAGGGTTACTAACATTAAAACAGGGTTATCAGTATCCTTCAGACTCGCAGCGAGCTTTTCTAGTTCTTTTTTCTTTTCAGGGTATTTAGGGGTGGAATTTTTAAAAGCTTCTGAGGCAACATGAGCTTTAAGTTTCTGGGCATCTACCCATCCGATAATTGTATTATCATCTTTTGTTGTCTTTGGCAAAAAGTCGGGTCCCATATCCAGATCGTTGATTAGCCCTTGACTCGAATTAATTAAAGCTTGAAATTTCTTCTTTTTTGAACCAATAAAACATAATCTTTCAACTTTACCATTTTGGGGTAAACTAAATTCATAATATATGTAATCACCAAATTCGAATAAGTTCCATGGATTTATAAAATTTTGAATTATAATTATTCCATCAGATTCTGATCTTACTTCTGGTGTAATACGTAGTTCTTTCTTAATGTCGATGATAGCATAAGGTTCAAAATCTCTATTTATGTATGTATATAAAGTGTCACAGTATATTTCCTTGTTTATAAGATGTGTCCCATAATTGTAGAAAATGTTTTCGCAATCAAAGGCTAAGGTGGGGAAGTTTCCAATCCAATGATATTTGTTTGGATAACTTTTAATAATCTGGCCAACTGTGTCTATCAAAATGAAACTGGCATCAATATTGAAAAAAGTGTTTTTATTATAACAGAGGATTCCACCCTCTGTAAACTTGAAATCTACAGCAGCACGAACAGGATATTTAAAGGTTCTGATAAATTTGCCATTATTAGAATAGACCAAAAATCTTTGTTGCCAGCCATCAATTAAATATATTGTTTCATTCTGCGGATTAATTCCAACACAGCTGGCAACTGTGAATTCATTTGGACCCCTCCCAATCGTTCCAATTTTGGTGACAAAAGTGCCGTTGAACCGGAACAAATTAACGTCTTTGGAATATTGTGTAATAAAGAAATTCTCACTACTGATTATTTTCTCAATCCTTTGTATAACACTTTTTTCACTAGTTTCCAAAGGTATGTATTGAATGTTCATTGCCCCTAAATCAGATAATTTTATAGTCGTCTTCTCTGATAATACTTTCAAATCATAAACCACCATCGTCGTTATGGGTATGGTAGGAACAGGATTTGAGTTTTTACAGCTCATTAGTAAAGAGGAAAGAAGAAGCATTAATAAATAAAACTGATGTATTGTTTTCATCCGTCAAACAGAATTATTGTTGATAATTAATTAGTTTTAAAGATTGAGAGAAACCTAATCAAATTTTTGTTTGTTTATTCGTTTAAACTCTTTATCAATTCACTTGGCATATTAAATATTAAACTAAGTATAGTAGTTAAACTAGTTGCCCATGAAAAAATTTAGCGCCATAATTCTACAAACCAGGGAGTTTATGAAATGGGACTCCCTGGCTTTTTACAATATTAGTCCTATCTTCTGTAGAAATGAATAACGATAATTGAAATTTATCGACCATTTGAATACTCAATATTGCTTTTCAACCCATATGATAAATTCACAAGAATTGATGAATTATCCACAGGATAAGTCGCGACAAATTGCAAAATCTGTCTCTGTATATCCTTCTGCTATACATTTATCCTTTGCAACCTGGTCACTACAATTAGACACACAAACAAATCCAAGGGTAATAATACTGTCATAATACCACTTTCTGCATTCAGCATAATTTGCTCCCTCATAACCTCCTCTTAAAGTAACTAGCTCATCATTCTTTATTAGCTTCGCAGGATTGATTAGTAATTTTCCAAGTTTTTTCATAATACAATTTTTATGTTATACTTTTTCTGAATTTTCCTTATTTATCTTTTCAAAGGTCATAACCGTGGTCATGAATAAGTACTATCTTCGCATGAGTACACCCCCTTTCTGTTTTGGAAAGGTCCGGGCAGGGGCTGCGGGCTCAGAGCGCAGAGCGTAGAGCTCAGTGTAAAACCCCTGCCCTTTTCTTTCAGTTTTCAAATTGTCATACACTTGAATTTTTTTCGGTTGATATTTCCTGATTAGTATCATCCTGTTTATATTTAGTAGGAGGGTGATTATCACAGCTAATTTAGTAAATCACTATGAGTCAGTCATAAGCAAAAACAGGCAAAAACGGACAAAAATGTGCAGAAATCGACAAAAATGGGAAAATTCAGGAAGGCAGATTAGAATTATCCGCTACTTTGGAGTCTAAAGAATGATGTAGGCATACTAATTACTTTTTAACCTTACCAGAACCAGCACGGGATTATCTGTCTCTTTTAGACTATCTGCCAGTTTCTCAAACTCTTTTTTCTTCTCAGGATAAACAGGTTGGATATTTTTGAATGTTTCGCTTTTAGAATGATTCATTAGAGAACTTAAATAATTTTCTGAATCATTTTGAAGAACTATGTTCAGTATTTTATATTCTTCTAATTTGTTGGATGTCGTTTTTATCTTAATATAGCTAATAATTGTTAAAATAAATAATATAAATATTGCAAATGGAGTTAAATACTTCATTTTTAAAAATTATTATATTCAATTGAAATAATTATAGGGTTTGATTCATCTGAAAGGGCATCTAATGCTTGGCGATATTCACGTATCAATTCAATATCCTCTTGTTCCATTATTTTTCTTTCAGCTCTTTCAAAAAAATATGCGTTAATAACACCAAAAAACTGATTATCATTAACCGCAATATTACTTATTAATCTGAATATCTCAAGTCCACCTTCATAACGATTGCCATAGTAATAGTTAGCTGAACTTTTTGAGTAAATCACCATTAAATGGCTTCGCTCTAGCTTTAAATTAAAGGTTATAAATTGATCTGTTTCAAAAACATTTTCAATTCCATATGCCCAACCTTTTTCATCTTTTTCCAGAAGTTCAATTATTTCTAGAGTATTACCATGTGTATTCTTAATTTTTTCTCTAGGGATTTTGTTCTGCCCAAAATCAAATGTAATTCCTGGTTCAACTCCATTTTTCGTAATCCGAAAAACAATGTCCTTTAGGTACGGGGCATAGTAAGTATTAGTCGAATGGGAAATTGCATAGGAACCACTTAGAGGTGTGTCGTATTCGTCTTGTTCAAGAAACCACTTATAAGATTTATCTTTCAAATTCATTATTGCTATTGAATAACTTTTTCTTGAATTTACTTGAGGGAACTTTGAATAAAATGATAATGTATTGTCATCAAGTTTTTCGAAATCAGTCGATAAGAAATGAATCTTAAAATCATTTAAAAATTTACCATTTTGCAAATTAAAAATCAGTACCTTTCTTTGTTCAGCATCTAGTGCCCAAAGCTGACCTTTTTTATCGTCGATTATAAAGTCAACTAGGCCAATAAACTCTCCTGGGCCTCTACCATAGTTGCCAACACTACCTAAATAATGCCCCTCACAATCGAAAATAAAGATTTTTCTATTAATCCCTCTATCCAAGATATATAGACGATCATTAACCAAAGTAATTTTTTTTATGTCTCCCAACATGCAATTTATATTAGTTTCTAATGGGATAAATTTTACTTTTTTAATTACTTTGGCCGGTATTCTTTGATTGTTTGTCCATTCAAAAATATTAAAATGGATTACATTGTCTTTTTCAATAAGATTGTCCTTACTGCTACAGCTAATTAAGACCTTAAATAAAAATACTGCAATACAATAGATACCGATTCTTTTGATTACTAAATACATACTATTTTAAAAATTTGATAAAAAAAAGGCAACAAATATTTTTTAGGAAATGTTGCCTTTTAAAATTTATTTATGATTCACACAAGCTGCCGCTAGGTTCACAATCCCATGGTTGCCAACCGCCTCCATAATAAGATGGTTCACAGTCCTGGGGTCCATTAGAATAACATACAGTCCAATAGACTGTAATATCACACCAAACTTCGTAACATCCAAATGGATCGCACCAACAATCAGCGGCCGTTCCAGGTGTTGTTTCAGAATCGATCCACCATTTATTAGCTTCACTTTGAGCATATTCAACTTTAGAAATAATTTCTCTATCCAACGATGAATCCTGGCTGGAGCCTATTGAAATCTTGAGATTCAGGAAGATCGAAATTAAGAATATACTTGTTATAATACCTTTAGTAACTTTTGGTTTCATTTTTTAAATTTAAATGATAAAATAAAAAATTATTCTAATCATTCAGGATAAGAATATTCACAAAAGAATTTGACTTTTATATCATTTCAAAGCCAAGTATATTTATTTATTTTGAGGTTTAACTATCGTATCTAACCTCCTTTCTGTTATTTTTGTTGATTATGTTACTATAGTTTAAGTGCTAGTCTTCAAGGATTCATACTTATGGATCTCCATAATAGGGTTTAAGGTATGCTTGTCGGATGAGTGTACAATTAATTTTTATAGCACCTTCGGTTTTAATTCAAATTTATAGAAAATTAGGTAAAAATCTTGCTATCAAAAAACGTAAGATATTGATATTCTTCATGTTAATAACAATTAATAATCAACTAATTAAAACTAATCTTTAAAGAAATAAAGGTACTAAGAATAGAAATCTCATGCAAACAGCTGCAAAACTGATACTTAATTAACGTTCTTATCACTTAATAAACGGTAATTTTGTTTAAAATCCGTTTAATTTATTTTTTAACCGGACAATTTTTTTATCAGGTATCCTGTTTCTTAACAATTCAATTAATACATCACCATATTTTCTTTTCGATACCTTAAAGAAATGATTATTAATTTGCACAAGACGACGCCTGCTGCTGAAAGCAGAAACTTTCGATAAATTGAGTAACAATGATCTGTGAATCCGAAGGAATTTCCCTGCCGGGAGCTGCTTCTCAACCATTTTAATAGTTCCACAAATTCTTATTGTCCTTCCATCATCGAGATAAAACTGGATATAGCTTCCTTCAGATTTGCAAAATAAAATTGAACCAATATCTATTTGCTCGAACCTTTCATGTGTCTTAAAGACCAAAGTGCTATCAAAGAATAAAATATTCATCTGTAAAATATTATTTAGGTAACATGTAAATTCCAATCAGGTTACTATTTCTGAATTGCTTCTTAAACAAGTTTTTTTGGTCAAATGGGTATTTGAGTAATAGATAGTCTGAATATCTTGATGAGTTGGCCGGAAAGTAGTAGTCCGTGATGAAGAAATCTGCCTGATTAATATCATCAACAAAAACCAGTCTGTCAAACGTATTTTTATTGAAATTCAATGAATTAATAGAACACGATGAATTTTCCGAATAGATTACCAGACTTCCATAAGTATAATTATCAGTTAAATACCTAAGAGCCTCTTTATATGAAAGCCCGAAATAATCTCCATCAAATTTCTTCAACGGATCTGATCCTGCAATCTGATTAAAATATATGTACTGGAATGGATGCATTTTGATCAGAAAATACATTGTGGAACAAAGACTTAATATTATTCCGGTATAAACGACAACTTTCAGAATCTTCTTCTTTAATGCGAGTGTAATAAGGTGAATATTCTGCAGAATGAAGTTTAATCCTGTCAAGCCGATTAATAGAAATGCCGGATAAATAAAATACATCTGCCGCCAGCCGTTGTATAAGATCGAATGGAAATATATTACTGATATGAGAGGTATTATAAAAAGCAGGAAAAATGCTATTGTATTCTTTTCGCAGTTATTTTTAAAATCCCAAAATCTTCTTTTGACCGCGGTTGTAAGTGTGTAAGTAAAACCTATAAGGAAAAGGATACTATATAAAACCGGTGTCGTTACAAGTATCTGGGATAATGTATAATGCCAGGGTAGTCCTGAAGCCCATACAAGCTTTCCCCAGTATAAAAGCTGTCCGTTCCACCGGAATCGCTTCATTTCATTAAAAGAGTAAATGAAATTTCTGACCGGATCTTCCCACAGGAATGGCCATAGTATTATAGTTAAAGCTATAGTTAAAAATCCCCAGAGAAGAAAAATTATCCCAGATGATTTTATCCATGGAAGGAACTTAAGTCCTTTCATAGATAGTAATGCAATCAGAACAGTAACAAATGGTAACACAATTCCGACGATACGCGCATTTATTGCCAGGGAACATACAAGAGCATGTACAAATAAATACTTAAAAGTCCTTGCTTCTAGGAATTTTAACATTGAATATATACCGATCGAAATCCATGAAAGCAGTATAATATCCTTGGGATTATAAAATGCTTCCGTGAATATCCGGGGGCTGAGAATATAAAAAAGCAGACCCAGAACCGGTATCAGTCTGTTGTTAAATGTCAGCTCTGCAGTTTTAAAGAAATAGTAAGTAGATAACCAGAAAAGCATGAATGTCAGGAAATGCCTTATCAGGAATACCGACCGGGCATCTTCAATTTTAAGCAGCTTCTCAAGGCTATAACTGAATACCTGAAATACAACACCATAATCGCGGTATTCGTAATCCGGTAAGCTTTCTTCATAAGTCGGCTGAATTTCCGGGAAAATATTAAACTACTGGTTTATATAATCAAAAGATATAATACCATGCTTGCGCTGAATGGGTTCATCGGTTGAAATGCCATAATCAGGCAGAATAACAGAACCGACTATCAAATAGGTAAACAATATCAGGTATTGTATATTGTTGATTAAAAACCTGGAAAATATTTTTATTTTCCCGTTGTAATTTATACTCATTGGAAATGGTTTTGAGGACTACATGCGAACCAGGCTAAGTACTACCTGCCGGTCCATTTCATACTATTTTCGAACAGATTATCAATAGTTACTTCAGAGGTGGGATTACAAGCTGAAAAGAAATTTTTCAGTATATCACTCTCATTTTCCGCTATCGGTTTCTTAGAAATATCTCTCCATATCCTGTTTAACCAGAAATCACCGAAGTCTTTCTGATCATAAATGAAAAATAGTATAGAGGCCCAGAAATTACTTCCGGTCACTTCAAGATCTGAAGGTATTTCAGGAAGGATACCATCAATTAATACTTTATCAATATTCAGAGTAGTATCTGCAGAGAAGTAATAGAAAATGCTCTTAAGATCTTTTAAATACTGGTTATAGCTTATAAGATTGATAGAGTCGGCATCTATTGAGAGCTTTTCTATACAGATATTTCTCATAAATACCGCAAAGCCTGTCCTTATTGCATTACTTATTTCTGATTCGGAACAGGTAAGCTGATCATCATAAAACCAGAAATTTCTTCCCAGCTCATAGAAAATTAAAGAGTCAAACTTTTTGTATTTAGTGTACCTATTATAAATCTTCAGGAACTTTCCGGTCTGGATCTCAATTCCCGGGAAACCTATTCTGCCACAACCTGTGCCGCATGTCTGATCTACCTCTGCTATACTATATGTACGTCCTTTATTAAAATCGTTCAGCTTCTCATAAATATCAATAGCGCCCTGAACATTGGTTGTAAATACCTTCAGGAATTCTTTTGAATATTCTGATTTATAATAAATTTTTACTCGTTCATTTTTATAGTAATGAAAAAGACCATACTCCTTATTAAAAGAACAATATATGCGGTGGTTAGAAAAGAAAACAGAAAGAAAAAGTATGGTAAAAAGAGGAATTATTGCAACAAAAATGCTTTTTAATAATTTATTCATCATAATCGTATTATAATAATATCAGTTTTACACCCGATCAAGACATTGATCAGGTTATTGATTCTTTATCAAGAACTTGCAGAGTTCTAATCTCCAGAGCTTTATCCGAAGAAACTGTATCGGAAGAATGTTCGACGTCGTTATAAATAACAGTTTTATCTATGGTGAATGAGAAAAAAATCCCTGTCAAAGCTGAAAATGCAAGCACCATAAAGAAGAGCATTGTAAAAGCAATTGAAAGGTTTTTATCGATGGGCAGGAACCTGAATCCCAGCAGAAAAACGAATTCCCTTGATCCTACTCCGCCAATTGTGAAAGGCAAAACAGCAGCAACAGATGAGAGCATGAAAAGAAACAGGTATTCCCAGTAATGAGATGTTACATTAAGTGATAACAGAAGAAGAAAGGCAGTGATAATCTGGCCTAGCTGAACAATGAGAGAGAGCCAGGTGGTATAAATGAATCCATCGAGATATGCAGGGAGGATAAGCTTAAGGAACGAATAATATAAACCAATAATTAGAATAGATGATACAATAGAAATAGAGATGCTCAAAATTTTATAATCAGGTAATAAATCCGGAAGAATGCCAATCAGCAGTAAACAGCTGAACGAAAGCAAAATGCTGACACCGCTTATTCTGTCCATTAATGTTGCACTGATAAGATCTTTAACCTTGCTTTCAGACTGCCCTTTCAACAGATATACTTTATATCCATCGCCCCCAATGCTGCCAGGCAGGAAAAGGTTATAAAACATACCAACATAGTATAGTCTGAGATTATATAACTGCGACAGATTCAACCTGATACATCTGTAGAATCTTTGCAATCTGACAGATGATACAATCTTGGATATATTAAAGGCAAAAAAAGCCAGTACAAAATATGCAGGTTTAACTTCTTTTAATTGATTGACAAACTGCTTAAAATCAATAATATGAAAGACAAACCATAAAGCAATCCCGGTGATGAGTATTTTAATTATAGTTTTGATTACCTTCTTTTTTATATTCCCGCTATTTTCCATCGGAATGAGTATTGTATAAGGGTGAAATTCCAGTTAATGAATGCAACATAACCAGGATTTTAGAATCAGAATAAGAAAAAAAATTTGGGGTAATAGTGCCGGGATGGCATTCGTTTACTATGGACTAAAATATGTTTCTCTAATCTTCTCAAAATACCTTTCGATCAGAAAAGGCATATTCGAATCGGGTTGGAAAATCATCTTTGCATTGTTACATGAATCCAATACAAAAAAGAAAGAGCTATTTTCATCTTTGTATATTGTATCACTCAATTCATTACCGGATACAGTAATCGTTCTCAAGTCACCAATCCCATAAGTAATCATTTCTTCTTTCAGATAGATCCGATCAGCATTCTTAACGATTACCGCAAAATTTTTCCTGCCAATATGGGATGAATACTTTTTCATATTCAGGAATACCTGTTCGTTACAAATACTACAGCCGGCTCTGGAATAAAAGCAGATAAACAGATTATTCTCTGAATCAGACCTGTCAGAGATCAATTTATCTGAATTAATGATGCCGCTCAGATGTTTGCTTTCCAAACGGTTAAGAATATGGTTAGTCAAATAATAGTTTTCACTGACATTACTTTGCATCTCGGTTTTAAAACCGGAAACAATCTCTTTAATTCTTTTCTTCTGATAAAAAAAGATTGAATTGATAATTATCAGAAAGAAGATAATTGCATAAAATAAGATGTTGATATTAATTTTCTTTGAGGTCATACAAAATAAGAACCGGATTATCAAAATCAGCAGCTTTCAGCATCTGGCTTCTGACGTCATCTTCAACTTTTACTTTACCGGAGAGTATAAGTTCCTTAAAAGCTGATACTCTGCGTGGATGGACATAGGCAATCAGCTGATTATTATGTATTTGAAAGAGATTGGGATATATATATGTTAAATCATCGTTGTATCTGGCACAACAAATTATCTTCCGGGTACGGAAATGCATAAATGTATAATACTCACTTATACCAATACGGAATTTTATAAATGCCATACTATCATTTTCCGAGTATCCTGAGATTTTTGATAACTTGTCCGGATTCGCTTTCATAAATGACATTGGTTCATCTAATGTATAATTCTTCAAATCGTCTTTTTTCAGTTTGTGCTTTTGTGAGTCAAGGATAATATAAGGCTTAATAGTCTTATTTCTAATTGAGAAAATAGTGTTACAATAATTCATAAAAAATTTTAATCCACTTTCCGTTTTGAAGAAGTTCCCTCCCTCGATGAATTCAATAACTTTGGGACCATGCAGAATAGTTGAGTACTTTAAGGTTTTCCAGGTATTCAGATTTTCTTTATCAAAAAGGTAGAGTAAATAATCATCTTGTTCAGTACCATTACCTGGTGGAAAGGATTTATATCCATAAATATTATCGTCTGCCTTAACAAAGCTGGAAAATCTATATTCGAAATTCATGCTAGAAAGGAAATTTCCTTTTAAATCATATTTGTTTAATTTTTTTGTAGAATTATCAAAAATTAGTATCCCATTCTTGTCAACATCAAAATCAAACGGTTGGTTAAACTCACCAGGGCCTCTGCCAATCCTGCTGATTTTACTTATTAACCTTCCATTGTTTGAAAAAATAAATACACTTTTTGCATTTCTATCGAAAATGTAAATTGTATCTCGAACAATTTTGATATTGTCCAAATTATTAATAATACAATATTCGTTAGTTTCCAGGGGAATAACACGAAAATCAGAGAAGACTTCAGAGAAGACTAGTGGCTTTTCAGAGATTATTTCGTCAACATTTATTTCAATTGCCTGTTTGTTGTGTATTTTATTACTACAACTGATTGTGAAGAAACCAATGACCAATATTAATGTAGAATTTAACAAAGTATCTTTCACTTGATAAAATGGATTTGTGGTAATAACATATTAACTGATTTTCAAGATTGATTCAATTTAAAATCTATTTAAGCTATTATAAGATCAGCTCTGTTGACAATAAACAATTTCCAGTGTAGAAATTATATGATATAATCTCATATCATTCTTAGATAGTAGATATCTCTTCCAAAGAATAAGTGCCTTAAATCGGCTATCAATAATTAAGATAACCAATCTTATGAAGGAATGCAAATTATTCGATAAAACTCCTCCTCTCCTGAGCTTGTATAACGATGTTCACAATAGTTATAAATATCGTAAGATAATTTACTGACACAAGATAATCTTTCAGTCCCATCAGCACAATCAGAACTATAATCTATCCATTTTTCACAATCATTAAGCCAATAGATATGATCGGCATAGATTTCATTACAACAACCAACCCCACTCCCGGAATTAGCAATGCTGAACTTTTCTGATACAATTTGTGCATTTATTCCCTCAATACTATAAAATTGAGGAATATTAGCTATTGTAAGTACAACAAAAGCTGAAAGAAAGATTAAATTCTTTTTCATTTTGAAAATATTTGGTTTAACGCAAATTAAGATATATCCATGTTCCTTCAAAACAGAAATTTTCTTTGTATTGTATTTCCGGTAATTATTTCCGGTAAACGGTAATAATTTAAAATAAAAGGGAGGATTTTTTTTCTAGAGGCCGTTTTTTTTGTAAAACAACCCGATAAAGCCGGAAAAAAGTACTTTCTTCCTGCCCTGGGCCACTGACGATTCGGTCAGAGCAAATCTTAGTTTTTTGCATTTTTCTCATGCTTCCGCCCCGTCAGTCACATACACCAGATGTCCGACGATGCACATATATAGTGCACGAATCAAGCCGAATCGACAAACTCCTGAGGTATAACACCCACATCCGCTTCACATCTCAACTACAACGATTTCTATTCCCCCTTTCACATCCTTTCAGACTCAGGACTTTCAGTAAATAAAATTAAATACTTTTTTGAATTACCCCCCCCAATTGTTAATAAATTAACAAGAAAAGTTCGTATCTAACTGTTATTTAGTGTATTAATAAACTAGAAGCGCAGGGCGCAGGGCGGGGGGGGGCAAAGACAAAAGACTAAAGATCAAAGAAAGAGGTACAACGGATACCCTGCACTATCGAGATATGCCGACAACACTAAAATTTGTATATTTGTAAAAAAGTTATATTGACCGAAAAAGTTCAATATTGGCTCGACTTATCTGACTATGACCTGGAGACAGCAGAAGCCATGCTCATTAGCGGAAGGTATTTATATGTAGGGTTTATGTGTCACCAGACAATTGAGAAAATATTGAAAGCGTATTATTGTTCAAAATTTTCTGATACTCCACCATTTTCCCATAATCTATCTCTTTTATCAAATAAATCGGGATTAGATGATTTACTAAAAGATGATTTCAAAGAGTTTATTAATATACTTGAACCATTAAACATTGAAGCCAGATATCCAACTCATAAACAACAATTATTAAAAAGCCTGACAAAAAATCGATGTAAAGAAATATTGCTGAATACCAAAAAATTTCAGTTATGGTTAAAAGAGAAGTTATAAATATAGTAAGTCAGTATAAAGCTTTGGTTTCAAGTCATTTTGATGTGGATAAAGTTATCCTGTTTGGTTCATACTCAAGAGGTACCCAAAAAAATGATAGTGACATTGATGTAGCCATTGTTGTAAATACGATTAGTAACGATTTTTTTACTTATGCTCCTCTTTTATGGAAATTAAGGCTCCAGATTGATAAAAGAATTGAACCTGTTTTACTGATCAATGGTAAGGATGAAAGCGGTTTTCTTCAGGAAATACTCCGAACAGGAACTGTAATAAATTAAGGGAGAGGGTGAAATACATCTTCCTCTGAGCAGGGAAAGCCTCCTGCCCTTTTCTCAGTTTTAAATCGTCATATACCTGAATTTTGTTTCGGTTGATATTTCCTGATTAGTATCATCCTGTTTATATTTAGCAGGAGGGTGATTATCCCAGCTAATTTAGTAAATCACTATGAATCAGGGATGAGCAAAAACAGGCAAAAACAGGCAAATATGTGCAGAAATCGGCAAAAATGGGAAAATTCAGGAAGGTTGGGGTATTTTGCACAGGGGGGCACCCACCTACGTTAAAACTTCGGTGGGCGAAGCAGGCGCAGGGCACAGAGCTATTTCTTTATTAAAGAGTTAACTTCTGACTTCAATTTTGGAAGGTGAAGAGTCACGATCCCCCAGATATTCTCATCAGATATGGAATCGTAGCCATGAATAATTTGATTCCTTAGTCCGATGATCCTTACTGCATTTTCAATTGTGAATTCAGGATCTTCTCTTAAGAGTCGATTCATAGCTTCTCCAATTATTTCAAGATTTCTTTCTACGGCACGCTTTAGTAAAACATTTGAACTGTAATTCGCATAAGTACTGTTTCCTGATTCAAAATATGAATCGATCTCATCAATTGCAATCTTAATATCATATAGTAGCTTAAGTTGTCTCTCTGTCATAGACTATTTTTTTGTCGCGATCAACAATCTTTCGGAATATCGGATTTCGTATTGCCTGATTTTCAATCAGGTCAATTTCTCTGCCAAGAAGTCTTTCGAGTTTTTCTTTAAAATCAAAATAGTTGTCAGCATATTCGAGAATATCGACTTTATCAAATTGAACCACCATATCTATATCGCTATCCTTATTGAATTCTGATGTCAGAATCGATCCGAACAGATATAGCTCTTTGACTTTGTGCAGTTTGCAAAGATTTATCAATGAGGCAATATTTTTTTCAATTATGTTCACAAATCAAAGATAGCTATTCTTTTTATTCGGATTATAAGAATACCGATATTGACAAATCACCTCCTTTCATTCAAAAAATCTCATCTTAATCATATTGAGTAGGGGCCGATGACCAAAGCAAGTTAGTAAATCACTACGAATCAGTCATCAGCAAAAACAGGAAAAAACTGCAGAAATCGACAAAAATGGGAAAATTCAGGAAGGCAGATTCAAATAAACTGCAATTTTTAAGACTGATAGTATTACTTAAAGTGGTAATTTGAATGAGATTTATATCTTGTTTTTATAACCAGGATTCTATATCTTACTAAAAGGCTGTTTATTCCTTGTATTTTGCTATGACAATCACTGGGTTATCCTCCCATTTGATATTTTTTAATTTCTGAAATACGGGATACAGGGACTTGATTCTTTCAGGATTATTCTCTATCCAATGCACTATATCATTTGCCTGAATGAGACCTATCAGGTCTCCTTCTGAATTTATTGAATCAAATGTAAGGTTCATGAATCCATCGATATCATTCTTAATTCCGGAACTGTTGTCTGCGACTTTAATTAGTCTTAACATTTTATCATACAATGCAAAATATTTGATTTTATCTAAATTGAAATTGAAAGAGATAAATCGTTTACTTTCAGAATATTGAGGTTGAAAAATAAAACTTCCTTTAAGTCTCTTTTCAAGTGGCCACCATTTTGATTCATAGGGAGGACTGTGTTTTCCTCTGTTGAGAATAAAGTATGGAGTTATTTTGTCAACAGTAATCCGGAATACCGTATCATTATACATATTCTGAAAAAACAAATTGTTGTTAAAACGGTAAAAACTCGTTTCGCCGGGCCTTGTGACATAAACCTGTTTGGTTGCTAAAATATTTCTGTTAGGAATAGTCTTTAATACCTTACCATTCTCATTAAATATCATTAATAAATTGGGTTCAATACCCCTGGCAATTAAAAAATCACATACTATTATTGAATCATTAATAAATGAAAAATTCATTGGTACAGAGGGTTTGTCGAAACTACCGTTATAACCGGGCATATTTATATTTCCCCTGAAAACGCCATCTATTGTATATTTAACCAAATTTCCATTCCCCCCGATAAAATAACATGCAGGACTCTGGTCATTAACAAATCCCATGATGGCGGCGTATGAAAACTCTCCTGGTCCACGACCATAACGCCCAATCTCCCTTATAAATTCTCCATTATTCCGGCTGAAAACAAGACATCTATAAATAGTAACTGTTATTATGTACTCTTTGCTGACATATACTTTAGGATTCTTATCGACGAGGCAGTCATAAGTCGTGGCAAGAGGTATATATGTAATGGATTCAGCAAAGTCACTCAGTTTAATATCTTCAGTGCGTTCAAGTGCTGATGCCAGATTTAAAACAGGAATTTGTTGGCAAAGAATGCTATTATATTGACTAGCGATAAAGAAAATGAAGAATTGAATAAATAATCTTTTCATTATAATAAAATGAATACCTGTCCTATAAATCTAACCATCTAAGTTATTAAAAAAGAACAAAATCCCATATATTTTGAATAGTTCAGTTAACTGCTTATCATATTAAAAATCGAGGAACTCTAACACGTTAAGTAGTCACTACATGTACAATCCCCAAAAACAGAACCGCAATGGAACAGAATACCTTGTATTTTTTCATAATCATTACAATAACATGCCCACCATGCCTCTGGAATTAAATCACAATTGCAAAGACACGTGTGACATTCTCCATACTGTCCTCCTTTTAAGGTCATCAAATCCTCATTTTTCATCAATTTTTCCGGATTAATCTGAAGTTTTTTTAGTTTTTTCATGTGAAATAATATTACTATATTGTTGGAAATTAAGTGGTTCACATAGCCTGTCCCGATTTATAGGGAGAATCCACATGGATATTTATTTTTCATACTTCTTTGTGATTTTGTGTCATGTGGGTTTCATAATTATAATTTTAATGATATTAGTATTCATATTCATTTCAGCTTGCCGGACTGATTTAAAATAAATATCTATGGCATTAACCTCCTTTCAGTTATGGGGCCGAGCGTTTAAAAATGATCCGGTGGATCATTTTAGCGAAGGAGCCGGTTCGCAGGGGGGTGATTATCACAGCTAATTTAGTAAATCACTATGAACTACTACCCTCTTTCAGACCATTGGTTTTCAAATATAAGTTAACTTTTATAATGATGATGATGTAAACCAAGTGTTACATAACCGGAAATAACTCGTAGTGAAACGGAGAGTTATTCTGGTTATTAACACATTTTCTTTTTTGCTACTTTTTTCTTTTGTTAATATCTTCATTTTCTGTTAATATCATGCTACCGACTTATACCGGGCTGCCGGGATCTGATGATCAATTCCCTGGTGGCAAAGCCGATTATTATAATAATCCATATAATCCTTAAGCCCGCTGTAAAGCTCAAGTCCATCAGCAGGGACCTTGATATAAACATAATCCCATTTGACTGACCTCCAGAATCTTTCGATAAAGATGTTATCAATAGCCCTGCCTTTGCCATCCATGCTTATTTTTATCTCTTCCTTCTCAAGAAGTTCGATCCATTCATGACAGGTAAACTGACTCCCCTGATCCGAGTTGATTATCTCAGGCTTCCCATAGCGCTGAATAGCCTCTTTTGTTACGTTCAGGCTGCAGGAAGCATCCAGGCTATTGGATATACCCCATCCGACAACATATCGGCTGTAAACGTCTATAATGGCTGTCAGATAAAGAAAACCTTTGGGCATCGGAATGTAGGTGATGTCAATAGCCCATACCTGATTTGGCAGGGTAATTTTGAGATCCCTCAGCAGGTATGGTCTGATATATTTTGCCTGACCAAGACGACTAAGGTTCTTCTTCGGATAGATGGCCATCAATCCCATTAACCTCAATAACCTTCTTATGCGCTTATGATTAGCTACAATACCAAGAGCAAAAAGAAAATCCCGCATCCGGATAACTCCCTCGCTGGGGCGTTCCAGGTAGTGCTCATCCATAAGACGCATTATGCGAAGATTTTCTTCGGTCTCACCAAGCGGATTATAATAAAAACTGCCCCGGCTAACACTTACAAGATCACATTGGCAACGGATACTCAAAGGTTCTTTACGATTAACCATCAGGAGCCGTTCTGTCATAGCCCCAACTTCTTTAAGTTTTTTTTTAAATAGTCACGTTCCATCTCCAACTGGCCAATTTTGGCAAACATCTTTTCCATTTCCTTGTCATGGTCTTCCGGAACCTGGGCCTTATCAAACAACTGCGGAGCTCTTTCAAGAAATTCTTTCTTCCACCGGGTTATCTGGTTAGGATGGATACCATACTTTTTCGAAAGCTCGGCTAATGTCTCCCGTTCCTGTAATGCTTCAATTGCTACTTTGGCCTTAAAGGCCCCTGAATGTTTTTGTCTTTTTGCTTTCATAATACACTGGTTTAAAGTTATTAAATTTACACTTAACCAGTGGTCTTAATTCAGGGTAGTATTATACTATGAGTCAGTCATAAGCAAAAACAGACAAAAACAGACAAAAACAGACAAAAATGTGCAGAAATCGACAAAAATAGGAAAATTCAGGAAGGGAGCGATTTTGCACAGGGCGCAGGGCTCCCACCTCCGTCAAGACTTCGGTGGGCTAAGCAGGGCATAGGGAAAACCTCCTGTTTTTTTATTTCATGTTATTGTTTTTTCACAATCCTGTTCAAAGGTTTGACAAACCTGTATATCAACCTCTTATTATCAGTAACTATATCAACTGTCCCTGTCATTTCACTAATAAAATCGATGTTAATTCCATAAGAGGAACGCATACCGTTAACAGGATCTATTTCGGCAACATAACCGTCGTCGGCTGGTACCATCGAAATGGTCCGGATCTTTCCTTTAACTATTCCAAACTCCATGTATGGAAATCCCGATAGCTTAATATTGACCTCCTGCCCCGGACGTACACGGCCTAATCCTGCGGGGGGAACGATGGCTCTTACAATTATCCTGCTGGGATTATCCGGTATTACAGTGGCAAACAACTCCCCTGACCTGATCACCTGGGTAACGTTCCAGAATGTCGTAAATGTGATTTTACCTTTAACAGGACTCGTTATGAGATATTTATCCTGCCACTGACCTATTGAAACCTTAAGCAGCTGAAGTGCCTCTGACAGATCGGTATTATACCTTGCTGTTTCACCTTCAAGCTGATTCCCCAGATCAAGCCTCGATTCCTTCAACTTCAGAAGCGAGGATTCATTGTTTTTTACCGACGACCTGAGAGAGATAAACGACACCTGTTTCTGAAGCAGAGCCTGTTTCGATTTTTCAAGCTGATTAAGTGAAATTGAATTATTGTCTTTCACAAATAATCCTGAATCGCGACTATAGCTTTTAAGTGAAAGCCGGAAATCCTCTTCAGACAGCTTAAGCAGATTATTCTGCTCGGCAATATACTCTTCCTGGCGTTTAATCTGTTTCTGCAGGATTTCCAGCTTTGAAGGAATATATGCCTTATTAATATAATCACTGAATTGTCTGAGAAGTGTTGAAAATTTCAGGTAGCTGCTCTGGATCTCTCCAAGTTTTAAAGATTGCAGCGGTGTTAAATTATTAACAATCCCCTGCCACTCTTCATGATTTCCTACTGAATCGAGGAAGGCAGCAAGACTTCTTACATCTTCCCATTCTGCCTGATTGCCGATTAGTGCAACAGGCTGATTGACCATTACCCTATCCTCGTTTTTTACGAAAAGTCCGCTTATTGTTCCACCCGACTTTGCTATAAGCGACGCAGGTGAATTATAGGTTGTCAGAGTTACCGGTGCAGTTACTATATCCGGATAGCTTATAAACCAGCTTACTGCAAGGATTGCAAGAATAATGGTAAAAAAAAGTAACAATCCCCATCTCAGGAACCTTCCCGGGATTTCGGACATTACTTCCTGCATTTCCGGGCTGCGGCACTCGTGCTTATTAATTTCTGACATGCTTACCCCTAAATCCCCCAGGGGGGACTTTAAATTTGCGCCTTAGTTTCACTTTCTATTCTTTAATAAAATGTTCTGTTTTGGGCTATCAGGTATGTTATGTATTCTTTGTTTTCAAGCCCCCCTTGGGGGGTTGGGGGGTCAAGTTCCTAGTTCCAACTGATCTTTAACCAAATTGAAATATGCTCCTTTCTTTTCTACAAGCTCTTTGTGTGTTCCAACTTCGACTATCTCACCTTTTTCAAGAACAACTATCTGGTCGGCATTCTTTACAGTACTAAGCCTGTGTGCTACAATAACAACTGTTTTGCCATTAAAGAAATTGCCAAGGTTTTCCATAATAGTTTTCTCATTCATTGCATCTAATGCGTTTGTTGCTTCATCAAAAAAAATAAAATCAGGATCTTTGTACACAGCCCTGGCAATCAGAAGTCTCTGTTTCTGCCCTGAGCTAAGGCCATGGCCGTCATTGCCGATCCTGGTGTTATAGCCAAGCGGAAGGCCTCCGATGAACTCCTTAATGTTTGCAGTTTCAGTCGCTCTGTCGATTTTATCTCTGTCAGGAGTCTCATCTATAAGTCCTATATTATCTGCAATTGTATCGGAAAAAATGAAGCCTTCCTGCATAACCACTCCACATCGTTTTCTCCATTCAGACTGGCTGTAACGATTAAGTGAGGTCCCGCCCAAAAAAATGTCTCCTTCTACCGGATTATAAAAACCAAGCAAAAGTTTAATAAGGGTTGTCTTACCGCTACCGCTGATACCGACTATTGCAGTAATTTTCTTTGCAGGAATTGTCAGCGAAACACTGCTAAGAACCTTTTCCGAATGAGGCCCTTCATATTGAAAAAGAAGGTTCTTTATTTCTATGTTCTTATCTGCCGGTATATCCCTGATCTTATCATCTTCCGGCTTCTCTTCGTCTTCTTTATTGTGTATCTCATTAAGTCTTTCAAGACTTATTCCCGCATCCTGTGCTGCCTGGGTGAAACCAATAAATTGCTGGATCGGGGCATTTAACTGACCTATAATATATTGAACAGCCATCATCATTCCAAGAGTCATTTCACCCTGTATGACCGCCCGTGCCGAAAGGAATGAAATAAAAATGTCTTTCGTCTGGTTGATGAGCACTGCTCCAAGCTGCTGATTCTGGTTCAACATCATGCTCCTGATACTCACTTTGAAAAGCTTTATCTGTATCCTCTCCCATTCCCATCGCTTTTGTTTTTCGCAACTGTTAAGCTTGATCTCCTGCATGCCTGTTATAAGCTGGACTATATTACTCTGGTTTGCAGCGCTCTGTTGGAACCGCTTATAGTCGAGTTCTCTCCGTCGTTTCAGGAAGATAACTACCCAGTCGATATATAAGGCGCTTCCGAGAAGAAAGATTCCTAATATTCCCAGGTTATATGTAGCCATAATTACTATGTACATAACCAGGGTTATGACAGCGAAGATTATACTTATCAGCGAATCGGTCAGAAAGGATTTTATACGGTTATGGTCGCCGATTCGTTGCATTATATCCCCTACAAGCTTCACATCGAAAAAAGAGATTGGCAGCTTCATCAGCTTGATAAGGAAGTCAGAGATAAGTGAAATGCTTACCCTGCTGGTAACGTGGAGGCTTATCCAGTTACGGAGCAGTCCATTGGCAGTCTGGCTGAGGGTAAGTATAAGTTGTGCCACCAGAACCATTATTACAAAGGCAAGATTGCTGTTCCCTATACCTGTATCAACAAGAGATTGTGTAAGAAAGGGGAATATCAGGCTGATTATGCTGGCAGTTAGCATGCCGAGCATGAGCTGGAGTACGTATTTGGTGTATGGCCTGATATAATTAAGTAAGTATAAGAAGGTAAGCTTGCTCTTCTCCTCATCTTCATGGTGGTAGAATTCAGGAGCAGGTTCAAGAAGCAGGGCAGTTCCTTCATCTAAACCGTCCGATTTTGTACTGTACCAGCATTTACAAAATTCTGTTTTTGTGTATTTAAGGAGTCCCACGGCAGGGTCGGCAACGTAAACTGTTTGTCTTGAGCCTTCCAGGTTTGATTGCTCAGTGGTCAGGGCACAGGGCTCAGGGTCCTTGTTTTGCTCTGTGCCCTGTGCTCTGTGCTCTGAGCGTTTAAATATGCTATTCTTCTTCTTGATTTCATATACCACAACAAAGTGTCGCTGGTTCCAATGGACGATACATGGGAGCGGTACCTCGTCGCGGAGCTGTTCCCACGTAAGGCGATAGCCGCGGGTGCGAAGGCCAATGCTTTCAGCTGCATCACTTATTCCAAGCATTGAAACGCCGGAACGGGTAAGGAAGGCTTTTAAACGAAGTGTTTGCAATGAATAGGATTTCCCATAGAACTTGGCCACCATTCGAAGACAGGTAGGGCCACAGTCCATTGAATCAAGTTGTTTATAAAATGGGAATCCTGCCATATAGTTTTATTTTTTTAACCTGACAAACATTAAAACAGGATTATCCAAATCTTTAATTTTATTTGCAAGGTCTTCCAGTTTCTTTTTATTTGAATTATTTGAAGGTAAAATATTTTTAAAATCATCACTCTCAGTGTGTTTAATCAAATCTGAAGGTTTTATCATCATCACTAGTGTTGAGTCATTAACCTGAATATCAGGGAAAAATCTTGGACCAGCATCAATATCATTATAAATCCCAGAAGTAAAAAGGGCATTATCCGTACTTGTAGGTTCACAGAAGGAGATCTGTTTTGTGTGTTTATTATACACGCCTAAGACAAATTTTGTGTTATACCATTTTGTCGAAATATTACCGGTTGGTAATTTGACCGTTTCAGGAGTCAGTCTTTTCGCTGGAAAATGATTACCATATTTACATTTTATAAACAGATAATTATCATTCTGGAAAATCTCAGGAATAAAAATATAATTCGCCTCTGATTTCCCCATTTCCGCTATAGATTTTTCCCGATTTGATAAAGGTTCTTTATACTTGCCCAGTTTAAAGACATATTTTGGAAGAAGATTAAACTGGCTGTCCAGACAATAGAGTGTATCATTATAGTATTCTTTGAAGAATATCATCTGCTTGAACTGATAAATATGTGCATTATCATCAGTTATGGAAATTGGCTTTCCCCGGAAAAATAAAATATAATTTTTGTAGGTTTTAAATATTTTACCCTCATTGCCCGACAGAAGAGCTTTATACGGAATATTGCCTGTTGGATTCGGCATATGACTAAAAATAAGTGAATCGTTTATATTTATCCAATTTCTGGAATATTGATATGTGTTATTATTAAACATAAATCTATTTTTGGTTTTTCCAATAAACGTACCATCTATTTCATATTCAAATAGATCAAACACACTCTGAACGTATATTTTATCCTTGTATAACCTTGAGCATGTTAAAAACTGGTACTCCCCTGGTCCCCGGCCATTTTTACCAATATTTCGTATGAAGTGCCCTTCCCTGTCGTATAAAAGACATGATTTGAAATCATTTACTAATATATAGTTATCAAAAAAGCTTAAAGACCTGATCACCCCAACAGGAAATTCCTGACTAAATTCTAATGATATATAACTTATACTGTCCGCAAACTGGCTCAGGTAGATCTTTTGCATTTTTTTCACATTGTCTCCAATGTCAATTGTATGAACTGAAGAATAACTATCCTGTCCCTTCAAGTTTGATGAAAAAATAATTAATGAAAGAATCCAGGCATCCAATAAAATCATTTTCATTGCATTATTATTAAATTGGTAATCAGAATTTTTCATTTTATGCCATTAACTTTTTAATTAAACCAAGTGTATTACTAAAATAAATGCCATGTCAGCTAACTCATAAAAACATTACGGAAATAATATCATGGGTACAGATAAGTATAATAAGAAATGAATTTATTTAATCGGCTTAGTGACATGGCATTATACTAAAAGCTAAAACAACAACCCAAATACAGCTAATTGTGTCTATTTATAGAGTTTTAATTTTTGATTAACCTTGCTAGGCAAATGAGCAATTACATGTTCCATACCCCGCGAGGAAAGCATTACATTCTTCTGTAGCAGCAAACTCATTATCCTGAACAGAAGACATTAAGAAATACCAAGAACCATCAACCCAACACTCATATGTGTACAATCCACCTTTTAATGCAGTAAGTTCTGTAGCTTTCATCAATTTCCCCGGATTAACCTGAAGTTTGTTTAGTTTCTTCATAATTGTACATTTTAAATTATTAACTTTCATATACATTTCAGCTTGCCGGACTGATTTTAAATAAATATCTTTGGCATTAATCTCCTTTCTGTTAAGGAAAGGTCCGGGCGGAGGGCCGAGCGTTAAGAACTTGCCCCGTGGGCAAGTTTAGCGAAGGAGCCAGCCTGCAGGGGGATGGCTCAGGGCTCAGTGGTCAGAGCACAGGGCAAAGCTTCCTGCCCTTCTCTTTCATGTGAACATACATTTTTTTCATGCCTTTTGTTATGGTTAATTTTGTCAATAGTAGCTTCTTATTAAACAACTGCCCCTTTCCTGATAAATAAAACTGAAAAGTACTTAATATCCTCTATATCATATTGAGCAGGAAGGCGATAGCCATTAATATAAAATGTCGGCGTGCCTTTTACATTACAGGTTTTAAACAGTTTTGTGTTTTCATTGCTGAATTCTTCAGAAACATCATCAACCTCCGGTACACAAAGAGCCCCGGTATTTATATTTCTGGAATATGGGTCCATATTATACCATTGATCAAGGAGATTTAATACGGCCATATCCTTCCCCAGCTTATTTAAATGATATAGAGTATTTATAATATTCTTATCAGATGTGATCAGCACAATAATTACACATACTTCTCCCTCTGAACTAAACATCTCTTTGATCTTATTGAAAGCCCTGGCACAATGTGAACAGTGAAGACTCAGAAAGGCAGTAATCCTTAGTTTAGCATACCTGTTACCAAGAATAAGGCAGGTATCAGTTAGTGGAATATTAATATGTTCCTTCACAGATAACAATGCATTAAATACGGATGGATTCTTCTTAAAACTCAGATATTTATTGTAATTTACTTCAGCGGATTTCGATTCCCTTATAAACAGCATCATCAAAACATAGATAATACCAATGATCAGAAATACAAGAATAAAATTGATAATACTACCCGGAGAGTACCTGAGTTCCCTGAATAGTGGCAAGAACAAAATAAATTCAGCAATTAAAACTAACTGAACCCCTAAACAAAACGGGCACCATTTTTTAAGGACGAAACCCTGGTAATAAACAGAATATACCGGGTAAGGTAGTGCCAGAACTGAAACAATTGCCATTATTGATTTATCGAAAATGGTTATATTATTCAATAAAATAATTATGCCTCCCGCAAAGTAAATGCAACCTATATCAGCCCATCCAAACCAGCCGAATATTTTAGATGCTTTGTCATGTAACACAACATTGCAATTAGTAGCCTTATTAAGATGGCAGAGTTT
>Ga0209203_1000422_pt1 | contig 36736 bp, 35 predicted proteins | sample AD_UKC109_MetaG_FD_184423 | JGI IMG/M metagenome (GOLD analysis project Ga0209203, IMG submission 184423) | Active sludge microbial communities of municipal wastewater-treating anaerobic digesters from Hong Kong - AD_UKC109_MetaG (SPAdes)... | ecosystem: Engineered > Bioreactor > Anaerobic >... | reverse complement strand
AACGTATACCCACACCTGCCGAGCGATGTATGTTAAAGGGTTTAAAGGAATTGAACTCATACCACGAATTTCCTGCTTCAAGGAAAGTGAGTAGATATATAGCTGCCTGAGGTTGCAACGAAAGAGGATACCTAAGTTCAGTTGTAAACTTCTCGTAAATGTTAGAGCTGTAGCCTACAGTTAGCGATTCATTTTTGTATCCACGCAAACCAATGGTTTCTCTTCCGTATAAGTTGTAGCCCGACATGCCATCGCCTCCAAGCACAAATCCCTCGAATGGAGAGTAACCAATATCTTTATTGTAGTAGCCAAGGTACCCAAATTGTGCTCCTGTGTACAACACAAGATCCTTCCATAGCGCATGATACCATTGTACTTTACCTGTCCATTTATGGTACTCAATCCATTTATACTTATCCTGTGAGGATGTTACCTGTGAGTAATCTTTCCCATTAATTAATGAGTATGGGGGCGTAAGTTGAAGCGTAAACGAGAAGTTTGAACCTCTTCGTGGGTATATAAGTTGATCTACAGAGTTCCTCGACAGTGATGCTTTGTAGCTGAAGTTGTTCGATTGACCATCGGAAAAGATAAAGTATCCGGTCCAGTTATTCAGGTTATAGTTCTGTATGCTTAGCTCGTTGTAGAATGTGAAATAATCGTCAGGAAACTTTAGCCTTGTCCCAATACCAATAGCTCCCCCCGTAACTTTCATATTCTGGTCGGTTCTTTGGTAAAAAATGCTTCCGGTATTTTGTATGGTATGATAAACTGAGACAGTAAAATTGGTTGGCTTTTTACCACCAAGCCAAGGCTCTACAAATGAGAGGCTGAAAGCTTTATAGAACGAACCGTTAGTTTGTGCACGCAAACTGAGAGTTTGGCTATCGCCTGAGGGGATTGGGCGCCATGCTTCTTTGTCGAAAATTCGTTGAATGGAGAAGTTCGAGAATTTTACTCCCACTGTTCCAACAAACATGTTGGCTCCCCAACCTCCCGATATTTCTAACTGGTCGTTTGCTTTCTCTTCAACAATGTATCGTAAATCAACGGTACCATCGGCCATGTTTGGAATAGGCTTAATGTCAAGTTTCTCAGGATCGAAGTGGCCTAAGTTTGCCAACTCTCTAATGGAACGAGTAATGTTTGTTTTACTAAATAAATCTCCTGGTTTCGAGTATAGTTCTCTTCGAATAACTGATTCGTGGGTTTTTGTATTTCCTACAATAAAAATATTATTGATTGTAGCCTGATCGCCCTCGTATATTCTCATTTCAATATCGATGGAGTCATTTTCTGCTCTAACTTCAACGGGCTCGAGGTTAAAGAATAGGTACCCGTCATCCATATAAACGGTAGAAACAGAATTTTCGTCGATAAATAGTCGTTCGCTAAGTAGTGTTTTATCGTATACATCCCCCTTCCTAATCCCTAACACCTCGTCGAGGGCTTCGTCGGGGAGTTTGGTGTTGCCTACCCATTTAATGCTTCGGTAGAAGTATTGAGGGCCTTCCTCAACAAATAGTTTGATTCCAATTCTATTTTCAACGGTTGGGAAAATGGTATCGTTAGTAATTTTTGCATCTCTATAACCGTTCTCGTTGTAAAACTCGATGAGTTTTAGCTTGTCGTCTTCAAAGTCGCTCTCAATAAATTTTGATGCTTTAAAAATATTCCAGTCCCTACGTTTGGTATTCTTCATGGCTCTGCGTAAACGTTGGTCGGTGAAAACAGAATTTCCTTCAAAGGTAATATCGCTTATTTTTATTTTGGAATGTTTATCAATGGCAAGAGTAAGCCTCACGCCTTTGGCAACAATGGTATCATTTTCAAGAATTACATCAACCTGGGTGTTAAGAAATCCTTTTGACCCGAAATGTTTTTTGATAAGCCTCACAGAGTTGTCGAGAATATTTTCGGTAGCTTGACCTCCAATTCGTAGGTTGACCAAATCACGTACGTCTTTAACTTCACTTTTTTTTACACCCGTAATTTCAATGGCACTTATCCGAGGAAGTTCCTGTAGGTATATGTCGAGATAGATATCCTGTTGCTCAATTTTTGTTGCAGAAATTTTTACGTCGGAAAATAGTCCTTGATCCCAAAGTTTATGAATTGCACGTGTTATATCATCGCCTGGTGCATTGATGGTATCGCCCATTCGAAGTCCGCTAATTGAAATTAACACGTTTGGATCGAGAAAGTTAACTCCTGAAACTGTTATCCCTTTAATACAGAAATCCTCAGGATTACTGTATGATAGCCGGTTTGATTGTGAAAAAGATATTGTGGTATATAGAATTAAGGCAAGGGTTGTTAGGCAAGTTTTCTGAACCATAGATATTAGTTTGCAAAAATAAGTAATTACATAACGATATTTGACTTAGTTCAGTATTTGAAAATAAACTAAGTTTCAATAATCCGCACAAATGTAGCAAAGTGATTTGTGTGTTACAAGTTAAAAAAGTATAAAAAATGGGTTAAAGTTGGTCGCTTATTTTTCCATAGCGTCTTTCTCTGCCTTGATAACTAATAATTGCAGCATAGAAATCGTCCTTTGAGAAGTCGGGCCAAAGTACATTGGTGAAGTATAACTCGGAGTATGCTATTTGCCACAGCAGGAAGTTGCTTATTCTGTATTCCCCACTGGTTCTGATTAGCAAATCGGGATCGGGGATTTCGGAGGTGTAGAGGTACTCTCCAAATTTCTCGTTTGTTATGTTGTTTATATCGATATTCCCTTTTGAAATATCTTTAGCAAAATCCATTGCTGCGTTCAGTATTTCATCGCGGGAACCGTAGCTAATGGCAATGTTTAGTACAAGCCCGGTGCAACTTTTTGTCTGTTCCTTTGCCCAAATAATCTTTTTCTGGATCGCATCGGGGAGTAGGTTCTGATCTCCAATTGTTTTAAGCTTAATATTGTTTTTTATTAGGGTATTTATTTCTGAATCTATTGTTTTAGAGAGTAAAGCCATAAGGGCATCTACTTCTGTTTTGGGACGTTTCCAGTTTTCTGCGCTGAATGCGTACAGTGTAAGGTACTTGACTCCAATTTGTGCGGCAGCTTCGGTTGCTGCACGAACCGCTTTTACAGCATTTTGATGCCCAAAAACTCTTGGTTTACCTTTTTGTTTTGCCCACCTGCCATTCCCATCCATAATTATTGCCACATGGGTTGGAATCTTATCGGGATTTATTTTTGTTACTAGTGACATATATGATTTATTGTTACCTGTATGTAGGACATAATTCGCTACTATTCTCGAGCCGGTAAGTTACGAATAATCCGGCAATACCAAACCAGTCGTTATTATGAATGAACGATTTTCTGATATCGGTAATGTTTACGTGCCCATCAATGTTATCGTTAAAGGTTTTGTGCAGTCTCCACTCGCCTCCAAAGGTAAATCGCCCTCGGGGCGAATATTTCACACCAAACCCAATGGGTATATGAGGAAACAGCGAGGAACCTTCGTATGCAACTCCAATACCCAGCAGTAGGTAGGGTGAAAAGTTTTGTTTTTCGTGCTGCCGGCTGTCGAACGACATGAAGTTAATCTCCCCATCGAGCTCGAGCGCTAGTAGCTGTTTGCTGAAAGGTTCGGTGGAAATTGGATTGTAAACAGCATCGCTCTTTGGCGACCCTTTTAGCCATCCGTACGATGCCGAAAGTCGTAGCGTGTAAAAATCATTGAAATTGTACTTACCCAAAATGCTGAATAGTGGCGATGGCTGGTAGAACTGGGTTCCAGGGTTGTAGTCACCCAAATAGTAGGATGTGCCAGCAAGCAAGCCAATATCCTTTCGTTCCTGCGAAAATCCGAACAAAGTATAAGATAGGCATAATGCCAAAAGAAAAATCCTCATGAAAATATATTGCTTGATTTAGAGTAGACGTTTGCGCCGGATTCCAATGTTTGGTTTGCGAGTTTGTTGAATTTTGTAGTTGAAGAGTATTGAAAAGGAGTAGTACACATCGTTATGCTTTGAGTAGGGAGAGGTGTACCCATCAAGGTAGTCAGTGAAAGTGTATCTACCAGTTAGCTCTAACCCTAAACTTATTTTGGGAATTAAAGCGTATTTGAAACCAATTCCAGCGGGGATAACCATGGTAATGTGCTTATCACCATTATATCGAGGAGATGATTGAAGCAATTCATCGGGATTAACCGAATAGTATGAACCTCCTAAACCAGCAAATACGTACAAACTGTAAGGTTGTTTGAAATGTCTCAAGCCACCTCTAACCTGCATTATGGAGTAGTAGTAGTTCTCATCGCTCTCGGGGATAATGTAGTATTCAGCAATTGCAGTAATCTCATTCACAACGGTTGAGAACGAAAGTTCCCTTCCCTCATTTCGAGAACCATCATCTTCCTGAGTAATGTAACCTATTTGATAGGTTGCTTTAACCTGGAAAGGTTTAGTAATATGGTACCTTGCACCACCAATAAACCCGGGTCTTAGTTTAGCCAGGTTAATATCTTTAAGACCTAATAGGTTTGATGCATCTGCAGTCCCTCCAATATCTCCGAAATACTGGAACCCTGATAACCCACCAAATATTTCTAAACGAGCCGACTTCCACGGTTGTGAGAAACCATAGGAACAAGTTAATACCATTGCTAATACTGCGATGTATTTTTTCATCGGATAATTTGGTTACAACAAATATATAAAAAAATGCAAAACTAGTTGTTTTATACGAAATAACTTTTTTCAAAGGTATAAAACATATAACATAATTTATACCATTTTAGTTTCAAAATGTTCAAAAATTTCTTTGATCAGCACCCCACATAAGCTTACTTCTAAGGGTTTTGTAATATGTATCACCATTTATGTTGACAACACCCACACAAAACGGAGCCTTGGTTATTGTTATTGTCAATGGTGCGGGAATTGTTTTTTCCTGGGAATCGATGGACATAAGAATTTTTTGGGATCTTGATGTAGCCTCTAGTATAAGTTCGGATTGATCAGGAATTATCAACGGTCTAACAGTGAGGTGGTGTGGTGCAATTGGTGAAATACAGAAAACATCGGAGTTGGGGGTTATTATTGGTCCGCCAACGCTTAACGAGTAAGCGGTAGAACCTGTAGGGGTTGCCACAATTAGCCCATCAGCCCAGTACGTGGAAAGGTACTCGCCGTTTATATATGCTTTTATGGTAATCATTCCTGTTCCTTCTTTCTGGAGCGTGATGTCGTTAAGTGCGTACGGGAAATTCCCAAATGCATTGTTATTCAGCTCAACTTTTAGCACCGAACGCTCTTCAACAACGTACTGGCCAGCAATTAGCAGGTCTAATGCTTCTGTTATCCTATTCGATGAGATATGGGCAAGAAAACCTAACCTTCCGAAATTAATTCCTGCAACGGGAACGCATGAGTCCTCAATGAAGGAGACTGATTCAAGGAATGTTCCATCGCCGCCGATGCTTAGCATTAAATCGGCACTATTTTTAACCTCATCGGGGATAGTGAAAAGCGATTTGGCTTCGATGGTTACATCGAAGGTCTCTTTTAAAAAGTTATTGAATGGCTCGAAAACAATAGTTTCAATTCCTTGCTCCTGAAGTTTATCACGGAGTATCAGAATATTTTTGTAGTGCTCCTGGTCGATTCTTTTGCCGTAGAGTGCAATAACCATTTTTAAATTATTAGTCGGTTAAAAAGGGCGTGCCAAAATGCAGAAAAAAACCGCTTTCACCAAATTTATTCACTGAATATTCAACTCGTAAAATGGCGTCGTAGTATGCCACAAAGTATAGTCCGGTTCCAAGCCCGTATAAAAAATCTCCCTCAAGCGTATTGTTTGGTTGGCTATTACTGTCGCGTTTAACCCATCCAGTATCGCCAAAAAGGCTCCAGTAAATGGCAAGGTGCGCTTTCTTAAACTTCCCTTGTGGCACCATTGGCAGGTTTACAACCCTTGTGGGTAGAATCTCAAATTTAAGCGAGTTCTTATTGATCATGAAAGTTGAACCGTTGGTTACATAGTACTCAAACCCCCTTATATAGTTGCTGAAACCCACTGCTTCGTTCAGAAAGTAGGGCAGGTTGCTATCGGTGCTGATTTTGGCCATGAAGTCTATGCCTCCATAAAAACGGGGAAGGATGGGCTGGTAGTATCGGGCTGAGAACTGGGTGTACCAAAGGGAAATATCTTCTGAGCGGAATAAACCTTGTCGCGCCATCTCCACGTCGAAGTAGTAACCGGAGAGCGGGAATATTCTCGAATTGCGCTTATCGAGAACCACCTCGAACTTAACCTGTGAGTAGGAGAAATTTGTACTTCCATTACCAAAATAGGTGGGATTCAGCAGGGCAATGGTATCGGCAATTGAAGCACGAATGTGGCTGGCAGTTAACCTATGGTACCAGTAATGTTTAGGTCGATACTGGTAGGTTATTTCCGAAAGGAAAACCTTTCGTGCCGTGCCACGGTCGAGTTTGAAGTACTGTGGCTCGTTTCCTGAAGTTATGAACGGTATTTCATTGTTTGTGGCAAAGTATGTCCATGAGGTAATTCCATGCTTGTTTTCCCTATCCAGGCTATGGGTTTTGTACTGTAGCGCAATCTGGTTCCGGTATCCTACTACCAATCGTAACTTTACCTGATCGCGCATTCCCCGAAAGTTATCAACTCGTAGGTACCCTCCCAGGTTTACCCGGGTAAAATTTCCCTCTTTAAGAAAAACGCTAAGGTTTCGGTCGGCATACTCGAAAATGGGAATAGGCCAAATATACCAACGTTCTTCAACGTTTATATTTGCTAAAAGGTTGTTTTTTGTAGTATCAAATGATACGTACACGAAGTTAAAAAGAAGTGTATTTTCAATATTTTCTTTATTCTGTGCTAACACATCGTGAATTTGGCTTGAAAACAGAGTGTCGTTTACTGAAAAGGTTAATTCCCTGAGAATTACTCTGTCCTTCGTTATTCGGTTTCCGGTAATGGTTATTTTTGAGACAATATAAGTAGAGTCGCTAACCTCACCCGAGTATAAAGGGTTTAACGATGCGAAAAGCAGCAAGTTTAATGTTGCGAATAATACAATGAAATGGAACCGAAACATGAATATCCTCAAATATTTAAATATTTTAAAAGGTTGTTTAACCTATCCTCTAGCAAATCCTCCTCGTCGTCGTGCTTCATGTACGATCCAAGAACAGTATAGTTGTACCGGTAAAATGTTTGCTTAATCGATGTAAGGTCGGTTACATTCAATTTAAGAGTCAGCTCCATTTTTACCGAATTTGGGTTTGAAGTAATGAAGGCTCCAAGAATTTTCGCATCGTTGCCCTCAATTATTTGGGCAATTTGAGCAAAGGAGTAATCGTTCTGATTCAGCTCAATAACAATAATTCCTCCCGGATTTTTTAGTGCCGAAAGCTCTGCGAAGTAGTGTAGCAAGTCGGTTAGCGAAATAACCCCCAAGTAGTTTTTCTTAGGGTCGAGAACGGGAACCAGCGAAAGTTTTAGCCGTGAGGCTATTTCCATAATTTCAAAAACATGCTGCGAATCGAGTACGTAAGGTCTAAGAAGCGATAGGTAGTGGTTTCCCAAGGGTTCCTCCGGCATGTTCAAATCGTAAATGTCGTTCTCTGAAATTAGGCCAAGGAACTCCTTATCGTTCACAATGGGCAAGTGAGTCACCTTAAAAATATCCATCCAATTCAGGGCGGTTAGGCCGGTGTCGGAGGTTTTTAAAGCCGGAATCACATCCGATAACATCTCTTTTGCTACCATTGAAAAAAGAGTTTAAAATTTCAGCTAACTTTGCACAAAGTTAACCTCAAATTAATTGAAATGGCACGTTTAAGTGTAAATATTAATAAAATTGCAACCCTTCGTAATGCTCGAGGTGGTAACATTCCAAACGTCTTAAAGGCAGCCATTGATTGTCAATGTTATGGCGCCGAGGGAATTACGGTACATCCTCGTCCCGATGAGCGCCACATTCGCTATCAGGATGTTAGGGATATTTCGCCCATAATTACCACCGAATTCAACATTGAGGGAAACCCTACGGAAAACTTCACAAAAATTGTGCTAGAAGTTTTACCCAATCAGGTTACTTTAGTTCCCGATGCTCCTTCGGCAATCACATCCAACGCCGGATGGGATACTAAGATAAACAATGATTACCTAAAGAATGTTGTTTCAGTCTTCAAAAAAGCGGGAATCAGAACCTCAATTTTTGTTGATCCCAATGCCGAAATGGTTAAATACGCTGCCGAAACAGGAACCGATAGGGTTGAACTTTACACCGAACCTTACGCCACAAACTACGAGTTAAACCGTGAGAAAGCGATTGCCCCTTTTGTGGAGGCAGCTGAGGTTGCTAAGCAAATGGGATTAGGAATTAACGCGGGTCACGACCTAAATCTCGACAATCTGAAGTATTTCATCGAAACTATTCCTTGGACTTTAGAGGTTTCTATTGGCCATGCACTTATTGCCGATGCTCTTTACCTTGGGCTTGAGAATACTATTCAAATGTACCTACGGTTGGCCAGAACGGTTTAGTATGGATCTGTTTTTTCGTGAATTTGGAGAAGGGAAACCGGTTGTTGTTCTACACGGTTTGTACGGTTCGTCCGATAACTGGGTTAGTATAGGCAGGAAACTTGCAGAACAGTTCAAGGTGTATTTGGTCGACCAGCGGAACCATGGGCAGAGCTTTCATAGTCCATCGCATACCTATTCCGATATGGCCAACGATTTACTGCAATTTTTCGAATTGCATAAATTAAATAAAGCAATAATTATTGGCCACTCAATGGGAGGGAAGGTTGCCATGCTCTTTGCCTCACTCCATCCGAATTTGGTTGAGAAAATGGTTGTTGTTGACATCTCGCCCGGCGGGTACGACGAGTCAAATTCTTTTTCTTCCCAGAAAAGGGGCCACGAACAAATTATTTCCTCCCTGCTTTCGCTCAATGTTGAAGCGCTTAATTCCCGCCAGCAGGCCGATGAGGCGCTTTCAAAATCTCTTCCCGATGTTCGGGTAAGGCAATTTTTGCTGAAAAATCTCCAGAGGGATAGGCACGGAAACTTCTTTTGGTCGTTGAATCTAAATGCTGTATCGTCCCATATAAATGATCTGATGGGCCCAGTTTTCACCAATGAAATTGGTGTTGAAGTATCTACTAAAACACTTTTTATTAGGGGAGAGAAATCGCCGTATATTTCGCAGCAGCATGCTAACGTAATTGAAAATTTTTTCCCAAACAATCAGCTAGTTACCATTCCAAATGCAGGGCACTGGGTGCATGCCGAGCAGCCAGAGAGGTTGATTTATGAGTTGAATCGATTTCTATTGCCCTGATCTAATCGCCTGCTTTCTCAATATTTTCAGGTTCAATTATTGGTTCGTTTCTGTATCGAAGGAATAGCTGTGCAACGGTAAGAGCGTCCTTCTCGCAGTAGTCGACAATTCTTTGTAAGTTTTTTTCGGTATAGTAAACTTCTGCAACCTGACTACCATCGATATCATCCTTTGGGGTTGGAATGTTAAAAATGTGCGCCAGCAAGTTGAGAGAAGTAAAATGCTTGTAGTCTCCAAATTTCCATAGTTCCATGGTGTCGAGAAACTTTACCTCCCATGGTTTCTTTCCGGCAATATCGAGCAGGTTTGGTAGCGTTACCCCGTTTACTAGCATTCGGCGAGCAATGAACGGAAAATCAAACTCTTTCCCGTTGTGGGCGCAGAGGATAGCATTTGGGCGAGCTGAGAATTTGTTGAGCATGTCGGCGAACTGGGTGAGAAGCGTTTCCTCATTGTCGCTGGCAAACGATTTAACCCGGAAGTAACTTTTCCCGTCGCGCTGAACGATTAACCCAACCGAAATACATATTATTTTGCCAAACTCAGCGTAAATACCAGCCCGCTGGTACACATCTTCTGGAGTTTGCTCATCCTTCACAATATACGAAGCCTTCTTGTCCCACAGTTTTTTGAACTCATCGGATAAATTGCTGTAGTCCGATTCCTGAGGAACGGTTTCGATATCGATAAAAAGGACATCTTCGGGTTTAGTGTCTTTCAGCATGGCGCAGAATATTTTAGTTTTTTTTCAGTGATAAATGCAGTTTAAAATTCTTGTAATTCAGACAGTACTATTCTCCCTTCTCCCTTCTCCCTTCTTTTTACTTCATACATCTTCCGTCTTCTGTCTTCCATCTTCCGCTTCCGTCTTCAAACTCCCATCCAATTTACTTATTGTGAGTTTTGTATAGCGTTCTTTCAATAATTGATGATAGGATGTTAATTGCCACGGAGTTGTTGCCTCCCTGGGGAACAATAATGTCGGCATATCGTTTTGTTGGCTCAATAAACTGCAGGTGCATGGGTTTAACAGTTTTCTCGTACCTGTCGAGAACCTTATCAACTGAACGGCCACGTTCAACTATATCGCGAAGCACAACCCTCGAGAGCCTGTCGTCAGCATCGGCATCAACGTATACTTTTATGTCCATCAAATCTCGGAGTTCAGGATTTGTAAACACTAGAATTCCTTCAATAATGATTACTTTCTTAGGATGAACTGTAATGGTTTCCTTGGCGCGGGTACAGGTTAGATACGAGTAAATTGGTTGCTCAATGGCTTGTCCCTCTTTGAGTTTGAGTACGTGTTCAACAAGTAACTCGAATTCAATGGATGAGGGGTGGTCGAAATTCATTTCCTGACGTTTCTCAAGAGGAAGGTGCGAGTTGTCCTTGTAGTAGGAATCCTGCGGAATAACAACCATTTCGCCAATTGGAAGGCATTCAACAATTCGCTTCACAACGGTAGTTTTACCCGAGCCTGTGCCTCCGGCAATCCCAATTATAAGCATGGTAAAAACGATTTTTTTATTGTTAACTTTGCAATAATAAGTTTATGTTTGCTAAGGTACAAATCTTTTTTTCAAAAAGCCGAGTAGCGGTATAAGGTTTGTTAGCATTGTTATTTAAATTTTTAAAAAGTAAGGAATGAGTAGCAATCTGTATCCACTTAAATTTGAACCTATTCTTAAAAAAAGAATTTGGGGTGGAAGTAAGCTGGTGAGCGATTATGGTAAAAAGGGGCAGATAGCAGAGGCGCAAATTGGGGAAAGTTGGGAGCTTTCGTCGGTTGAAGGTGATATTTCTGTTGTTTCGAACGGATTTTTAGCAGGCAATAGTATTCAGGAACTAATTGAAGTTTACATGGGAGACCTTGTAGGGGAGAAAGTTTACGATAAGTTTGGAATCGAGTTTCCACTTCTCATTAAACTCATCGATGCGAATGAGGATTTGTCGGTTCAGGTTCATCCCAATGATGAGTTGGCAAGAGAGAGGCACCATGCATGGGGGAAATCGGAATTTTGGCATATTCTTGAATGTGAAGGAAACGCGGAGTTAGTAGCTGGTTTCCATGATAATGTTAGCAAGGAGGTTTTCCTGAAATCTCTTGCAGAAAGAAAGTTGGATTCAATACTGCGAAAAGTAAACGTAAAAAAGGGCGATTCCCTATATTGTCCGGCTGGCATGGTGCATGCCATTGGTAAAGGAATACTGCTGGTTGAAATACAGCAAACATCCGATGTAACCTACAGGATATACGATTGGGACAGGAGAGATAATGAAGGTAAACCCCGGGAACTTCACACCGATCTAGCACTTGACGCCATTGACTTCGAAAGAAAACCGGATGTTATTTCACAGCAGGATGTGGCGGAGAATGGTTCAAGGCAACTAATTAACAACCAGTATTTCGCTGTAAATCATATTTCTGCTAGCAGTCCAATTGAGAAATCGACACTAGATTCACAGTCGTTCACAATCTTTTTTTGTATAGATGGTGGTTTTACAGTAAATTGGTCAAAAAATCAATCGGTTCAAGTAAAAAGGGGAGAACTAGTACTCATTCCTGCGGAGCTTACAACCTATACTTTATTGCCGATTAATGAAACATTTTTGCTAGAAATTTTTATTCCTTAAAAAAAGTTATTTACTTTACGTTAAAGTAAGTTCATACAGAAAAAAAGTACGTCTGTAAAAAAATGTATTTTTTATTACTTTAAAGTGACAGGATTTGATTTTATTTGAGTAATTTCATTTTTTAATGGACAATATAATATACTTTATAAAGTCAACCCTGTCGAGCGACATGGCATCTAGTGGTTTTCCTCTCATATACAAAGGGGAGATGAACCACCAGATAATGCGTTCATTTGCTTTTATGGCCAACCGTAAAATCGCTGAGAAGAACATCCCTACACCCATACGAAAGAAGGTTTTCCACGTAATGATTGAGTGCCTGCAGAATATCACAAAGCACTCAGATGACTTTGACGAGAAGGAGAAGCAGATTGGTAACGGGCTGTTCGTTGTTGGGCAAAACAAGGACTCTTTCTACGTTGTGACTGGCAACCTGATTGGAAATGAGAAGATTAAGGTACTAGAGGATAGGATTAATCTTCTAAATAATGCAGACAAGGAAAAACTTAAGGAACTTTTTTTGAAACAAATGATGGAGGGGGTTCTAACCGAAAAAGGAGGTGCTGGTTTAGGGTTAATTGATATTGCAAGGAAGTCAGGAAGGAAACTCTTTTATCACTTTGTCCCTTACGATAATCACAGGCACTTTTTCCTACTAGTTGTTACTATCCCGATCAATTCTTCAGAAGAAGATGGCGGTTCAAACTAGAAATAATAATGTAGAATTATTCCCCCATAGTGAGTGCTGTTAATGCATTGGGAATATTATAGTTGGTAGGATTTTTTTTGAAAAATTTTGAATATTTAAGTTTTTTTGCAAAATGAGAAATGCCCTCATCCTTATAGTTCTACTTCTACTTAGTTTCGGAGTTAGAGCGCAGCTAACCAAAGATGAAGATCAGGAACGTACCCGTATTGCCGAAAGCAAAATTAAAAAATCTATTCAGTGGACTCACAGGTATACAAATAATAAACCTAACCCAGATGGTTACAAAACCAGTGAAACACAATACGATAAATTTGGGAATCCGGTTGAAATAATAAACTATCGTTCAAATGGCGATATCTCTTCAAAACTAGTATATAGGTACGACTCTAACAACCAAAAGTTAGAGTATTTAATGTTTCAAAAGGAAAAAGATGCGAAGGATTTAAAGCTCACATACAAACAAACCTTCCATTACAACCAGCAAGGGAAGAAAACCCATGAGGTTGTTTTTGATGGAGTTGCCGGATACCGCATTACATACAGTTACTACGCCGATGGTAATAGTAAAGAAATTGTTAAGTATAACTCTACGAATGCAGTTGCTGAAAAATGGGTTTACACGTATAACGGGAGTAATCAGGAGTTGAAGGTGTATACAGGAGATGATATCCTTTCCTACACTGTTCAAAAAAAGTTTGATGCATCAGGAAACGTAATTGATGAGGCAAGGATTAGCTCAAACGGGAAAGAGCAGAAACGTACAACATATAATTATAATGCTGAATCAAGGATCTCTCAAATGACCGAGTTTTATTCAGGAAATCTCATTAAAAAGCTATTCTATAAATATAATAATATTGGTGTGGTTACCGAGATTCGCCAGCAAAACCCCGACGGCAAAGAGTTTGTTCAGTCAACCTATAAGCATGATTCAAATGGGAATCTACTTGAAGAACGCTGGAGCGAAGATAGTAGTGCCAGCGAACTCTCCCATAAACAATCGAAGTATGATAAGGATGGGAATCTGTTAGAGATGGATTCCTACTACGCTCCATATAAGTACCGGGTACTGTACAAGTACACATACGAATTCTACTAGTAATAGGAGATACTACACCCTTCTCGAATTAGAATATGTGGGAATTTTTCCTTCATTAAATAGTATTAAAATGCATGAGTTTTTGGGATTTGAACCCCGAGATGTTTTTACGCTTTCAGAGAACATATTTACCTTACTTGACAAGGATTGGATGCTTGTCACAGCAGGGAACCGCAAGGAATTCAATACAATGACCGCTTCGTGGGGAGGTTTTGGTATACTTTGGCGTAAGCCTGTAACCACAATATACGTTCGTCCGCAAAGGTACACCTACCAGTTTGTTGAAAGAGAGGCAGTTTTCAGTTTATCGTTCTTTGGGAAAGAATATAGAAAGGCATTGAATATTTGTGGAACAAAGTCGGGTCGAGATTGTAATAAAGTGTTTGAATCGGGATTGAGTCCTGTGCTTACGCCTGGAAACTGTGTTGCATTTAAGGAGGCCAGGATTATTCTAGAGTGTAGAAAATTATACGCTGATAATATTGAACCCCAATTTTTTGTGGATAATGACATTGATGAAGCAATATACCCGACCAAGGATTACCACCGTTTCTACATTGCAGAAATTCTGCGATATTGGCATAAAGAAAGCTAAAAGGATTTTTATTATCAATCCCACTCGTTGCTGTCTGAATCAATAATGCTGTCTAGCAATCTACGTTCCTTCTTGGTGGGTCTGCCTAAACCTCTTTGTCTGTAGCCTTGAAAAGCGAGGAATCCGGGTTCAAGTTTTTGAAGTTCATCTTCGGGTGTTGTGTCCTCTATAAAATCGACAAGTAACTTGGCTCCAACTCTGTTTTTGGGGATCCCTTTTACGAAGTAAGAATAATTAATCGGTGGTTTGCGAACCGATATTATGTCACCAATTTTTATGTCTTTGGATGGCTTTGCTTCAACATCGTTGATTTTTACTCTCCCTTTTTTACAAGCCTCTGCGGCTAGTGTACGTGTTTTAAAAATTCTAACTGTCCACAGCCACTTATCAATTCTAGCCTCATCAGCCATTTTGTATGATACCTTTTATTTGTTGTTGAACTGGTTCATGGTTCGGTCAACTCCTATCGTACCAAAACTTAGGATAATGCTCCCGGCCATGTCAATGCGTTCGGGAAGAACCTTTTTTTCTTCAGACGACCATTCCCCCAGAACGAAATCAACCTGGTATCCTTTAGGGAAATCGTTTCCAATTCCAAAGCGCAATCTGTTGAAATCCTGTGTAGCAATAACTTCAATGATGCTTTTCAAACCGTTATGTCCGCCATCGCTACCCTTTTTCCGTATCCGCAAAGCCCCCAGAGGAAGTGCAACATCATCGGTAACAACCAGCATGTTTTCAACAGGTATTTTTTCTTTTTTTAACCAGTACGACACAGCTCGGCCGCTTAGATTCATGTAGGTTGAAGGTTTTAGAAGAATGAATGTTCTTCCCTTGTGTTTTATTTCTGCTGTGGCGCCGTATCGTTGGGATGTAAAAACAGCATTGGACGCACTTGCTAGTGCGTCCAATACCATAAAACCAATATTATGACGGGTGTTGGAATATTCTAATCCAATATTTCCTAGCCCAGCAATCAGGTATTTCACGATTGCAACTTCTTATAATGTTTAATAATACTAAGCAGTAGCGGCCTCTCCTTCAGCGGCTTGAGCAGCACCTCGGGCAGCTCTAGTTAACTTAACGGTTGCGATTACAGTTGATTTTGGATCAACTACTTGGATGTTATCTAGGCTAATATCGCCTACTAGCTTGCTTTTGCCAAGGTCAAGATTCGTGATGTCAACTTTTATTGTGTCAGGTAAATCCTTGGGAAAAGCAGAAACTTTGAGTTTACGAGTAATCAAGGTAAGTTTACCTCCTTGCTTAACGCCTTCGGAGCTTCCGGTAAGTTCAACAGGAACACCAATGGTCACTTTCTTATCATCAGATAATTCGAGGAAATCAATGTGTAATATCCTGTCGTTAACTGGGTGAAACTGAATGTCTTTAATGATGGATTTATAGGCTTTTTTCCCAACCTTTAGATCTACGATGTAAACGTTTGGAGTGTAAATAAGATCGCGTAGCTCGCTTTCGTCTAATGAAAGCATAACATTTTCTTTTCCACCATACAATATAGCAGGAACACTTTCCTGTTTTCTCATTTTTTTGGTAAATTTCTTACCTTTTTCGGTCCTCAGCGAACCATTGATTTCGAAAGATTTCATTTCTTATAAATTTAAAATTGTTAACTGACGTTACTCAGGGCTGCCCCTCATTTTTTTAGTCAGCCCCCCATCACGTCATTACTCAAAGCTGAGGGGTTTAAATTGGGGTGCAAATATAGCAAGAGTTTGCAAAAGTTCAAATAAAAAGTTAAATGATAAACTTTTCGCTAATCGATTCAAAATTATATACTTTATTGATAACGTCTGCGAATAGTTCTGCTACAGAAAGAACCTTGATTTTACTAGTATCTTTATCGGTACGAAGAGGTATGGTATCAGAAACAATTAGCTCGGTTAGGGCTGAATTTGCAATTCTTTCGTATGCTGGCCCCGATAGAACAGGGTGAGTGGCAAAAGCTCTAACGCTTTTTGCACCTTCCTTCATCATCATATCTGCAGCTAGGGTAAGCGTTCCAGCAGTATCAATCATGTCGTCAAGAATTACTACATTTTTGTCTTTTACGTCGCCAATAGCTGTGATAGATTCAACCTGGTTGGCTTTCTCTCTGTTTTTGTAACAAATTACTAAGGAGGCATCTAGAAAGCGAGAGTATGCATTCGCTCGTTTGGCTCCCCCCATGTCGGGAGCAGCAATGGCGATATCCTCAAGGTTTAAACTTTTTAGGTAAGGGACAAATATTGAGGAGGCATAGAGATGATCAACCGGTACATCAAAGAATCCCTGAATTTGATCAGCATGCAGGTCCATTGTCATGATTCTGTCGACTCCTGCAGCGCTTAGTAGGTTTGCAACCAACTTTGCTCCGATGGAAACACGTGGTTTGTCCTTTCTATCCTGCCTTGCCCACCCAAAGTATGGCATAACTGCAACCACCTTGTAAGCTGATGCTCTGTGGGCTGCATCAACCATGAGCAGAAGTTCAAAAAGGTTGTCGGTGGGGGGAAAGGTTGATTGGATGATGAAAACGGTGGCTCCTCGAACAGATTCGTCAAATGAAGGTTGAAATTCCCCATCGCTAAAATCTGTAACTGTTGATTTTCCGAGGGTTGTTCCAAATTTAATGGCAATTTGCTCAGCTAGATAACGGGAGTTTCGGCCTGAAAAGAATTTAACACAGGGCTTCTTGTGCATCATCATTGTTTGAGGGATTTATGGAGAAATACTTGGGCAAATGTAGATCAATTTATCGAATAGGTAAAATAAATGTTTATATTAAGAAACATTAAAAAAAGCTAGCATGATTTACATTTCATGCTAGCTTTTCTTTATAGGATGATCTTGTTATGCTAGAACTTCTGTGCTGGCGTTTACCTCTTCAATGAATGAAAGAATTTCTTCTCTACCTGTACGTGTTACTGCTGAACAAGTAAAAATATGGGGGAGCTCCTCCCATGTTTTCATCAGCTCTTTTTTGTAACGGGCAATGGAACTGTTTAGTGTGTTTGAGCTAAGCTTATCGGTTTTGGTAAAAATTAGGGAAAAAGGAATTTGATTGCTCCCCAGCCAGTTGATGAAAGTAAGGTCTATTGCTTGTGGTTCAAGCCTTGAGTCTATTAGGATGAAAAGATTATTCAAATTATCGCGGTTCATGATATATTTTGTTATCATGCTTGAAAATACTTCTCGTTTATCTTTCGACACTTTTGCATAGCCATAGCCTGGAAGATCAACCAGATACCATGACTCATTAATTTCGAAATGGTTGATTAGTTGGGTTTTTCCTGGTGTTCCAGAAACTTTTGCAAGGGCTTTGAGCCCTGTTATCATATTGATGAGAGAGGATTTTCCCACATTGGAACGGCCAATAAAGGCGTACTCTGGAAGATTTGCCGGAGGGCAAAGCTCCACCTTTGGGCTGCTCTTTACAAATTTTGCTGAACGTATTACCATGGTTTTAATGTTTAGTGAAACACAGGTTTACACAAACGAATAACTTGGCAAAAATACAACATTTAGTTGCGGATTACAAAAAATAATCCACACGATGGGTAAATTACTCATCAATCGGTTGAAAAAAAAGGGGAATAATGCTACACTTTTTTTCTGTAAGTTTTCGGAAAAAATCTATTTCGAGGGGAGTTGTTGTGCGTATTCTTCAACTTTTCTGAAGACTCTCAGGAAGTTACCTCCCCATATTTTTTCAATATCCTTATCGGAGTAACCTCTTCTCAAAAGTTCTGCCGTAATGTTGGTCATTTGGCTAGCATCCATGCAGCCCTTAATTGCTCCTCCTCCATCGAAGTCGCTACCTATTCCTACGTAATCAATCCCTATGGTTTTAACAACATGGTCAATGTGATCAACCAAATCGGATACGGTTGCTAAAATGGGAGGGAACTTTTCGTCGATGTAGTACCATTCTTCTATGGCCTGTTTGTATATGTCTGGAGGAAGTTCGCGAAAATTTTTATACTTATTTCTGAGTGCTAATTGTGCGCTATCGCGTTGTGGGTTTGAGGGTGTTTGTTTCACATAGTCGCTGAGCAAGCAAATTTGTATTACGCCTCCATTCTCAGCAAGTTTACGAAGCATATCGTCGCTTAGGTTCCGAGGATTATCGCAAATGGCCCTCGCGCAACTATGCGATGCGAAAACAGGTACGGCAGAAGTTTCGATGGCATCGAAGAAGGATTTGTCAGAAATATGGCTAACGTCGACTAGCATGCCCAGCCTGTTTAACTCCTTCACAACCTCTATCCCAAAATTACTTAATCCATTGTGCTCAGGTCCCTGCGGATCGGTTGATGAATCGCAGATTTGGTTATTGCGCGTGTGGCATAATGTGAGGTAACGAGCCCCAAGGTTGTAAAAATCATTAAGTATAGAGATGTTGTTTGCAATTGGATACCCGTTTTCGACACCAATATAGATTGCTTTCTTTCCCATTGTTTTTAATTCGTATAGGTCTGATGATTTTGTTGCAATAGCAGCACGATTGCTGTAACGGGAAATTTCATTATGAACCGCTTCGAATATATCTAGTGCGTATTGGTGAACCTCTTGGTACTTTTCTGGTGTTCTTTCGCCCTGCCCAATGAAAACGGCAAAGAATGCGGCATCAAGCATTCCTTTTTCCATTTTTGCTAAATCAACCTTGGTTCGGGAGTTCTCGTTCGTTCCTTCAAAGTTAAAGCCAGGACGAAGAAATGCTAGGGGAGTGTCGGTATGAGTGTCGATAGTTGCTATTTTTTGGTGAAGCTTTTTTGCTTCCAACTGCAACTCTTCATTTGAAAGTTTCGTGTTGCTTGTGTTACAGCTAAGGGTTGCTAATGCAAAAAGAAAGAAGAGGGGTTTATAGTGTTTCATGGGGTTTAGTTTTTATCTTTCGACGATTACTTACCCCGAAAGGTTTAATCTCTAATAATAGGAACAAGTACCCATGAATTGCATAAGAGTCAAGGGTGTTTGAATTATCGAGGTAAGCATCCTACTTTTTCGCTGTGAAGTTAATAGTTAGCCCCATTTCATCGTGAATAAAGTTATCGGCGAGATTCATGAAAATTGATTTTGAGCCATAGTTCACTCCCCAATGGGTTCTGTTGATGTAGAACTGGGGCGTTGTTACCCGTAACAATTCGTTGGTTATCTCAATTCGGGCAGGGAATGAAATGCCTTTCGTTCTTCCTCTAAGAGTTAAATTTCCCATCACCGTATGCGTTGGTTCAAAAATATTTGTATTTGGCATGGGATTGACTAACTCTTCAATTCTGGCAATTTCAAACGTGGCAGTAGGAAATGAGTCTACCGCAAAAAAATCGGTTGATAGAAGGTGTGATACAAGTTTGGTATTCATTTCAGGATTTTCAATATCGCTACAAGTAATTGACTGCATGTTTATTTTGATTGAACCACCAGTTATTTGATCGTTTTCTACAGAAACATTTCCGTTAATCAAGCGAACTGTTCCTGAATGGGTCCCTGTAGGTTTGGTTCCCAGCCATTGAATGTTACTTTCGTTTTTAACAGCGCTAAATATTTCACCCTTCCCGCTTTTACTGATGGTATAAACATCCTTTGCATCAACTTTCTCACCTTTTGGAGAGTTCATGCAGGCTGTTACTGTAATTGTCAGTATGACAGTCGTTATGGCTTTTATTGTTATTTTCATCTTTTCTTAATTTTTTCACTAAAAAACCTGTTCCTAGCTATAGAAACAGGTTTTCTTTAAAAATGTTTAGTTAAAATTGAGACTATTCTTCTTTTTGAAAGGTGAAGTCGGAAACGTTAAACCGGTCGAGGAGCGATTTGTCGTTAATCTCTTTTGAAAGGGAGGTTATGGTATCGATAGGAACCTGAAATAGATCGAGAATAAGCAACCCATCGAGCGCATTATTGAACTTTGGATCGACGTTAAACCCGATAATTTTCCCGTTTAGTTTAATGTATTTTTTTAGGAGCACAGGCATACGAAAATCGTCAGGTTCAATGTCCTGAATGAACTTATCGAGTTTATTAATGTCGTTGCTTTTCTCAAAAATTACATCGGTATCATCTTTACTAACGGGTACTTTTAATTGATTTCGGGGTGTAATAAACCGTGCGAACTCACTGTCGTAGTAGTTCGCTTTCATAAAATTCACAATAACTCCTTTTGAGTAGTTTGAAAATCTGCTTGAAATGCTTACCGGTCCAATTAAGTAACGGTACTCGGGGTTTTTTATGAGGAAGTAAAGAATTCCTTTCCAGAGAAGGAACAGTGGCATGGGTTTTTTTTGGTACTCCTTAACAATAAATGAACGCCCAAGTTCAATGCTTTGGTTTAGAATTGGGAGGAACCCATGGTCTATTTTAAACAGACTTTGAATGTAGAATCCTTTAATGCCGTACCTGTCGAGAATTTCCTTGCCTTTGCCTGCACGGTAGGCACCAACAATAGCCTTTTCATCCTCATCCCAAATGAAGAGTTGGTTGTAGTAAAGGTCGAATTCATCGATATCGATTTTGCGGTTGGTACCTTCGCCTACTTCCCGAAAAGTGACCTCCCGAAGTCTTCCAATTTCGGTCATTATGTTAGGCATTTCAACCGATGGGGCACATATTACGCAGTAGTTCTTGCTTTTGAAAAGCAGGTAGTTCTGCAGTAACGATTCTACTTCACTTTGAATTAGTTCCTGGGCAACGGGTTGAATCAATGGTTCGGGTTTTGTTGCCGACTTTAACCGGTAGTTGAAAAACTTTCTCACTTCAATTGAGGAGCCAAGCGCATAGGTTTTTAACCGAAGGAAACGGCCGTAACGTGAAATGTCGGTAAACTCATTTTGCTCACTTACCGTTATTGGAATCCCAATGCGTAGCTTAACAATTTTGTTCTTTTTGTTGAAGAGTTCGGATGGTAACTTTATGGTTCGCAGCATTGGATGAATTAACCCAAGAATGTGGAAGAGTTTACTGTTTGTCCCGCTGAAGTATACTGGAATTACTGGTACTTGTGCCTTCTTTATAAATTTTAGGATGGATTCGCTCCACTGCTTATCGGCAACCCCTGGCGATTCGGTATTATAGTATGTGGAAACCTCTCCCGCAGGGAAAATCCCCATACTTTTCCCTTCTTTTATGTGTAGCAACGCATTTTTTATTCCCGTAACACTTCCGGAAACCTGACTTTTCCCTTCAAATGGGTCAACGGGAATTACGTAATCCTTTATGGGTTCAATTCTGCGTAGCAGGAAGTTGGCCATCATTTTATAGTCGTTCCTAATTTCTTGTACTATCTTAACAAGAATTAGCCCATCAATACCGCCATAAGGGTGGTTTGAAATAATGATGAAAGGCCCTTCTTTGGGGATTCTTTTTACCTCATCGGGGTTAACCTCATATTTAATTTCCAATTTTTTCAGAAGTGCATCCAGAAATTCTTGTCCCCTAAGAGAGCTAAGCTGTGAGTATACATTATTTACTTTGTTAATCTTAAGGATTGACATTAGTAGGTTGGCAACCCCGATGCCACCAAACGCATTTAGCCCAGCTACTTTTTTAAATTCTTCAGATTCAACTAGTTTTCTGTCGCTATTTTTTTTCATAAAATTATTTTTTCCATCCCATTTGGCAGGCAATTTAGTTAAAAGTGTACGATTGTCAATATTGGAAAGTTATTTTTTATGCCCAACTCTTCAGGGAAAGATGTTTAATGCCTAGATAATTAATGTGATACATTGATTTTTGACATTGGATAATTTTACTCCTTTCATTTGAAACGAAGGATTTTTTCAATTCTTTAATCTATATTGTTTAAGAAAGGGTTTAGGTTCCATTCAAGTGTTTATTTAAATAATGATTCCATTGAACATAGCAGCTATAATTGAGTGTGAGTAAAGGGTAACTCACATTATTTTTAAGTCACAACTTTTGCATCCTGTTTTTCGTATGTGGATGATTTGTGAATGGATTCTTAATTTTAATTATTAAACACCACCATTTATTAGTAAACTAGTTGTTTTTGATTTATTTTGTAAAAGGTTTAAAAAGGAACTTCATTTTGAGTCGTATTTTATTTGTGGAATTGAATTTTATTAGGGCATTTTAACTCTAACCCTAAAATTTGTGGTATGCCGATATTGATTAAACAATTTTCTGATGGTAGCTTCATTGAGTTTGATAAAGGTTTATTTGACGATTGGTGTGTTTACTTGACAAGGAGAGGGGGGAAAAAAAATGCTCCGAGAGACGAGCAGTATTTTGATGAGTTAAAAAAATACTGCTGTAAGTATTCCAAAGAAAGAATATGGACTGATTTTGTGAAAATATATGATGTTACAAGTTCAGAAATAGATGAAGAGGTGTTGGATAGAATTAGTGAAATTGCAAGTAGTTACGGTGAAGATAGTATCAATATTGATGTATGGTTTACTGTGATATATGCGGGCATGGTTGCGGAAGAGAATAAAAAATATGCTAAGTTGAAAAAACGTATAAAAAGGCTTGGTATGTACCAACTTCTTGTTGACAACGAAACTCCGAGTTTTGCTGCAAACTTTAGCAAAGGAATGAAGTGGCAAGAACTTGATATGATTATGAGAAGCAAGGGGTTTTAGGATAATACAATTTTTTGTGTTTTCGTAAGGGAAAAAGCATTAAGTTTGGTAGCGGTAGCATTCCTAGAAGATTGTATATGGTAAAGATAACCGATACTTTTTTGTTTCGAGAAATTGATTAGTATGAGTAATTTGTAATAATTAGTTCGTCTAACAGGCCTCTTTTGTTAGCATTTGAGTTTATTCTTCTAGTTGCCTTTACTCTTATTATATTGAACTCAGAGTAAAGTTCATCAAAAAAGTTTTCGGTATTTTTAATACCAGATACATCAGAATTGCTTAGCATCCATTTGGCGTTTAGGTTATCCAATTTTGAGCAGAAGTTTTTGAGTCGTACTTGTTGTTCGTCATTAAAATTTTCTTTTGCGTATGCGTTGAAACTAGACGTAATGCTTAAGGGTTTGTATGGAGGGTCGAAGTAAAAAAAACTATTCTTTTCTGCGTAGTTAATAGTTTGTTCAAAATCTCCAGAAAGGATCTCTACCCTCTGTAAAACTTTGTAAACGGCCCAAATATTATCCGAATCGCAGATAGTTGGTTTTTTGTAGGCTCCAATAGGAACATTGAATTCGTTGTTTCTGTTAACTCTGTACAACCCATTAAAACAGGTTCTGTTGAGAAAAATAAACAGTGCTGCCTGAGTAACGCTGTCGTTACTCCGGGAATTGTAAGAATGTCGTTTGTTATAATAATACTCCGATTTTTTTTCTTGGTTTGCCTCGAGGGTATAGTATTCATTTTGGATGTCAAGTAAAGTAGAAACTATTTCTTTTGGATTTATTGATATAACTTTATAAACGTTTATTAAGTCAGGGTTTATGTCGTTAATTACTGCTTTATTAATATTTGAGAATTTGTTCATTAGCCAAAATAGCACCGCTCCACTTCCAACAAATGGCTCTATATATGTGTATTTTTCATTTTTGAAATTTTTTGGGAGCCTCCTTTCAATTTCATTTATTAGTTGTGTTTTACCTCCAGCCCATTTTAGGAATGGTTTTGGTTTATATGGAATGTGTTCATTCTTTACTCTCATGTTTTTTTCTCTCTCCCCCTTGTATTGCTATAAACAGAAAACTGTTTACGGCAAACGGAGGCTTCCTGTATATAGAATAATCCCTGCTATTTAGTTGGTGGAATTATTATTTACTTGATACATGTTTAATTGGAAATATTTATTTACAAGTATAAAGTGCACAAAAGTAATAAGCACAATCCATTTTTCAATAGGGTGTTCTTCCAAATTATAAACTTTGATTTTTTTTCGATTTAACTCATCCATTTTTAGGTTGGAGATTTTCGATGCTGGATTTTTAGTTCACAACCATATTTATTGAAAAGCAAGATGATATGAATTAATATGAATATTAGTTAGCTAAAAAACGGTTGGGGGGGAACTGTTGATTAAAACAGCGTTTCAATCCTTCGAGACAAAGTCTAGAAAAAGCCAATTCATTTTCTAATAAACTGGTAGCCAGTTTGTCATGCCACGCTTGTTGGACCCAGTTGTTTATTTTATTCTTTCATTATTCTACTTGCGGTTCTACCACTATTTAAGTCCAGAATCCCAGTTACATTACCATCCGAATCATGCTGGAATTTCATATTACTCTCAAATTCTGAAATAAAAAAATCACTTTCTGAGGTAAAATACAATTCCCAAGGACAATCCTCAACAGTAAATAATTTATTGTTTTTCTGGATGATAGAAATTATTTTATCTCCAAAAAGATAATCCCCAACATAAGAATCAAGAATGGAATCTGAAACTGAGACTACGTTTTTGATTTCAGGTTTATAAAAATCATCCCATTGGTATGCAACCGCCACGCTGTTAGTTATTTCCGAGATAATCTCAATGTTTGCAGAATTTGTCATTATAACAACACCGTTACCATTACTAATATCAGCCCAATAAACAGATGTAAAACCATAGTTTCCACCACTAAATTCAAAATATCTACCTTCTTTATGAAGGTAAACACCTAAGGCGGAATAGCCATCAAAAGGTGTTAACCGTATCTTAGTCATTTCAGGAGAGAGTACTTTTGATGATTTTCCCAGTAAAGAAAGTTGGGTTTCAACAATATATTTAGCTAAATCTGTTGGGGTTGTCCATAAGCCACCTGCTGCCAATTCAGGATAAATGCAATATTTCCCAGGAACTTCGCTTCCATCTCTATTATAGGCGGTAGCCAACAATTCTTTTTTTTCTATAGGAGGTGGTTGTATAAAAAAACTCTCATTCATTCCCAAGGGTTTTAAAACGCTATTCTGCATATACTTTTCAAACGGTTGGTTTGTAACATCTGTTATTATCAGTTGTGTAATGCATATCCCGCCACCCGAATATTGGTACTGTATTCCTGGTTCCAGTTCAGACCTGACTGCCGGTGTTTTTGATGGTTGTGTCCCATCAAGAATTTGGAGGATTGTAGGAATTGAATCGGTAATAAAATAGCCCGGAAATCCACTTACGCTTAATCCGGCCGAATGATTCAAAAGATTTCTTAATGTTATTTTCTTGGTTTTTGTTATAGAATCGTAGGGAAATTTCCACGAACTTAAATATTGATTGATGTCATTATCAATATCTATTTTTTTATCCTCAACTAATTTCAGTATTCCTATCGCACTTATCGATTTGCTGATAGATGCCGCTTGAAAAAGAGTATGGGGTGTTACTTTACGTTTTTCACCAACATTTGCCCAACCATAACCTTTTGCCCAATGTATTTTAGAATTATGGATAACCGCAATACTCACTCCGTTTACTTTGTGAGACATCATCCTTTCTTCAATATTCCAACGTAGTAAAGTATCTGGTGTTTGTGCCCAATTCATCAATGAATTTTCCACCTTTTCAATTTTACTGGACACCTCTGTCGGATACGAATTTACTTGTCCATATGTAAAAGATGCACAACCAAGGGCTAAGATTATTTGACAAAAAGTAAGTTTAAATTTCATATTTTTTCTAAGATAAATATCCTGTTTGACGATTTGTTTGTGTGGATTGTTACAATTGGGCACAACAACGGCTGGCGGTGGGTTGTCGGACGGCGATTGAAATGAGATCTGTCCAGACAGAACCCGAACCGAATTTTTGAAAAAGTTTCAACTCCCGAAATCGTGTCCGACTGCAACCCAACGGTTGTTGCGTACTACCCTTATTATCAATTTCTAAATTTAACACATTTTAATCAATGTTCGTATCGGTCTGTACGGAAGGGCTTGTATACTCTTTGCCAAACTATGGCTTTTGCTTTTGACTTGTGTGGATGGGAAATGTGTATTCAAGCGAAGGGAAGAAATTATCTATCCATCCATTCTTTAAAATCCGAAACACGTTCTCTACTTACAATTATATCTTCTTTTTCAGTCCAGTTTTTAACAATAATTTTTAATCTATTCGATGAATAGGCAATAATATCCTGTATTGCTGAATAATTAATTATTAAATTCCTGTTAATTCTGAAAAATGACTTTGAATCAATCAATTGCTCTATTTTATCAAGTGAGTAATCAATTGGATAATTTCTCCCTTCATTTACATGAATAAAATTACACCTCTCCTTTATGTAAAAGCAATTAATTATTGATGTCTGTACCGACTTGTAATGCTCACCAATTTTAATTAAAAATCTTTCTTTTGTGTTAGGTTGTAACTGATTTATAATTGATTCAAGCTTTGCATCATCATTTTGTTTGTAATGTGTGTCAAATTTGTTAATTGCATATTTAAGTTCGTCTGAATCGATTGGTTTTAAGAGGTAATCGACACTGTTAACCTTAAATGCCTTTAATGTATATTCATCATAAGCCGTTGTGAAAATTATGGGCGTATGAATCGGTTTGTTTTCAAATATTTCAAAACAGACACCGTCTTCAAGTTGAATGTCCATAAATATTAAGTCGGGTTTCGGATTATGCAAAAACCAATTTATTGATTGTTCAACTGATTTTAGAACATCAATAATCTCAATGTCTGGATTTAATTCTTCCAGTAATCGTATTAGCTTTTGCGAAGCCGGTTTTTCATCTTCAATTATTAACACTTTCATCTTTACAACTTAATAACAGGGATTTTTACAATAAACAGATTGTTGTCATCTTCAATTATTAAATCTTTGTTAATAATAAGCCTTACTCTCTCTCTTAAGTTTAACAATCCTGTTTTTGATGAATTTTCTAAAATATTCTTTCTCTGTATATTGTTAGAAATTACAATATAATCATTGCTCCTTTCTATTCGGATTTTCAATGGCATTTTTTCTGACCTTGAATTGTGCTTAAGGGCATTTTCAACCAGAATTTGTAAAGATACTGGTACAATTTTGAATTTGCCAGCATCCTTTAAGTCAATCTCCAGCGAGACTTTGTCGTTATCACGAACCTTCTGAATGTTAAAATACTGCTTTACAAATTCAATCTCTTTGTCTAACCACACTAAATCAATTTCTTCATTTTCCAAAATGTACCTGTATATCTTGGATAACGTTTGGATGTAACTGTCTGCTTTTTTAGAGTCTTCATACACTATTTCAGAAAGCGTATTCAAGCTGTTAAATAAAAAATGGGGATTAACTTGAGATTTAAGATTTTGATATTTATACTTCAAATTCTCCACTATTAATTGTTGTTCTCGTTCTATTGCTTTACGCCAAATGATATAAAAAAAGAAAGCTGAGCTTAATAATATCCAAATAGAGAACTGTTTTATTGCACTGCTTAGCTCTACTCTAAATAAATGATTAATAAAGTTAGACGTGTCGAGCCCTTTTATTAAATAGAATGAGTAAACGCCAATACTTACAATTGCTAACGCAATTATTAGAGAAAGAATAACAAACAACAGAAACGCTGGAATAATTTTCTTTTGAGTTTCTATGGTTGATTTATTTGAGAATTTATTGAGCGTAACATAACCAACATACCCAAGAATGAAGATGTTTAGAAATACAATTAGACCGTAAACAATTGTTTCAGCTTTAAATGGATTTCCTGTTTGAATCCATTTAAAAAAAAGTGAAAACAATATGCTAAAAGCGATAGTTATGGCCAATACTGCCACCTTATTTCTTTTTGTAGCTCCCTTCATCGTTACAATTATTTTGTTTTCTCTAATTCAATTTTTCTTACTGTATAGCCTAAAATATTTTCTGGCCCACCCTTAATAGTAACATCAGAAATAACATCTTCCGATAAAGTAGCATACTCAATTTGCTTATCGCTTAATGAAACATATACCTCGCCCCAATAATGACTTCTTCCTTTCATTCTGATATTTTCAAGGTTCAAGCTAAGCTTGCCATTCATTTGTGAGTATTTTATAATTGCACAAAGCTCATTATTTACTTTGGTTATTCCAATCCATGTGAGTTTAACCTCTTTATTCTCGAATGTTCCGTCTTTAGCCATTTCAACTTCAGAATTCAACTCATGATTGCAAAATTCCTTATTCAGTTCCAACGAATCCCAGTAAGCATAGGCAAATATTTCAAAACCAAACATATCCCAAACAAGGTTTTTTAGTCTAAAGTCGATTTGAGGTATTTTAGAAAATGTTTCCTCCCCTAATATTTTTTCGGATTGCACGTATTTAAAATTCTCAAAACATGATTGGTTTTGTCCTTTGGGAAAAGGAGCATCAAAATCACTTGTTTGTGATATAAACACATTGTTCCATTTTACAGTATCGCCTTTAAGATAACAAGTAAGATTCCCAATTACCCGTGATTTTCTTATAAAGTTCGCCTGCAAGTCATAATCATAGTAGTCCGTTGTCATTGTGTAGGACTTAGGCTTCGACTTATCAATCTCAATGTTTCTTGGTAACTGATTTAAAATCTCCTTATCGACAACTTGTCCAAAAATAGTTTTTCCCACGCTCAATAAAACTAAACTCGTAATAATCAATCTTGTTTTCATACTTTACTTTTTTTATGAATTAATAATTATCAAAGTAATAGGATGAAAAACTCATTTATAAATATTTGTTGCAGAGTCGGTATATTATTATTTTGAACTGTCCATAATTCCATTCGAATCGTGCGATGGGTAAAAAAGCATGTGTTTGGCAGCCGATGGGACAGATGCAGGGATGGGGCTGTCAAACTCTTGCTTTTGTGGGTTGGTATCATATTCTCTTTTCAAACGGTTATTTGGTGCACTTTGGTGTTTTGTAGGGGGTGCGCACAACGCTTGTTGTGTGCACCCCCTTATTTTTCAATCCTAAATATATTTTAGGCTTGATAAATTAAGACTTAATTGAGCTAAAGAAACTATCTTTATATTTATCACTAATCGGAATAAGTGTTTCGCCAATTTTAATACGGTTGCGTTCGATACTTTCAATCTTGTTTAATGCTATAACAAAGGAATTGTGAACACGTTTGAATTTTTTATCAGGCAGATGTTCAAGAATCCTGTTAAAACTTTGCAGAGTCATTATCTTTTTTGCCGGGGTGTGAATTCTCAGATAATCCTTCATGCCTTCAATATAAAGTATATCATCAAGTTCAACTTTTTCAATGTGGTTCTCAGATTTAATAAATATATACTCATTACTCTGTGAAGCAATCAATTCATAGTTTATTGCTTTTTCTTTCAACTCTTTCAAATTAATTGCTTTGTCAACCGATTGAAGGAATCTTTCAAGAGTATATGGTTTGAGCAGATAATCCACTACTGAGAATTCGTACCCAGCAATAGCGTATTTTTCATAGGCCGAAGTAATAATGACTGACGGTTTAACTTGTAAAGCTTTTAGAAACTGAATACCGTTAAAATCTTTCATCTCAATATCCAGAAAAACAAGGTCAACCGAATTGCTCTTTAGAAAATTTATGGCTGAAATACTATCTTTAAAAGTTGATACAAGTTCGAGAACTGATATTTTCTCTATAAAGCCTGCAAGTTTTTCGGCAGCCAGCTTCTCGTCTTCTATGATTATACACTTAATTTTCATCTACTTGTAAACTTAATGATACAGAATAAGCATTTTCTTTATTATCAATATTAAGGTTGTATTTCAAAGGATACATTAAATCTAATCGTTTTATAATATTAGATAAACCAAATCCTAAATCCATTTTATTACTATTGCCTGAACCTGTATTGTTTATACATTCAAAAATAAGTTCTCTACTTCTTGTTAAGAATTTTAATTTTAATGGATGCTCATTGTCAACCCATCCGTGTTTAAATGCATTTTCTATAAACGGGAGAAATATCATAGGAACAACCTGAATGTTTTCCTGAAAATCTTTTTCAAATTCAACTTTAGCGTTATTGTCGAGTCGAAGAGATTGCAATTCGATATAGTTTTCGATGTATTCAATTTCTGAAGTTAGACTTACCCGGTCTTTTTCAGAATTGGAATAAATATAGCGTAATAAACTTGACAATTTATTAATAGTTTCAGAAGCTTTTGCCGGTTTTGATGTAATTAATGAATCGATATTATTCAGAACGTTGAAAATAAAATGGGGATTGTTCTGGTTTACCAGTACCATTAATTTCGATTGCAGTTTTTCATTTTCAAGTTCTTTTTTCTTTTGCTGGTTATCTATCCAATTTATAAATGCCCTAAAAAGTATTCCGGCAACACAGATAAATAAGGAAAGGAAAAAAACTTGCATGTAGCCCGCTAAGGAATATCCCATCCATCCTTTTCCGGATATGGCAGATAATACTTTTTCCATATGCGGAAGAATTGGGAAAATTATACAAACTCCGAAACTTGCTATAACACCTGTTCCAAACCTGTTTTTTAAAAAGAATTTAGGAACAATAAAAGAATAGCCACTATAAAAAATAGTAAGAGACCATGCTAAGATTCCAGCTAACATAGCTGTACTTACCAGTGCGCCTTTAGTAGCCCACAAATTTCCTGCAAGAGTAACCAGGAAAATCATACTTAGGTCGCAAAACCATACGAACCCATGTAGTGAATAAAGAATTGTTTTTTTCATAATTGTAATTTTTAAAATTAATAATTCACTACAAAAATTCTTTATTCCATACAATTGTTAAAATCAGATATATCCTTTCCATAAACTAATCGACAATTTCCTTTTCTTAATCTACAATTAAGTATTATGTTGATTACGAGAAAGAAACCAGTGTATAGTAGCGAAGGCAAGCTTGTAGGGAAGGGCTGCAAGACTGTTGCTTGTGGGTTGGAATATTTGTCTTTTGTCTTTCAAATCAAGGTGTAATATATTTACGATGCAGCTTTTGAGGGTTGCACACAACGGCTGGGGGTGGGTTGTCGGACGGCGATTGAAACGAACATCTATCCAAACCGAACCCGAACCGAATTTACCAAAAAGTTTCAACTCCCAAAATCGATTCCGACTTCAACCCAACGCTTGTTAGCAGCTGGGTTTTCATTTCTCTTTAATATTAATCCATTTCTTTTTAATGTAAACAAAACTCATTGAGAGAAAGAATATAATACAGAGCCATGCAAAATAATCTCCTAAAAATGAATAAATCGTTTTTTGTCCTTTTACAGGCACATCCGAATATAAAATTACTTCATCGGTATTAAAAAAGTCATTGGACGATAAAAGTTGTCCTTTATAATTAAAGGAGGCAGAAAATCCTTTGAATGTTGACCTAACGATGTTAAAACCATTTTCAATGCCCCTTAAAGATGCAACGTAAGTATGATATGGCGAAATTTCTTTCCAGTCGCTGCCTGGAACTAACATAATGTCAATATCCATTTTACCAGTTTGACTAATCAAAGATGAAAAATCCATATCGAAACAAATGGCTGAACCGACTCTTCCATAAGGCGAATCAAAATATTTTATTATTCCATCTCCATAATCACATTCCCCCGGATAAGTTGGCTTTGCCTTATGATATGTAAATAGTATTTCTCCTGTTGGAGAAATCCAAATTATTTTGTTTTCAGGATTTTCATTGGAGTTTTTTTTAGGTATTACATGCATAGGAATTCCAATGTATATACTGTCGCATAATGCAATTGTTTTAGCTTTTTCGATGAAGTCAGTTTCTTTATCAACGGGCAAACTGATGATTGTTTCTCGTCCAAATATTATTTTAGCGCCTGAAGAAGCTGCTGTTTCACAATTTCTTAAAAATTCTTGGTTTGCCTCTTCTACCAAAGAGTCAAAATTCGTTGTCAAGCGATGATGATACTCTGTTTTAGTGCTGTTTATTGAAGCTATTCTTACAGTTGGTGAATCAATGGTTGTTGACAATCTTATTTGCCCCCATAGAATTACTACGAGAAAAGGAATGCCAAATCCCCCAAACGCCGAGTAAACTTTATTTCTCTCAAAATGATTGTCCCAAAGCCAATTTATAATTGATGCAGTCCACGTAATTAAAAATATTACTCCCCAAATGCCAGTAATTGAGACAAGCTGTAATAAAGGCAATGATGATTGGGTGTGAACCAAAGTTCCGTATGAACCTGAAGGATTGGCCAATATGTTAATATAATCCATTATCACATAAACAGACGGAAATATGAGTGTCGAAACGATTCCCTTAAATTTTTGAGCGTAAATTCGGTCTAACAAAAATGTCAGCGAAGTTATTACGCTCATTATAAAAGAAACCAAGTAGTAGAAAAACCCTGACATGGGCAACATTCCCTTCCAGACGAATATGTTTGATACCCAACCCGCAAGAACAATTATCAGAAATCCTATGAATGGTTTTTGAAACCGTAAAAAGCGAATGAGAAATATCGGTGCGACAAAAGCAGCAATCGGTAAAATCCATCTGCCGTTAAAAAAGAAAAGGAAAATAAATCCAATCAATAAATTGATATAAGAAATTTTAATTCTTCTTTTATTCAAAATTTTTTTATTAATCATTTTATTCATCTGTCAGTTTAGATTTAAGTTTTAGATTGATGCACTTTCAACCTTATTGCTAACGGTTGGTGGTGCGTTTTCGCGCTGGATTCGGACGCGAGTCAGAATCCCCCGAGACGAAGTCTCGCAAAAGCCGATTCGTTCGCTAATCGGCTGGTAGCCAGTTTGTCGTGCACCACATGTTGTTTGTAGTTATTTCTCTTTGTAAAATGTTTCATCTCCACCTTGGCTCACTATAATTTTATCCTCATCAAGAATGAATTTTATATTTAAATCTGCTTGGGAAAAGCTAAATTTATGCTTCTCAATAGCTTCCATTGGTAACGAAGGCTGGTCAGTTGGTGTGCAAAGCAACATTCCGTTTTTTTTCGTAAATACCAGTTTATACGGTGAGTCTGGACTACTATATACACCAAGATACTTATCCAAATCTTCGTTGCTAACTTTGTAAGTTGTAAAATTTGGCAGATTATATTCCCTGCCAAAATAAATACTTAAAACGCCTTCCAGAATATCATTTCTACTCATAGATATTCCATTAGCAATAAATGAAAACATCATACTGTCTTCTGGATAATATTCTGCTACCGATTGAAAGCCACCAATATCTCCAGCATGTCCTAAGGCATTCCTTTCATAAAACGGCAATTGATACATTCCTATACCATATTCGTCAACAATACTTTTCATTTTTTGCAGTGATTTCATCGAAACAATTTTCCCTGCGAAAAGTGCATTAAAAAAAATATTTAAATCAGTAGGATTTGATACAATTCCTCCTGCTCCGTCATAGTTTCCCAAATTTGAAATACCACCAGATTCCCATGAACCATATTTGAAATAAGATTGTGCTTCATTTTCCTTTTTTCCATAGCTTTTGTTAAAATATGTTGCTTTAAGATTTAAAGGTTTTGTTATTCTTACCTTAAGAATTTCAGCATATTCTTTCTTCTCGATTTCTTGGGCTATATAGGAAAGTAAAACATAACCAGTATTACAATACATTGACTTTTCTCCTGGTTTAAAAAGAGTTCCATTTTCGACAAATTTGTTAATCATTTCTTCTTTTGTCCTCAACGTATCGCTCCATTTAAGAAAGTCAGGTTTGTCGGTGTAATTAACTAATCCACTTCTATGACGTAAAAGATGTTCAATTGTAATTAGATGTGAATTTGGTATTTCAGGAAAGAAATGGGATAGTTTAGTATCTAAATTCAATTTATTATCCTCAATCAGTTGCATTATAATTGTTGCTGTAAAACTCTTCGTTATTGAACCTATACAATACTTTGTCATTTTAGTAGCGTGAATTTCTTTTTCAATATTTTCGTAGCCATAGGATTTATGGTAAACTTCATTTCCATTTTTGAATATTGAAATACACCCCATTCCTTTATCGTATTTCTCAATTTTATAAAACAGGCTATCCATTTTCTCTTTGTCAAAACCCTGAGAATATGTCACCAAAGAAATAACAAGAATGTAGATTAATAGAATTGATTTTTTCATTGTTACCGTCTTTTATAATTACACACAACGATTGAGAGCGGGGCGGTTATTTCGCTAATCGTCTGGAAACCAACGTGCAATGCGTCCTGTGTTAGCTTTGTGCCACTTTTATTACTTTTCTATTTCTAAGATTTCTTTTATTTGGGTCAGGTTTTCTGGAAGGTAATTAATAACAATATCCCAAATTATTTCATAGTCTACACCAAAATACTCATGAATTGCTTTGTTTCTCATTCTGTACATTTCATCCCATGGAACGTTTTTATATTTTTCTTTAATATTTTTTGGAATCTTATTTGATGCTTCACCAATTATTTCAAGATTTCTTATAACTGCATCTACAGTTTTTTCGTCATTTCGAAACATTTCAAAATCGAAAGATTCGGTATAGAATATAATTTTTGATATAGATTCAAAAATGTCTTCAAGAAAATGTCTAAATGTTCTTTCTGATTTTTTCACAAGAATAATGTTTGATTTAAAATTCTGTCTTTTAGTTGCTTTTTCAAAGCTTTTCTAGTTACTAGGTCAACTTTTCTGTTAAAAATGTCCTCTAAGTATTTTTCAAGGGAAAAGAATTTCCAGCCAATTGGTTTGTCAAATTCAACCAGAATGTCGATATCACTTTCATTATTCTGTTCATTTTCAGAAAATGAACCGAATAAACCAATTTCTTTTACGCTATATTCATTAGCCAAAACTGGTTTCAATTCTATTAGTTTTTCTATTATCTCATTTCTTGTCAACATGTGACCAAATTACAAAAAAAAATAATATCTCTGTAATTTATTCTAATTATATGGATTAAGCCTAACGGCTGGCGGTGGGTTGTCGGACGGCAATTGAAACGAGCATCTATCCAGACCGAACCCGAAATGAATTTACGAAAAAGTTTCAATTTCCGAAATCGAGTCCGACTGCAACCCAACGCTTGTTAGCGCCTGGCATTTTTTTCACAGTTTCTTAATAATTAAATCCAAAAGCCCAAAGAGGAATCACATTACGATAACCATATTCGATATCGTCTTTTACAACAAACGACTTCCCATCTTTTTCAATTTGATTCTGCTGTTTATTCTTTCCTCCAATTTCAAAAGTATACTGTTCAATCATAAAATCAGCTTTTTTCGAAGACATGACTTTATTTTTTACTCGCATTTGATTAAAAAAGAATGTTTCTCGCAAATTACCTACATTTGATTTTTCTCCTACTAGATTGAAAACGATATTTGTATTATTTAAATAAACTATATCAACTTTTCCCAATCCTCGTATACCTCTTGTTTCATTGCGTAGTTGCTCAATTAGTCCTGCTTTTTCCATATATGAAAAATAATCATCTAAAGAATTCCGACTTACGCCAATCATATCTGATATTTTGGAGAAATTTGGTTTAAATGGTACGCTTTCAGCAATAATAGAAAGCAATCGTTTTAATTTTCTACTCGTTCCAACATTGAGGTTTGCATATTGTGGAATATCAGATTCTAAGGTTTGAATAATTATCTGACCTAATCGTAAATTCATTTCATTTTCTATTCCAAATGGATAGTATCCTCGTTTTAAATAGTCATTAAACAGTGGTATTGGATGTTGAATATTATCAAGTTTTACTTCATTATTTATGATTTGCTCTAAAGTATAAACTTCAGCATTATAGTTGTGAAATAATTTCAAATATTCACGAAACGATAATCCTTGCAAATTATAGATAATTGCTCTACGGCTTAAATCGGCAGAGCCCTTTAGTATATCTAATACTGAAGAACCTGTAAATACAACTTTCAAGGTAGGAAATGAGTCATAAATGTTCTTTAATTCTCGTGACCAATCAGAGTATTTATGAATTTCGTCAATAAATAAATATTCACCTGCATTTTTATAAAAATCATCTGCCAAATCAAACAGTCTATTTTCTCCAAAGTACAAATCGTCAGCGGAAACATATAATGCTTTTTTACTATCTAAATTTTCCTTAATATGCTGTAAAATCATTGTAGTTTTGCCAACTCCACGAGCTCCGATAATTCCAATCATTCGGCTTCCCCATGAAACTTTATCGTATAGATAACGCTTAAAATCCGTTGTCGTACTTTGTAAAAGTATTTCAAATTTCTGATATAGTGTTCTCATAATTTACCTGTACTATTTTTGCAAATATACAAAATGCACAACGTATTTAGCAAAAAAATCAATTAATTGTTCATTCAAATGTGCAGTATTCTTTTTTATAGTGCATAACGGTTGGTGGTGCGTTTTCGCGCTGGATTCGGACGTGAGTCAGAATCCCCTGAGAAAACGGGCGGGAGCGAAGCGGTTAGTTTGCTAATCGCATGTAAACCAGCGTGCTATGCACCCCGTGTTAGCTACTGGCAATTAG
>Ga0209203_1000419_pt1 | contig 36788 bp, 27 predicted proteins | sample AD_UKC109_MetaG_FD_184423 | JGI IMG/M metagenome (GOLD analysis project Ga0209203, IMG submission 184423) | Active sludge microbial communities of municipal wastewater-treating anaerobic digesters from Hong Kong - AD_UKC109_MetaG (SPAdes)... | ecosystem: Engineered > Bioreactor > Anaerobic >... | reverse complement strand
TTTAGATTCGTATCCGGATCACGATACCTCCTGCAGCCGTCACGGCAGATAAAGAACCACCTGCAGGACCTGCATTTTTCATTTATTTCATCTCCCCTTGCCAGAAACCCTGCAGTCATCTCACTGTTAATTACTGCTTCAAAACTGTCTTCATGAACGTTGCCTATGTATGTTTCATCAGTTACATAAAAATCGCATGGATAAATTCCACCGTCAGCTTCTATTACAAACTGACATGCGCATCTGCCCGAATGCCGCAGGATTCCGGAGGATATCCAAGAATCATTGCAACCCAGTTGTCAAATGTACGGACAACGGTAATATTTCCTGCCACTACATCCCTGTACCAGATGTCAAAGGTTTTTTTCAGAAATATTTCATAGTCGCCGGCCGACAGGGAAAACTCATGTAATCCTGGCTTTTCATCGGCTGGGTCAAGGCACGGGATATACTGAACATAGCCGATTCCCTTTTTTTTGAAGAAATCGTAGATCTGTTCAGGGTATTTTGCCGACTCAGAAGTCACAACACTCAGCGCATTATATTCAACCTTATATTCATCAAATAGTCTTTTTGCTTCCATCACCGATGCAAGGCTTGAATCTCCTGTTGTGAAAACCCTGTTCCGGTTATGCACCCTGGAAGGTCCGTCAATCGAAAGTCCTACCAAAAACTTGTTTTCAGAAAGAAATGAAGCCCATTCATCATCAATTGCTATTCCATTTGTCTGTATTGAAAAATTAACCTTAAGTTCCCCTTTGTTCATCTCCCTGGTTTTATTAACAAAGAATCTGAAGAAGTCAATTCCTGCCAGGGTAGGTTCTCCTCCCTGGAATGCAAAGGAAACACTCTCAGTGGTATAATCAAAGGCCCTTTCAATCAGTCTTATGGCAGTTTCCCTTTTCATGAACCCTTTTTCGTGGGTCGGGTCGGAAACATCGGGTGAGTGATAGAAGCAGTACAGGCAGCCAAGATTACAGTGCCCTGATGACGGTTTGATCAGCACATTGATGTTGCGTCTTAGGTTTTCATTCATAATCCCTTGCCTCATCCTTTAGAACTGCCAGTTCCTTCTTCAACTTCTCCCTTATCTCAAGATATCCGGGGTCATCATATACATTCCTAAGCTCAGCCGAATCCGTCCGGAGATCAAAAAGTTCCCATTCCTCCGGGGTGCGCTCATCTATCGAACCCGTGGTTCCAAGGGCTTCGCCATAATAATAGATAAGCTTATAATCCATGGTCCTGATCCCATAGTGTGCCGCAACATTATGATGGGCAAGATGCATCCAGTACCTGTAATACATGGACTTTCGCCAGTCACTGACCTTTTCCCCTTCAAGAATACCCATGAAGCTTCTTCCCTGCATGAAATCAGGGCTGTCTATTCCTCCGGCATCGAGCATGGTCTGGGCAAAATCCAGGTTCAGAACCATATCTTCTGAAACAGTGCCGGCTTTTATTCTGCGCGGATACCTGACAACCAAGGGCATCCTAAGTGACTCTTCATACATGAAACGTTTGTCATACCAACCGTGGTCGCCCAGATAGAACCCCTGGTCTGATGTGTAGATAACCATTGTATCCTCTGCAAGTCCCTCTTTATCAAGCCAGTCCAGGATTTCTCCGACACTGTCGTCGACTGCAGCTACACATCGCAGATATTCCTTGATATATCGCTGGTACTTCCACTCCTTGAGTTCCCTGTGGTCCTTGAAAGTTACTTTGTCACCCTCCCAGGTAATATATTCCAGTCCGGTTACATCATCCGGAACCGGCAGGGAATCCATCTTGTCATAGCCTTCGGGAATTTCAATCTTGAGGTCCAGGGAATTAAAATCCCTTTCAACCCTCATCTTTGCACGTTTTGCAGCCTCGGAACGATTATCGTAACCGTCAAAGAAGGTATCCGGAAGAGGTATGTCTGTATCTTTGTACATTTCCTGATGCTTTTTATCAGAAAGCCATGGTCTGTGGGGAGCCTTGTGATGGCACATAAGCATGAAGGGCTTGTCCCTGTCCCTGCCTTCAAGCCATTCCAGGGACTTTTCCGTAATAATATCAGTGACATAACCGGGGAACACCTTTTTGACACCCATTTCAATCATAATAGGATCAAAGTAATCCCCCTGATGAGGAAGCACATTATAGTAATCAAACCCTGTCGGATGATGTTTGTCGCCCTGACCCAGGTGCCACTTGCCAACAATTGCAGTCTGATATCCATTTCTTTGAAGAATCTTAGGGAAATTTTCAAGGGTATTGTCGAGTTTGTCCCCCAGGGTTTTTACACCATTTATATGTGTATGGGTTCCCGTAAGTATTGTTGCCCTGCTGGGGGCACAAATTGAGTTGGTGCAAAAACAGTTGTCGAACCGCATTCCCTCAGTTGCTATCCTGTCCATGTTAGGAGTTTCATTGATCCTGCTGCCGTAGCAGCTCATTGCATGACTGGCATGGTCATCAGTCATTATGAAAATTATATTGGGTCCCTTCATATTGCCTCCAGCTTGTATAAAATTTGTCTGTCCTGTTCATGTATCTGTATCAGCAGGTTTAACCATATGTATTTTACGATGTATAACCTTTTATGTCAGGAAGAGAACCTTCTGCATCCTGGAACAGAAGTCCTTCATCTTCGCTTTTATAGTCGTCGGGTTTCTTCAGTTTTTTAAAATGATTCTTTTCCACAGCATCCTTCTCCGCACTATGCTTCAATATTTCAACCAGCTTTTCCCTCATTTCCTTTGTCTTTTCCCCATAGAGAAGATTCTCTGCCCTGTTGTGACATTCATCTGGGTCGGCAGACATATCAATCAGCCATTCCTTGTTGTCCGGTGCAGAATAGAAATATTTATGGTTGTCTTCAACCAGCATGTACAGACCTTTATTGCCGGTATGGTACTGGCTTACGACGGGGCGGTTGTATTCTTCAGAAAAGAGGTTGTTTCCGTCATAGTCACCTTCAATTCCTACTCCTGCATATTCGAGCATGGTCGGTACAATATCCACAAGCGATACCGGCTCATCGCATTTTTCACCTTGTTTCACACCTGGCCATCTGACAATCAATGGTACCCTGGCTGCAGGGTCAAGAAATCCCCTTTTCCCATAGCAATTGAAATCACCGAGCATTTCACCATGGTCCGAAGTGTAGATTATCATGGTTTCATCAAGAATGTTCTCAGACCTCAGCTTGTCAATGATTCTGCCGACATTGAAGTCAATGAATGATATGCATGCATAATAGTATGACTTGATCATCCTTTCAAGTTCCCTGTCCCTGCCCTTGCTTTTATACTTGTATCTGTTCTGAATTCGGTTCCAATATGTCTGCATGGACTCATAATCACCGGGCACAAAAGGAAACTCCATATCCGGTGACCTGTAAAGCTTGTTCCATGGTACCGGAACCTCAAAAGGTGGGTGCGGTTTTATGATTCCGCACATCATGAACATTGGTTTTGTCCTGTCCCGGCCTTCGATAAGTTCAATGCTCCTGTCGGCAACCCAGGATGTATGATGATATTCAGCCGGAAGCTGGGAAGGCTGCGGAGTATAATACATTTCGCTTCTCACACCATGTACATCCTTTACATGGCCGAATCCCTTTTCCTTCAGATAATCCTTGTAGTCATCCCTCTCGGCCCCGTTGACTTCTTCACTGGTATAGCGTTTGTCAAAACCCCACATAGCCATGCTGCCGCCATCACGGAATCCGAAATGCATCTTTCCGATGCCAAAGGTCTGGTAACCTGCCTTTTTCAATGTTTCCATTATGCTTTCATTGCCGTCGGGCATCATACCGTTTTTGCTGCATCCCGTATTGTGACAGTATTTACCCGTAAGTGTGGAATACCTTGCCGGTACACACACAGGACTAGGTGTGTATGCCCTTGTGAACGATGTTCCTTCACTCACAAGGGAATCGAGTACCGGGGTCTTTATCTTTTTGTTTCCCAAAGCATGAACAGTGTCGTATCTTTGCTGATCCGTCATTATAAACAATATATTCTTCATCAGATCATCACCTTCCATTGGAGGGTATCAGTCCCTGACGGGATCGGCGTATTGAATATCCTCTGAGTACCCAAAGGCCTCCTGCCACTCCCTCCATTCAACGATATTATATCGCAATCCTCCCGACAATCGGGTGCCGGATACTTCATTTCCTGCAAAATGAATGGAATATCCCGGGAATACAATCTCAATCAGCAGGTCGATGTTCTTGGCATTTTCATCTGTTTCCTCACTTACGGTTAAGCCGAACAAAACTGCTGAAGTGGCCTCATCTTCAATTACATGACCATAGATATTGTCAAGATATTCAAGTTCCGCTCCGGGAAATTCCTTCTCAATTTCGTTGACAGCATGCGTAAGATAAACAGCTTCCATTACTCTTCCCAGGTACGCATCCCTTCCCGATTCCGGAAGATACTCAGTCATGTTGAGGTAAACCATCTTCTGCAGGTCCGCCGGAAGGACGGTTCCGGCTTCTTCAAGGAACGCCTTTTCCTCCATATACCCGACCGCCCTGCTCTCAGCATCATGAAGGACCTTATCAAGCTGAGCAACTACCTTCTCAGCTTCCGCTTCCAGCAGATAGTATTCCCCGGCCCAGTTTCCTGACTTTTCAGTAAGCCTGACAGTAGCAAGTGAAGCTGTCAGTGCGGAAAGCCCGAACAGAGCAAGAACCACCATCATCAGTATGACCAGAACAGATGAAGCACCCTTGTTTCTTTGATAGTATTTGAAAGGTTCAGTCATGATCCACCCCCATGTTCCTGTAGTAGTGGGCGGATACTATTGAAGCAAGTTCCCTGGCTCTTTCGACATCCCTGATGCTTATTGATATTCCGAATAGCATGGAAGCCTCCGGATTGCTTTCCCCGGAATTTCCGAAGGAACCCTCGGTATATAACCCTTCATCTTCAGGCCTTAGAACAGCGGTCAGGACAAACCGTGGGCTGTCCCCTGACTGAACACTCTTCCATTTACTGTCATAATACTGCGTCAATGTAAGGCTTCCATCAAAATCGGGTTCTGAAATCATGTCTGCCGGCAGTGGTTCGTCCGAGGATTTAAGCTGTTCCATTATATTTGAAACCGTTACCTGAGCCTTTTCAATATCAAGGTTGTTTTCCCGTAAATCATCTGAAGTGACAAAAAGACGAAGTATTATCCCGCACACAAGACAAAGGACCGCCACGGAAACAATGACTTCAACCAGGGTGAAGCCTTTTTCATTGTTTATCCAAAGGAATTTTCTCATTCCCTCCATGACCTGATTCCAATTACCCTTTCCATGCTTTTTCTGTCCGTGCCCTCATCATAATATACGGTTACCCTGAGTATTCCTTCATCTTCTTCAAGGCCTATGTCAATGCCGTCTATTTCCACAATCAATATGCCGTCTTCAGGATCAGGGACCCGGTCTTCCATGACATAGACTTCCCTCAGTGCATGTCCGTCATGGAAAATATATGTAACCATTCCTTCCTCTGCCCCGCTGTGCCTTATTACAAGGGCGTCCATCCCATCCAGGATGGATTCCGAGTATTCCATGGAACCTTCCATATCGTTCTGCCTTATCTTCATATTGATGTATGAAAGGGCTGTCCTGGCATCCTGTATGCTCTTCGAATTGCTAAGTATCCTGGAATATGCTACCCTGCCTGAGTTCATGAGAACAACCATGGAAGCAAGTACAACAACCATAAGAATGATTACAACAAAGGATTCAATTGTCTTGTTTGTCCTTGTCCTGTTCATTTCGCTCTTCCCGGCCTTTTGGCATAAACCTCTATGTCAGGCATATAGTTTGCTGCGAAGGCATCAAAATAGTACACATAATGTTCTTCGTCTATTATCAATCCATAATTGTCCGCAAGATACCAAAGGGACGGCGGATAACTGCCCTCGGTTGCATAACACCTTACGGCATATTCCCTTATAGTCGCTTCCATGGATTCCTCGCGGATCATCCCGCTCGTTTTCCTAAGAGAAGGTATGAAAGCAAGTATGGACACAGCAAAAACCATGATTACCAAGAAAGAAACCATCTGTATGGCTATGCCTGTATAATTTTTCCTTTTCTTTTCAAACATCCTTCATCATCCAATTGAATTCAGGATTCCGGTTACCGGCAGGATGACTGAAATCAGTATGAAACCTACCAACAGGGACAGTATGATTATCATAATTGGCTCAAGTACGGAAGTCATCCTTTCGAGCTTATCTTCGGTTTCCTTTTCCATTATTTCTGCAGCCTTTTCCAGGGTTCGGTCAAGACCTCCGGTCTCCATTGCCACTGAAAACAGTCTTATAAGCAAATCGGGGAACAGATTCAGTCTGCCTAGTGCCTTCTCAATTCGTTCACCCCGGTCCAGGCTTTCTTCTGCTTCCTTAAGTTTTTCCGAAATAATACTGTTGCTGATTATTCCCCTCAGCATTCCAATGGCAATTGTAACATTGATTCCGCTTTTGATGAGCATGGCCAGGTTCCTTGCAAAAACAGCCGCCATATCAGCCCGGTTTATTTTCCTGAACCATGGAAAATTCAGCTTCAGGTAATCAATATATTTTCTACCCCTGTCTGTATACCTCAATAAAAATATTATGGCTGCCACGGCTACGATTGCAGCAATGATCCATATGAAGTTTCCGGATACAAACAATCCGAACTCCATGAGTCCCCGGGTCATGGGATTCATTTCTCCTCCGAGGGAAGTCAATATATCATTGAACATCGGCAGAACATAGACAAGCATCAGCACAATTACAGCAAGCATAAGGGTTCCAAGAATCAAAGGATATGATACCGCAGAACGAATCTTCCTGCCTGTTTCAATTTGCTTTTCAAGTGATACTGCAGTTCTTTCAAGCATTATCGGCAGATTACCGCTTTGTTCACCTGCCTTCACCATTTCAACAAAGAGCTTTCCAAGAACTGCTTCGTGCAACTTAATGGCTTCATGGAAGGAAACACCCTTGTTAAGTGCTTCCGTTACATCATTGCATATTGCATTGATTCTATGGTTGCTGCTTCTTTCAATGATGATTGCCATGCCCTGCTGCATAGGCACATCCGAGTCTGCCACCAGGGCAAGCTGCCTTGCAAACAGGGCAAGCTCTTCTTTTGGAAGTGTTCTTTTAATGAATGACATTTTCCCTCCCTGAATCAGCCCATAGCCAGATATCTGTTGAAGAGCTGTATATCCTGGGCCTTAATACGGGCTGCTTCCTCGGTTATTATTCCATCATTGCACAACTGGGCAAGGTTTCTTTCCAGTGACCGCATTCCGTCCATCTCACCCGACTGAATGAGATTGTTGATCTGGTAATTTTTGTTTTCCCGTATGAGATTTCTTACAGCCGGAGTGGCAATCATGACTTCCGATGCCGCGACCAGACCCTTTCCGTCTTTCCTCGGGATGAGCTGCTGCGAGACAACACCTTCAAGTACGGTTGCAAGCTGGCTCCTTGCCTGATTCTGCTGATTGGTCGGGAATGAATCCAGTATTCTGTCTATGGATTTAACCGCTCCGATGGTGTGAAGCGTTGATAAGACCAGATGTCCGGTTTCAGCCGCAGAAAGGGCTATTGAGATTGTTTCAAGATCCCTCATCTCACCCACCATGATTACATCAGGGTCTTCCCTCAATGAAGACCTGAGAGCAGTTGAAAAGTCCGTGGCATCCTCTCCTATTTCCCTTTGGGTTATCATGCTTTTGTTGTGGGAATGAAGATACTCAAGAGGATCCTCTATGGTGATAACATGATAATGGTATTTGTTGTTTATGATATCTATCATGCTGGCAAGGGTGGTTGATTTTCCGCTTCCGGTCGCACCAGCTACAAGAACCAATCCCTTTGATTTTTTTGTAAGTTCAATGATTACATCGGGAAGGCCCAAGGTGGAGAATTCCGGAATATCTATGGGCAATGCCCTAATTGCAATGGCATATGTTCCCCTTTGTTTATATATATTGCATCTGAATCTGCCGAGTTTTGGAATTGAATAGGAAAAATCAATGACTTTATTGGTAAACAGTTTTATCCGTGATTCTTCATCGAGATATTCGCCTATCATCAGATTGATGTCGTCAGGCCTTAATTTTTCCGTTCCTGCAACGGGAGTAAGTCTGGAATTAACCCTGACGAGGGGTTTGCTGCCGGCACACAAATGCAAATCGGTTGCACCCAGTTCCATCGTAGTCCTCAGGAGGTTATCAATTGTATTCCTGCCTTCCATATTTCACCCCCGGATTTTAATTGAAACGGATTCGTTTCACGGAATAATTTTAACACAACGGTTTTTGGGTGTCTAACTTAATGCATATCATGTGCCTGTAGTTTTTGTCCCGCTGCTTTTTGCAATGATTATATTGCTATAACCGCAAATCCTATGTTTTCATATGGATGCTCATTTTCACCATATTCAAACAGGCATCCTATTGTTCCTTCATCAATTTGCACCAAGTCAGAATAAGCAGCATGTCCCTCATGGATGACAAGCTGTTCATCCCAGGTTTTACCATTGTCGCTGCTTTTGCTGATTGTAAGATTGTTTCTTGAAAGTGATGCTGCATTGCTAAAGAACAGTTTTTCAGATACTGCAAGCACCGAACCATGGCAGTGCGGGTCAATCAGCTTCATATCCGCATGAAAATCAGTCCATGATTCTCCATAATCATGGCTATATGCAACAAATCTGTTATTATGCTGCTGGGAACGCATATTAATGTACAGACGACCATCACTAAGCTGAGCAATGGAGCACTCATTTGTTTCAGGTGATATATCAGGGCTGATGCCAAAGGTCTGACATCCATCGTCGCTGTACATGCTAAATGAATATCCATCATAATTTTCGGATGTTGTGGCGTGCCTGAGGTTCGCATGATTGCCACCGAAGACAAATCTTCCGCTTTTTGTCTGTATGCCATGGCATGGTCCCACCGCATGCCAGCTCCATTCAGCTTTTTTTACATATTCAGTAATATCCCTTGGAGCTGACCAGCTTGCGCCATCATCGTCACTTGACAAGTGATAGCACCCGCGTGTCCCCTTCCCGGCCCTTATTTCCTCTTCATTGATATTACCGTCGTTATAGTTACAAAGAACATGTATGCGCCCTGTGGAGTTATCGACAACAGGATTACAATTACCGAATGTGTTCCTGTCATCACCGGCCAGAACAACAGTGGATGACCACGTCAATCCATCATCATGGCTCCTTTTTACCATCAGACTGATGTTACCACTGTCACTTCTGTTCTCCTTTCTGCCTTCACAGAATGCGAGAATCATCCCATTTGTCTTAATCACAGCAGGGATCCTGTATGTGTGTATTCCATCCTGCCCCATGGAAAATACGTTGGTTGTCCGAATTAGTTTCATACTGTAGTTCCCCCTGTTTCATTTAATTCAGGTAATTTAATTCAAGCACTATATGATTGGTTATAAATAATAAATTTAATCATGATCATTCCACTTTACGTCATATTCCAGAATAGGCTCCCTGTTCTTTATTCTATTTGAACTGTCACGATAATAATCAGCCTGCCAACTGTTCAAGGATGAAAAATCCCATCTCCTGTGTAAGCCTACATGCACAATCATCTCCCTTAGAATCAAATAATCAGGAATCATTTCAAGGGTTTTTGCACCTATATGGCAAACACTTCTGTACCCCTTTAGAAAATGCTGCATGAATTCATTGGCCTTGCTTATTCTTGTCTCAATGGAATCATCATTGAACACGTATATTGTATAGAACAGTTGTATCGCTATATCCTCAACATACCTGCTGTTCTGGCACTCATCAAAGTCAAACAAAGTTATCTTTCCCTTGTCCAAACAAAAATTTCCTACATTTATATCTCCATGTATTAAGCCAAATCCAATCGTTTCCGATTCAAGGTGACCAACAACCTCCAGCTGCTTCATCAATGACTCCCGCTTTCCTGTAGCAGGTACAAACCGGTTGAAATTCAGGATATAGTAATTTTCAATCCAGTTAATTCTATTATTCAAATCTGCAGGAAAATTCCTTGAAGCCTCATGGAGCAGTGCGGTTGTTTTTCCGAGCTCAGTAAACAGGTCAGTAGAAGCAAGGTATTCAGGATATCTGATCTGTCTTCCAGGTGCCTTAATAAAAGATACTGCATGAAACAGATTGCCATCCAATGAAACATCTTCAATAAAACTTCCTTCGGTTGATTTCACTGGAAGAGAAACCGATACACCTTTGGCCGAAACATGAAACAAAAAGTCGAGTTCACTGATTATCTGTTTCTTTGTTCTGGTAGATGCATTTGATATCCTGAGGATATTTGGTGTTTCTCCGTTCATATATTGGTATATCAGATTCTGGTATCCCCCTGATAATTCCTCAAGACAACAATAACTGGTTCCGAACTTCAATGCAGCTTCAGAAACTATCTTTTCGTATCCATAACTGCTTCTCATATTCTTGATAAGTGAATATCTCCTTTTCCATCTTCAATTACTTTTATCCTATATCCGTTGACATGGAATATACATTCAAAATCCCCTAACTTTTCCGTGCATTGACTGTTGCTCCTGAATCCATCCCATCCGGGTTTCAAAGGTTCAATTCCCAGAAAGTCTTCAATCAGCAAAGGTATGGGCGCACTTGCCCAGGGATGACAAAGACTTGTATTCCACTTGTAGTCCTTGTCCCAGACCTCAAAGCATGTTGTGGCTCCCTGTTTAAGCATGGTTCCCCATGAAAATCTTTCATCTGATGTAATAAGGTCAAAGGCAAGGTCATGCCTGTTGTTTTTGCACAGTGCCTTTAGAAGGAAGTAGGATATGTATACTCCGCAGTTGAGTTTTTTCTCTTCAATCATATTTATGATTTCAGGTATGCTTTCCTTTGGTGCCACTCCGAAGTAAAGGGGAAGTATATTTGAGTGAAGTGCCGTATGGTCACTTTCAATGGTGTCGGTAAACAATCTCTTCTCCTTGTCGTAGAAGGCGTTCAAATATGCATCTATGGTCCTTTGGGTATCATATTTCCTTTTCAATCCCAATATGTCATATATTTCATCCATTGATTTCAGTCCGCAGATATAGAAGATATTGGCAACATTGTGGGTTCCGGTGGTTTTCCCCCTTTCCAGAGTGTACTCGTATCCATCAGTGAAATCATATGGATTCCTCGGCCAGTCAACAAGGTGCAGATCCTCGGTGTCATCATAAAGCAATCCGTCCCTGTCATATTGCATGTAATAGGACATCATGGTTTCACAGTATGGGAGCATCTCCTTGAGAAAATCCCTGTCATTGCTGTGCTTGTAATAGAAAAGAAGATTAAGTGGGAACTGGAAGGAGTAATCAACAAGGCTATTTATATAGTGGTTGAGGGTTGTTGTCTGTATAGAAGGTGCATAGTAGGTGGATTCACCGAAACCTCTCAATGCACGCTTCATTATTGAAAGATCCCCGGTCAGGTAGAAATGACTTTGTCCCGTTACCGTCATGTCACCAAGATAAAGACCTTTTTCCCTTGTCGGACAATCCAATGGGCCCTCCTGGGTTCCAGTCCTTACACCGTTCTTGCAGATGTTCCATATGCCATTGTACCTTTCATTCTCTGAACTGAATGAAGTGCTTCCATAATCGAAGGGATAATTCCTGGCAACCATATGGACATCCTTTACATCCACACCTTCAGGAATCCTCAGTTCAATGTATCTGAATGCCATATAGTCAAAATACTCAGGATACTCCCAGCCATTCCCTGATAAAATGAAAGTCTGCCGGTAGTAACAGTTGCATCTCATGTCAAATCTGGCATGTCCATTGTCATCAAGCTCTTCCGCACAAAGGACTTCCACCATTTCACCTGCTCTTCCCCTGGCTTCAAATTTCACATTCCCTGTATATTCGCATCCGAGGTCATATAAAACAGAACCATCCCCGGTCTTTATGGAGGAAACGGGATCCACCCTGTAAAACTGCAGTCTCAATGATTCCTGTAATCTGAATGTATGGTCATTGTTTTCCTTGATCTTTGCCTTTTCCCAGCCTTTGTCATCATATAAAGGAAGATTCCAGTCATATTCCCATATTTCGGCATCAAAGTGTTCAAGATACTGGGTCCGGTAGGCAATTATATCTCCGTGTCCATAAGCTTCCGTAAGCATGCATAATGTGTCCTCACCAGTGTATGAAATAACTTCATCATTTACCAAAACTTCTGCAATGAATCCCGTTCTGAAATCCCCGCCCGGTGAAACCCTGTTCAGCTCCCCCTGGTAATAAAGGTGTGCGCCTATTAGATTGATACCACTTTTGACATAATCTGTGATATCAATTTCAAGATATCCGAATGCAAAATGATATGATGCCGCCGGTCCCATGTCAATGAAAGTTCCGTTTACATATATCCGGGCAATATCGTCGGCAGAGTATCGGAGAACGACCTTTCCCTCATGATAATCAAACGGAAGTCTGAAAAGAGTATGCCTGTTTCTGAACTCATCAGGATGTTCCGGATTATCCTGGTTGAGCCTTCCCATTTTTCTGATATCCAGGGGTTTCATATCCTTGAACATTCCATGTACAACCCATCTGCCTTTTGTAAATACCATGACACACCTCCATACCAGATGATAATACCAAACAACAAAGGAATATTCATTATTTTACATATATTTATTAACTTTACTGTATTTTGTGATATATTCTTTTCATGGTTTTATGGGATGGTTTCAAAAGAGAAATTGATGCAGAAACTGGACGAACTGTCATCAGGATTACAGATGGGAATGCCTTCTGTTATCCCATGTATTATTTTATTCCATCAATTACAAACGACCAGAGATTTATCATATATCACAGAATGGACGACAATGAAGTTCAGATATATTCGACGGAGCTCTCAACGGGAAAATCAACAAAGCTTACAGATGCTTCCTTCAATGATACTCAGTGGAAACCCTGGTGTTCCAAAACACCGCCAGGAGTGCTTGACCATAGGAGTGTTCTGAATCCTGTTACAAATGAAGTCCTTTTCTTTGACGGAAACACTCTATACCGAACCCCTGTTGATGAAAGCGCTCCCAAGGCCGTATTTACGATACCTGATGACAGGGTCAATATAAGCCAGAACTGTGTTACCCCTGACGGGAAGTGGTTTGCATATGTACACCATGACCGAGATACTTATGCAGATATTTCAAAAAGCCGTGACTGGAGCATCTATTATCCCGCTCGCACAAAATCATATGAGACAGTAGCAGAAGCATATAACCTTGAAACAGGCGAGACCCATGAAATTCTCAGGATAAACAGCCCGATCCATCATATATTCGCCCATGGGAACGAACACTTTGTCATCAATCATCCTGTAAACGAAAGCGGTATGATTTTTGCACCTTTGAAAGGCGGATGGTACGTTAATCTTCGCACCAAGGACAAACTCGGCAGAATGCCCTGTCACTGCCTTTCCACTGAACGTGGTGTGACCTATGAAGCATATCAGGGACATTTCAATGTTACTGCCGGTATAGTGAATCCATTTACATATGAACGGGTTGAATGGGAGCTGCCTGATGATTTCGGTTATACGCATACAGGCCATGATCCCAGGGGCATATTGTTCTTCTACGAAAACATGGTCTACAATGATTCAGAAACCCTTTTGCATAATATGCACTATCTGGAAAAGTTTGATGGAGATACCCCGGTGTTCCGGTTGCTGATGGGTCACAGGAAATCATATATTGAAAAGGCTCAGAAGGCTCACTTCCACCCCCGTCTGACTGCAGATCGGAATCATGTTGTATTCACCGGCGGTTGTGATGAAACTAAAACCAACCATGTGTATATACTTGATGTCCACGACCTTGATGAAACAAAAGGTCTTGTACTTCCCTGGTAGTTTACTCTATGTAATCTTAATCGTAATATATACTGCAGATCTTCTCGGCTGCTGATTCAAGCAATGCCGGATTTTGTTCGCTCAGATATTTCAGCACAGTGAATTTTGAAGACATTGTGTGCCCATGGATAATGCTTCTTTTCAACAAGTCCCTGGTGATTCCAGCTTCCTGTGGAGTGGTCTTGCATCCTGCAGTTTTCAAGACTCTCTTAATCTCCATGGAATCAATGACCTCGGTCTCAACGGGCAGCTCATCCCTTACAATATCAAAGAATTTACATATTATCATGGTACCTATTCCCACCGAATTACCATGGAGCTCGTGTTCAACACCCCTGCTTATAAAATCAACATCCCAGTAATGTACTATATGATGTTCAGCCCCTGATGCAGGTCTTGTATTTCCATACAAACCCATTGCCATTCCCGCAAGGATGAGTGCTTCCATGACACTCATTACTGCTGCTTCTTCCCTGTTTCTTAGTCCATCTGCACTTTTTACACTTTTATTGACTGCTTTTTCAACCAGGTCAACTATTTCAGGACAATAGTGTTCATTCATCAGATCTCTTCCGAATTTCCATTCCCTTATTGCATTATACTTCCCGATGACATCGCCGAATCCTGCTGTCAGCATTTCAAAAGGTGCATTCCTTAAGATTTCAGGCTGCCCGAATATTCCAACGGGACACTGTCCATGTATGCTTTCCTTTATATTGTTAAGAATAAGGGAAGAAGTAATAGAGGCATATCCGTCCATGGATGGCGCTGTTCCAAAAACAATGTATTGCTTTCCTGCTCTGTGGCTCACTATACGGGTGATGTCATTTACAACACCTGATCCAACGGCAATATACAGGTCAGCTTTTCCACTGATTCTGGCAAAAACCTCACCGATGTGAGCATCATCGGGAGCCACGTGAAGACCGTTCCTGCCTTTTATTATATGAATCTCTGTTTCAATGCCTTCATTCTTCAGCATAGCTCCAAATCTTCCGGCAGCAATTTTATAAGTATTTTCATCACAGATAACCGTAACCATAGCGGGCTTTTTTGAACCCACATATTCAACCGCATTTTCAAATGAATCCCTGGAAAGATCCATTACATCAATGTCAGCTCTGTGGACCTTTCCGCAACTGCATACATAATCTCTGTTCACCAGTTCATTTATATTCATGTCACCAAGCATCATTCTTCTCCTTGCTCTGTTCTAAACCATTATACACAAAATACAGCTAGTCAAAGCCAAACATCCTTGGGATGATTGGCGAAAAAATGCCCAACATCCTTGGGATGATTGGCTAAAAAGTGCTCAACATCCTTGGGATGATTGGTCATGGGTATAAAAAAAGCCCTGCCGGGGCAGGGCGCTTCATTGTTTTGTATCAGGTAATACCCATGGCTTCAAGGAGGCGATAAATCATCGCAGCTGCCTGTGATCTTGTGGCATTTCCATCCGGTGAAAAGCTTGTAGCTGTCATTCCATTGATTATCTCAAGGACATACGCTGCTTTTATGTAATTACGTGTTGCGATATCTATCATTGCAATGTCCAGGAAGGCATCCGTTGATTCGTCTGCTATGTCAGCTGCATTTCCGCCTGCATAGCTGAGATATGCCTTTACAACCACCTTTGCCATGTCTTTTCTTTTCATGGGATGATTGGGATTGAAATATGTACCGTCAATGATTCCCTGGTCTTCGGCTGCACAGACATAGTTGTAATACCATCCGTTCATGTCGACGTCAGCAAAGTTGGTAAGGCCGTCGCTGGAATCCAGACCCAGGGCCTCACAAACCATTTTTACGAACTGAGCATTGGTGACCAGTCCTTCCGGAGCAAATGTGCCGTCTCCCATGCCATTGATTATCCCAAGGGTGGTGAGAGGATATATATACCTTGCTCCCCAGTAGCTCTCATTGAGGTCTGTGAATTCCATGCCTTCAAGAACAAACTGGTATGTTCCGGTCTCGGAAGCTTCACACTGCATCATACCATCTGCACTCATTGCGGGAAGAACATTTTGTCCCGTTTCATAATAGTCATGAACCAGTTTAACTGCATCATATGAATACAGGTTACTGGGTTCCGGTCTGGAAAGAAGGAACCAGCTCATGTTTGTATCTACATGGATTCCTGGAACAGGTGAGAAATATTTTACTGAAAGATCTTCGATTTCGCTGTCGTCCTCCATGAGAAGATAAATGTCCCTGTCGGCATTCACACCGAATACAATTGATTCAGCAGGAATTGATACCATACAATCACCAAACAACAGGTCCAGTCCGGATCCTGCATCTGCAAGCATCTGCATTGCAGAATATTCAATCACCAGATAGAAACGCTCCAGTTCACGATTTGAAAAATCCAATGTTTTCTTGCTGCTGGCAAGGTACTTCTGTGCTATTTCATCATCAACATTTATATCAAATCCATTGTATCTGTTGTAAATGGCAGCATCGGTCGCCGCATCAAGGTCCATGTCATTCTGGCTGGAACTTCTGGTTATTACAAGGGGAACTATGTATGTCATTCCAAGGCCATTCCATGTTACATGGAGGTCATATGTGCCTGAAGTAAGCGGAATATCACTCTCGACCAAAAGCTCTTTTGAACCGGAAAGGGTCAGGTCCTCAAACTCGATATATCTTCCCTTGCCTCTTGCGACAACGGATATGTCATCTGTATCCTCCGGGAATTCCAGGTTCATTGTATTGATGGTAAACGAAAGGGGTTCTGTCCTTGATATGGATTCGGGTTCCAGGTAGATTTCATTGTCGGTTATATACAGGGTCTTCCTGTAATAATTGTTCTGGTAAATGAACCGTACTTCCACCTGTGATTTACCGGCATAGTTTACGGAATCCGGATATACCCTGAATACCCGGTCAATTATTTTAGTGCTATCAACCTGAACCCTGTCAAATTCAAAGGTGCCCTGGATGTCTTCCGGTGGGTCATAGAACTTGACGGTTATACCATGATCATTTATTTCATCTGATGTAATTGGGTTGATTTCAAAATCGAAATGCCCCTCCCTTACCTCAATGCAATTGTTTAAATACATGTTTCTGACAAATCCCGATTCATATACCATACCGACCTGAAGACTGTAGTTCTTTGCTTCCGCTCCGAACATTTTCAGCGAGAATTCTACAGTATTGTCGTCAATTACTTCAATGTCATAGACATATTCAAGCGTTGAATATACGATGTCAACCGAAACCCCTGTTTTCGTAAATTCGGCATTTTCAAAGTTGACCCTTACCCTCTGACCATATTCGGATACCAAGCTGTCAATCTGGGGGGCATCAACGGATATAATAGCCGGGTCTTCTGTCTCTGCCATTGCACCTGGCAACATCGCAAAAATCAGGGCCACTGTCAACAATATGCCAACAAATTTCTTCATGATAATTCCACCCTTTCGGCTTTGTGATTCAATTTTACCACCAATTTACAATATTTTCTATGTGGGTCAGAGGGATGGCATTTCTAGCACAAGAAAGATTTAAGCCTGTCTGTGATCATTGAAAGTACAACCTGGTTGTAACCGCCTTCCGGAATGATTACATCCGCATATCTGCGGCTGTGCTCAACAAACTGGTCATGCATGGGTTTTACCGTGCTTGTATATTGGTCAAGTACGGAATCAAGGCTTCTTCCTCTTTCATGGACATCCCGCCTGATTCTTCTGGCAAGCCTGATGTCCGGATCTGTGTCAACATAAACCTTGATGTCCATGATGTTCCTTAGTTCCGGGTTTTCAAAAAGCAGAACACCTTCAACAATGATTACCTGTGCAGGTTTGACAGTGATGGTTTCTTCAAGCCTTGTATGAGTTACAAACGAATAAACCGGCCTCTCAATGTTTTCATTGTTCTTAAGCTTTTTGATGTGCTCGATAAGCAATTCTGTTTCAAGGGAATCGGGATGGTCATAATTCAGCTTGCATCTTTCTTCATATGGCATATGTTCATTTTTAAGGTAATAGAAATCATGACACAACAGAACTGCATTGTCTCCAAGTGCATTCTTTATGCCCTTTGCAAGTGTTGTTTTACCTGACCCGGTACCCCCGGCTATTCCCAGTACAATCCTCTTCTCCATGGATGTATTCTATCACAATGGTAGAACGACGTAACATTAAATTAACATGTGGTGCCCTTTACATCCAAATTTCATTAATTTATGATACATGTATAGGAAAGGAAACTTGAAAATGGCATATAAGATTGCAGCTGCCATTGACATCGGCAGCAGTGCGGTGAGAATGGAAATAACCGAAAAGAACAAGGATGGAATCAATCAGCTTGAGTTCCTTCAGACTCCTCTGTATCTCGGTCATGACACATTCACTGAAAAAAGAATTTCCTTCGCAAAGATAGAAAAACTATGTTCAGTTCTTAACTCATATAAAGATATAGCTGCAGGATATGGCATTGATTCAATCCGGACAGTTGCAACCACTGCCTTCAGGGAAGCTGAAAACATAGAATATATACTTGATCTCGTCAAGCTTAGAACCGGTATCACCGTGCGGGTCCTTGATGACCCCGAAGAAAAGACCATCATATACAGGGAAATCCTAAGAAGGGAGGACCGTGTCCAGAAAAATGCCGTGATATCATTCGTCGGAACCGGGAGCCTGGGCATAGCTGTCCTTGAAGACGGACTTATTAAATTCACACAGAATATCAGAATAGGTTCACTTAAGCTAAGTGAAATACTTGAACCTGTCGAAGGATATACAAAGAAATTCCATATGATCATAGAACAATATATAAATACATATATAGATGTTCTGAAGAACCTGATAAAAATCCCGGATCACTCTGCCTTCATAGCGTCCGGGAAGGAAATTGATCTGATTGCCGGTCTGATGGGACTAAGTGTAACTGACAACTTCTTTGAAATTTCAAGGGACGATTACCTTTCATTCTATGACTCCATAAAGAATCTTACACCAAATCAAATAAGCGATACATATAACCTAACCATGGACAGAGCTGAAATACTTCTGCCATCTGCAGCTGTGTTCAAGATATTAATGGATTTCTCTACAGCTGACAATCTTACAGGCTGCAATATCAACATGTGCAATGCCCTGATTTATGAGGACCTTTACCCGAACAAGTTCGACAAGATCAATACATGGTTTGACAAAAGCATACTGAACTCTGCAACATACACTGCCGAACGATTCAGATATGACAAAAGACACACAGATGCTGTTCTTGATTATTCCACAGATATATTCGATGCAATTCGTGAAGTCCATGGTCTGGATCCCCGTGCCAGGCTGCTGCTTCAGGTTGCCTGCATCCTCCATGACTGCGGCAAGTATATCAATCTTAAGGAGCACTACAACCATTCATATGATCTTATCAAGCGGCTCGACCTTCCGGGACTCAACACCAGGGAAAGGGTCATAATAGCCAACATAGCCAGATATCACAGTGAAATGATACCTCTGCCTGAACATGACAATATAGCAGAACTGGGTCCGTATGAAAGGGTGCTTGTGGGAAAACTGTCTGCAATAATAAGACTGGGCGATGCCATGGACAAGAGCCATATGCAGAAACTAAGGAAAACAAGCATTGAATTCAAGGACAACATCCTTACCATAAGTGCCTCGGTAACCCGTGAGGCAACCCTCGAGGACTGGGCTTTTTCTCAAAAGGCAGACTTTTTTACAGAGGTATTCGGTATCCAGACAAAGCTCCTCATTGAAAGGAGCATGTGATGAATCTTGCAAAACCATCATATTTCACAAACCGTGAACTGAGCTGGCTTGAATTCAACTCAAGGGTGCTTGAGGAAGCAATGGATGAAAGCGTCCCTTTGCTTGAAAGACTGGGCTTTATATCAATTGTTTCATCCAATCTGGACGAATTTTTCATGGTAAGGATAGCAGGTCTCAAGGAGCAGGTTGATGCTGGCCTTGAGACAGTGGATGCGGCAGGTCTCAGTCCTGCAAAACAACTTACTCTGGCATCTGAGAGAATCCACGAAATGGTTTCCATGCAATATAAGTGTTATACCGACCTCCTGACTGATCTTATAACAGCCGGAATCAAGATAATTGATTACGGTAATCTTGATGAAATTCAGACTGAATATATCAGTGATTACTTTGATGACATAATCATGCCTGTCCTTACCCCCATGGCCATAGATGCGGGCCGTCCTTTTCCGTTCATCGCCGGAAACTCCGTAAACATAGTTTTCATTCTTGAAAGGGATGGCGCAAGGAATTATGCCATAGTAAGGGTACCGGGTGTCATTCCAAGAATAATCAAGATTCCGGACGGGCTGCAGGGCGAAACATATATCTTCATTGAGTCCATAATAATTCAAAGGGCTGCGGAACTTTTCAAAGGCTACGATATCTTAGGTTCAACTTGTTTCAGGGTAACCAGGGACGCAGACCTGTCAATCGATGAAGATGATGTGTCAGATTTGTTGTTTGAAATAGAACAACAGGTCAGACAAAGACAGTGGGGTTCTCCCGTAAGGCTGGAATTGTCAAGGAACTGCGACAGGGAAACCCGGACATTCCTGAGGTCTTCACTTGGTATTTCTGAAAGTGATACATACTACATTGACGGTCCCATTGACCTTTCAGTCATGATGTCCTTTAAAAATAGAATCAATGGATATGACGTATTGAAATATCCTGAACAGCCTCCACTGAGTGTACCTGCACTTGCAAAAGGCAGCATGTTCAAGGCCATTTCCGGAAAAGACCACATGGTTCATCTTCCTTATCAATCCTTTGATTGTGTCCAGGATTTCCTGAATGAAGCTGCCGATGATCCCGATGTGCTCGCAATCAAACAGGTACTGTACCGTGTCAGCGGTGATTCCCCCATTGTCGAAACCCTTATCAGAGCCGCAAGAAACCAGAAGCAGGTCACTGTTCTGGTTGAACTGAAGGCAAGGTTTGACGAAGAGAACAACATAACCTGGGCAAAGAAGCTTGAGCGCGCCGGATGTCATGTAATATATGGTATCAGGGGACTCAAGGTGCATTCAAAGGTACTCCTTGTTATAAGGCGGGAGCCCGATGGAATCAAGAGATATGTACATCTGGCAACAGGGAACTACAATGACAAGACCGCAAGAATCTACACTGACCTGGGCTTCTTTACATGCCGCGAAAGCATTGCCTCTGATGCATCCTCTCTTTTCAACAATCTTACCGGTTACACTTTACTGCCTGAAATGAAAAAGCTTGCAGCGTCTCCCGATGGAATCCGTACATTCATATATAAGTCAATTGACAATGAGATGAGGAATGCTTCAGAAGGACTTCCTGCAGCAATAACCATAAAGGCCAACAGCCTATCCGATACTGATATGATTAAAAAACTTTATGAAGCATCCTCTGCCGGAGTGGATATAAAGCTGATCATAAGAGGAATATGCTGTCTGAGACCCGGGATCAGGAAAGTCAGCGCCAATATAAGAGTGAAGAGCATTGTAGGCAGATACCTGGAGCACAGCAGAATTTACTGTTTTGAAAACAACGGGAATCCTTCATTTTACATCGGCAGCTCTGACATGATGGAACGTAATCTCGACCGAAGGGTGGAGACCATATTCCCGATAGAGGACCCGGGCCTCAGGCAGAGACTCACGGAAATCCTTGAAATCCATTGGAATGAAACAGATAAAAGCAGATGGCTCAAATCCGATGGCAAGTACTCGAAACCTGAAAAATCCGGAAAGGAATCCCAGGTTCTGCTTTATGAGTATTACAAGAACCTGATCAAATCAGATCATTCATAATAGAATGAGTTCAAGCAAGACAGGCATCGGTCAATTTCTGAATTAATAGACAAAGTATCTGAGGACGAATCCTCAAACCAAAGATTCTTCACCTTCAGTCTTCCGACCTGCTTATCCTTGACTATCTCAATTCTACCTATGAATTTGTTCCCATTGAGGACAGGAAGAACATAATATCCATATTTCCTCTTTGCCTCAGGCGTATAAATCTCCCATTTGTAGTCAAAACCGAATATCTCCTTGATAAGCCGGCGGTCCCACATCATATTGTCAAGAGGAGCAATGAATTCCATTCTTGTTGATTCCAGGGAACCATCCATGACTTCCCCAAAAGCATTTTCGTAACCTGACCAAAAGAAAAGAGGAATATCAATTCCGGTCACCCTTGCTTCCAGTATGTCTCCTTCAGTTACCAGTTTTTCAAATGCATGGTTCCTTTCCGAAGCTTTCAGTCCATGGATTCCAAGAAATGCATCACTGGGACGGTTCCACAACAATCCCACGGATTTGATTCTTCTCAATATGTGATGACTTACAGATGATTTTCTATCCTTGAATGGATTTCCTGAATCCAGTATTTTCTGGTCCAGATGTCTTTCAGGAATATCATAATACTTCCTGGTACCCCTTCGCTCATACACTATCAGCATGCCTCTGTAATACAGTGTATCCAGAACCACCCTTGACATGGTGGCAGGCGCCCAGAACCAATCGACCTTTTTATCGAACTTGATATCAGCCGAACAGACAGGTCCGTTTTTGTTTATGAAATCCAGGACTTCCCCGGAAAGTCTGTCAATTTCCTCTTTATGAGGACCTGATCCGTTGAAATGATTCCTGAAATAATCAAGGAACGGCCAGTCCTCAACAGGAGCTATTGACATATTCTTGTCGAAGATATCAATGAGTCTTCTGTCCTCATACAAAACCTGATTCAACGCTTCCCTGCTGAAACCCTTTATTCTTGAATGATAAACCAGCTCATGATTTTTACCGCATATATCAATCGGGTCATACTGGACACACCCGGCATTTCGAGTAAATTCAACCAGACCTTCTTTGCCCCGGTAAATCTTGTCTCCATGGAGACCCTGTACCCTGAGCATGAAGACCGCTGCCTGTTCCCTGGTCATAGCAGGTTTATTTTCCATTGGCCCACAGTGCCTTTCCGTAATCATCAATGATTATCATATCAGGAGGATGAAGGTCAGAAGGTAAATCATCAAGCCCCAAAAACGCAATTGAACTGCTTTCAATTCCGTCAGCTGCCGCAGTTCCCTTATATTCGTTAGTCATATATATACATACGGCGTTGTATACCTCATCTCCGTTTGGATATATAAAATGCATTTTCTTTCCTGAATAGACCTTGAACAGAACAAGGTTTGAAACTGTTAATCCTGCTTCTTCCAGAACTTCACGGGCAGCAGCTTCTTCAAAGGTCTCTCCCAGTTCAAGGCTTCCACCCGGAAGACCCCATTTACCATTGTCTGTTCTTTTTATAAGCAGGATTCTGCCTTTTTCATCGGATACAACCACTCCCGCCCCTACCAGAAACATAGGCTTGCTGCCGATCATTTTTCTGATATATGACACATAATTATCCATAGAACCTCTCCGATGATTCCCTCAGTTCCTGCAGGACAGCCTTGCCTTCTTCTTCTGATGGCACATTTATACCATATATGACATTTCTTTTGTCAGGCCACTTTCCATTTCTTATCTCCATCATTGTACTGCTGTCAATGTTTGTCCAGCAATAAACTGGTACATTCTCAGGTGACAGTCTGCAGATATCATAAATGGAATGAAGTGAGTCATCATAATCAAAACCTGTGACAGCAGGAATATTGATGAAGCTCCCGATGACTTCAGGATAGGTTCCACAATAATGGATCCTTCCTTTACCTATGGATTCCAGGAATCTGATGTCCCTTTCAAGTATGAAATCCTTGTACATGGAAGGGCTTATAAGATGAACTGTACAGTTGCTTATCCTGCCGTTTCCTTCCCAAAGGCAACCCCAGTCAAAGAACCAACCGTCCCGGTTTGTTGTAAGCTGCGAAAGATCCTTTATGAGGTCAATCAGATAATCTGTGATGAAATCAAGGAAAACACAAAGGTCATCAGGATTATCATAGAAATCAAAGATTATATCATTACCCCGAATCAAGTGAGCGTTGTTGAATGTTCCCTGGGTATCCGGCAGCTGAAGCTCAACTCCTTCAGGCAGATTTTCAAGAAAATATTCAGAAAAATCACGCAGCTTTCCGAGCCAGCCTGCATTTTTATCCGGCTTCTTCAAGCCATGAACCATTTTAATATCAGATAAAATATGGTTCTTTGCGCAGGGCAGATTATTGGGAGGAATGTACATTTCACAACCGAATGCAGCAGCAACCTGTGCCGTACCGAAGCTTACCCTTGCTGCAGGTACCCGGTCATCCCCGATATCAGAATGAGTTTTTATCACTCTAAGATCGTCTTCAAGCATTATTGAAGGACTCTCAAGCTTTTCTTCCCATGTATGTTGTTGCACAGGAGTATTTATAACAAACATAGGTCTTGATCTTTCGGGTTCCAATCGCATCCCACGGTATCTTTTATATATCTGCCGGTAACGCTCCAGTTCTTTATCTGTGAATCGGGTTATATTTGAATATTCCATAGTGTCTCTCCCTGTTGCTGATTATATATTTTTATTGTGCGATTAGCAAAGAATTATGATGGCATGTATGAGAATTATAACAGTTTTGTAACAAACTGATGTAATCAGGGAAATATTCGAAAACTTATTGTACAATAGTCACGCATTATTAATTTTTACAAGGAGAGAACGAATGAAAACAAGAAAACTTCTGGCAGTTGTTCTGGCAGTGGCCATGCTGGCATCATTCATCTCAGTTCCCGTTTTTGCTGATGGAGAAGGCGCAGTCCTTGAAGACCTCGGCATTCTCATGGGAACAGACGAAGATGGCGTAACAGATGAATACCTTGCCTCAACAGCAACAAGAGCTCAGGCAGCATTGATCCATTTGAGATTATTCGGCCTTGAAGATGAAGCCCTTGCATTCGAAGGAACAGAAACCTTCATGGATGCAGCAACGGCAACTGAATTCTGGCAGCCGGTACTCGAATACCTCAAGGCTAATCCTGAACTCGGATGGCAGGGAGATGACATGGGATACTTCAATCCCACATCAGCCATCACAGGACAGCAGTTCACAAAGGTTCTTCTCGTGGCACTCGGATATGTAGAAGGCACAGACTTCACATATGACGAAACCATGACCTTCGCAGCAGGCATCGGACTTGATGCACTGGCTGACAAGGCAGCAGTGGACCTTACAGTTGAAGACCTTGCAATAGCACTTGTACAGGCACTCGGCCTCAAGACAACAGGTGTAGAGGACTGGACACTGATAAGCCAGCTCGTAGCTGAAGGCCTCATTGATGAAGCAGCAGCAGAAGCAGCAGGCTTTGAAGTAATGGATCCCGCATTTGTAGTAGTAAGTGCAGAAGCAACCGGACTCAAGGAAGTCACAGTAACAATGAGCACCGACATTCCCGCAGGAACAGCAATCATGCTGAAGAAGGGAACAATCGGAATCGTTACAACAGCAGTCATCGACGGAGCAACAGCAACCCTCACAGGTATGTTCAACTTCGCACCGGGCACATACACAGTAACAGTAGGCGAAGCAGTATCAGCACCGTTTGAAATAGCAGCCGAAACCGCTGAATCACTCACAATCGGAGCAGAGCACATATTTATGACCGGCGAACAGGATCTGAAGGTCAGACTCGAGAACCAGTATGGCGAAGCAATGGGTCTTGCAGGTGCAAACATCAGTGTATTCAACAGCACGAGCGGCTGGGTATTTACACCGGTTGTTACATCAACTGTAAAGATAACAGCAACAGACCATGCAGAAGAAGATGATGAGATATTTGTATTTGTGTATGATCCCGTTTCACAGAAACAGGCATCAAAAACATTGCTTGTCAAGGCAGATCCGTATCTTGCAGACATAGAGTACGTAAGCTGGACACAGAATGTCGGCACAGAGACAGCCAAGGACAAGCTTTACGAAGGAGACACAACAGCTGAAATGGTCGTCAAGTGCTATGACCAGTACACCAACGAGTATGTACTTACCGATGCTGACATAACGACAGGTTCAACCTACTCCAACAGGATTCAGATACTTTCATCAAATGGTGATGTTCTGAGCGCAGGAGCAGTAACAGTAGTTGGCGGCAAGCTTATGTTCGAAGCAGGCGATCAGGGAACAGCAATGTTCACATTCATAATCCCTGACCGGGCAGTGGTTGTTTCATCACCGATGATAACCGTCTATGCCTTGCCGGTATTGACATCGGTTTCAGACTTCGTGGTTGTAGGTGCAACTGATGCAAATGGACAGGTAATTGCAGGCGAAGCAAATACCGTAACAGCAGTAGGAAAAGACCAGTATCTGGAAGTAACAGATTTTACATCCGAGGATGCATTCACATTCTCTACTACCAATGAAACGATACTTGAACCGGATGGAATCTCAGTTGGCGAGAACAAGTTCACAGTAACACCTGACGCATCCGGTAAAGTAACTGTATTCGTATTCCTCAACAATGTACTTCAGGGACAGTTCGACCTTTCAGTAGTAGCAGCGGCTGCACCGCGTTACATCTCGATGGTCGATGCACCCACAGCAATGGAAACAGGAGTTTACAGGGTTATACTGAGCGGTGGAATTACCGTTGTCGACCAATATGGTAGAATAATGGAAGATCCATTCAATGAAACCTGGTCATACGAAATACAGGCATCAACAACCGAAGAGCATGTAGCTCTCTATACTGATCATGATGCATATATCCTCGACACAGACGAACTTACAGCAGGAACCGACACCTTCACGGCACTTCTTACCAAGGATGATGTTATACAGGAAGAATCAGGATACTCTTTCTCAGTAAGACATGTAGCTCCTTCTGAAATAGTTTCGTTTACTGCAGACGTGGTTGATGATGTTCTTTTCAGTGATTATGACTACTGGAACACTTATTATCAGCAGTATCTATATTCCATCCAGGGATTCGCACCTGAATTCCTGTTTGATGAAGATGACTGGAATCTTGACGAATGGTTCTTTGATGAGTTTCATAGTGCTCCGGAATGGTTGTTTACAGAGTTCAATCCTTATTCATCACAGCTTGTGATTCTTGGAGTAACTGCAGACGGAACAGAAGTTGAGCTTCTTCTTGACGAAGATTTCATTCCTGAGGATGTTGATCTCATAACCTTCTCAATGGATGAAGTTTCTCTGACAGAATGGCCAATGAGATATGATGAAGGAGCATTTGAACTTCATGAGGGTCCTTCCACCTGGAAACCTACGATTATAGCAAGCGGAGCCGCCGTAGGCACCTGTACAGTAAAAGTATGGGTAAACGGAGTTGACGTTGCATCTGATACAGTTGAAGTCATGAAGGAGGTACCCGATGTAGCAAGCATTACTGCAGAAATCAACGAAATAGACGGCTCAACTGTAAATGTTTATGATTACTGGACACTTCCTTATGACTTCTTCGGATTTATGATTGCTGAGTACATGGATGATTATGACATGGATGACTTCATTGATTGGCTCGAGTTTTCCTATGGAGACGAGATGGGCTATGAGCTGGATAATCTATATATCATTTTCATGATTACTCTGTTTGATGTAGAAGACCAGTATGGTGTCGACCTGGCAAGGTTTGCAGCCATGATGGAGTATCGACTCAGGTTTACATATTCATATTATAGAGAAACCGATGATTCAATCACGACTTACTTCACACTGATGACTCCTGAAGGAACTGTCTGGGATACTGTCAAGGTTACAAACGCAGAAGACCTTCTGTTTAAACTAATTGATGCCTTGGACTATTTAAGATAACAACAATGTTACAGTATTAAAGAGGCTGCCACCCGGCAGCCTCTTTTTTCATTTTATCTATAACATTTTATCTTCAGGGAAGGATTGACGAACCCATAAGGTATTTGTCACATTCCCTTGCGGCTTCCCGGCCTTCCTTTATTGCCCAGACCACCAGACTTTGACCTCGTCTGATATCCCCTGCGGCAAAAATACCATCAATATTTGTTGTATGTATGCCATACTCTGCCTTTACGTTTCCACGGGCATCGGTTTCAATCCCAAAATCATTGAGTATGTCCTTCTCCGGTCCGATGAATCCCATTGCAAGGAGCACTATATCTGCTTTGTATGATTCCTCGCTGCCTTCGATTTCACGTGGAAAGAATCTTCCCTCGTTGTCCTTTCCCCACTCAATCTGAATTGTATTCAATGATGTAACCTTCCCATTGGTTCCTGAAAAGGATTTTGTTGATATACAATACTGCCTTGGGTCATTTCCAAAGAGTGCAATACATTCCTTTTGTCCATAATCGGTTTTTTTAATCTTAGGAAACTGTGGCCATGGGTTTTCTGAAGTTCTTTCAGCGGCAGCCTCGGGCATTATTTCAAATTGTCTTACGCTCCTGCAACCCTGTCTTATGGCTGTAGCCACACAGTCATTTCCTGTATCACCGCCACCTATTACTATTACATCCTTGTCCTTTGCCAAAACATGATTATCGTCACTAAGGTTTGAGTCAAGAAGGCTTTTTGTATTTCCTGTCAGGTAATCGACTGCAAAATATATTCCATCAAGATCCCTTCCTTCTACCTTAAGGTCCCTTGGAATCGTCGATCCGCAGCAAAGTACGGTGGCATCAAACTGTTCATTGATTTCATCTGCCATGACATCCTTCCCCACCTCAACGCCGGTCCTGAAAACTATCCCTTCCTTCTCCATGAGTTCCAGTCTTCGCTCAACCACACCCTTTTCCAGTTTCATATTTGGTATGCCGTACATCAGGAGTCCTCCGACTCTGTCGGAACGTTCAAAAACGGTTACAGAATGACCAACTTTATTCAATTGGTCTGCACAAGCCAGACCGGCCGGTCCGCTTCCAATGACTGCTATCTTTTTTCCCGTCCTTTTTACGGGAATATATGGTTTGATCCAACCTTCTTCAAAACCACGTTCAATGACCGCCATTTCATTGTTCCTGATTGTAATCTGCGGGTCAATGACACCGAGTGTACATGCACCTTCACAGGGAGCCGGACATACCCTTGCTGTGAATTCCGGAAAATTGTTGGTCTTCAAAAGACGTTCAAGGGCATCTTCCCACATGTCATTGTATATAAGGTGGTTCCATTCAGGTATCAGGTTGTTGAGCGGACATCCGCTGGGCAATCCCTCAATCACCATACCACTCTGACAGAAAGGTGTTCCGCAGTCCATGCAGCGGGCAGCCTGTTCCATCCTTGCACATTCAGGCAGTGGAACCGAAAACTCATTCCAGTCCTTTATTCTTTCAAGGGGATCCCTGTATGGAAGTTCCTCCCTCTTATACTCCATGAATCCTGTTGGTTTTCCCATTTTATGACTCCTTATCCTGCGTACTTCCTGAAGGCGGCAAGCTGGGCCGTCTCCAGATCCCTGCCAGACTCAACGGCGCTTTCTATTTCAGTGATTATATTCTTGTAATCAACCGGTATTACCTTGACGAATTTTTCAAGGGTTTCATTCCACTTATCCAGAAGCCTTTCAGCCAGGTCACTGTCAGTATACTGGTAGTGTTTCTTGATCATGCTCCTGACCATGTCGGCTTCTATATTCTTATTAAGCCTTTCAAGCAGTACCATTTCCTTGTTGACGAACTTTTCAAATGTTCCGTCGCTGTCGTATACATAAGCGATTCCACCGCTCATTCCTGCTGCGAAATTCCGACCGACCTTCCCAAGTACAACAACACGTCCGCCTGTCATATATTCACATCCATGGTCACCGACACCTTCAACGACTGCATGCACTCCGCTGTTTCGTACGCAGAATCTCTCTCCGGCTACACCGTTTACATATGCCTCTCCGCCTGTTGCACCATAGAATGCAACATTTCCAATTATGATGTTTTCCTCAGGCACATAATCAGCCTCCTCAGGACACCTGATTATTATTTTCCCGCCGGAAAGACCTTTTCCAAGGTAGTCATTGCAGTCGCCCTCCAGGTTCAGGGTTATACCTTTCGGCATGAAGGCCCCGAAGCTTTGTCCGGCTGAACCTTTCATGTTCAGGACAACCGTATCTTCACTAAGGCCTTTGTCGGCATATATTCTGCTTATCTTGCTTCCCACATATGTACCCACATCGCGGTCTATGTTCTTTATGGGAAGAACAGCTGTAGTCTTTCTTCCACTTGCTATAGCATCATGCAAGAGATGATCGAGAATACGGTAATCAAAAGATTTTTCCACACCATGAACCTGTCTCTTTGACCTGTATCTTGTACTTCCTTCAGGAAGTGAAGGAAGATGGAACAACCCGTCAAGCTTCAGATTCTGATATTTGAAGTTGTCCGGTAATTTTCCTGTTTTCAGCAAATCTGCCCTTCCGATAAGTTCATCAAGTTTTCTAAAGCCCATGGATGCCATTATTTCACGCATTTCCTCTGCAATGAACCTCATGAAATTAACAACATATTCAGGTTTTCCCTTGAAGTTTTTCCTTAGCTCAGGATTCTGTGTTGCTACACCCACAGGACAAGTATCAAGGTTGCAGACCCTCATCATAACGCAGCCTATGGCTACGAGCGGTGCAGTCGCAAATCCATACTCCTCAGCTCCAAGCAAAGCAGCAATTATTACATCCCTTCCGGTCATCAGTTTTCCGTCGGTTTCCAGCTTAACCCTGTCCCTCAGATTGTTCAGTACAAGTGTCTGGTTTGTCTCTGCAAGACCCAGTTCCCATGGAAGACCTGCATGTTTCATACTGGTTCTGGGAGCCGCTCCTGTACCTCCGTCGTAACCACTTACCAGGATTACATCGGCCTTGCCCTTGGCAACACCTGCAGCAATTGTTCCTACACCCACTTCGGAAACCAGTTTTACATTGATATCAGCTTCTGAGTTTGCCATCTTAAGGTCATGAATCAATTGGGCAAGATCCTCGATTGAGTATATGTCATGGTGCGGAGGAGGTGATATCAAACCAACCCCGGGAGTTGACAGACGGGCTTTTGCTATCCACGGATATACCTTTCTTCCCGGCAGCTGTCCTCCTTCACCTGGTTTTGCTCCCTGTGCCATCTTTATCTGTATTTCCCTTGAGTTTACAAGGTAGTAGCTGGTGACACCAAACCGGCCCGATGCAACCTGCTTGATTGCACTGTTCCTTGAATCACCATTTGGATCCGGGATGAACCTGTCGGTTATCTCACCGCCTTCTCCACTGTTGCTCTTACCATTGAGCCTGTTCATGGCTATGGCAAGTGTCTCATGGGCTTCCTGGCTTATTGAACCATACGACATTGCCCCTGTCTTGAATCTCCTTATAATATCCTCTATGGGCTCTACTTCCTCAATGGGAATAGCAGTATTAGGTGATGTAATTTCCAAAAGACTTCTGATTGTTGCCTTGTGTGTTGTATTGAACAAGCCTGAATACTCCTTGAATATTGAGTATTTTCCTGTCCTGCAAGCCTGCTGCAGTTTGTGTATGGTCATGGGATTATACAAGTGATATTCCCCGTTTGATTTATATTTGTAATCTCCACCGGACTCAAGGGCATAGTTCTTTCTCATAAGATCAAATGCACTCTTGTGTCTGATTACCGTTTCCCTTCCAATATCCCTGAGTTTCAATCCACCTATCCTTGAAGGGGTTCCTGTAAAGTAAGTCTTTATTACTTCCTCACCTATTCCAAGGGCTTCGAATATCTGTGCTCCCTGATAGCTCAGGAGTGTTGAAATTCCCATCTTGGACATTACCTTGACTATTCCATTGGTAACGGATTTGATGAAGTTGTACTCAGCCTGTTTGTAATCGGTTTCACGAATGAGACCGTCGTTGATCATCTTTTCTATACTTTCAAAAGCAAGGTAAGGGTTGATTGCACTGGCTCCATAGCCTATCAATACTGCAAAATGATGAACTTCCCTGGGTTCCCCGGATTCAACCACAATACTGACCCTGGTTCTTTTGCCATTCTTTATAAGGTAATGGTGCAGGCCTGAAGATGCAAGAAGTGCCGGTATCGGAGCCTTCGAAGAGTTTATGCCCCTGTCGGAAAGAATCAATATATTTGCATCTTCTTCTATGGCCTTGTCAGCTTCTTCAAAAACCCTGATCATTGCTTCTTCAAGGGATTCACCGTCATCGTCTGGTGAGAAGAATATGGGTATTACCTTTGACTTGAATCCATCCTCGGTTACATTCTTAAGTATTTCCGTTTCCTGGTTTGTAAGGATGGGTGACTCTATCTTTATCTGCCGTGCGCTCATTTCCTCTGAGTTCAGGAGATTCTGCTGCGCGCCGAGATACATTTCGGTACCTGTGACAATTTCTTCCCTTATGGCATCGATGGGCGGGTTTGTTACCTGGGCAAAGAGCTGCTTGAAATAGCTATAGAGGGGCTGCGGCCTCTCGGAAAGCACTGCGAGCGGAACATCATTCCCCATTGCTCCGACGGATTCCTTTCCTGTTTCAGCCATGGGTTTTATAAGCAGGTTCAGATCCTCATAAGTATAACCAAATGCATACTGATGCTTTGCTACATTGACAACCTTTGGCATCTCCTTTATCTCACTGTGCTCAATTGTATGGATGCTTTCCATGTTTTCCTTAAGCCACTTGCCGTAAGGTTTAGCCGTGGAGATGGTTTGCTTCAGCTCCTCATCACCTATTATGCGGCCTTCCTTTGTATCGACCAGTAGCATCTTTCCCGGGCGAAGTCTTTCCTTGTAAAGGATTTCATCTTCTTCAATATCCAGGACACCTACCTCAGATGCCAGTATCAGTATATTTTCCTTCAGAACATAGTATCTGGACGGACGCAGTCCATTTCTGTCAAGAACAGCACCCAGGGTTGTACCATCAGTGAATACTATTGAAGCCGGTCCGTCCCATGGTTCCATCAGACAGGAGTTGAATTCGTAGAAATCCCTCTTGGCCTTGTCCATTGTCTTGTTCTTTGACCATGGTTCCGGAATCATCATCATTGCAACATGGGCAAGTGACCTTCCTGAAAGATGCATGAATTCCATACAGTTGTCAAACATCGAGGAGTCACTTCCGTCTTCGTTTACTATTGGATAAACCTTTGAAAGGTCATTGCCGAATGCATCAGATTCAAGCATGGATTTACGTGCGTTTATCCAGTTTACATTGCCGCGAAGGGTATTGATTTCACCATTATGGATTATATATCTGTTTGGATGCGCCCTTTCCCAGCTTGGAAATGTATTGGTGCTGTAACGCGAATGAACCACAGCTATGGCTGATTTGAATGAAGGATGGCTAAGATCCTTGTAGAATGTCCTGACTTGTTCAGCAAGAAGCATTCCTTTGTAAACGATTGTACGGGATGAAAGGGATGGGATGTAGAAGCCCTGCATTTTTTCCCTTTCCAATGTATTTTCAGTCTGTTTCCTTATGACATAAAGTTTTCTTTCTACATCAAGCTCTGTTTCGAGATCGGTGGAACACCTTACGAATGCCTGCATTATATATGGCATACTTTTTCCGGCTGTAACTCCAAGGCATGTATCCTCAAGGGGCAGTTTCCTCCATCCGAGGAATTCCTGTCCTTCCCTCGCAACCGCCTGCTCAAATATGTACTGACAGTGCTGGCGTTTTTCGGTATCCTGGGGAAGAAAGAACATACCTACACCATAACGACCTTGCTCAGGTAATTCAATTCCCAGTTGGCTGCATGCTTTTCTGAAGAAAAGATGTGGTATCTGTACCAGTATACCGGCTCCGTCACCCGATTTTGCATCAGATCCACTGGCACCTCTATGCTCCAGGTTAATCAATATCTCAAGGGCACGCATGACTACCTTGTGTGACTTTCGTCCGTCAATGCTTACTATTGCTCCGATGCCACATGCATCGTGTTCAAATTGCGGATCATATAACCCTTGTTTTTCAGGATAACCATATTGCTGCATAGCTGTTGTTCCTTCCGTACCTGCTTCTTTGGTTTATAGGACACAAATGACACCACGAAAGCATCATTTTGCAGTTTTACAGTATAGAACTTGCCCTTCTTACCCCGTAACTTGCAGGTTAATGTAAAAGTAGTGATATTTTAGCATGAACACGAGCCGTATTCAATAGGATTTCTGTTGATTTTGCAATGTCGCACTCGCCAACTTGCAAATTTATGGAAATTTTAGCATTTTACAGCTGTTTTGCGTTTTATTTTGCAATTATTTAAAGCTGATTGTTGTTTTTCCCAAACGAATTAATCGCTCAACATTGAATTTAATTCCTCAACCAATTCATAGACCTTTGTCATAGGTTTTTGTTTGCTTGGTGTTGTTTTGTCATCAAATAGATTTCCCAGTTTCCTGGCATGTTTTATTGCCTGACCTTCACTGCCATGGGTAGTCAAAATTGAATGAATATCCTCAAGGTTTTTCTTATACCTTCCACCCACAATTTTCTTTTTGGAAAATATTTCATTCAATTTTTCCATGTATGATTTCCTGTCAATAGCTGCCGTAAGATAATTGAAATGAAGCAGAAACCATAGTTCAATGCACTCGTTTGACCAAACTGCTTTGTAACCTTTGTTCTTACACAAAGTTATTGCTTTATTGAATTGTTCATCCTCAAAGCTATCCTTGTCAAAAACACACCATACGGTTCCAAATCCTACCCTTGCCTCTTTTGCTCTTTTCTCCGCACATTCAACCAAACTGACCGTGTTTTTTCCTTCACCAAGAATTTCAATAATATCTATACCACCGGTTTTTCCATATTTCCCGTCTATGAGTTTTTTATAATGCTCAAAGTAAAGGGGTTCTGTTTTTTCCCCCTCACAAACAATCAAGTGCCTGTACGGTTTGACCAATCTTTTGACTGAAGTTTCTATTTTTTCTTTTTTAGTTCTTTTTTTGAAGAGTTGGTCACTCATTGTCATTTACCATAAAATCCTTCAGATGGGGAATCGCTCCATATCTGCCACCAAGATAATCCTTGTTGTATGTTGCATCATTTCTGACTTTTGCTTCGTTTATTTTAAAATCTGCCAGTGAAAATAATTCCGACACTCCATTTTCATCCTTTTCCGCAAACCATATCTGATCTCTTCTGAATAGTTCGTTTGAAAGAGCATTGGTATCATGCGTTGTGAAAATCAACTGAGCTCCCTTGGGATTGGTCTTCTCATTGTGAAATAGATTTATGATATACCTCATTAGGAGAGGGTGCAGTTTTGCATCCAACTCATCTACCATAAGTGTTTTTCCGTTGTTCAATGCATCTGTGAGAAAAGTGAATATTGTTATCATTTTTCTTGTTCCGCTTGATTCTTCATGCAATGGTATAAGATATTCATCCTTTTCCGGCAGAACCAAATGTTTTGAATAGGCTTTATAAATGACGTTTTTTTCATTGGTTGCACTCTGGCCTACAATTTTTTCAAGAAATAAGTCATTAACGGAACTACCTATAGAGTTCAAATATTTTTTAAGTCCTTCTCTATATCTTGAATCTCCATGAGCTATGTCCGGCAGAATTCTATCTAAGTTAAAATTGGAAAATGCATCACCAAAATCAATGACATAAGTGGAAACAACCCAATTGAAAGCCTTTTTTATGTCATCAAACTCCAAATTTGACAGCAGTGTCAAAGCCAATGTTTTCTCATTTATTGATTTCAATAATTTTTTAGCCGAATCAAGACTTTGGGAAGTATTTATGGTCTGCCCAAGTCTTTCAAATATGAGAGTGTATTTTTGCTTATACCTGAAATCCCTTTTCATTAACCATTCTTTTGTGACATGTTTTTTTGTTGCCTCAAAACCATACTGGTATTCTGAATCACCCGTTGCAAAGAAAACTTCATACAAAGCTTTTCTATTATTCTTCATGAAAGCAAATGGTTTCAACGGAATTTCACTTACCTGCTCTGCTGCTGAGAATGAATTCTTTACCCAATTCTGCATTGTTTTAAATGCGTCCAGGATATTTGATTTACCACTTTCGTTTGCACCATAAATTGCAGCAACTTCCAAATACTCTTCATCTTTTTTGTAGGTAATCAAGTTAGACTTGTGCTCTTTATATGAAGTAGCCTTTAAATCAAGTGTTGTTTCGTGTAAATATGATTTGTGATTCTCAAAGTTGAATTGTAATAACATACTATTTCCTCCGCTCACATTATACTTCATCTGAATGATAAATGCAATTTTTTGAGAATTTTTCTCATTTATATTGCATTTTGTGGTATTTTACCTGTAATTCAAATTGCTGAACGTAAACTCCAATCTATTGTCCATCCTCTCATGAACAACATTGACCATTTTAGCCAATTTAGCTATGATTAGTAATATATAAAGTGTGAAAAGGTGGTATCTTATGAAAGCAACGTCAACTGACATAAAGAATTCATTCGGCAAATATCTGAGACTTTGCACCACTGAACCTGTTTACATTACAAAAAACGGTGAAGTCATTGCAAAACTGGTCAACCATTTTGAAAACCCATGCTTTGTAAAAGATGCTAGTCTTAATACAGAAGTATATGCAAGGGAAATTGAGACATATGAATCCTACGATTCAGAGCGGGTAAATGAAGCCATCTCCAAGTATAATAAAAATCGAATTCAGATGACTTACGACGAATTCACAAAAATGAATAAGGAAGCCGGTAACCGCTACGAATATATATTTGGCGAAGTATACCTTCTGGCGTCTCCAACTGTATTTCACCAAAGGATTGTATCAAGGCTGCACATTGAGATAAGTCGATATCTGGACGGAAAACCCTGTGATGTTTTTGTTTCTCCATTTGATGGTGACATACTCCCACCACTTGTAGAAGTGGGGGCTTCTCGTTCGAGCAGCCTATTGGCTGCAGCATAAGCGAGCTATCCCCGTGTGCCCCACGGTTCTATGTTTCTGCTTTTGCAGTAACAAGCGTTTTCCTTCTTCCCTTATGTTGTA